>WNGL01012234.1_pt1 | contig 10707 bp, 11 predicted proteins | sample 5400591 | NCBI WGS metagenome assembly WNGL01 (sample SAMN13153377, study PRJNA577476) | soil metagenome | isolation source: 80 cm soil or saprolite under Garry oak tree replicate 1 | place: USA:California | collected 2016-06-15
CGAGGTCGAGGTCGAGGTCGAGGTCGAGGTCGGGGTCGCGGTCGAGGTCGGGGTCGCGGTCGCGGTCGCGGTCGAGACCCTCTCACCCATCGCGACCTTCACCACCACCGCCTCCCCGCGTGGGGTGACCTCGTACCGGGGGGCGCCGTCGAGGGCGATGATGACGCGCCCCACCGCGCTGCGCTCGTCCTGGTACTGAGCGGTGGTGACCTCGCGCACGCCGCCGCGGCCGACCGGCACCGCGCCGAGCCGGGTCACGTCGGCGCCGGCCAGATCGACCACGAGCCGGGGCGGGTCCTGCAGCTTGAAGACGGTGTAGCTCGGCGCCCGCGTGCCACGGATCTCGAGCTCGACCCCGCCCGCGGCGTCACTCACGCCGATGCTCTGGATGATGTTCGCCGCCGGGTGGCGCGGCGCCTCGGCGGCCATGGCCGGCGTCGCGAGGACGCAGAGGGCGAGGGCAGCGAGGGTCTTCGGGTAATTCTTCATCGCGCTACTCCTCGAGGTTGAGCGAAGCTTCCTTGGGCAGCCGCAGGACGGTCTGGGTCTTGTCGCGCGTGCCGTCGGCGCGGGTGGCCCACTCCGCAACGACGACCTCCCCGCTGCGGACCGCCGAGACGACGCCGCCGTTGCGTCCGGCGCAGGCTCCGCGGCGCAAGGTGTAACCAATCCCGTTCGGCGCCTCGACCATGGCGACCGGATCGTCGAGACCCGTGACCACCGCCACGAGCTTCAGCTGCTCCAGCTCGAAGCGGCCGAGCGGCGTGGGGCAGCGCTGGGCCATCGCATGGCTCGACTCCGCCACCTCGGCGAGGAAGCTGCGGAAGGGGTCGCGCTTGCCGGCCGACGAGTAGGACCACTCGGCCACAACCGGCTGCGGCTTCTCCTCGGCCTTGACGACCGCGGTCGACGCCGGTCGTGGCTCGGCCTGAGGCTTGGCCTTCTTGGCTTCCCCGCAGCCCACCAGGAGGGCGAGCACCGCGAGCAGCGCGCACGAATTCGGGCGTGTCATGGCTTCGCGGCCCCCGCCGCGGGCTTCGCGTCCTTCGGGTCGACGAACATGAAGGTGGTGGCCAGGAACTTGGTGTTGACGATGACCTTCCCGCCCTGATCCTTGGGCGAGTCGAAGGCGAGGTTGTTCACGTTCACGATGCGGCGCAGGCGGCCCAGCGCGTCGAGGAAGGTCGCCACCTCATGATAGGTGCCCTGGACCGTCATCGGGATGGGGATGCTGGCGTAGAACCCCTCGCTCTTCTGCGGCTGGGGCTCGATGGTGAGGATCTCCAGGCCGGCCTTGGTGGCGCGGTCCTGCAAGAGCTGGAGGAGCTCGTCCAGCTTCTTGTCGTTGGGCAGCTCGGCCAGCGCCTCTTGAAGGCGCTGCTCGAGCAGCTCCTTCTCGCGCCGGAACTGATTCAGGTTGTTCGCGATGGCCTGCTTCTCGATATAGTCCTGATCGAGCTTCTTCTGCTCCACCGCAGCCTTCTGCATGCGCATCTCCAGCCTGGAGATGGAGTCGCCGAACGTCGGCACGCCGATGACGAAGTAGTTGAGCACCGTGACGGCGCAGGCGACCGCCGCCACCACCGCGATCTTGACGCCGGTGGGCGCCTTGGCGATCCGCTCGATGAGGTTTTCCATGGCGGCCTAAGGCTTCTCGGGCGCGCTGGCGCCCGCCGCGGCGAGCTGCACGGCCGGGGTGTAGTTGACGGTGGCGTGGATGGTGAACTCGACCAGCTTGAACTTGCCCTCGTGCTTGGAGGACGTCTTCTTCAGCTCGGGCGAGACGAAGAAGGCCGAGCGCTTCAGCGCCGTCAGGAAGGTGGATACGTCGTCGATGCTGGCGGCGGACCCCTCGAAGACGATCGCCCCCGCCTTCTCCTCCAGTTTGCGGAGCCACAGGCGCTTGGGCGTGATGGTGGCCAGCTCGTCCAGCACCCGCACCGGGCCCTGTCGCCCGGCCTTGAGCTTGTCGAGGATGGCCAGCTTCTCCTTCACTGCCGCCTGCTGCGCCTTGATGTTGGTGACCTCCCCGATGATCTTCTCGAGCTGCGCGATCTCGGCGCGGGTGCGCTTCACCTTGTCCTCGCGAGCGGCCGTCTCGTCGGCGCGGCTGCGCACCCACGAGAAGTTGCAGAGGAGCGCGAGGACGATGGCGAGCGCGAAGAAGACGAGCTGCTGCTTCCCAGCTTCCTTCTTCTTCGAGACCCGGACCGGCAGGAGATTGATGCGGATCATGGCTACTTGTCCCCCGCCCGGCGCAGGGCCAGCCCTACCGCCACCGCGGCGCTGGCCGCGCTCTGCGTGAGGAGCATCGGGTCGAACCTCTTGTGGTCGATCTCGATCGTCTTGAAGGGGTTCAGGACCTCGACCGGCACGCCGGCGCGCTGCTCGATGATCTTGAAGAGGGCCGGGATGCGGGCGGTCCCACCGGACAGGTAGACGCGCGCGATGCGGTTGTCGGCGGCGGTGGCGGCGTAGAAGTCGAGCGAGCGCTGGATCTCGCCGGCGAGCTGCTCGGCCACCCCCTGGATCACGCGCTCCACCTCCTGCGGCACCACGGCGTCGGTCTCGCCCTGCCCACCGACCTTGAGCGCCTCGGCCTCGTCGTAGGAGATGTTGAGCTGCTTCTGGATCTCCTCGGTGAAGGTATTGCCGCCCAGCGTCACGTCGCGGGTGAAGGTGGTCGTCCCGCCCGCGAGGATGTTGATGTTCGCGACCGAGGCGCCGACGTTGATGAGCACCACCGTCTCCCCCGGCGCGAGCTCGTAGCTCGTCTCGAAGGCGTTCTGGACCGCGAAGGCGTCCACGTCGACCACCGCCGCCTGCAGGCCGGCCTCGGCGCAGACGGAGGTGTAGTCGTTGATCATGTCCTTCTTGGCGGCGACGAGCAGGACGTCCATCTGACCGGCGGCATCGGCCGCGGGGGTCAGGATCTGCGTGTCGATATTGACGTCCTTGACGTCGAACGGGATGTACTGCTCGGCCTCCCACTGGATCGACTCGTCGAGCTCGTCCTGCGACATGCGCGGGAGGGAGATCTTCTTGATGATGACCGAGTGGCCGCGGACGCCGATCGCGACGTCGCGCGCCTTGACCTTGTGCTCGGCCAGGAGCTCCTGGATGGCCTGCACCACCGCCGCCGAGTTCATGAGGGCGCCGTCGACGATGGTCTCGGGCGGCAGGCGCGACATGCCGAACGCCTGCAGGGCGTAGCCCCCCTTCTTCTCCTTCAGCTGCACCAGCTTCACGCTGGAGGAGCCGATGTCGAGGCCGAGGGCGAGCTTGCTCTTCGCCATGGCGGGCTACCTTCCCTTCCGAGCTGCGTTCGCCGGGACGACACCGAAGACCTGGTCCTTGTCGGTCGGTGCCAGGCCCAGCGCGAAGATGATCTTGCGCTTCGTGTCGACGCGACAATCGCTGCCGCCCTCGATGCGCGCCAGGGTCAGCGCGGAGATGCCCGCCTTGCGCGCCAGCTCCGCCTTCGTGAGCAGCTGCTGCTCGCGGAGGACGCGCACGTTGTTCGCCGCGCGGGGGATGGCGCTCGGTTCGGGCTTTCGGGAGAGCGAGCGAGCTGTTGCTCGAGAGGACCGCATGCGAGGGCACGCTACGCGAGGGGTGACGGAGGGATCAAGAAACCAACCGCCCGCAAACATGCGCGACTGTAGGCAATCGGTAGCATGTTGAAGCAAAGTGATAGCTCAGTGAGCATCGGGGACCGCCCGCGGGTTGGTTCACGAATCGTCCGGGGGCGAACCGCACCCATCAAGCTGAGATGCCGTATTCCTTGATCTTGTAGAGCAGCGCCCGGTAGGAGAGCTCGAGCAGCTCGGCGGCGCGGGTGCGGTTCCCGACGGTCTGCGCCAGCGCTTGCCGGATGAGCTGCTCCTCCACGGCGCGGGTGGCGCGCTTGATGGACAGCGTCGCCTCCGGCAGCGATAGCGCCGGCAGCACCATGGCTGGCCCACCTCGCACCACCTCCGGCAGATCCTGCTCCCGGATCACGGGGCCTTCGCACAGCACGGCCGCGCGCTCGATGGCGTGCTCGAGCTCGCGGACGTTGCCCGGCCAGCGGTAGGCGGTGAGCGCGGCCATCGCCTCGTCCGAGATCCCCTCGATGGTCTCGCCGGCGCGCAGCCGCGCATAGCGCCCCAGGAAGTGTTTCGCCAGGGCCGGGATGTCGCCCGCGCGCTCGCGCAGCGGCGGCAGCCGGATCCCGACGACGTCGAGGCGGTAGTAGAGGTCCTCGCGGAACTGGCCGGCCTTCACCATGGCGGCGAGATCGCGCACGGTGGCGGCCACCACGCGCACGTCGACGCGCTCGGAGCGCGTGTCGCCCACCGGCCGGACCTCCTCCTCCTGCAGGAAGCGGAGGAGCTTCACCTGGAGCATCAGCGGCAACTCGCCGATCTCGTCGAGGAAGAGCGTGCCGCCGTCCGCCTCCGCCGCCAGGCCCTTCTTGTCGCGCGAGGCGTCGGTGAAGGCGCCCTTGACGTGCCCGAACAGCTCCGACTCCATCAGCTCGGCCGGGATGGCCCCGCAGTTCACCGCCACGAAGGGCATCGCGGCGCGCGGCGACAGCTCGTGGAGCGCGCGGGCGACGAGCTCCTTGCCGGTGCCCGACTCGCCGCCGAGGAGGACGGTGGTCTTGATGGGCGCCACCTTGCGCACCTGCTTCATCATCTCGACCATGGGCGGCGCCGCGCCCACCAGGTTGTCGAAGCGGTACTCGGCGGCGAGCTCGGTGCGCAGCCGCCGGTTCTCGCGCCAGAGCCGCTGCCGCTCCTCGGCCTTGTTGAGGACGAGCAGCACCTCGTCCGGCTTGAACGGCTTCGAGATGTAGTCGTAGGCGCCCGCCTTCATCGCCTCGAGCGCGGTGTCGTGCGTCCCGTAGGCGCTCATGACGATGAAGGTCAGCTCGGGCTCGCTCCGCTGCACCTCGCGCAGCAGCGCCAGGCCGCCCATCCTGGGCATCCGCACGTCGGAGAGGACGAGGTCGTAATCGTGGGCGGCCAGCTCCTTGAGCGCCTCCTCGCCGTTCGCCACCGCGCGCACCTCGTAGCCGTGGTCGCGCAGGAAGATGGAGAGGAGGTGCCGCATCGACTCTTCGTCGTCGGCGATGAGGATTCGGCGGAACGCCACGGGCGATTTGTAGCACGGGCGGCGGGGGACGAGCCCCCGCCCTACGGAATGCGCGATGTAGGGCGGGGCCTTGTGCCCCGCCGCGTCACAGGTCGAGCCGCTTGAAGAAGCGCTCGGGGATGCTGCGCACCGCCAGCATGATCCACCGCCAGAACCACGGCACGTAGACGACGTCGCGGCGGGCGTCGACGGCGCGGACGATGGACCTCGCCACGTCGCGCGGATCGGCGAACAGCGCGTTGCGCGGCACGTGCGCGGTCATGGGAGTGTCGACGAAGCCGGGCTTCACGGTGAGGACGCGCAGGCCGGCTCGATGGTGCCGGTTGCGCAGACCTTGCAGGAAGAGGGCGAGCCCGCCCTTGGCGGCGCCGTAAGCATGGTTCGAGCCCCGACCTCGGTCGCCGGCCACCGAGGCGAGGGCGACGAGCGTGCCGCGGCCGCGCGGCGCCATGCGGGCGGCAAAGGCGGTGAGGAGCGATGCGGGGCCGACCAGGTTCGTGTGGAGGATGCGGGCCGCGGCAGCGCCGTCGACGGCGTAAACGGCTGGATCGCCCAGCGCTCCCTGCGCCACGAGCACGAGGTCCGGTGGACCGAGGAGCGCCTCCGCCTCCGCGGCCAGCGCCGCATGCGCAGCCACCTCGTCGAGGTCCTGCACCCGGGCCTCGACCCGCGCGGCGCCGCGCAGGCGCAGGTCGGCCGCCACCGCGTCGAGCCGCGCGGCGTTCCGGCCGACGAGGAGGAGCGAGGCGCCGCGGGCGGCGTAGCGCCGCGCCACCTGCTCGGCGATGGCGGAGGTGGCGCCCAGGATGACCGCGTTCACGGGAGCGCCTCCACCGGCATGACCCGGCGCCAGAAGGACGACGAGAAGCGGGGATCGCGCAGCCGCGCCAGCTCGGCCGCACGCGGATACGAGGCCCGGAACATCTCGCCCGACATGACCGCGTCCTTGGCCGGATACATGGCCCCGCCCTGGCCGAGGACGAGCGTCTCCAGCTCGCGGAAGAGCGCCATGGTCCGCTCTCCGCGGCGGGGGAAGTCGAGCGCCACCGTCACCCCGCGCCGGGGGAAGGAGAGCAGGCCTGGCGAGGGCACGTCGCCGAAGGTCTTCAGCACCGCCAGGAAGGAGCCCTGCCTCGAGCGCGCGATGGCGTCGAGCACGGCGCGGACGCCCTGGAGGCCCCGGTCGAAGGGGAGCACGCACTGGAACTGCACGAGCCCGCTCCGGCCATAGATGCGGTTCCAGCGCTCGATGCCGTCGAGCGGGAAGAAGAAGGGCTCGTAGTGGACGAGCCGCTCGCCGGCACCCCGGTTCCTCCAGTGGTAGAGCGTGTTGAACGCCTTCACCGAGAGGCGATTGAGGGCGAAGTCGGGGAGGTCGAACGGGACCGCCAGCGGGCGCTTCGGTCGAGACGCGGCAGGCCCCTCGGCGTGGTTGCCTCGATGGAAGAGCCCGCGCCCGAGGCTGTCGCCGCGCGCCAGGCAGTCGATCCAGGCCACCGTGTACTCGTGGGTCGCGTCGGAGCGCGCCGACAGCTCGAAGAACGCGTCCACGTTCTGGAACGGGATCGTCTCCTGGAGCACCCACGGGCTCGGGATGCGCCGCAGGCGCAGCTCGGCCCAGGTGACGAGCCCGGTGAGGCCCAGGCCTCCGATGGTCGCGGCGAAGAGCTCGGCCTCGCCGGACGGCGAGCAGACGCGCCGCGAGCCGTCCGAGCGCAGCAGCTCGAGCCGCGTCACGTGCGCGCCGAACGTGCCGGCGCGGTGGTGGTTCTTGCCATGGAGGTCGTTCGCGATGGCGCCGCCCACCGTCACGTGCTTCGTGCCCGGCACCACCGGTGGGAAGAAGCCGAGCGGCGCGAAGCGCTCCAGGATCTCGGCCAGGGTGACGCCCGCCTCGCAGGCGAGCAGGCCGGTCTCCGGGTCGAAGGAGATGAAGCGCGACAGGCCGCGCGTGAGGAGGAGCGTGCCGCCCTGGTCGAGGCAAGAGTCGCCGTAGCTGCGCCCCATGCCGAAGGGCAGCATCGAGCCCTTCACGTCGGAGGGCAGTGGCTCGTCGCGCCACCACAGCGGGCGCGTCGCGCTCTCGGCGCGCAGGCGCCCCCATGATTCCAAGCGTCGCATCGTCTCCCTCCCGTCAGCGACCGGCCAGCACCACCAGCGCCGCTCCCAGCCCGACCAGGTGGCTCGTGCGATCGGTGAGCGCGAACAGCACCGGATCCTCGTCGACCATGCCGCGCCGGGCGAGGAGCCACAGGCGGCTCACCCAGTAGAGCGCGAGCGGGCAGAGCAGCCACAACCGTTCGTGGTGCGCATAGAGGCGGGCCACGTCGGCGCTCGCCAGGTAGAGCGCCAGCACCAGCACGGCCAGCAGCCCGCTCGCGATGCCGAGCATGGAGAGGGTCTCGAGGTCGGCGGTGGTGTACCCGCGGCCCTGGGCCACGAGCTCCTCACCCCTCTCCCCGGCCCTCTCCCCGCCGACGCGGGGCGAGGGAGACGGGACACCCTGCGGCCTCGCCCCGTTCATCAGCCTCAGCTCCGACGTCCGCTTCACGAGCGCCAGCGAGAGGAAGAGGAAGATGGCGAGCGTGAAGAGCCACGACGAGGTGGGGACGCCGGTGGCGAGGGTCCCGGCCAGGATGCGCAGCGTGTAGAGGCTCGCCAGCACGAGCACGTCGAGCACCGGCACTCGCTTCAGGCGCAGCGAATAGGCGACGGTGATGGCGACGTAGGCAGCGAGCGCGCCGGCGAAGGGCGCCGGCAAGGCGAGCGCGAGGAGGAAGGCGACGACGAGCGCGGCCGCCGCCACCGCCAGCGCCGCCGCGGGCGAGATCGCCCCCGCAGCCAGCGGCCGGCGAGACTTGACCGGATGGGCGCGGTCCGACGCGAGGTCGAGGAGATCGTTCACCACGTAAGCGCTCGAGGCCGCGAGCGAGAAGGCCACCACCGCCAGCAGCGCGGGCACCAGCACGCCGGGACCGAGCCGGTGGGCGCCGAGCGGTGGCACGAGCAGGAGGAGGTTCTTCGACCACTGGTGCGGGCGGAGAAGGCGGGCCCAGTCGGCCAGGGCACGGCGCGGCGAGCGGGGGGCGGCGTCAGGCATCGCGTCGGCCGGGCACCCTCGCGTCAGTACCGCGGCCGGGGTGCACGGTCAAGGCGCCGGCGTCCAGGATCCGGCGCGGAAGCGCAGCTCGAAGCAGGCCCCCTTGCCCGGCGCGTCGCGCGCCGCGATCTCGCCGCCGAAGCTCTCCATGATGCGGTGGCTCAGCGCGAGCCCGAGGCCTGTCCCCTCGCCTGGGTCCTTGGTGGTGAAGAACGGATCGAAGACGCGCGGGAGATCCCCCGGGGCGATCCCCGGGCCGGTGTCCTGCACGGTGAGCACCACCGCGTCCGAGGTCACATGGGCGGCGATGGCGACCTGGCCCTCACCGCCCATGGCATCGCCGGCATTGAGGAGGAGGTTCAGGAGCACCTGCGCCAGGTGGTGCTCGTCGGCCTGCACCGGCGGGAGCCCGGCCGGGAGGTCGAGCGCCACCTCGACCCGCTTGAAGCGGCGCTGCACGCGCGCTAGCCGCAGGGCGCCGTCGAGGGCGGCGGCGAGGTCGATGGGCGCGAGCAGCGGTGGCGATGGACGGGCGAAGTCGAGCAGATCGCGCACGGTCCGGTCGATGCGCTGGGCGGCCGTGTCGATCCGGGCGAGCGCGTCGACGAGGTCCGGATGCGGCTCGGGCGGCAGCCTCGCCCGCGCCAGCTCGACGTAGCCGGAGACGGCGCCGAGCGGGTTCCCGACCTCGTGCGCCAGGCCAGCCGCGAGTCGCCCCACCGTGGCGAGCTTCTCGCTGCGGAGCAGGGACGCGCGCGCCTCCGCCAGGGCCGCGTTGGCGGCGGTGAGCTCCCGCACCTTCGCCGCCAGGCGCTCGCGCTCGTCGCCGAAGGCGAGCGCGAGCCGCTCGAAGGCGATGGCCGCGCGCGAGAGGGCGAACCCGCCCTGCTCGCCGAGGAGCGGCAGCGCCTCGCCCCCGCCCCCGAGCCGCACCGCCGCCGCGAGGAGCCGCTCCACCGGCCGCGCCACGCCGCGGTGGAGGAGCACGAGCGCTACCGCGAGCACCGCGAGCGCCGCGGCCAGCGCCACGGCCGCCACGGCGCCTGGCCCGAGCGCACGGCGCGCCGAGAGCGGCAGCGCGAGCGCGAGCACTGCCACCCCCGCGGTGGCCGCCAGCGCCAGGGCGTGCAGGAAGAGGAAGGTGCGAAGGGGTGCGCGCATGCCGGGCCCCTAGCGGAAGATCCGGAGGGCCGGCACCCAGCGCGCGAGCGGCTCCGAGAGCCACAGCCACTCGAGCGCGCCCGCCACCAGGAACGGGCCGAAGGGGACGGCGTGCTTGGGGGGGATCCAGTCGGTTTCCGAGGCACCACCCTCTCCCCTGCCCTCCCCCTGGTGAGGGGGAGGGAGTGGGGCCACCTGGGGTGAGGGGGTCGCGGTCGAGCTCGCGTTCGCGGTCGCGTCCGAGGTCGAGCCCTCCGGCGGCCCCGGCTCCCCCTTCCCCAGGAGCACCAGCACGATCCCCACAATCGAGCCCTGCATCGACGCGAACAGCACGATGGGCAGGAGCGCCGCCGGACCCATCCACGCGCCGAGGCCGGAGAGCAGCCGAGCGCCTCCTTCTTGAAGACCTTGGCCCCGAGCCACGACAGCCCAGCGAACACCCCGAAGCCGAGCCCGGCGCCGTAGAGCGCGTGGCGCAGCGTCGTGGCGGGGGTGATGCCGAGCGGGCCCATCAGGATCCCGAACGCGATGAGCGCCCAGGTGAGGACGTCCGGCAGGAGCCAGGTGTCGAGATCGATGAAGGCGAGGGCGAGGAGCGCCGCTGCGAAGGCGAGCTCCGCCGCGGCCGCGCCGCTGAGGCCGTGCCGGAAGAAGACGATGAGCGCCGCCCCCGCTCCGAGCGCCTCGACCGCCGGGTAGCGCCACGGGATGCGCACGCCGCAGCTCCGGCAGCGGGCCCGCAGCGCCAGCCAGGAGACGATGGGCAGGTTGTCGTACCAGCGGATGGGCGTGCGGCAGCGCGGGCAGCGGGAGCCGGGGTGCACGATCGACTCGCCGGCCGGCACCCGCGCGATGACGACATTGAGGAAGCTCCCCACGGCGGCGCCGATCAGGGCAACCCAGACGGTGAGGAACGCCCCGTACGGCGGCGGCAGCTCGCCCATCACGGCACGGCGTGCTGCGCGGCAGCCGGGGTGGCGGGGCGGTCGCCCTCCTCCAGCCGGCGCATGAAGAAGTCCTCCAGCGTCTCGCGGTGAGGCGTGAGCGCCACCACGCGCCCACCCCCCGCCAGCACCGCGCGCACGGCAGCATCGGCTGCGCGCTCGTCCTCGAAGGCCACCGAGAAGGTGTCGCCGTCCTGGGCGATGACGCGGCCGCGCGCGAGCGCCTCGCGGGCGGCGCCGCCCGGCGCGAGCGCGGTCAGCTCGACGTCCTTCACCCGCGCCGAGAGGAGCTCACCGAGGCGGCCCACGTCGCCCAGCCGGCCGGAGCGGATGACGCCGACGCGATCGCACAGGCTCTCCACG
>WNGL01013105.1_pt1 | contig 10707 bp, 10 predicted proteins | sample 5400591 | NCBI WGS metagenome assembly WNGL01 (sample SAMN13153377, study PRJNA577476) | soil metagenome | isolation source: 80 cm soil or saprolite under Garry oak tree replicate 1 | place: USA:California | collected 2016-06-15
GGGTAGCGGAGCACCTGCTTATCAGGAGGTGCCTTCCCATGGGAAGGCGCTGTGGGGCCGCCACCACCACAAGCTGCGACGAGCATTGCCATCAAGCAAAGGAGTGTTGGTAAGACCGTTGCTAGGATTTTCTTGCCAGAGTGCATGAGTAACTTCTCCTTCATGTAGAAGAACGACGACGTAAAAGAAAACGTAGTATGGCGTTTCCTGGTTCTTGTCGCGGTAGCTCCAACAGTGTACTAGTCTAAGAAATACGTCGGGATGAGTTAAACTGTTCTGTACTATAGTAATACGTCGGGTTATGGCTGAATCTCTCACGTCATGAGGGAAAAATGAGTCCAACTTGTGCCTTGCTACCACTACTTTGAACAAAATTGAGGTACCTAACATATTGCCAGTGAACCTGTTACATGGGAAATATCTGGTACTTCAACGCGATTTGGTCGTGATTTTTCTTTCTTCTTCCTCAGTTTCCAACTCGGAGTCAGGCTCTGCCTGGCGCAATTGTACCATACTGATGAGAAAAATCACCAGAATAATCACATGGAGGGCGGTACACCAGGCACAAATAGTATGCAGAGCAACAATCTCAGCATAGACGAGGTAGAGAACAGCCACTATTCCTACTAGCGACCAGGCGAACTGGGCCATACGTATCCAGCGATGTTCCGGTCTCACGCTTAAAGCAAGAATTGCCAGCACAGCAATAACCAGGCACCAGCCCAGTCCGGGTATTGAAATAGGTATGGTTGTGCCTGGAACAAGAGAATAAGAGCTGGAGAGCACACGGGCACAATCAACCAGGCCATTCGTAGAACAGATAAGAGGAGCATTTTCATAATGCACTGTTGTCAAATATATAGCGATACCCGCTCCCAGTAGCGAAAGCACCAGCAGGGTTAACTGTCCCCATGCACCACTTCTATTTCTCATCACTACCTCTTCAGCGCACCTGTCGAACAGGTGCCAGATTTCTTCAAATTGAACTTACCTGCTCCGAGAAATGACACGCCGCGTAATGCTCGCGACCAGCCTTCCGCTCAAGAGGAGGCTCTACTTCGCGGCAGATTTGCTGGGCCATTGGACAGCGTGTATGGAAACGGCATCCACTGGGAATATTGATCGGGCTGGGCAGGTCTCCTGAGAGAATGATGCGTTGGCGCTTCTTCTCGATCTTGGGATCAGGAATGGGCACGGCTGAGAGCAATGACTTCGTGTACGGATGCTGAGGGTTTGCATATAGTTCGTCGCGGTCTGACATTTCCACGATCTTGCCAAGGTACATCACCGCAATACGATCAGATACATGCCGTACAACGCTCAGGTCATGCGAGACAAACAGATAGGTCAAATGGAACTGGCGCTGCAGGCGTTGCAACAGGTTCAGCACCTGGGCACGCACCGAGACATCCAGCGCCGAAACTGGCTCATCAGCGATCACAAATTCCGGATTGATCGAGAGTGCACGGGCCACCGCGATACGTTGGCGCTGGCCACCGCTGAACTCGTGGGGGTAGCGATCAATATACTCAGAACGTAGACCTACCACCTTCAAGAGCTCTTCTGTTCTTTCACGAATTTCATGGTTGGTCCCGATACCATAAATATGCATTGGCTCGGCAATCAATGATCCAATCGTAAAGCGCGGATTGAGCGAAGCAAAGGGATCCTGAAACACCATCTGTATGCGGCGGCGTATCTGCCGTAATTGCTCTCCCTTTATCTTCGCCAGGTCTTGATCTTCAAAGAGAATCTGCCCTTCCGTCGGTTTATAAAGTCTTACAATCGTACGCCCGATGGTTGTCTTGCCAGAACCACTCTCACCTACCAGGCCGAGTGTCTGCCCCCGTTCGATGCTAAAACTGACTCCGTCTACCGCACGCACATAGCCTACAGTACGTTGAAGGATAACGCCTTGCGTCAGCGGAAAGTACATCTTCAGGTCGCGTATATCGATCAGTGTCTTGCTTGCTACTACTGTATCTCCCATCTCTCCTGCTCCTTACGACACTTGTTGTGTAGTATCACTTGCTGCCTGATCGATAATTGCTTGCATTGCCTGCAACCTGGCCTGGCGTCGCCTATCCGCATAAGCTTGCTCCCTCGGGTCCGTCACATCCACCCAGCAGGCTTTACGGTGGGTAGCATTCCCAGCTAGAGGATCAAGTGGAGGCATTGTGCGGCAGATGGCACGGGCGAAGGCACAACGAGGCATAAAGGGACAGCCCGGAGGCGGCTTCAGCAAATCGGGGGGAGCGCCTTCAATCGTCTTCAACTCAGATGTACGTACCTCATCCAGGCGCGGCACCGAAGCTAACAAGCCGAGCGTGTAGGGATGACGAGGATTGGCAAAAATCTCTTCCGTTGGTGCCTCCTCGACAACTTTGCCGGCATACATCACGACCACCCGGTCCGTCATCTCGGCAACCACACCAAGATCATGCGTGATCAGAATAAGCGCCGTCCCGAACTCGTTACACACAGCATTGATCAATTCGAGAATCTGGGCCTGCACTGTCACATCCAGCGCTGTTGTTGGCTCGTCCGCAATCAGCAGTTTGGGGTTACATGCCAGGGCTATGGCTATCATCACACGCTGGCGCATTCCCCCACTGAACTGGTGTGGATAGGAACCGATGCGCCGTGCCGCTTCTGGAATCCCCACCTCCTCCAATAAGGAGATAGCGCGTTTCTGTGCCTGGTCCTTGCTCACCTTCAGGTGGAGGCGCAATCCCTCAGCGATCTGATTGCCCACCGTCATTGTGGGATTGAGACAGGTCAGTGGGTCCTGAAAGATCATGCCGATCTGACCACCGCGTATTTTCCGTAACCCACTCTCCGGCATATCCAACAGGTCTTTCCCGTCAAACAGGATAGAACCGCCGGCATACTCTCCCGGCGGTTGCGGAACCAGGCGCATGATTGAAAGAGCCGTCACACTTTTGCCGCAACCGCTTTCTCCTACAATAGCCACCTTCTCTCGCGGCTTAATCGCAAAACTGACGCCATCGACCGCACGCACTCGACCTGCCTTCACTTTGAAGTAGGTCTTGAGATCCTGTACCTCTAGCAGATACTCTCCCAAGGTGTTTGCTCCTTCCGCACCATTCTAAAGTTTCTAACGTTCCGTCATATAGGGGTCTAGCGCATCGCGCAGGCCGTCGCCCACCAGGTTCAGGCTGAGCACGGTGGAGAAAATGAGGAGACCGGGGGCATAGACAAGCCAGGGAGAAGCATCGAAGGAGATCTGGCCCTGCGCAACCAGGTTCCCCCAACTTGCATCAGGGGGGCGGATACCAAAGCTAAAGTAACTCAAGACCGATTCGGTGATGATGTTTCCCCCGACGAGCAAGGTTGCATTGACGATGATCGGCCCGGCAGCATTAGGCAACATGTGGCGGAACATCAGGCGCAAATTTCGCGCCCCGATTGTTTTCGCGGCCAGGACATACTCACGCTCCTTTAGAGCCAGAAACTCTCCACGGACCAGGCGCGCCGCATAGGTCCAACCAAAGAGGGCTATCAAGATAATAATACTCTGGCGCGAGCCATCAGTGAAGGATGACGAAAGGACGAAGAGGAGGAGATAGAGAGGGACCGCCAGGATGACATCGGTGAAACGCATCAAAAGGTTATCTATGATACCGCCATAGAAGCCGGCAAAAGCCCCAATGAGGATACCAAACACGAGGCCCAGCATCATCGAGCTTAAGGCTACTAATAGTGAGACCTGGCCACCGGTCATTGCACGTGCGAACTCATCCCGTCCCACATCATCGGTTCCAAACGGGTGTTGTAAGGAAGGGCCAACATCGGCGGCAGGAGGATTGATGGCATTAGGATCGATATGCCAGAACAGCGGACCCAGGAAACAGAAGAGAAAGAGCAGGATCAGGAAGACCGCCCCGACAATCGCCGCTTTGTTGCGAATGAAGCGGTCGAAGATAATGCGTCCCTGGCTTCGGCGCTTCCGTACCAGCTCTGGAGTCAGTTCGAGAAACGGTTCGATTTCTTCCTCTGTGACATTAGCAATGTTAAGTTGTTCGGGTATCTCCATAGTAAACCAGCGCAGCGGATACGCCCCTCCTTCTCGCCGGAAGGAGAGAGAAAGCCACGCCTCCTCCTTTCTTGCTATCGATGAACGATGCTGCTAGCCAGCCTGTTGCTCATCACTATCCTACCATACTACGCGTAGCGAATGCGTGGGTCCATGACAGCGTACAGGACATCAGCCAGTAAGTTGAATAGGACGACAAAAACCGACCCGATGAGCAACATCGCCAACAATATCGGAAAGTCACGCGCCTCAAGAGAGTCGAGAAACAGTCTCCCCATACCCGGCCAGGCGAACACCCCTTCAGTAATCGTCGCGCCGCCAGCTATCTGCCCAAAATCGAGAGCGACAACCGTGATCAGCGGGATCACCGCGTTGCGGAGCGCATGCCCGACCAGCAATCTCACCGGGCCTACGCCCTTCGCACGAGCCGTACGAATATAGTCCTGCTTGATAGCCTCGATCATACTGGAGCGCATATAGCGACTCCACCCGGCGATAGAGAGGCCGGCAAGCACCGTCGCCGGTAAGATCAGGTGGATGAAGTGATCTAGAAACGTATCGAAGGGATTAGAGAAGATGACCCCTGGCGTCGAGGTTCCCGAAACAGGAAGCAGGTGTAACCTCACGCCAAAGATATCCTGGGCGAAGAGCCCAAAGAGGAAGGTGGGCATCGCAATACCAAAGTAGGAAATCGTCGTCAGGGCATAATCTGTGATTGTTCCCTGGCGCACTGCAGAGATAACTCCCAGCAAAATCGCAAGAACCAGGGCCATCGAGAAAGCAGTGCCAAGCAACTCCAGCGTATTGGGAAAGGCCTGCCCAATATTTTGGGAAACGGGTTGATTGTTGGCAAACGAGAAGCCAAAGTCACCAACCAGGGCACGACTTATCCATTTGAGGTATTGAACAGGCACGGGATCATCCAGGCCAAAACGGGCACGCATTGCAGCGCGTCCTTCTGCACCCAGATGAGGATTGTACAATACCTGCTCCGGACCGCCGGGCAACAGGTGGATCAGGGAGAACATGAAAATAGAGAGCAGGATCAACAGAGGAATTGCCTGGATCAGGCGTCTGATCAGATATCGTCCCATAAAAACCTCCGACGAGCAGAAAACGAAGGCAGCAAACGTTGGATACAGTCTACTTAGTTAGTTTACCATATTTCTATCCACCTGGGTCAACACCCCAATCCTCACCACCAGTTTAGAAAAGAGCCTCTGGTTGGGATATTCCCAACCAGAGGCAATCTACACTACCTGTCTAGCCTATAGCTCTCCAGCTCAGCCACAACAGGGAATGCCAGCATCGGCTAACACTTACCGCCATCGCACCACCACTCCCAGTTGTTGATCGTCTCTGCGGCACCCTCTGAGGAAGGCAGATAGTTGTGAACAACATTCTTTGCTACGGAGAGGTCGGTCGGGCTATAGAGGACGACGAAGGGGAAATCCGTCAACTCGATCTCATGGATCTTGTTGAAGGCATCCTGGCGAACAGCCGGGTCTGCACTGCCCTCTTCCTGCTGGAACAGCTTGTCCAGATTCGGGTTGCAGTACCAGGTCCAGTTCGAGCCATTGGGCGGGATCTGGTTGCACGCCCATCCACTTGCATTATCGGCATCATAGGTCCAGCTATTCTCGTACTCGGCAATGTCGTGCTTGCCACCATTGAGGAATGGACCAAAGTAGGTGCTGGCCGGATAGTTCTGGATGTTGATCTTGATGCCGATATCCTTCAGGTTCGACTGGATGATCAACTCGTCGGCATCGCGCCAGGGCTTGTTGGCTGTCGTTGAGTATTTGAACTCAAGCTTCTGACCGCCCTTACTTCGATATCCGTCGGAACCCTTCACCCAGCCGTCCTGGTCCAGCAAGGCATTCGCACCGGCAGGGTCAAATTTCGGACAGGCGGCATCTGCTTGATACCCTGGAACAAACGCTTTACTATGGTCGGTACATTGCGGTGTTGCCGTCCCCTTACGAGCCGTCTTGATCAAGGTATTGTGGTCAATCGCCATCGCTATGGCTTTACGAACGGCGAGGTCCTTCCCAAGAATGGGATTCTGGAAGTTGAAGATCGAGACCTCGAAGTTCACTGAGATGGGATTGATGACTGCGTGATAGCCCGAGATGGCCTTGTAGGTGTCCGTCTTGCTCACATCCAGGAAGTAGGCGGAATCGATCGCGCCGGACTGGAAATCCTTGAGGATGGTGGCATCGTTGGCTACGATACGGAACACAATCTTGTCCAGGTAAGGGAGACCCTCTGATGCACGATAGTAATTCGGGTTCTTTACCACGGTGTAGTGGTCATGCAACTGGGACTCACTTATCATGAAGGGGCCGCTCGCCACTGAGGGCTTCAGGTTCTCTGAGGACTTCAGGACCTGGTCTGGTGCCATACTTGCAAAAACATGCTTCGGTAGGGGTGCCTGCAAGCCATCTGCCCACACCGTCATGAATGGCTCAAATGCCTGCTTGAGGTGGAAGGTGATCGAGAGCTTGTCAGCGGAGACATCAGCCGAGGTGATCAGGTTGTAGCCAAGAGTGCTCGCCGCACCGAACTTGGGGTTAGTCCAGAGCCTCCAGCTGAAATCCACGTCATCAGCGGTGATTGGCTGTCCATCAGACCACTTGAGATTCGGCTTCAGCTTGAACGTCCAGGTTTTGAGGTCCGCGCTGATGTCGCCATTTGCCAACGTGGGTATCTCTGACGCCAGGCCGGGATGGAGCTGCCCCTGCGAATCACCGACGAAGAGGGCTGTCCAGATAGTCTGGTCCACTATATCCGCAAACGTTTCCGCCGAGCCAAGAGGAATCAATGAAGTAGGCTCTTCAAAGAGATCGTCGACCCAGGTACCGCCATGCACTGGCTTGCCACTTGTGGTGCCTCCTGTTGATGGCGTGCCAGAAGGGCCACAGGCACTGAGTATCAGGATCAGCACTGACAAGAGGGAGAAGGCTACAACGAGAGATCGCGCTTTGGGTCTCTTGAGCATCATGTCCTGCCTTTCAAATATGTAGTCAAACAAAAGGAACAAGGCTCCATACTATACGTACAAACTACGGGTCACAAAAACTGTTACCAACGTGCGGTATAGAGGCCCATGGATTCATCCACAAGGCAGTAGTACCGCTTACGAACACGAATTGGTTACATAGTAATACGTAACTGAGGCGCGACTTCTCACAGCAACGCGGAGATTGGTCTCATGAAACATCGTTCACCTTAGCTGTGCCAGGTCTTTGAGCACCTCCTCAGCACTGCTATAGCGGCTCTCTGAGCGATAGGCACACATCCTACCGACTACTGCATCTACCTTGGCAGGCAGATGCGGGTTGATTTGAGTAGGTCGGACAGGCAATCCGCGGGCAGCAGTCGCCTCTTTGATATGCTGATAGGGTATCTTTCCCGTGAGGAGCTCGAAGAGAATGATACCAGCTGCATACAGATCCGATGCTCGTGAGACAGCACCCGCACTCATCAACACTTCAGGAGCCGTATAGTGTTCGTCGAGGTACTGGCGCACACGATGTGAGATGGTCATATTACTTCCCTCCACCCGTGCACAGTCGAAGTTCACCAGTTTCACATCTCCCTGACTGGAAACGATGATGTTATTGGGCCGCAAATCACGGTGGATCACTCCGTGGGTATGGGCATGATGCAATGCCTCACAGATATGACACATGATCCCTATTTTGCGAGAGAAATCCATGCCGGTGTTGCCATCTTTAGCATCGAGTAGCCCACGCAGAGAGTATCCCTCAAACCATTCCAGGGGCAAGACGATCTGATTATCTCCCCACAGGAAGGGAGGAGCCGCCCGCACGATATTGGGATGGCAGACTAACCGGTACAGCGCTTTGGCGTCCTGTAAGACGCGCTCCTTATTCATCTCACGAAGTGCCTGACTGGTGGAGTAGATATCGAAATTGTAGACCTTGAGGGCGAAACGGACAAGGATCAATTGATGCTCAGCCAGCAGAAGGGTATAGCGATCATTCTTGTCAACCGTCTCCAGAACTTTATACTCGCGAATCTGGTCTTGACGATGGAGGGGCTGAAACTGCCGGGAGAGTTTCTCGCAAATCAAGCTGGTCACATCAGGCAGAGACTCTCCCTCATTCAAGTGACGACGGGAGCGAAGAATAAAAGTCAAAGCCTCATCCAGGTGGAGGACCACCTGCCTGCCCTGATCGTCATCAAGTTCAACTTTGACCTGGTCATCCGTTAACACAATCAGCGGCTGTACCCTGACATCCTTGAGCGCATCCGAGAGATGCAAGCGGCTGGCGACTACCCTGGCTTTGGTATTCGCTAATGGCACAGGACTTGGGCCGATATGACCGGATTCCAACTCCCACTCACGAGCATTCCCTCGAATGCGCCCCCGGTAGCCTTTGACTTCGATAGTGTGGACGGCAGAATCTCCTATAATAATCAGATCGTATTCGTAAGAGAGGCCAGACCGTGTGGGTAGTTCCAGATTATGATAGCTGTGGTAGTGGTCGGGCAGGTGCCTGGCAAAGTAACTAATGGCCTTCCGTTCGTTATCATCCACAGGCTCTCCGACTTTATGCACGCTCGCCATAGGCAAGTCTCCTTTCCCAGGTCATGAGTATTTTGCAATGTCCCAGGGCACTATTTTCTACTTGAGAAAGGAGTATAGCTGATCCAATCGATTTTATCAATTCATTACTTTTCATTCCATCTGAGTTGCTTTGTCTTCCGCATGTACACATTCCGTACTTCTATCAGCTAGCAAGCTGGAGCTTCAATCATCTTTCTTTTGGTCATCGTGTTGCTGCTCTTGTCGCCTGATATACTCGTTAATGGCCTCGCGTCGGAATCTCCATTGACTTCCCACCCTAAACCCTGGCAATATGCCTTCACTAGCAAGACGCTTAACCGTTCGCGGATGAACTCTCAGAAGCCTGGCTACCTCGCCAGCGTCAAGAATCTCTTCTAACACTCACATGCTTGCCTCCTTTCTTAGATTTACCAGATAATACTATTCCCCTATAGGCTTGTCAATGAATACCTATTTTTACCAATTTGTATAAATTTTATCGAAAAATATTGTGATCCTCTCTAATATACTAATTTGACCAAAATATTATTGACTTTACCGATTTATCATGATATGCTTTTCATGAGCTGTATACGAGACCAGGTAGACATATAAAATCGAGCCCAGAGTGTTGAAAGGGTGAGTTGCGTACATGTTCGGAAAAGACAAGGACCCGGCAAGAATAGGATTGACTGCACATACAGCAATCCTGCACAAATTAGTCTCTATGGGACTTGAAGTGCTTCAACCACTCAGCGATGATCTACGTTACGACCTGGCCGAATACTTCGGGGTGTACTGCGGGGAACTGAATAAGACCTACCTTGTTCCCGTCGATCTCGTTCCACGAGCAACAGAAATGCATCTACGTGTCATGCCATCGAAAAATAATCAGGTGAAGAAGGTCATCTGGGCGCGGGACTACGAGATATAGGAGAGACTGACCATGTTTGGAGATACCGCCAGGAAAGGGTTAGTCACTCACCTGGCTGTGGCGCAGCGTTTGATCGAGTTAGGCTTTGAAGTCCTGGAGCCTGTCGGCAACCATCTTCGCTATGATCTTGCCTACTACGTTCCTGCAAGTTCGGGTGAAAAGGCGCAACTGGTGCGCATCCAATGTAAGTCGGCTCGGCTGTCTGGAGATGGAACACATCTAACTTTCAACGCCTACAACTTGGGAGGAGAAGGCAAACGACAAAAGCGCGGCTATCGCGGGGATGCCGAGTACTTCGGTGTCTATAGTCATGAATTGAGAAAAGTTTACCTGATCTATGTCGATAAATGTCCGGTGGGAATTACAAATCTCTACATCACGCCGACAGGAAAATTTGTGAGGAATCAGTTTAGTACAGGTCTACGCTTAGCAAAGGACTACGAGATTTAACGCTGACGGCGGGACTCGAACCCACGACTTCTTGCTCCGGAGGCAAGCGCTCTATCCACTGAGCTACGCCAGCATCTGGGACCATATGACTGTAGTATAGCATATGGTGGAAGAAAACATCAAAAGTTACTACAGCTACTTATCTACCATATACTACCGTCCGGAGACCAGTGCTCCATCCACTGAGCTACGGGGACTTCATCAAAAATAATACCATACTCGTCAACTGCGCTCAAGGCAACGTAAACCTCACTCAGGGGGATTTAAAAGTCCCAAAAGAGGAACAAAGGAGCCATTCCTTGGTAGAATGAGAAAAACTCTCAGTATCTCAGAAAGCGAGGAATGACCCACGATGAACTATACCATGTTGCAAGAAGCCATGGAACAAGCAGGCCTGACGCAGGAGATCGATGCGTTGAGTGTGTATCGAGCCTTTGAACAGGTGCAGGATGGACGACACAAGCGCGGGGTGCGCTATAGTGTGGCCTTGATCTTGACGCTGATCGTGCTAGGGAAATTGAGCGGGATGACGACGCTGGCAGGCATAGCGCAGTGGGTGCGCTTGCGTGCCGAGTGGCTCTGGCAGGTGCTGCCAGGGGCACGCAAGAGCTTTCCCTGCGCGGCCACCACGAGCCTCGTGTTACGGGCAGTGGATGCCGAGCAAGTGAGCCAAGTGATCAACGACTTGCT
>WNGL01033384.1_pt1 | contig 10707 bp, 7 predicted proteins | sample 5400591 | NCBI WGS metagenome assembly WNGL01 (sample SAMN13153377, study PRJNA577476) | soil metagenome | isolation source: 80 cm soil or saprolite under Garry oak tree replicate 1 | place: USA:California | collected 2016-06-15
TCTTTGACAATTATGTCCGCGGTGTGCCGGATTGGCTGAAACAGCTTGAAGGCAACCCACATCTTCACCTCGAGAAGCACAATCTCGCTGAGCCTCTCCCGGCTGACATGGGGGAGTTCGAATACATCATCCATGCGGCCTCGATCGCTTCGCCAACGTACTACCGCAAGGATCCCATCGGAACGATGGACGCGAATGTGAACGGGCTACGGAACCTACTCGACTACGCGCGCGAGCGCATGAAGGCGGGAAAGGGATTCGAAGGCTTTTTGTTTTGTTCGAGCAGCGAGATCTACGGCGACCCGACTCCGGAGAATATTCCCACGCCGGAAACCTACCGGGGTTTTGTGTCCTGCACGGGGCCGCGCGCATGTTACGACGAGGCGAAGCGCTACGGCGAAACGCTGTGCGTCAATTTTGCTGGGCAAGGGGGTGTGCCGGTCAAGGCGGTGCGGCCCTTCAATAATTACGGACCGGGTTTGAAGATCACCGACCGCCGGGTTTTGCCCGACTACGCGCGCGACGTTCTCAACGGTCGCGACATCGTGATGCTCTCCGATGGCACGCCGAAACGCACGTTCTGCTACGTTGCCGACGCCATCTGCGGCTACTACAAGGTCCTGGTGAAGGGCCGACCCGGCGAGGCGTACAACATCGGCGTCGAGGCGCCGGAGATTTCCATGCTTGAGCTGGCCGAGAGGGTCGTCGTGATCTCACGGGAGCTGTTTGGGTACCGGGGCCAGCCAATTCGCCAGCAGAGTGCGGACAAAGACTACCTGCTCGACAACCCGAACCGCCGCTGCCCGGATATCGAAAAAGCGCGCCGTGAACTCGGCTACGACCCGAGGATCCAAATCGACGATGGTCTGCGGCGCTCGCTGATCTGGTACGCCGGGAATCGCGTCGCGGAAGAGGCGTAATGAGAGTCTCCGTCATCGGCACCGGATACGTTGGGCTGGTCAGCGGCGTTTGTCTGGCTGAAAAGGGCCACGAAGTTGTCTGTGTGGACTCCGACGCGAAGAAGATCGAGAAAATTCAGCAGGGTGTCTCCCCAATTTTCGAGCCCGGGCTTGAGCCGCTGCTGTGCAAGCACATTGGCGGCCGCCTGCAGGCGACGACCGATCTTCGCCGCGCCGTTCTCGAATCCGAGCTTTCCCTCATCGCCGTAGGAACTCCGTTCTTGGGCGGCGAAATTGACCTCCGATTCGTCAAGGAAGTCTCCCGCCAGATTGGCGAAGCGCTTCGGGATAAAGACGGCTATCACGTCGTGGTCGTGAAGAGCACGGTCGTTCCGGGCACAACGGATTCAACGGTGCTGCCCATTCTGGAGCTGGCTTCGGGTAAAAAAGCCGGCCCGGAGTTCGGACTTGGCATGAACCCGGAATTCCTCAGCGAAGGTGAAGCGGTTAATGACTTCATGAATCCCGACCGCATCGTTCTCGGCGGGCTCGATGCCCGGACGATTGCGAAGCTGGAGGAACTGTATGCCGGGTTCGAAGGCGTCGAGAAGCTGCGCACGAATCCGAAGACCGCAGAAATGATCAAGTACGCTTCCAACGCGCTGCTGGCGACCATGATTTCCTTCGCCAACGAAATCGGAAATCTGGGTGCGGCCCTGGGCGGGATCGATGTCGTGGATGTGATGCGTGGAGTGCATCTGAGCCAATACCTGAGCCTGCGCATGCCCGACGGCAGCCGCAGAAACCCTGCCATTGTCTCCTTTCTCGGAGCGGGATGCGGCTTTGGCGGAAGCTGCTTGCCGAAGGACGTGAAGGCGCTCGTGGCCCACGGGCGCAAAGCCGGCCTGCCGATGGGCCTGCTCGATTCCGTCATTCAGATCAACGAGCAGCAGCCTTCTAAAGTCATTTCGCTCCTAAAGAGGCACCATCCCTCGCTTCGGGGCGTGCGCGTGGCCGTGCTGGGGCTGTCTTTCCGTCCGGACACAAACGACATGCGCGAATCGCCGGCGATTCCGATCCTGCGCATGCTGGCGAGTGAAGGCGCTGCTTTGAAGGCTTACGATCCGGCCGCCGGGAATGAGGCGCGCGAGATTTTCCGCGGCGATTCCGTGATCGTCTGCGACACGCTCGCAGAAACCGTTTCTGACGCGCAAGTGGTGATTCTTGTCACGCGCTGGGAAGAATTCCGGCGGCTGCCGGAGTTACTGCAGCGGCGCGAGCCGCAACCGCTTTTCATTGACGGCCGGCGGATGCTCGAGAGGCAGAGTTTTGCCCGGTATGAGGGCATTGGTTTGTGAGCCGGAAAGTGCGGATTGTCCCTGGAAGGGAAGAGGGGTAAGCGATGAAAGTTGTGCTGTTTTGCGGCGGACTCGGCCTGCGCCTGCGCGACTACGCCGAAAATATTCCCAAACCAATGGCCACCATTGGCTACCGGCCGATTCTCTGGCATGTGATGAAGTACTATGCTCACTACGGCCACAAAGACTTCATCCTCTGCCTCGGGCATCGCGCCGACACCATCAAAAACTACTTTGTCAACTACGACGAATACGTCTCGAACGACTTCGTCTTGTCGGCGGGCGGGAAGAACATCGATCTGATCAATCGCGATATTCACGATTGGAGAATCACCTTCGCGGACACGGGCATCACCTCCAACGTCGGCCAGAGGCTGAAAGCGGTGGAGAAGTATCTCGAAGGTGAGGAAGTCTTTCTGGCCAATTACAGCGACGGCCTCACCGATCTTCCGCTGCCTCAGCAGATTGAGCATTTTCAGCAGCACGGCAAGATTGCCAGCTTTTTGTGCGTCCGGCCGAACCTGAGCTACCACCTGGTATCAATGAATGGGAAAGACCTGGTCACGAACATCGAGGACGTGATCAAGAGCGACATCCGCATCAACGGAGGCTATTTTGTCTTCAAAAAGGACATTTTCAGATACCTGAAAGAAGGCGAGGAACTGGTGCATGAGCCGTTTCGCCGGTTGATTGACGAGGAGCAACTGACCGCGTACCAATATGACGGTTTCTGGGCTTGCATGGACACCTTCAAGGACAAGCAGCACCTCGACGATCTCTATGCTAAAGGCAATGCGCCCTGGCAAGTGTGGATGAACGGGCACTGAGTGATTACCTATGCTTCGGCTCGGGTTTGAAAAAAACGGACGCGGGCGCTACAGGATTCTTTGTCTGGGTGCGCATTCCGATGATATCGAGATCGGCTGCGGCGGATCCATTCTCGAACTCCTCCGTACGCGCCGTGACCTGGACTTTCACTGGGTGATCTTCAGTTCTGGCCCCGAACGGGAAAAGGAGGCGCGCCGCAGCGCCGCCCTCTTTCTCAAAGGGGCGGCGCGGGCAAAGATCTCCGTGCTGAGTTTTCGCAACAGCTTCTTCCCGTTTCAGGGCGTCGAAATCAAGGAATTCTTCGAATCCCTCAAGAGCGAGTCCTCTCCGGATCTGATCTTGACGCACGCGCGGGACGACCTTCACCAGGACCACCGCGTCATCAATGAATTGACCTGGAACACCTGGCGCAATCATCTGATTCTCGAGTACGAAATCCCCAAATACGACGGTGATTTGGGCGCGCCGAATTTCTTTGTGCCTTTTGATCAGAAGGTGTGCGACCGCAAAATCAAATTCCTGATGGACTGTTTCAAGACCCAGCGCGACAAGCACTGGTTCACCAAGGACACGTTCCAGGGTCTGATGCGCTTGCGCGGTGTGGAAGCGAATTCGCCGGGAAAGTACGCCGAGGCGTTTTATTCAAGAAAGATGGTCCTCGGCGCGTAGGGCACGGGAAGAAAAGCGCCCGTTGGGAGGAGGAAGGCTATGAGCAGTACGGTCAGGCCGCGCGTCAGCGTTGGAATGCCGGTTTACAACCGCGAGAAGTATGTGGGCGCTGCCATCGAAGCCCATCTCAATCAGACCTGCACCGACTTCGAGCTGGTGATCACCGACAATGCTTCAACCGACCATAGCGAAGAGATCTGCCGTTCCTTCGCCGCGAAAGACCCGCGCGTAAAATATTATCGCAATCCGCAGAATCTCGGCGCCTCAGGCAATTACCGCCGTTGCTTTGAGCTTTCCACTGGCGAATACTTTCGATGGACTCCTTCGGACGACCTCGTGAGCCCCAATCTTTTGGAGCGGGCAGTCGATGTCCTCGATCATGACAGTTCCATTTTCGTCGCCTATCCGCGGACGAAACTGATTGACGCCGACGGGAAGCTCATCGGGGATTTCGAGGAAGGACTGCACCTGATGGACGATCGGCCCAGCGAGCGGTGGAAGGGCGTGCTCCAGAACCGCCGTCTCGGAAATCTCCACTATGGTCTGAACCGTGCCGACACATTCCGGAAGACGGGCCTCCTCCGAAATTATAGCGGAGGCGATTTCCCGCTTATCGCCGAGATGTCTCTTTACGGGAAGTTCTACGAGATTTCGGATGCCTTCTTCTACCGGAGAATGCACGAGGAAGCGTCAAGCGCAATGAAGAACAGCGCGGATGTGATGGCTTTCTATGACCCGAAGAAGCGGGAGAATATTTTCCTCTACAACTGGGTGCATCTCGGCGCTCATCTCAGGTCCATTACCAGAGCCCCGATCCCGCTGTCCGAGAAGTTTCGGCTCTACGGATACGAAGGGCGACGGATGATCTGGAGCCGTAAGGCCTTTGTTGGAGAATTGACGGGCGTTGTGAGCCAAGCCGCCCGAAAAGTATCCAATCCATAGCCCGGCAGCTAGCCGCATTGCGCGCGTCGGTCAGGTTCTTCCTCCGCCGCTTGCGCTGGACTATAGCCTCGCTCGACTCACGCTGTCCGGGGAGCGGAGACCTGCTCGCCCCAGAATTTCGGATGGCTAGAAGCGAGATTCCGCGCAATCGGCCTTGTCACCGCGGGAATGGGGAACAACCCTGCCAAGTATCTGCAGCCGGTTTCCCATATTTTCCCCGCAAGCGGCCAGCAAGATGCTCAATCCTTTGATAAACAAGCACTTGCTGATAAATCGATTTGGCACACGGGCTGCGACATGATGGCGCATGGGAATGGTTCTTACAATTCTGAACGGGCTCCCTGAGCCCGGCAGGCTGGCTCTGATTGGCTTGACCCTGATCGTCGTCGCTTTTATCCTGAGGAAGACCATCCTCCGCGTCCATCCAGGCTTGGACTCCCCGTCGAAGGCTGAAGCTCAGACAAAGTAATCCGGACATCTCCTGTGAGGATGGGCCTTCACAGCGCTTTGCCGCGCGAACGCGCCCCACTTGTCAAATGAGCGGCTTGCAAGTCCTGAAGGCTGGATCTACGGCCACGGGAAAGCGCATTCGGCGTCTTCCGATTGGCACAGACGGTTTGCAACGCGCCTGGTCCCCTGCATGCTTCCTGAATGCGATGCCAGACCTCCCCAGGCAGACTGGTTCTCCCGCGCATCGTTTTTCCTAGCTGCTTAACAACTACGCCCAGACAATTCGTCCCCCGGTACGCTGAGAAGGGACTACGGACTGCAGTAAACGTCGATCACAATGGATCCGGTGAAGCTGGGTTTGATCTGGATAGCTACGGTTACGGGTGAACCCGGTCCGCCAGAAAACGTCTGCGTCGTCGTGAGCTTGCCTCCCACATATTGGCTCACGCCGCCGGTGAATGTCACACAGCCAGTCTGGCTGGAAATGACGAACTGGTGAGTGCCATTCTCCACGTTTTCTACCTTGGCCGAGGTGTTCGGTGGGCCAGAGCACCTGGGGTTCTGCACGCCGAGCGTATCGATCCAGATTTCGCAGAGGCCCGCGAGCAAGTTCATGTTGGCATCATAAAAATAGGTGTCAACCTCGCGGTTCACCATAGGGCTCCTGGCCTTGAAGTTGTCGGTCTTGGAGTGGGAGGGAATGAAGCCATGGACGTCCCCTCCCGTCATTCCGCAGTCCACGACGTCGAGGCCGTTAGACACGCCAAGGGCTGCACAGCCTTCGAGGTAATTCGCCACCGGCGTCGCCCAAGCCTTATATTCGCCGCCGTTATTGGGTGTGTCGGCGTACGGCATGAGCTGCACCGTCACGGCGCCGTGGTCAATATCCGCCCCAGTTGCATGCTCGCAACCGGTGATTACAACGCCCGTGATAATTCCGCCTGCCACAGTGAATTGGCGGCACTTTGCGGCGTCCGTGGAAAGAAGTGTCTTGCCGGATGGATCTGTCACCTGGAAAACATATGTTCCATCAGGCAAACCGGCGGCTGTCTGAGGTGCGTTCGGCGGTGGTCCACCGTCAAGGTACACCGCTTCTTTGCTAGGATAAATATTGAAGTTGACCGCACCGCCATTGGCGGTGGTGGTGAAGATTGCACCTGAGAGCTGCGCGTAAGCTGGGATGCCACAGGCCAGAAGTACTATACCGGCCATTCCCAGCCCACACGCATACTTAAAGAAGGCTGGCTTCATGGATTTCCTCCTCGTCAGATTTAATTTTCATTAGATAGGCAAACGTCCCCCCTCAAATTCTTGCTGCACGGCTTGGGCCAGCTATCAAGACTTCGCTCCACACCCCCAGATAAATGATTTGAAAGACATTATTTCCCGGCCGGGAAGTCAACCAACCGCGCTGAGGCCGCCGCTGTCGAGAGATTTGCAGATATGTGGTACTTGCACGCTGAGAGTGTGCACAGGGCCGATGGATATGGACTTGGGAGGATGACCCGCGTTCCAGGAGAATCGAGCAGCAAGCTGGCCGCGACAAACACAGAAACCAAAAGGAGCCTGCCCCACCTCCTATCGCCGAATTGCATGGCGCATTGCACCGCGTCGCACATGAGCCGGGCTCAACCTGGAGCTTCCAGCGAATGCCTCTCCGGGCAGGCGGAATACAAACCGGATGTTTCGGGGTTGACTATCACACTATCGAGTGGCCGCACGGTTGCTGTCGCTTGCTACACTGGTTGCATTCATTGACGGCCCAATCTGCCGGGCACGTTCTACGGGGGAGGGGATTAATCAGGGATGATCTCGGCCGTGATGTATCTGTGTTCGGAGCGCAAGCTTGCCGCCTGCCGGGCTGCGAACTCTCGCACGTGCCGAATGCTTCCCTTCGCGTCTCTTATTTTGGTTTGTCTCGAGTGTCTTTCCTGCGGGAGCTATGGTACCTCTTCGACGCCTCCACCGATCTCCGTGTCCGTGGCTCCGACGAGCGCTTCTGTGGCGGTCAACCAAACCAAGCCGTTCACCGCGACGGTGTCCTATGATTCGCAGAATAAAGGTGTGACGTGGAGTTTGAGCTGTACCGGCGGAAGCTGCGGATCGCTTTCTCCGAGCCCCACTGCGAATCCTGTCACCTATACCGCGCCCGCCGCCGTGCCCAATCCCGCGACCGTGACGCTGATCTCCACATCCGTCGCAGACGGCACCAAAGCGGCCACTGCCACGATCACCGTGACCGCAACTCCGCCGCCGATCTCAGTGACGGTATCACCGACGAGCGCGAGCGTGCAGGTAAATCAAGCGTCGAGCTTCACGGCGACCGTGCAGAACGACTCGCAGAACAAGGGTGTCACGTGGAGTTTGAGTTGCACCGGAAGCTGCGGATCGCTTTCGCCGAGCCCCACCGCAAATCCCGTCACGTACACCGCCCCGGCAAGCGTCCCGGGATCGACAGTGACGCTGACCTCCACATCCGTCGCAGACGGCACCAAAACGGCCAGTGCCACGATCACCGTGACTTCAGCTCCGCCGCCGATCTCAGTGACGGTATCACCGACGAGCGCGAGCGTGCAGGTAAATCAAACGTCGAACTTCACGGCGACGGTGCAGAACGATCCCCTGAACAAGGGTGTGACGTGGAGCCTCGCTGGCACTGGCTGCTCCGGCACCGCTTGCGGCACGCTCTCGGCCATGTCGAGCCCTTCGGGCACACCGATCACCTATACGGCGCCAGCGGCCGTGCCAAGCCCGGCGACCGTGATGCTCACAGCTACGTCAGTCGCGGACATCAGCAAGTCTGCCAGCTCAGTGATAAACGTCTTGTCTTCAACCGGCACAAATACCCCCACGTACGCGAACAACGGCGTCAGTTGCTCGAACACGCAAGGAATCGCGAGATCCAGTTACGTTTGTCCCCTGCCGAATGTCACGGGAGCCGGCAATGCCGTAGTGGTCTTCGCGCAGTGGAACAACACAGTCACCGCGACGGTAAAGGACGACAAGGGGAACACTTACACGCAAGTCGCCTGCGTGGCGGGAAATCAAGAGGTATGCGCGTACCTCGCGTTGAACGTCCTTGCCGGCGCTCGCGTGATCACCATCACGCCGAGCGGCTCGATCAATTTCATCTCTGCGGCCGCCTACGAGTTTTACAATGTCGCGACCTCCTCGGCGCTGGACGCCACCTGCACCGCGATCGGCACGGGCGCAACAGTCACCTGCGGGACGCCCATCAACACCACTGCGGCGAATGACCTCGTCCTGTTCTGGGCCACTCAAGATGCTGCGGGCCCCGCAAACACGACATGGACGGCCGGCGCAGCTCCGTGGGCATTGCGCACTGCGGATGAGTGGGACAACACTGCAATGGAATATCAGGTCCAGCCAGCGGCGGGCAGCATCACGCCATCCATGACCATGAGTTCCACAAGTGGTCATTTCGATGGTGTTGGGCTCGCCCTGAAGTCCGCCACCGCGGGAACGCCCCCGCCGGCGGGCATCCGTGTGGCGTACCTCCAGCACAACGCGCTTCCGCCGAACGCCAACGGCTGCACGGCCTCGGGTTGCACCGGGCAGGTCCACTTGCAGTTCCCCAGCACAGGGAATCTGCTGGTCGCCTCCTGGATTGGAGTCGCCGCCTACGACATCACCGGAATCAACTCCGCCCCGGCGAACACATGGACCTCGACGGGCCCGGCGTTTGGGTACGGCACATCGGGCGACAACCAAATCTTCTTCTTAGCAAGTGCGGCGAGCTCGACGAACGGGACCCTCGCCGTGACGATTGCGAGTAACGATATAAGTGGCTCGACGCTTCAATTGATGGATATCACCGGCGCGGCTGCTTCCCCTTGGGATCAAACGGCGGGCCATATCACTCGTTCCGGTAGCCAATCCGTTGCTGGCAACGTGACGGCCTGCATGATTACTCCCAGCAGCTCCAATGAGCTCGTCGTGACCTCCATCGGCGTGGACAGCAATACCATCATCGGCGTTTCGCCCGGCAACTTCTTGTCCGCCGTGCCCCAGCCGATCAGCAGCCCCGATCCGACGGACCAGAACAACGGCTGGGCTATCGAGTACGCCTCCACCGCAACCTCGCGCACTTACGTCTGGGCGACACAAGGCGGAGCAGTTCAACAATGGGCCTCTATCGCCGTGGCGTTTAAGGCGCAATAGAAGTTTTCTCTCTACGTTACTTCAGCGCGGGTGCCCAGCACCGCGTTTAATTATTCCATCTGCATGAGCTCGCCCGACGCAAACAGCCCTCGCGGCCTCGTCATTTCGGCCCGCTGGAGCAACTTATTTCCTCTTACGGCAACCCTACTGTGCCGCACCGGCAATCATCCTAAAATAGAGCTATCTTTTCGCGTTCTGCAGAACGCGGATTTTTTATTCGGGGACCTTCTACCCTGGGGCGGGGAGAGTCTGGACATGAGCACAGTATGTTTGTCTGCGTTTCGAATCCCCGGCAAATTCGTTTGCGCCTTTCTAGGGACGCTAGCGATTGCCGCCAGTCTCGCGGGATGCGGCGGTTACGGCGGGGGTGGCTCGTCAAATTACCCGATCACCGTCAGTGTTTCGCCGACGAGCGCCAGTGTGCCGATCTCGCAGACGAAGCAATTCACCGCCACGGTAGCATACGATTCGCAATATAAGGGCGTGACGTGGGCGCTCTCAGGAACCGGCTGCAGCGGAAGCGCTTGCGGCACGCTCTCCGCCAACATGAGCGCCTCCGGCGTAGCTATCACCTACACTGCCCCGGCCACGGTGCCAATTCCGGCGGCCGTAACGCTGACGGCTACCTCCAATGCGGACGGCACGAAGACCGGCAGCGCCTCGATTACCGTCACCACGGGCGCGACGAACATCACCGTGACCATCTCGCCGAAGCGCGGCGGCCTGACAACCTCCCAGACACTTCCGTTCACGGCAACCGTGCAAAACGACCCCTCGAACGCCGGCGTGACCTGGAGCGCAAGCTGCGCGGCCAGTCCGTGCGGCTCGTTCTCTCCCCCAAGCACAGCGAGCGGTGGGCCTACGACATACACCGCCCCAGCGGCCGCGGGCATTACGACGATTACCGCCAAGAGCGCGACCGATGGGACGAAGAGCGCCTCGGCCATCATCGGCGTCACCGATCTAAAAGGAATCTTCAGTTGGCGCGGTATGGAAAGCGACACGATGCGTCAAGGTGTCAACTCGAAAGAGTATGCCCTGACGCCCTCGACCGTGACTGCCACAACCTTCGGAAAGCTCTTCTCGTGCCCCGTGGACGGCTTTGTTTACGCCCAGCCGCTCTACGTCGCGAATCTCCAGATCGGCAGCGCCAAGCACAATGTCGTATTCGTCGCCACGGAAAACGATAGTGTTTATGCCTTCGACGCCGACTCGAGTCCTTGCGTCAGTTTGTGGCACGCTTCCTTCACCTCGCCCGGACCGCCCACGGCGGCAACACCGATTCCGAATACCGAGGCTGGCAACAACAACATAGGGCCCAACATTGGAATCACCGGGACTCCTGTGATCGATCTTAGTTCCAACACGCTCTTCGTCGT
>WNGL01010447.1_pt1 | contig 10706 bp, 9 predicted proteins | sample 5400591 | NCBI WGS metagenome assembly WNGL01 (sample SAMN13153377, study PRJNA577476) | soil metagenome | isolation source: 80 cm soil or saprolite under Garry oak tree replicate 1 | place: USA:California | collected 2016-06-15
ATAGCCAGCCGCGAGATTGGCATTGGTCCGGCCCTGCACCGCCGCGACTTCGACCATTCCCGCCAGACCGGCGGATGCGCCCGCCAGAAAGCAGATGGTCAAAATCAGTCTGCCGATATTGAGGCCCACGATCCTGGCGGCGCGAATATTGCCTCCGGCGACGCGCGCGGCGAAGCCGAACACGGTGTGATAGATCAGGATGTAGGACGCGATCGCCGCGACGATGCCGAACGCCAGTCCCCAATGCACGTCGGTGCCGGGTATCGATCCGATCATGTTGGCTGTGCCGATCTCGCGTGTCGAAGGCTTGTTGAGGCTGGCGGGATCGCGAATCAGGCCCTCGACCAGATGGTTGAGGATCGCGAGCGCGATATAGACCAGAAGCAGGCTCGAAATCGTTTCATTGACGCCGCGGTATTGGCGAAGGCCACCGGCAAGCATGATCCAAAGCCCACCGCCGATCATGCCGGCGCAAACCATGGCGAGCTGCACCACGAGCGGCGGCGCCGACTGCATCACCAGCGCGGTGCTGGTCGCCGCCAGCGCGCCGATCAGAAGCGCGCCTTCGCCGCCGATGATCACCATGCCGAGTTGCGCGGGCAGCGCCGTGCACAGCGCGGTCAGTATCAGCGGCGCCGCGCGCGTCAGCGTGTTCTGCCAGGAAAACCAGGTGCCGAACGCGCCCTGGTACATGTAGAAATAGAGATCGAGCGGGCTTTTGCCGAACAGTGCAACGAAGATCCCGAACACCCCGAGCGCGCCGACCAGCGCCGCGCCCGGAATCAGGATGTATTCGATGGTCCCGCCGTAGCGCTGCAGAAATCCCGGATCGGCGGCCGGAGAAATCGCAGCTGCTTCGACGGGATCCGCAACGCCTGATGTCACGAAGTCGCTCCGATGACGCCCTCGACCAGGTAGTCCATCTTCTCGAGTTCGGGGTCTTTCTGGCCGCGATCGGTTCCGGCTGAAATCACGGTCTTGCCCTTGTTGTCCATGATCGGCCCCTTGAAGATGACGTAATCGCCTGACGTGAGCTTGGCCTTGATATCGTCGGCGTGCTTGCGCGCTTCCGCCGAGACCGCTTCGCCATAGGGTGAGACCTTGACGATCTCTTCTTTCAGTCCGCCGCGATAGAAATTAGGGATTTCCTCGCCGCTACCGATCATCTTGACGAACTTCGGATAGAGCGCTTCCCAGTTCCACTCGGCGCCAGTCAGATAGGCCTTCGGCGCCAGCGGTGACTGATTGACGTGATAGCCGCAAACCATCGCCCCGCGGCGCGCCGCGTTTTCGACCATCGTCTTCGGTCCGTCGACATGGCAGGTCAGGACATCGACACCCTGATCGATCAGGCTGTTGGTGGCTTCGGCTTCCTTGACTGGCATCGACCAGTCGCCGGTGAAGATCACTTGCGTAGTGGCCTTCGGATTGGCGAGCTTGGCGCCAAGCGTGAAGGCATTGATATTGCGCAGCACTTGCGGGATCGGCTTGGCGGCCACGAAGCCGAGCTTGTTGGACTTGGTCGAGTAGCCGGCGACGATGCCGGAAACATATTGCGCCTCGTCGATGTAGCCGAAATAGCTGCCGGCGTTCTTCGGATCCTTGTCGCTCCACAAGCCGCCGCAGTGCTCGAAGCGAAGTTTTGGAAACTTGGTCGCCATCTTGATCATGTGCGGATTGTAGTATCCGAACGATGTCGGGAACAGCAGCGTCGCGCCGTCGAGATTGATCATCGACTCGATCGTCTTTTCGACGGCGTCGGTTTCCGCGACTTTTTCTTCCTCGATCACCTTGAGGCCAGGCATTTTCTTGAGCGCCGCCGCGCCTTGCGCGTGGGCCTGGTTATAGCCGTAGTCGTCGCGCGACCCGACATAGATGAAGCCGATCGTGGTATCCGCAGCGTGTGCGGAACGCGCGCCGAGAGCCGTGCCGAGGGTGACTGCCGCACTTCCCTGCAAGAGATGCCGTCGTGAAATCCTGCCAAAATCCATGGGTTGCTCCTTTGGCGGATGGACCGCCGCTAATTCGCCGCTTCGCCGATCCGGCGGAGCCGGAAGCTGTGTCGCAATCTTCATGCCAGAGCCGTTTCAATGGGCATTGTGAGCCAATTGATTGAAATATATGATCTATTTACGTTGGTGTGTTTCGGTTGAAAACTTGTGCAAGCCACAAGCGCCTAAAATTTCATCGGCATTTCTGGATTGTATGCAAGGGAGTTAAGCAATTCTTGACGCGCGTGACGCTCCCAGAATCCTGCCGGGCGGGAATCCGATCATTTGCCGGCGGGTCAAGCAGGCTTAGGCTGCTACCCGTCAGAGGGTTTAGGTGATCTTCGATTCGCAAACGCCCGCTGGCACCGAATTTGTATCGATGGCGCGCGCGCGCGGCGCGGATCGGCGCGGCTTTGTCATTGGAAAGCATGAGTGAAATGAAGGAGGCAGGCGCCGGGCCACAACACTCGCCGCTCGGCGATGAGATCGTCGGCCGGGTCAATGAACTCGCGGCGATCTCCGAAACGCCTGAACACCTCACACGCATCTTCCTGACCAAAGAACATCGCGCCGCCGCCGACCTCATCCTGAGCTGGATGCGCGATGCCGGAATGCGCGCGCATCTCGACGCGATCGGAAATGTCTGTGGCCGCTACGAAGGCGAGGCGGCGGGCTTGCCATGCCTGATGCTGGGATCGCACTACGACACCGTTCGCGACGCCGGCAAATGGGACGGTCCGCTCGGGCTGATCACGGCGATTTCCTGCGTTGCCGATTTGCACAGAAGAGGACGGCGATTGCCGTGCGCGATCGAAGTGACCGGGTTCGCCGATGAGGAAGGGGTCCGGTTCGCGTCCACGCTATTAGGGAGCCGGGCGGTCGCGGGAAAGTTCGGCGAGAGCGTGCTTGGCGTAAAAGACAGCGTTGGAATTTCGCTGCGCGATGCGATTTCGCAATTCGGTCTGGACCCCAATCACATCGGAGCGGCTGCAAGGGCCCGCAGCGAACTGCTCGCCTACCTCGAACTCCATATCGAGCAGGGACCGGTGCTGGAAGGCTTAAATCTGCCGGTCGGGGTCGTCACGGCGATCGCGGGCGCCACGCGGCTCGCGGCAAGCCTGACCGGCATGGCCGGCCATGCCGGCACCGTGCCGATGCCGCTGCGGCGCGACGCGCTGGCGGGCGCGGCGGAATGCATTGTCGAGATCGAGCAATTCTGCCGGACCGGCCAAAGCGGGCTGGTCGGGACCGTCGGATATATCAACGCGAGGCCCGGCGCGACCAATGTCATTCCGGGGCAGGTATCGTTCACCATCGATATCCGCGCGCCTTCCGACGCGCAGCGCCAGCTCGCGGTCACCGACATCGTCCGGCGAATCGAAAATATCGCCAAGCGCCGCAAGCTAAAGCTGCAACTCGATGTCACCCACGAGAACCGCACCGTGCCATGCGCGCCGTGGCTCAAGGACCAGGTGTCGGAGGCCATTGCAGGCGAGGGTTTTCGTGTGTTCGAACTGCCGAGCGGGGCCGGGCATGACGGCATGGCGATGATCGACATTGCCGACATCGCAATGGTCTTCGTGCGATGCCGTGGCGGCATCAGCCATCATCCGGACGAGCACGTCGACCTGGCCGATGTCGAGGCCGGCGCGCGCGTGTTGCTGCGGCTGATCGAAAATTTTCGTCCGCGGGACGCGGCGCAATAATTGGGGCGCGTGGATTAGTTTAGCGCGTAGCCGAATTCCCCGTTCGTGCACGTAAGGTGGGCGACGACAGGTTACAGAACATTTTGACCGCTGCTCTTAGCGATGCGTTGATCAGGTCAAGGCGTTCAGCAGAGTTCATTTCAAGCTCTTCCTCGCGATTGATAATCGATCCGGCCTCAAATAGGACAGCCGGCATTTGTGTTCCTTTAAGCACGATAAGTTTGTCGTATCGGTAAACGCCCGCACCAGGGTCGACCAGTTCGCGCTGGTATCGGCCCATGATTGGTTGGGTGTATTGACGGGCATATTGCAAGCCTCTGTCCTTCAATTCCTTTCCGAGTAGCCGGCCGAACAGCAAGCTTCTGTCTAGATGGGGATTGTCGTACGAGACGAAAATCGAGTGGCCCCTGAACCGGTCGCTGAAATGGCTTTCCTTGCCCTCGAATTCCCAGCTCTCCATTAGCGAGTCCGGCACCGAATCGTGATGAATTGAAACCAGGAGATTTGCCGACAAACCGTTTACCCTGGCAACGCGCTTGAACAAGCTCGGCCTGGCGCGGCCGCCTGTAACCAGCAGTACGGTTTTGGCAAAGCCGTCCTCAATCAAGCTCCGCTCAAGATACTTGGCCAGCCGGAGATTGAAGTCGTATTCCGGCACGTTCCTGGCGCTGATAGCACCCGGCGCATCTATTGTGTGCCCGACGTCCAGCACGACGCGAAATTGCGAGCGATCGCATTTTGAAGGTTTGGGCTCGCTCCGGGCCGGCTCTATTTCTTTCGGCCAGGCGGGCTTAGAGATTCCTAGAGGCACGGCTAGCGACAACGATGCTACGATCGAAGCCGTCAGCATTCGACGACAGTGGTGCAGCGACAAGCGCCAGACAACGAACGGCCCAAGCTTACCGCAAGCGCGATGAAATTTTGTCTTCATTCGATCGTGCTGCCGAGAAAGCTCCGTGCTGGCCAATGATGAGCGCTCCCATGCTTTCGAAGCGCCTGGGATCGTATACTTCATCGGCGCAGGACTTTCAACTAACCCGTATTGCAACGTTTGGGCAAGCTTCGAGCTTCATCCTCCGCGGCGAGGGCTCGTGACATAGCTCCTTGTTCGTCACCCCCCGCAGGAGATGTCTCAAAATCTCGGGCTCGACACTGATTTGAAAAAGCCAGTTGAGCAGCATCGGTCAATGGCCGAGTCGTTTGAACGGCCGTCAGCCGCTAGGCAACGGTTGGGAGGAGGCGCTCCACTTCTTCCCGGAGGTCCGCGATCGCTTTGCGATCGCCCGAGAGATGCCGCAGCAGGCATCGCTGGAACAGTCCATCAAACAGCGCATAGAGGGCGCTCCGGGAGACGACAGGCTGTCGGCCACCAAGTGAGGCAAATCGGGACGCGACGCGCCACACCATATCTTCCAGGCTCTTGTCGATCTCGGCGACGTCGTCGCGAAAGGCCTCTTCAAACAGAGACTGCGAGCGAAGGTCGTACCAGAGGCGATGCATCCGAGCCTCGTCGCGAACCGTCTCGCCGAGCTTTTCCAGAAAACCCTTCATCAGTTCGTCGCGGCTTTGCGCCGCCGACGTGATCTGGTCGTACCGCGTGACGCACTTCGCCTTGTAGTGACGAACACAACAGCAGATCAGATCGACCTTGTCGCTGAAGTAATAGTGTAGCACGCCGTGCGTAAACTCGGATTTCTGCGCGATCTCGCGCAGGCTGGTCCTCGCATAGCCGAGCTCAGCCAAGGTTTCCAACGCAGCCTCGGCAAGTTCGATTCGTCGTGCACTGAATTTGTCGACACGCGCACGCTCGATTCGATCCGAAGGCCGACTCGGCCGTCTTGTTGTCTCAATTTTCCGCTGCGTCACTCCCGCTTCTTTGCGCACACCTGAACTCCGAATCACCGCGCCACCTCGGCAGCAATAATGCCCTGAAGCGCCCTGCGAAATCATCCTCCTCCATCCTTGTGGTCAAGGATTACTTGACAAGTGTATAGATTTTGGACAATCGTCAAGATATTATTGGGCAAGTGTCAAGTTTCCAAGCACTGCAGCCGAAAAGAAGCTGCGCATGGGGAGGGAATAGCAGGCAGCACACCAGCGCCGTTCATTCCAGGTCAGCCGAAAGTTTTTTCTCAGCGGATAAGGAGCAACAGGCTCGCCTCCGGGCGCAGCCTCACGGCTCGGCGGGCAGCGGCGCGTCACAACAATAAAATCGCAAAGGGAGGAGCATACGATGAGTGAAAAAAGTGTGGCAGGCCGCAAGGCTCTGGTCACTGGCGGCGCGCGAGGCATCGGCGCTGCGATCGCAGAGGCGCTTACGAAGGCCGGCGCTTCCGTGATGATCGGCGACATTCTCGCCGATCTCGGCAAGGAAACCGCCGGCCGTCTTGCAAAAACAGGCGCCAAGACTGGCTTTGTGGAACTGAACGTCACCGACGACGCGCAATGGGAAAAGGCTGTCGCAGCCACCATCGCCACGCTCGGTGGCTACGACATCTTGATCAACAATGCAGGCATCGAGATTACCTCGCTCGTCGTCGATCTCAAGGCTGAGGATCTGCGCCGGATGTGCGACGTCAACATCGTCGGCACCGGTCTCGGCATGAAACATGCGTTTCGCGCGATGCGACCTGGCGGAGGCGCAGGTGCCGGCGGCGCCATCGTCAATATCGCCTCGGTCGCGGCCACGATCGCATTCCCGGCTATTGCTGGATACTCCGGCACCAAATCGGCTGTTGACCGCATGACGCGGATCGCCGCGATGGAAGCGGGCAAGCTTGGTTACGGCGTGCGGGTCAACTGTCTCTATCCCGGGCTTGTCCCCACCGATATGGGCATGCAGCTGGCCAACGACATCGTCGCCGCAGGACTCGCACCGGACGCCGGCGCCGCCGTCGCCTCGGTCGTCGAGCAGACGCCGCTTGGCCGGTTGGGCGAGGTCGGCGACATGGCCGACGCCGCTGTTTTCCTTTGCTCCAACGAGGCGCGCTTCATCACTGGTGCCGGCCTGCCGGTCGACGGCGGCATGGGCATGTAAATCGCCAAACGCAAAGAACAGAAATTCGGGAGGATATGAGCATGAGCGAGAAAAAACCTGTCGTCGTCTATGGCGTCTCTGGCTACACGGGGCGTCTGGTTTGTGAATATCTGCGGGAATACAACATTCCTTTTATTGCCGCCGGCCGCGACGCGGCCAAAGTGAAGGCCGTTGTCGAAAAAATTCCCGGCATCGAAACCGCGGACTACGAAGTTGCCGGGGTTGAGCACACGGTCGAAGCGCTGACTAAGCTTTTCAAGGGCGCGCAGGTCGTTAGCAACATGGTCGGCCCATTTATCAAGTATGGCCCGGAAGTTGTCGAAGCCTGTCTTGCGGCCGGCTGTCATTACACTGATACGACCGGCGAACAGGACTGGGTGCTGCTGGCGCAGGAGCGCTGGGGGACAAAATTCGCTGCCAAAGGATTGCTGCTCGCGCCGAACGTCGCGCAGATGTACACGACGGGAGAAATCGCGGCAAACCTATGCCTCGAAACGCCCGGCCTCGATACGCTCGACATCCTGGTGCTGTGGAAGGGGTTCCCGACCTACGCCTCGACGCAGACGATTTTCACCATCCTCAAGGCGAACTGGTACTATCTCGTCCAGAACAAATTTGTTGAATGGGATGTGACTGCCAATTTCGAGGTCAACGTTCCCGGTCAGCATGAGGGCGCCATCGCCGTGCCGTGGGGCGGCACTGCGCATCCGGTCTGGTTCAAGAACGATCCGCGCGTGTCCAACTGCAGGGTGCTCGGCGGCGTCATGCAGCGCGACGTTATGTTGGGCGTGGTTCAAACCCAGGAGATGGTGAAAGAGAAAATCAAGCCGCTTCCGCCCGACCAGCAGGAGAAGGCGCTGGCCGACATCGCGGCAACGCTGCAAGCAACCATGCCGCCGCGCGAGAATCCGCGCATCAATACCTCGATCGACTCCGTCTATGCATCGGGACCGCTCGGTCGCGCCCATTGCGTGATCCACGGGAATTGCAATTACAAGCAGACCGGAATGCTGCAGGCCTACGCCGCCTTCTCGCTGCTGCAGACTGCTCCCAAGAAGGTTGGCTTTGCCTCCGCCTGTCAGGCGTTCGGGCATCGGGAACTGCTGGGCCAGTTGCGAAGCTTCGGCCTGGTGATGAACCCAATCCTGACGGTTCACAATTGATGCAACCGGGTGGCGCGTAGGGACCGCGCCACCCACCTTCTTTTCCGGGAGGTAGTCCGTGCGGCTTGTTGACTATCTGGATAAGGGCGCGTCGCTTGGTGCTGATGCTCCATGCCTGACCATGGACGGAAAGGACCTGAGCTATGGTGACGTGCAGCGCCTTAGTTATCGGATCGCACGCGGACTCGCCGATTCCGGCGTTACCCCCGGGGAGAAAGTCGCGATCCTGTCCGGCAACGATCCGATCGCCTTTGCCTGCGTATTCGGCATTTCGCGCGCCGGAGCCGTCTGGTGTCCGATCAATCCACGCAACGAGGCGGCCGAAAACCAGTTCATCCTCGATGCGTTCGATTGCAGCCTGTTGCTGTTTCACAGCGGCTTCGCGCCGATGGTTGACAAATTAAGGCCTCATCTGCCGAAGCTGCGTAAGCTCGTATGTCTCGACACCGATCTATCTTTCGCGCCGTCGTTCGAGCGTTGGCTTGCCGATGTCGACGGCCAGCCCTTTCAGCGCGATCCCGTTGATGATCTTGCGCTCATACCCGGCACTGGCGGAACGACGGGCAAACCCAAAGGCGTGATGCTCTCGGGACGCAACATCGAAACGATGACTGCGCTAACTCTGATGGGCTATCCGTTCAAGGGGCGCCCGACCTATCTTGCGCTCGCGCCGCTGACGCACGCTGCCGGTGTGCTGTGTTTTCCCATCATGACGCTCGGAGGCAGAGTGGTGATCATGCATCATCCAGACATCGGCGAATTCCTCGATCTGATCGCACGCTACCGGGTCACGCACACATTCCTTCCGCCAACCGTCATCTACATGCTGCTGGATCATCCGAAGCTCGAAAGCGCTGATCTCAGCTCGCTGCAATGCTTCTGGTACGGCGCGGCCCCGATTTCGGTGGCGCGCCTGACCGAGGCGCTGGAAAAGATCGGCCCGATGGCACAGCTCTTTGGGCAGACCGAAGCACCGATGATGATCTCGATGATGCCGCCTGAGGACCATTACAATCCCGACGGTTCGATCGCGACCGGACGTCTGTCGTCGGCGGGCCGTGTCGGGCCGCTAGTTCAGGTCGGCATCATGGATGGCGACGGCAATCTGATGCCGGCCGGAGAACGCGGCGAAATCGTCGTTCGTGGATCGCTGGTAATGGATGGGTACTACAAGAACGCCGAAGCAACGGCGGAGGCCTCCGTGCACGGCTGGCATCATACAGGCGATATCGGATACCTGGACGCGGACAATTTCCTTTACATCGTCGATCGCGCAAAGGACATGATCATTACTGGCGGCTTCAACGTCTATTCCGTTGAAGTTGAGAACGCCCTTCAAGCTCACGAATCTATTCAGGATTGTGCCGTCATCGGCTTGCCAGACGAGAAGTGGGGCGAACGCGTTGTCGCTGTGGTGCAGCCGAGAGCAGGACGCACCGTCGATATCGCCGCGGTATCGACCTTCGTGAAGCAGCGGGTCGGGAGCGTCAAAACGCCCAAGCAGATTGAAGTCTGGGATGACCTTCCGCGCTCCAAAGTCGGCAAGGTGCTGAAGTCTGAGATCCGTGCCAGGATGCTGGCGAACGGGAAGACATGACGATGGCTCAGCAAGTACTCGTAGCAGAGGTCGGCATGATCCGCACCAGCAAGATGGGAAAATTGGCGTATAAAAACGAGACTAGGGTCCAGACTCATTAAATCCACCATACCAGTGCTGCAGCCAGACAGACAGAGGCCAAGTAGTTTCGAGCCAGCCTGTCGTAGCGCGTTGCGATGCGCCTGAAGTCCTTCAACCTGTTGAATGCAGCTTCGATGCGCCAGCGAAGCTTGTAGAGGCGCTTGCTGAAGCGGAACGGTTGCTTCCTGTTGCTGCGATTGGGAATGACTGGCTTGGTTCCGCGCTCGTGCAGTTCCTCGCGCAATTCAGCGCTGTCATAGGCCTTGTCGCCGAGCATGCGTTTTGGTGGCTTCACTCTGCGGATGAGGCGCTGCGCGATCGGACAATCGTGTGCCTCGCCGCCAGTCAACAGAATGGCGATGAGGCGCCCTTTAGCATCTGCGAGTGCGTGAATCTTCGTGTTGCGCCCTCCGCGCGAGCGGCCAACAGCCTGCTTTTGCTCCCCCCTTTTCCGCCCGATGCCGAGCGGTGCGCTTTGACGTGGGTGGAGTCGATCATCTGCGTGTCTGCGGATCGCCCGTTCCCGGCAAGCTGCCGAAACAGGTTTTCCCATATGCCGCGCCGCGACCAGCGCACAAAGCGGTTATAGATCGTCGTCGGCGGACCATAAGCTTCCGGGCAATCGCACCAGCGGCAGCCACACTTGAGCACGTGCACGATCCCGCTGATGACGCGCCGGTCATCGGCTCGCTTGACACCGCGCACATCCGTCGGCAAATGCGGCTCGATCCGCGCCCATTGTTCGTCGCTCAGCCAGAACAGATTCCTGCTCATCAACCCTTCCCCTAATACGAATCAATATCGTATTGTCGGAGCAGAAAGATTAATGAGTTCTGACCCTAGGAGTTGAGTATCGGAGAGCGTCATAAGATCCTCCTTTGAGATCGTGCGGCGCCATCGCCGCCACCACCTCAACCCCGCAAAAGCGCGTAGCGCGGGCGGGAAGGAGGATCAAAACGAAGGATCGCTAGCTCTGTCGAGCGATCCGATCGATCATAATCAAACGTGACAAAAGAAACCCTGTTCTCAGCAAACTCTTCCAATGAGCTTCCAACCATCCCGCCATAAAGATACACGAGCCAATTTTCGTCATCCCCCCACAGGCGCTCATGCACCTCACCATGCAAGAGT
>WNGL01010449.1_pt1 | contig 10706 bp, 7 predicted proteins | sample 5400591 | NCBI WGS metagenome assembly WNGL01 (sample SAMN13153377, study PRJNA577476) | soil metagenome | isolation source: 80 cm soil or saprolite under Garry oak tree replicate 1 | place: USA:California | collected 2016-06-15
GAGGGCAACGCCGGCCTGGCCGAGGGCAACGCCGGCCTGGCCGAGGGCAACGCCGGCCTGGCCGAGGGCAACGCCGGCCTGGCCGAGGGCAACGCCGGCCTGGCCGAGGGCAACGCCGGCCTGGCCGAGGGCAACGCCGGATTGCTGCGCTGGCGCGCAGCCATGCGAAGCGTCAGCGCGACACCTGGATGCGGACAATTGCGGCAGGTACCGCCCCGATGGGGGTGTGCGCTGGGAGCTGGACCAACGTGATGTCAATGGCGCTTGCGCCGGCTTCGAATCTTGGCTTCTGCCGCGCGCTAAACACAACTCGGAACGTGAAGCTGGCCCTGGCCGCTGGCTTCAATGTGAACCCGGGCTGCTGGACCACACGGAGGAAACGCGTGCCGCTGCCTTCCCGGTTGTAGGTGACGCGGCGCCAGATCCCGGTGCCTGGTTCCCGCTCGCGCAGGGTGCCTTCCGGCGCAAGCGAGAGCGGTGTGTTGGTGCAAGCACAGTGACCCATCGAGATAACCGGGGTGATGTCCCGATAGGCGCGGCTCCCCGAGTTCTGGAGGCTGACCGTGAACGTCAGCGCGCGACCACCTGGTGCAAGCCGGCGCCGGGCCGGCAGCCCTGTGATGCTCAGCGCGATTGGCGCGGATGAGGCAGCCGGCGTCGGCGGCGTAGTCGTGGACGAGGAGGAGGAGGATGACGACGATGATGACGATGAAGAGGATCCCGAGCACCCACCGAGCATCAGGGTTACGAGGCTGGCGGCGGCAATGGCGACGCTGACGCCGCGACGGGCTGGCATAGCACCCTCCGGACACGAGCTGATCGGCGCATCGTAGCGCTCGCATCCGTGATTTGGGACTTGTGCACGCAGATACCTGCCTGCACTGTCAGTGGCCAACTGACTCCACCCCGGAACCCGCAGCCCTGACGTGCCTCCGGACGCTGCCGCGCGCCGTAATACACCGCAATCGATCGCATCACGGAAAAGTGGCCCAGAGCCGCGTGTCACACGTTGGTGGTCAGGTAAAAGTCGCCTCCGTCGGATGTCAACCTTCGTGGTCATCTGCGCGTCCTTACTATGTTAGAGGGGCTTTGCCCCTTATTTGCTTAACAGGGCGACTGGGCTACGGGCTCCCGTGGTAGGGGATGTCGGGGCACAAGCCGGGGGGGTGGGTGGCGGTGGCGCCGAGCGTTGAAGTCCAAGCAACGGCCGGGCTCGTGCAGGGCCTGCGGGAGACGTGTCATGACATGCGGCAGCCGATCGCCAGTATGTTCGCGCTGGCGGCGGCCGCGCTGGCCGAGCCCGGACTGCCGCAGGCTGCGCGTGCGCGCCTGGAACTGATCGTTGAGCAGGCCGAGTGGCTGGCAGACCTTATCCGGCACTCGCTGCATACGGCCGCGCCGGGCGCGCAGGCTGTCTGCCAGACCGACCTGCTGCTGGTCGCTCGCGAGGCTGTCGCTGCCGAGTGCCTGACCTGGACTGGGCAAATGAGGATAGTGAGCCTGGCCGAGGCGGTATTTACTCCCGTCCACCCTGTGGTGCTTCGTTGCATGGTCGCGAACCTGCTGAACAATGCGACACGCGCAGCGGGGCCATCCGGCACGGTGACCGTTGAAGTCGGCTATCAGCAGAACTCGGCGCTGCTCGCGGTCGAGGACACTGGCCCAGGATTCGGGAAGATCCCGAGCGGCCTCGGGCTTGGCCTGGCCGCTGTCTCCAGAAACGCCGTCAGTTACGGCGGCAGGCTTGAACACGGCAACGGTGCTAGCGGTGGGGCACGCGTCAGCCTTTGCTTGCCGCCTGCGCTAGGCCAGACGGGGGCGGGCGGCGCTGACAGCAAGTTCCGCGGGATGCTGAGCACCGCCTGAGATGAGACGTACAGGCAGTCAAGCCGATGGCGGTCCCGCGAGCGGGAGGTAAGCCGCCGGCTCGTTGGCTTTACCGAGGCGGCTGAGACTAAGCACCGGGCCAGCCGCACGGTGATCAGAGTGCCCAGGTGCGGATGGCGCGGCCAGTGTGATGCAAGCTACGCGTGCTGTGGCAGTCGTGACGGCGATGATCTCGGCTGTGGCAACCATCGCGTTTGCGCTGCTGCCGCAGCTTCACCTGGAATACCAGTGGCCGGCGGTGCGTCTTGCGCTCGAGACGTCGGGGTCGCTGATCGCGCTGGTCGCCGCGTTCCTCGTTTTTGGCAGGCTCCTGCGGCGCACTTACCTGAACGAATTGCTGCTGGCGTGTGCGCTCGCGGTGCTCGCGCTCTCCAACCTGTTCTTCGTGACAGTGCCGACGGTGGCCGGGTGGGCACCAGATGACCTGACAGTCTGGGCCGCGCCCTTCGCCCGCTCGCTTGGCGCCGTGCTGTTCGCTCTTGCAGCGTTCGTTCCGCACCTTCGGCTACGGCAGTCGGGACAGGTGCTGGCGCTGGCAGCTGTTGGCGTGATTACGGCGCTGGGGCTCGCCACCGTCTTTGTTCATGCGTTCGCCCAGCGCTGGCCGTCGGCCTACGCCGCCACCGTCACGCCGCAGTCGGCGGCGCAGCCTGCCCTTCATGCGCATACGGCGCTCTTCGCGTTTGAGATCCTTGTCGCAGTACTTTACAGCTTGGCGGCAGTTGGGTTCATCAACCGCTTCAGGCGGTTCGGCGATGAGTTCTTCGGCTGGCTCGCGATCGCCGCAATCCTGGCGGTGGTCTCACACGTCAATTACTCACTGTTCCCATCTTTGTATTCCCAGTCCGTGCTTTACACTGGGGATGTTTTCCGCTTCACCTTCTACGTTGCCCTCCTGGTTGGCTGTATGCGGGAGATCTGGTCGTACTGGACGGCGCTTTCGGAGGCAGCAGTGCTGGAGGACCGTCGGCGCATCGCACGTGACCTGCATGATGGGGTGGCCCAGGAGTTGGCCTACATCTCCCGCAATCTTGATTCCATCGCAGCAGAGGCGGACGCTGACGCTGTGGAGCGCTTGCGGTTGGCGGTCGACCGGGCGCAGCTCGAGTCGCGGCGGGCGATCCATGCACTCGCTCCTCCCAGGAACCAGGCCGTTGAGCTTGCGCTAGCGGAAGCGGCGGTCGAGATCGCTGAACGATTCCGCGTGGAACTCGAACTCGATCTCGTCCCTGGCGTTCGGCTGTCGCCCACCCGCGCCGAGGCGCTCGTGCGGATCGCCTGTGAAGCCCTCACCAACGCCGCCCGCCATAGCGGTGCCAGCAGAGTGACGCTCTGCCTGGAGCGCGACGGTTCTCTCATACGGCTGCGAGTCGCCGACAGGGGATGCGGCTTCGACACTACGGTTCCGGCCGGCGGCTTTGGGCTCATCTCGATGCGTGAGCGCGCCCGAACGGTCGGAGGTGAGCTGCGCATCTGCTCCACCCCGGGCCGGGGAAGCGAAGTGGAGGTCGCTGTTTGAGCGATATGACGGAGCCGCTGCGTGTGCTGATCGCCGATGACCACGCTCCGACCCGCGATGACGTGCGGCGGGCACTCGAGGGTGACGGGCGATTCGAGGTGTGTGCGGTGGTGGCAGATGCCGTCGAGGCCGTGCAGGCCGCCGTTCGCGAGCGGCCCGATGTCTGCCTCCTCGACATCCGGATGCCTGGCAGTGGTCTCGCCGCAGCGTGGGAAATCGCCGCGAGGCGGCCGCAGGCGAAGATCGTGATGCTGACAGTATCTGACGACGACACCGCTCTATTCGCCGCGCTGCGGGCCGGCGCCCATGGGTATCTGCTGAAGACGATGGACCTAAGGCGGCTGCCGAGTGCGCTGCACGGCGTCTGCTCTGGAGAAGCGGCCATGCCGCGCGCCCTGGTCGCGCGTGTCCTTGAGCGGTTTCACGGGCGGGAGCCACGCCGGAGGCCGTTCGTCGCCAATGAGGCTGCCGGACGGCGGCTGACGAGCCGCGAGTGGGAGGTGCTTGAGCTGCTTACGCGGGAGCGCTCGACCGCGGAGATCGCGGAAACGCTTGTGCTTTCGGCCAGTGCGGTCCGGGCGCACATCACCTCGATAGTGCGCAAGCTGGATGTCGCCGATCGTGCCGCTGCCGCCGAGCTTTTCCGTCGGCGTCCAGACGGCTGAGCTGTCATCCGTCGCGACGCGTGAGTGCGTCGCTTATATACCTGAGCGGGAAGTTCCCTGGGGCGGCTTGCGGTGGCGATGGGCAGCAGGGAACCTCGCACCAGGTGCAGGCACGGGCGACGTCATAGATCATCTGTGCGGTAGCCGGCGGCGAGACGGCTTACCCGCGTCGGCTGCTCGGAAGCGTCGGCTGCTCGGGGCGCTGCTGCGTTCATTCAGGCAGGTCAGCTGAGCCGGGCAGGCCAGCTGAGCGCTTACAGACCTGAGCGGTCAAACGCCCCAATTACGTTGTGCGCTCGTAACGGAGGCCTCACCCTGGAATAGGTGAGCACAAGGATGGGGGACCATGCGACTTGTTTTGTGCGATGACAACCGGATTCTCGGTGATGCGCTTGCTGCTGCGCTGACAGCCTGCGGTCACCAGGTAGTGGCGATAACGACCTCTGCCGCTGCTGGGATCGCCGCGGTCGGTGAGCATGAACCCGACGCATGCCTGCTCGATCTGCGGTTTCCCGACGGTGAGGACGGGTTCGCCGCGGTCCGCGCAATACGGCTCCGCTATCCGGGCACCGCCGTGCTGATACTTTCGGGCTCGTCCGACCCCGCGGCATCGTGGGAGGCGAGGCAGCTGGGTGCTGCTGGCTTCCTCGGTAAGGACCAGAGCGTCTGCCATATCACGCGCGCTCTGGACGTAGTCGCCTCGGGCGGCGCCGTATTCGACCCAACGCTGGCGAGTGGCGGCATAGCGGCATCCCGGCGCGGTCGCCCGCTGTACGAGCTCACTCCACGTGAGAGAGAAGTACTGCGCCGGATCGTTGCGGGCCAGAGCACCGATCAGATGGCCACCGAGATGAACATTGCAACCAGCACCCTGCGAACCTACGTAAAGAACCTCCTCACCAAGCTCGGTACGCACTCAAGGCTCCAGGCCGCTGCTCTCGCCAGCCGCGAGGGCCTGTTCGCTGACGAGGGCCTGTTCGCTGAACTGTCGTCCGCATGACTCGCATGCTTAGCCGCGGCCCGGCCGCGCATCCCCCCTCAATTGACGTAGCGCAGCCACGGCAGGCAGGGGTTCCGCGGCGTAGGGAAGTGAGTCACGCTCCCGGGCATGGGGATTAACGTCTTCGTCGTCGACCGCGAACGTACCTTCGCCGATGCCCTGGCAGCCCGGCTGGAGGCCGAGGAGGACGTAGCGGTCGTCGCGGCGGTGCACGCCTTTACGCCGGCCCAGTGCTTGATCGTGGGACGGCAGGCCGACGTCATGCTTCTCGATGGCGACCTGCCGGAGCGCGCTGCGATCCGCCTGTGTGAAGAACTGCAGGGCCGCGACGACCCCCCGCGTGTCATCGTGCTCAGTTACTCCTCGGAGGCTGACCGGATTGTGGACGCGGTGCGGGCGGGAGCAGCAGCCTGGGTTCGCAAGGACGAGCCCCTTGAGCATTTGCTGCGCGTGCTTCGGGGTGTCGCGGATGGGGAGACCTGGCTCCCCCCGGCTGAGGCCGGCCACGTGCTGCGGTTGCTGCTGGTGGACCAGGAGCGGCGTCAGGACAATGACCGGCTGCTCGAAGCGCTTACGCCGCGAGAGCGGGAGGTCCTCACCTGCCTGGCAGAGGGCGCGGGACGGCGCGAGGTGGCGGATTTGCTGCACCTGTCCGCCAACACCGTGCGGACCCACCTGCAGAACCTCATGGCGAAGCTCGGTGTCCATTCCACTCTTGAAGCCGTGGCGATGAGCCGGCCCCACCTGGACCAGCTCCGCCCCGGCATCCGCTGATGCTTGGCCGGACCGCGCTCCGCGGCGGCGCCGGCGGGCAGGTTCGGTCCGGTACCGCACTGGCCGCTACCTCACCGCGGCGGTGTTTCTTGTGAGCGGCTGCGCGTCGGCGGTCGCTGACGCGCAGCCGGCTGTTTCGTGGAATAAGCACGTGAGTTCTCGGCCGGTGCGTGCCACCATCCCCGGGATCCTCGGCCCGACGATAGATGCGATGGATGGCGCCACCCGTGTCGGCGGCTGGCACGGCGGCACATCGCTGGCCGACCGCAGGCACTGGGTGGGCAAGAAGGTCGTGCGCGGAGCAGACCAGAAGCGGCTGGTTCCTCCCCCGGCGCAGGTCGCGGGGGTCCCCGTTTTCGTTGAGGTTCACGACGTGGAAATCGTCTGGATGTACGACAACGGCGGTGTGCCCGGCACCGACCATGACACCTCGGCGAATGCCTGTATGGTGGGCCGGCCACGCGGCAATCTCACCTGCATCCACGTCGAGATAGACGGCCAGTGGAAGGCACGGGGATGGGCTCCGCCCGACTTCCCGCTGCGTACCCCTATCGACATCCAGGGCTATATCTACTGGGATATCCCGCATGTTTCGGAGGGCGTGCCGCTCAACAGCGCACCGAGCGGGTACGTGCTCGGGCATTACGAGACTGGCTGGGAAATTCACCCTGTATCAGCGTGGCGCCTTCACCGTCGCTAACCGCGGGCCCGTAGGGCCGGCGAGCGAGCCTGCCATTTCGCAGGGTGTCTACGTCGTTTGAGGATGTTGCTTCTTCCCGTGCGGCGGACATGATGGAGCGCCATCGGCGCCGCTTCGGCGCTGATGCGATGATGCGATGATGCTCTGGCCGGCGTGCCGCTGATGCGGGGCCTACTGTGGACCCGCTTTCTCGCTCTGTGGCGCCGATCGGGGGATGTTTGGGGAGGGGTTGAGCGAGGGTGCTTCACGCTGGATCCGGGGACCAGGGTCGCAGGCGGCTCCCGCGGCGGGGGCTGCGGAAGCGCACCCGGCTGGCGGCCGGGGGTTTCGCGGTTCTGGTGGCGGCCGGATTGACCGCGGTGGCCGCCCCGGCGGCGGTGTCGGCCGCGACCCCGACCTTGGTGTCGCTCACCTTCGACAACAACACCATCAGCTCGTACACCCTGGGATATCAGCAGGCCCTGCAGCCAAGCGGGGTAAACGCCACGTTTTACGTCAACAGCGGCACCGTGGGCACGAGTGCGTCGAAGTACATGACGTGGTCGCAGCTGGGCACGCTGGCCGCGGCGGGCGATGAGGTCGGCGGCAAGACCGTCGATGGCACCAACCTGACCACGCTCACCGCGTCGCAGCAGATCGCCGAGATCTGCAATGACCGGCAGAACATCATCTCGCACGGGATCACGCCGTTCACGTTCGCCTATCCGGGCGGGGCGAACAACTCGACCATCCAGAGCGAGGTGCAGAACTGCGGTTACGGGAACGCCCGCACGGCCGGCAGCCTGTCACCGGCCGGCGCGACCTATGCGGAGACCCTGCCGCCGAAGACCTGGCTGGCGCTGCGCGCCTGGGCGCCGTCCGGGCAGGTGACGCTGGCGAACCTGGAGTCGATCGTGACCGGCGCCTCGACCCACGGCGGCGGCTGGATCCCGATCGTGATCCAGAAGGTGTGCTCCCAGACCCTGGATCCGAACAACTACAGCACCTGCACCGCCTCGGCCGGCTGGGTCGACCTGGGGGATCTGCAGACCTTCTTGTCCTGGGTGAAGAACGCGGGGCAGTCCGGCGGCGGGCCGGCCGGCGCGGCGTTCAAGACGATGGGGGCGGCCGCCGCGTCGGCGGACACGGCCGCGCCCGTCACGTCGATCACCTGCAACGGGTCGCCGTGCGCGTCCAGCACCTACACCGGCACGGTCGGCGTGGCGCTGTCCGCCACCGACCTCGGGTCGGGGGTGGCGAGCACCCGCTACACCACGGACGGCTCCACCCCGACCACCTCCAGCCCGGCCTACACCGGGCCGTTCAGCCTGACCTCGTCGGCGACCGTCCAGTACCGGTCCTGGGACAACGCCGGTAACGCGGAGACCGCGCATTCCCAGGCGATCCAGATCCAGCAGTCCGCGGACACCACCCCGCCCGCCACCACGATCTCGTGCAACGGCGCGGCCTGCGCGAGCACGGCGTACACCGGGCAGGTCACGGTCGCGCTCAGCGCCGCCGACAATGCCGGCGGCTGGGGCGTGGACAAGACGTACTACACCACCGACGGCTCCACCCCGACCACCTCCAGCACCGTGTATACCGGCCCGTTCACGCTCACCCAGACGTCCACGGTCAAGTTCTTCTCCACCGACCTGGCCGGCAACGCCGAGTCCGTCAACTCACAGCAGGTCCAGGTGCAGCCGTACAAGACGGTGGTGTCGCTGACCTTCGACGACGCTTATGAGAACATGTGGCTCTACCTGCGCCCGCTGTTGCAGTCGCATAACATGAACGCCACCTTCTACGTGATCAACAGCGACAGTGCCGGTCCCTATCAGTGCTGCATGGGGTTCTCGCAGCTGCGGACCCTGCAGCGCGAGGGAAACGACATCGGCGGGCACGGGGTGAACCACCTGAACCTGACCGATCCGAGCACGACTTATGACCAGAAGGTGGCGGATGTCTGCGGGTCCCGGACCGACCTGATCACCAACGGGATCAACGATCCGGCGTCGTTCGCCTACCCGTTCGGCTCCTTCAACTCCACCGCCGAGAGCATCGTCAAGTCGTGCGGGTTCCAGGAATCGCGGACCGGCGGCGGCATCTCGTCCTCGACCACCACGCCCAGCTCGCCGTGGGCGGAGACGCTTCCGCCGAAGGACCCGTATGCGCTGCGCACGGTCGACGTGGACGCCCCCAACCCGAAGACCCTGGCCGACCTGGAGAGCTTCGTCACCGCGGCGGCATCGCACGGCGGCGGCTGGCTGCCGCTCACCTTCCACGAGATCTGCGATCAGGGCGCCTCGGACTACAGCTCGTGCATGTCCACCTGGAGCGCGGTGAACGACGGCCTCATGGGCCAGTTCATGGACTGGCTGCAAAACGCGGGGCAGCAGGGCGGCGCGCCTGCGGGGGTTGTCGTGCAGGACGTGCGCCAGGCCATGAACGCCCCCGACACCACGCCGCCGTCTACCACCGCCCTGTGCGCCGGGTCACCGTGCCAGGGCACACCCTACGGCGGATCAGTGAGGGTCAGCCTCACCGCCACCGACTCCGGCGGCGTCGGGGTCGCCAAGACCTACTACACGACCGACGGCACCACCCCGACCACCTCCAGCCCGGTGTATGACACGCCGCTGCTGCTGCTGAAGACCACGACGCTGCAGTTCTTCTCGGTGGACAACGCCGGGAATGCCGAGCCGGTGCAGACCGCGACGATCCAGGTCGGATCCAACCCCGACCCCGTCATCGCCGCGGCCGCCGACATCGCCTGCGATCCCACCCAGGCGGCGTTCAACGGCGGGAACGGGACCAACACCGACTGCCGGGAACTCGGCACGTCCAACCTGCTGGTCGGCGCGGATGCGGTCCTGCCGATGGGCGATAACCAGTACGGGTGCGGCGGTTACAACGCCTACCTGCAGTCCTACGACCCCACCTGGGGCAGGTTCAAGTCGATCAGCTACCCGGTTCCCGGCGACCACGACCTCGACACCAGCGGCGGCACCGACTGCCCGTCCACCGCGGGTGCCGGGTACCAGAAGTACTTCAGCACCACCGCCGGAGTCTCCGGCTCAGCGGTGCCATCGGCCGTCAACACCGATCCTTCCACCGGCTACTACAGCTACAACCTGGGCTCCTGGCACATCGTGGCGCTGAACTCCGGCGCCTGCGAAGCCAGCCCCTCGTTCTGCGCCTCGGGCAGCACGCAGGACCTGTGGCTGCAAAACGACCTGGCGCATAACACCGCCGCCTGCACGCTTGCCTACATGCAGCAACCACGCTGGGCCTCCAACGGCAGGGGCGGGTACCCCTACGTGCAGCCACTCTGGCAGGACCTCTACAACGGCGGCGTAACCGCCGTGCTGGCCGGCCACACCCACTGGTACGAGCGGTACCAGCCACTGGACGCCAACGGCAACCCCGATTCCGCCCACGGGGTGACCGAGTTCATCGTCGGGACCGGCGGCCAGGGCCTCGACACGCCCTCCACCCAGGACCCCAGCAGCGTCGTGCTGAGCAACGCCGGCCACGGCGTGCTGCAAATGACCCTCCACAACGGCAGCTACGACTGGAAATTCCTCTCCGACACCGACGGCACCACCAACGACTCAGGCACCGCACCATGCCACGGCGCGCCCGACAGCACGCCTCCGACCACGACGATGTCCTGCAATTCGGGAGCCTGCTCGGGCTGGTTCAACGCGCCCGTCTCCGTCTCCCTGGCCGCAACGGACAACACGGGTGGGTCCGGGGTCAGCGCGACCTACTACACCACCGACGGCTCAACGCCGACCACCTCAAGCACCAAGTACACGGGCCCGTTCACGGCCTCGAGCACATCGACGGTGAAGTTCTTCTCCGTCGACACTGCCGGTAATACCGAGTCCGTACAGTCCCAGCAGGTGCAGATTGATACCTCGTCGCCGGCCACCACGATCGCGTGTAACGGGGCGCCGTGCTCGAGTAACTGGTACAACGCGGCCGTCCAGGTCACCTTGTCGGCCACGGACACCGGCGGGCCGGGGGTAGCGAACACCTACTACACCACCGATGGCTCAACGCCGACGACGTCGAGCACCGTGTACACGGGCGCGTTCACGGTGTCGAGCACGAGTACGGTGAAGTTCTTTTCGGTGGATAACGCGGGGAGTGCCGAGCCGGTCAATTCGCAGCAGA
>WNGL01014685.1_pt1 | contig 10705 bp, 12 predicted proteins | sample 5400591 | NCBI WGS metagenome assembly WNGL01 (sample SAMN13153377, study PRJNA577476) | soil metagenome | isolation source: 80 cm soil or saprolite under Garry oak tree replicate 1 | place: USA:California | collected 2016-06-15
CTAGGCGGCACCAGATCGGCCAGTTATGACGTGACGCTGCACAAGATCGGTCATGCACTCGACCACATCGACCAGATGTCGGCCTCGACCGGGTTTGCCGCCCTGCACTCACTGTGCCGGTCGGCCCTTGCCGATCCCTTCTACCGCGACCGCCCAGCTGAGCTGTTCGCCGAGGGGTTCGCCCTAGTCTTCACGCAATACCCAGCCGTGCTGGTCAGCCTGATGAGCGGGAACGAAGCCCGCGCCGAGGTACATGGGCTTACTTCCGCCGACACTGCCTGATCAGGAGATACCGGGGCCCGACGACCCTCGCTACCAGGACTACTGGCGTCTCGCCTTCACCGAGGAGGAGCACGCCGCGCGCGAGCGTGCGAACGAGGTCGCCAACGCAGAGCTTCTCGCCCGCTGGGGCGCCCGCTACAAAGCTCAGTACGGCCACCGGACAGCGTGATCGCCCCAATTGCGGCAGGCATCCCAACCAGTCAGGGTGATGATCTGCCCGGGTTTCGCGGAAGCCGCGTTGTACGGCCCCGGGTGCTGACGGAATAGCCGGACACCGGGGTGCCCTGGCGGACGGCTGGGAGTGCTGCCCACTCCTGGCGGACGGTTGACGAAGAACTGCCAGCCGTGCGCCGTCACTTCCTGCGTGCCGGTGACGGTCAAAGTCAGGGCGATAATCCCGGCGAGCCCGATAACCTTGTGCAGGGCCGTCACCTGCGGGGGCCCCGCCCGCTGGTGCTGGCCCGCCTGCTGTCGGGACACAGCTCCCAAGTGCAGGGCCGCCACCTGCGCAGACACAGGCCGCCTGTGTCGGGCAGCACCCTGCCGGGACACAGCTCGCCCGCGCTGCCTTCCCTCTGGGAGGGCATGCCTGCCCGCCATCAGTCGCTCACCGGGTGCATCATGAAGGCGTTAACGCCCTTAAAGACCTCCTCCCGAACAAGGCCGGCCATCCCGGCGCAGAACAGCGCGGCCAGCGCAATACCCGCCAACCACAGCCACCACGCCTGCCAGCCATGGCGCTTGCGCTGGTCCACCCACCAGCGGCGCACCACCGGCAATCGCAGGAAGGCAAGCGGGATGGAAACGGCCACGGCCTGCAGGAACCGCTGCCCGTTGTAGCCGAACAGCAGCAACAGGTGCAGGAGGATGAGCGCCCAGATCAGGTAGGTCATCACCCGGTGGAATGGCTTCCAGTTCCGGCCCAGTGCCCGCTGCGCGTGGTGGCTGGAGGTCAGGGCCAACGGCACGGAGAGTAGCGCCGCCGAGGTGCCCAACAGCAAGAACGTGTGCCCGGTCGTGCGGGCCAGGAACCCGCCGTGGAAGGTTGCGCCCGTGGTGATCGCGGCGATGATGAGATCTGTGATCGCTGTGAAAAAGAACATTTCCCCGAACCACCACCGCAACGGAACAAACCACCTCGGGCCCCCGATGGTGATGAGCGGGGTGATGGCCAGCATCTGGAAGAAAATCAGGATGGCCCCGGTGCCCAGAACATCAGCGACGTCACCGTTGAGGTCAGCGAAGGCACCGGTTATGACTTGCGGGGCCAGGAAGGTGACAGGTAGGAAAGCCAGCGCTCCCCAGGCAAAAACGACGCATTGCTGCCATCCCCGCGCGCGCCGGAAAGCGGGGACATCCTGCGCCACGATGACCGCCTCCAAGTTGGAGGTCCCCCTGTCCGGCTGCGTATGCCGGGCGCCCAGAACGGTTCTCCTTTTGGATGGCTACGAGAGGAACGCACCCCAGGTTCGAATGGCGGGCGGCCTTCGTGCCAACGATGGACATGAGCGGCGGCCAGTGTGCCGCTACCAGCCGTGCGCAAGCTCTTGGCGCGCCCGGCATCCGTGCCATGCCGGGCGCACTCGTGACTACGCAGGGAGCGCCGGACAGGTTCAGCTATATGCCGGCGCCGCCGGCCAGCCCCGTTGTGACTGGCTTTGGCTGCCCGAGGCTAACCAGGTCGTTGCCTACGGCGCGGGGGAGCGGGCGGCGTCCAGCAAGCCGGGAGCATACTCGACCAGCGTGACGAGGACATCCGGCACGACGAGCGCTGCTGCGCGTCGCAGAGGATCACTGGCACACCGGTGTCCAGGTTGAGCGCCGCCCGCACATCCCCGGGATGGAAGCGGCGTGCGCCGTCGAAACAGTTCACGGCGACCATGAACGGCACGTGGCGCTGCTCGAAGTAGTCCACGGAGGGGAAGCAGTCGGCCAAGCGGCGGGTGTCGGCCAAGACGACGGCGCCGAGTGCGCCCAGGGCCAGCTCATCCCACATGAACCAGAAGCGCTTCTGGCCCGGTGTGCCGAACAGATACATAACGATGTCGTCGGCGATGCTGAGGCGCTCCTCGTCGTTGCCCCCGAACGGCAGGGCGTCGTCGCTGACGCCAACAGCACTGTGCCGCCGTCACCATAGGCGAACGCTGCCTGACACCCGGCAGCGCATAGCCTGGACGAAGTTGCGGATGATCACGTCGCCGTATGTGGTGAGGATCGACTCGGGGTGGAACTGCACGCCCTCGATCGGCAGAGCGGTGTGCCGCAACCCCATCAGGATCCCTCCGCGCGTCCGGGCCGTGGCCGAGAGCTGGGGCGGCAGGGATCGCTCGTCCACGACCAGCGAGTGGTAGCGGGTTGCCTCGAACCGCCGCGGCACGCCAGCGAGGACGCCGCGCCCATCGTGCACGATGACCGACGACTGGCCGTGGACCGGACGCGCAGCACGGACGATCCTGGCACCGAATGAGGCCGCTATCGCCTGGTGGCCCAGGCAGATGCCGAGCACCGGTATGGTGGCGCCGCAGGTTCGGACCACGTCCATGCTGATGCCCGCGTCGGCTGGTGCGCAGGGCCCGGGCGAGATCACCACTCCGGCCGGGCCGGAGGCCACGACTTGTTCTGCGGTGACTTCGTCGTTGCGGACGACCTCCACCTTGCAGCCGGCGGACGCTAGGAGATGCACGAGGTTATAGGTGAACGAGTCGTAATTGTCGATGACCACCACGTCCGCCGTAGGGGTGAGGCCGTCGGCCCGCACCGCGCCGCTGAGCGGCTGAACGGGACCCGGCCGATGGGGCGCTGACCAGCCGGAGGGCCGGGTTGATTCGGTAGCGAGAGCGGCGGCCAGGCGGGCGGTCACCGGTCCGGCTGCCGGGGAAACCAGGGTGCCCGCGACTGAGCGGACGGGCAGCACACCATGCACGGAATTAGTGACGAACACCTCGCTGGCCGCCGTCAGGTTATCCCGGGTCAGCCGTGCGATCTCGATATCGATCCCTTCGGCCGCAGCGAGGCGGAGGACTGACGCCCTTGTGACGCCCGGCAGGAGCCGGCCGTCGGCCGGCGGTGTGCGGAGGACGCCCTCGATGACCGCGAAGACGTTGGCCCGGTCGGTCTCCAGCACAGCGCCTTCAGCATCCTCGATCAGCAGGTGCCCCCCCGGCCCGGGCCTCGCCGCCCGGGCGTGATGCGCCAGAAGGCGCCGGTCCAGCCACTTGTGCCCGCCAAGCCCGCCTGGGATGACGATCGGGCACAGATCGGCCAGCGGCGCGCGCCGGTCCAGGGGCACCACCTCCACCACGGCGCGGAGGGGTCCGCCGAGGGGCCTTACCGTGATGCGGAGCCGGCCCGACGGGCGGTGCCCGATGCACTTCGCCAGGTCGCCGTGCAGGGAAAGCGGCAGGCCCTTGCCGAACAGTTGCCGTGCGCTGCTATCCAGGCGAGCGAAGTGGTCCCCGAGGCTGCGCGCTGTACCGTCGCTGACCAGCAGTGATGTGAACACTCCAGCGGCGGGCCGCGGCCGCAGCGATGCCCGCAGGTCAGCGCCGGGCGAAGGTCTAGGCCGGCCGCCTGCCCCGCCGCCGATCCGCCTGCCCAGCGCGGCGATGAGCGGGCCGGCCTTGAGCAGGCACTCCCGGTATTCATCCTCTGGCCGTGAGGCGGCGACGATGCCGCCGCCGCTGCCCAGCCATACCCGGCCGGCGCAGAACTCGAAGGTTCGGATGGCGACGTTCAACTCCAGTCCGGCGACAGGGCTGCGATAGCCCACTGCCCCGGTGTAGATCTCCCGGGGCGTGGCCTCGAGCTCATGGATGACCTCCATCGCGCGCACCTTCGGGGCGCCGGTCACAGACCCGGGCGGGAACGCCGCGCGGACGAGTTCGGCATCGCCAGACCCGGGGCTGAGCACCCCGCGCACATCCGAGACAAGGTGCCAGACTCCCGGGTGAGGCTCGGCGCCCGCCAGTCGCGGCACCTGGACGCTGCCCGCCATGCATGCCCGGCTGAGGTCATTGCGCATCAGGTCGACGATCATCACGTTCTCGGCGCGATTCTTGCCCGAGCGTTCCAGCGTGCCCCGCTGCAGAGCAGCGCGCTGCCCGTCTGCCGACCTGCGGTGTGTCCCCTTGATAGGGCGGGATACCACGGCTGTTCCCTCCCGGCGCAGGAAGAGCTCAGGCGAGAGGCTGGCCACCGCACCTTGCGGCATGCGCAGGAACGCCGCGTAGGCCGGGTCCAGCAGGCTCACGGCGCGGCAGAACGCATCCAACGGGTCACCGTCGAAGCCGGCCTCCAACCGCATGCAGATGTTCGCCTGGAAGAGATCGCCCCGCCTGATGTACTCGACGGCGCGGCTGACGGCCGCCTTGTGCTCGGCCGCAGACGGGATCAACTGGAAGTCCTCGCAGGAGTAATCGCGTGGTTGCACCTGCGCGGCACGCACCCGGCGGCACAGATCCTCGAGCCGAAAGTCTAGGTCGGCCGAACGCTCGGGCGTCCACAGCGCCTCGAAGAACCACTGCCCGGATGCCCGGTCGCGACGCAGGACGTGGTCGTAGTAGCCGAACCACCAGGTCGGGAGCTGCCGGGAACCGCCCGGCGCGGGGGGAACGGGCAGAACCTGGCTCGCGAGGCCGAATCCGAGATAACCGATCCATCCGCCGCCGAAGGACGGACTGCCGCATCCAGCCACTGTCCGCGCCGGCCATGCCGCACCGAGCATGTCCCACGGCAGATCAGGCGAGCTGCGCACAGCCACGGGCTCAGAACAGATCACGTCGCTGCCACCCGCCCAGGCTCCCAGGAGCGCGGCCGGGTAAGCATCATCCCGTACGAGGCGGAACGCATCGGTAGAGGTGATATCCCAATCGAGAGGGCGTACCAGGGACTGGGACGACGGAGAGTCCACCTGTCGCCTCCGGGTACGGGCAGTCGACTCGATCAGAGCATCACTCGTTACGAAGCTGGCGGTCAGTTCCGGCCATCAATTGCCATAGCCGTCAGCCATTGACGCCGAAGCTGCTGTCGGTGTTCACGGCCCGGTTGCGTGAGAAGAAGCCGAGGTCGAGCGAAAGGCCGGTATGGGGCAGGGGCACCTGGACGGGGTCATCGTCGTGGTTGCGGCCGGACTCGCACGCCGTGATGAGCTCGGCCATCACGTGGCCCGCGACCGGCGCGTTCTTGAACTGGTTCCCGCTCGAGCCAACTGCCATGTAGTAGCCGGAGAGATCCGAGGCGTCGTACACCGGGATCCAGTCGTCGGACACGTCGTAAAGGTCGGCGACGCCCGCCATCCGGGATGGGACCTGGAGTCCCGGGATTCGCCGGGCCAGCCGGTAGACCTGTGCCTCCCAGTGCGAGCGCGTCACGGTGCGCTCGAAGCAGCCCGGGTCATCGACCCATTCGCGCTGGTCGCAGTCCGGGTCCTCGCTGCCGACCAGGAACATGCCGCCGCGCTCCGGCCGGAAGTAGATCCCCTGGTCACCGTCGGCGGTGTGGAACCCCTCGACGTCCAGGTCGATCCCGGGCGGGCCGGGTACGACGTGCACCTCGTGGCGCATCGGCCGGGTCCGGATCTTCATCGACTGCTCTACGCCGGCCATCCGGTTGACCAGCGCCGAGTGTGGGCCGGCCACATTAACGACGATCGGTGCGTCGATCCGGTCGCCGTTCTCGAGCGTCACGCCCTGCACCCGGCCATTGCTACGGATCTCGGTCACCTCGCTGCGCAGCATGAACTGGCCGCCGAGCGCCTCGGCCGCCCGCTGCAGGTTGTGCGTCGCCAGCGCTGGGTCGCTAATGTACCCGGAGCCCGGGGTATAGATCGCCCCGTCGAGCATGGCCGTCGCCGGCTCCCAGAAGCTGTCGTCGACGGGCCGCGACGGCGGCCAGAACCGGTGCGCGTCGTAATACGGAACCCGCTCGATCAGCGTATCGGTGTCCCAGTCCTGGTAGGCGACGCCTAGGGCGTCGTAGAACTCCAGCGATTTCAGGTACTGCCGGTCGTCGCTCTTGAGCAGGACCGTACCGCAATTTACATAACGAGCGGTGCCGCGCTCGTCCTCGACGCCGAGATAGTTGCCCCAGTCCTGCCAGTACGCGAACCCCTCGTAGGCCATTGCGACGCCTTCGCGGGAAGAGTAGTGGGCGCGCACGCAGGCTGACGAACTCGACGTCGAGCCATAGCCGGAGGCCGGATTCCGGTCGATGCTCAGGGCCCGCAGCCCGCGCTTGCTCAGCTCGAAAGCGACCGCCGCGCCGATCACTCCCGCTCCGATGATGATGGCGTCGGCCGCCTCAGTCATAGGGTCACCTTTGCTGTTTAATACGCAACAGTTCGTGCTATACGCAACAGAATCCCTTATCCAGCCTGTCCTCGTCAAGACATGACGGAGCGGGAACGTGCTCCTGGATGGCGGGCTTGGCGGCAGCGGGTCGCGCTGATGCTCTCAGGCGAGGGGGGTGCCGTGCTCGACCGGCGGGAAGCGGGCCATCTCCTCCAGGTCGGCCAGGTCCATGTGGTTGCGGATGTAGCGCCTTGAGGCGTTGTACGCGGGCGTGAAGTCCCAGGGGGTTCTGGACGCCGGTACCGAGCGCCTTGCCGACAGCGAACCGCCGCTGCTGGCTCCGGCGGACCTCACGGTCCAGGGTCGCGAGGTCCCAGCGCGCGGCGATCTCCCGCCGGAACTCCATGCCCAGGCCGGCCGAATCCAGATCGCCGGCCAGGTTGGCTTGCTCGTGCGGGTCGGAGCCGAGGTCGAAGAGCTGGTCGGGATCAGCGGGCGAGTGGATGAACTTGTGCCGGCCCCGGCGGATCATCACGATCGGCGCGATCGCGCCCTCGGCGAGGTATTCCGCCACCACTTCATCATGGTCGGGGGCGCCTGATAGGTGCGGCAGTAGGCTCCGGCCATCGAGCTGGCCGGCCAGGCCCGGCAGGTCGCCGTCATGGGTCAGGCCGACCAGGGTCGGCAGCAAATCCATCGTCGACACCGCGGTGGGTACCCTGCCGGGCGGGAAGAGAGCGGGCGCCCGGACGAGGAGCGGTACCCGTGCCGCGCCCTCGTAGAAGCTCATCTTGTACCAGGCTCCACGCTCACCGAGCATCTCGCCGTGGTCACTGGTGACGATGACGATCATGTCGTCGAGCCGGCCGGTCTCGCGCAGCAGGCCGATCAGCCGGGACGTGTGGTCGTCGACGCAGGAGATCGCACCGTAGTAGGCCCGCCGGGCCGCGCGCACGTGGTCCTCGGTGACCTTGACACCGTTCATCGCGCATACCTCACGGAGCCGGCGCTCGTGCGGGTGCAGCGAGGCATCCTCGTACCCGATTTGGGGCACCGGGACGTCGGAGTCGCGATAGAGATCCCACCACTTGCGCGGGATGGTGAACGGGTCGTGCGGGTGACTGAACGAAACCACGTAGCAGAACGGCCGCTCGCCCGAACGAATATGCGGGCCCGCAGAAGTGCATCTTGCCGGACAAGACGGTCCGGTAGCCGGCGCTGCGCAGGTAATGGGCGAAGGTGGGGATCTCGGAGGTGAACTCCGCCACGTTGTCGTAGGTGCGGGTCCGCGATGGCAGCAGGCTGGTCATGAAAGATGCCCGGGCCCGGTGAGCACAACGGGCTCGCGGTGTACGCGGCGTCGAAGACAACCCCGGACTCAGCAAGCCACGACATCGCCGGGGTCCGCGTCACCGGGTTGCCATGAAACGGCAGCGCCGACGGCGCCATTTGATCGGCCATCACGATGAGGATGTCCGGGCGGCGGCTTGTGGGCATCTCGTCACGTCCCGGACGGCTCGCCCAGGCCCACATCTGCGATGGCGGTCTCCAGCGAGGGGGTGTCGGAGACCAACTGGCGGGTGTAGGGCTGGCGGGGGTCGGCGAGCACCTGTCCGACGTCGCCGAGCTCGACGATGTTGCCCTGGTGCATCACGGCCACCCGCTGCGCGACCGACCGCACTAGCGGCAGGTTGTGGGGTGATGAAAAGCATCGAGAGCCACAGATCGCGCTGCAGGCGCCTGAGGAAGCTGCGCTTGTCGGGGAGTGCGACCTCGCGCATCATCTCCGCGATGCGCTCGGAATGGTCGTTGCCGCAGCCGCTGTCGTGCGCCTCGAGCACCTCGCGGAGCTGGAGGCCGATCCGCAGCGCCGGGTTCAGCGACGAGGCCGCGCGGACAGCGGGCGCCCAGTCAGCAGCAGCTCCATGGCGACCGGCCGCGGCAGCCGCCGCGGCAGCCGTAGCACCCCGCCGGAGTCCGGGACAATGCCGAGCCCGGTCTCGGGCAGGCTGAACTCCGCATGCTCCGCGGCCACCACGAGGTCAGCGGCGAGTACCCGCTCAAAGCCGCCGCGGCCTTGAGGTCCCAGCTGGCGCAGAAAACCGCTCACCGGCGGCCGTCACGATCCCCACTCGCAGGCCAGGGTCGCTCTCGAGGCGGGCGAACGCTTCGTACAGCGCATGACTGGTGGCCATGTCAATGGCGTTGGCGGTCGGCCGGTCAAGGGTGACCGTGAGGACGCCCTCGGACGCCTCGGCCCTGACGGACTGGCTGCCACTGCCATCGGCCATTTAGGCGCCCCGCTCGCGCAGCATCGAGCGCGAGCTGATGTGCCGCTGGATCTCGCTGGTCCCGTCCCAGATCCGCTCGACCCGCGCGTCGCGCCAGAACCGCTCGACTGGGAAGCCGCTCATCCGGCCCTGGGCAGCCGCCGGGCAGCGCCGAGGGTCAGCAACTCGGCAGCCTCCAGCTCGGTCGCCATGTCGGCGAGGCTGAAGCCGACGCCCTGGAACCGGCCGATCGGCCGCCCGAACTGCTCGCGGGTCGCCGCCCACCCGGTGCTCAGCTTCGAGCACGCGCTTGGCTCGCCCCACGCTGGATGCCGCCGCGGTGAGCCGGCTGGCCCCGAGCCATTCGCTTAGCAGAACGAACCCGTGACCCTCAACACCGAGCAACGCGGAGCCGGGCACCCGGCAGTCGGTGAACGACAGCTCGCAGTGGTGGTAGCCGCGGTGGGAGACCGACGGTGCGCTGCGGCTGACCGTGAGCCCCGGGGTGTCATGGTCGACGAGGAACGCCGATATCGCCGAGCGCTCGCCCCGCGGCCTTGCTCGGCGGCGGTCACGGCGAACAGCACGACGAAGTCGGCGGTGTCGGCATGGCTGATGAAGTGCTTGGTGCCGTTGACCATCCAGTCGCCACCTTCCCGCCGGGCCCTGGTCGTCATCGAGCGGACGTCCGATCCGGCACCGGGCTCTGTCATTGCCAGGCAGTCGTGGCGCTCACCGCGGATCGTCGGCAGCAGGTAGGTCTCTACCTGGCCGCCCCGGTAGGCCTGCAGGATGTTGCTCGGCCGGGCACCCAGGGCCTGCAGCGCGTACGACGTCCACCCCAGCTCGCGCTCGACCAGCGTCACCGACAGGGTGTCGAGGCCACCACCGCCAAGCTCGGCGGGAAAGTTCGCAGTCGCGCACTGTCGCGACGATGGCGCGGTTTTCTTCGTTGACCCCGAAGTCCATGGCGCCTCCTCACTCGCCCCGGCCCGCGGTTAGCTGGCGGGCCGGCGGATGCCCATGACATGCCCTACCGCCGGCGGCGTGGGCAGGACTGCGTGCGCCTCGCAGATCGCCATGAGCCGACTGTGCGGATCATGCGGCATCTGGACCACCCGGCCGCTGGGCGCCTCGACATGCACAAGCAACTGCTCGGCCGTTGCCACCTGCTCTCCGGTGGCCTCGTCACGCACGGTGTGGAACAGGTGCAGGCTCTTCGGCCCGACATGGAGCAGCTGCAACGGCACCCCGAGCTGGTCGCCGAGCGACGCCTCGCGCAGATGATGCAGGTGCGTTTCGGCGGTGTGGAGCGAGTGGCCTGCGCCCGGTAGGCTTCATCGATGCCGACATACCGGAAGAAGGCATCGGCGGCGTTGCCCACCAGCAGCAGATAAAGGACTCGGTCATGTGGTCGTTGTAGTCGATGCAGGGCGCGGGGACCGTGGACTGGTGGAGCGCGAGCGGCGCATCGATCATGGCGCGGCGGCCCTCAACCCGTAGCGTCGTAGTGTTTAATAACTGCGACGTACATTCGCATTATGCGACGATAGGCAAGGTCAGCATCACCCGTCAACCGGACAGGACATAACCGTGAGCGCACCAGATATCGTGCCGGATCACGTCTGGCGCGGACGGGTGCAGTCCGTGGAGCGGGCGTTCGCGCTCCTGGACGCCATCGCCGCCGCGTCGCCGCGCGGGGACACGGTCGTCGAGCTAGCGCTCGCGTGCGGCATCAACCGCACAACCGCCTGGCGGCTGCTCGCCACCCTCGAAGGCCACGGCGTGGTGGACCGCGATCCGGCCACTAACCGGTACCAGATCGGCTACAAGGTTGCACGGCTCGCCGCCGCCTCCGGAGTGGAC
>WNGL01010455.1_pt1 | contig 10704 bp, 5 predicted proteins | sample 5400591 | NCBI WGS metagenome assembly WNGL01 (sample SAMN13153377, study PRJNA577476) | soil metagenome | isolation source: 80 cm soil or saprolite under Garry oak tree replicate 1 | place: USA:California | collected 2016-06-15
ATCGTCAAGATTATTCTGGAGAGGAAACTCCCTGTGTCGCTCTCTTTGGCCATTGGAGCAGCAGGGAAAGCCCTGCTTACGCACAAGCCGAAGCGGGGAGTCACCCCCGACCAGGAATCGAAGATCCTGGATTTCATTTGGGACCGTGCCAGGTTTGTGTTCCGGGAAAAGGAGCGGTTCGCTTACGACGAAGTCGCCGCCGTGTTCCGTGCCGGAGCGGACGATTTAGTGGACACGCAGAAACGGCTACTGGCCCTGCGGGCCATCCGGAAATCCCGGAACTTCGAGCCGCTAGCAGTTTCTTTTAAGCGTATTCGGAAGATTTTAGAAAAGGCTGGAGTTGGTTCAGGGGGGGACCGGCGAGTGAGTGCGGAGCTGTTTGAGAGTCCGGCGGAGCGCGAACTCCACTCCGCGGCCCAAGCGGCGGCAACCAAAGTGCAATCGTTGAAGCGGGGAGGGAAGTATCAAGAGGCCTTGGAAACAATTGCGAACCTTCGGCCGGTCGTGGACAAGTTTTTTGACGGCGTGATGGTGATGGCGGAGAAAGAAGAGGTGCGGAAAAATCGCTTGGCACTGCTCGCGCAACTGCTTGGCGAGTTCACCACCATCGCGGACTTTTCCGAAATTGGCGGAGAAGAGCGGTAAGCGCGAGTTAAAGTTTTACTTTAACTCGACAAGGTCGGCATGCCGACATTCTCTTTTTGGGCCCTGCACCAAATCTCCAGCTATTACAATGAAAGCCGCAGACAACCTAATCGGAAGTGAGGACGACCGTGAAAAAGTGGGTGTATTTTTTCGGCGCAGGGAAAGCAGAGGGAGACGGCTCTTGGCGCGATCTCCTCGGAGGGAAAGGAGCCGGTCTTGCCGAAATGACCAAAATCGGCTTGCCGGTGCCGGCCGGCTTCACCATTTCTACGGAAGCCTGCGATTACTTCTATAAGCACGACAAGAAATTTCCTTCCGAGCTGAATAAGCAAGTCACCGACAACGTCGCGAAACTCGAACGCGCCACCAAGAAGAAGCTGGGTGACCCGGAGAACCCTCTTTTGGTCAGTGTGCGGTCCGGTTCGGCGCGGTCGATGCCGGGAATGATGGAAACGATTTTGAACCTTGGGTTGAATGATCGTTCCGTCGCGGGGCTTGCGGCAGCTACCAAGAATGAAAGGTTTGCGTACGACGCCTACCGCCGCTTTGTGCAGATGTATTCCACCGTGGTCATGGGCCTGTCCAAGGAAGACTTGGAACATCGCCTCCGCGCCATGAGAGAGCGCATCGGAGTCAAGGAAGACACGGCCGTTCCTGCGAGTGGATGGAAAGAACTGGTCGCAGAATACAAAGAGTACTTCCGCCAAAAGTCGGGGACTAAGTTTCCAGATGATCCCATGGACCAGCTCTGGGGCGCCATCGGTGCCGTGTTCGGTTCGTGGATGGCAGAGAAAGCCGTTACGTACCGCCGCGTGGAAAAAATCACCGGCCTCCTCGGGACTGCCGTCAACGTAGTGCAAATGGTCTTTGGGAACACCGGCGAAAATTCCGGAACGGGCGTTTGCTTTACGCGCGACCCGAGTTCCGGAGAAAAGATCTTCTATGGCGATTATCTGGTGAATGCGCAGGGCGAAGACGTTGTCGCAGGCATCCGCACGCCCATGCCCTTGAATGAGATGGCCAAAGCCATGCCCAAGGTCTACGGGCAGCTCCTGAAAGTCCGTGAGAAATTGGAAAAGCATTACCGCGACATGCAAGACATGGAATTCACGGTCGAAGATGGCAAGCTGTACATGCTGCAGACGCGCACCGGTAAGCGCACACCCGCTGCGGCATTTCGCATGGCGGTGGACATGGCAAACGAAAAACTTATAACACGGGAGGAAGCGTTGCTTCGGATCAAGCCCGAGGACATCGAGCGCCTCTTTTATCCGGTGATCGATTCGAAGGTTGACAGGAAGCTGCTCACTTCCAAGATTCTTGCGACAGGCATCAACGCCGTCCCCGGCGCCGCTGCGGGCCGCGTGGTGTTCTCCGCGCCAAAAGCGGAAGAGTGGGCGGAGCGCGGAGAGAAAGTCATTCTGGTGCGCCGCGAAACCAGTCCGGAAGATGTGGGCGGGATGGCCGTGGCGCAAGGCATTCTCACGGCCACGGGCGGAAAGACCAGCCACGCCGCCGTTGTAGTGCGCGGTTGGGGCAAGTGCTGTGTCGTGGGTGCCGAGAAGCTGGAAATTGATTACAAAGCGCTCTCCATGTCCACCAACGGCCACGTCGTCCGCGAAGGCGACTGGATCACGCTCGATGGCAGCGAAGGCGTCGTTTACACAGAAGCGCTTCCGCTGGTTGTGCCGCAACTCCCGAAGACCTTCGAGACCTTCATGAAGTGGGCCGATGAAACCCGCCGCCTGCGAGTTCGTACGAACGCAGATACGCCTCAGGACGCCCGCAAAGCGCGCGAATTCGGCGCAGAGGGCATTGGTTTGTGCCGCACCGAGCACATGTTCTTTACCGACTTCGAGTTTCCGGAGAAGAGCCACGAACGGCAGCGCGCCATCCAGGAAATGATCCTTGCGGATAACAAGGAATCCCGCGTGAAGGCACTGGACAGGCTGCTTCCGTTCCAGCGCCGCGATTTCATCGGCATTTTCAAGGCGATGGACGGATTTCCGGTGACGATTCGCTTGATTGATCCGCCGCTCCACGAGTTCGTCCCTCATGATCGAAATAAACAGGAAGAACTGGCCAAGGAATTGGGCATTAGCGTGGATGTTGTGGCCCGCCGTGTAGAACAACTTCACGAAGCGAACCCCATGCTGGGCCATCGCGGCTGCCGTCTTTGCATCACGTACCCCGAAATCCTCGAGATGCAGGTGCGGGCTATCATCGAAGCCGCCATCGAGTGTCAAAAAGCGGGAGTTAAAGTTTTACCTGAGATCATGCATCCGCTCACCTTGGACAGAAAGGAACTCTGGATCCTGGAGCAAGCGACACGTCGGGTGGCCGATGACATCATCAAGAAGTCCGGCCTGAAGCTGAACTATCTCGTCGGCACAATGATCGAGCTCCCCCGCGCGGCACTGCTGGCCGGCGAAATATCAGAAGTCGCGGAGTTCTTCTCCTTTGGCACGAACGACCTTACGCAGACCACCATGGGGCTCTCGCGCGACGATGCCGGCCGCTTCCTTCCGGACTATGTGGACGAGAAAAAAGCCGGTGTTTTTAAGGCGGATCCGTTCCAATCCCTGGACACGAAGGGCGTCGGCATGCTGATGCGGTGGGGCATCGAACAGGGTCGCAAAACACGTGCCAAGTTGAAAGTTGGCATCTGTGGCGAACATGGTGGCGACGCAGATAGCGTCAAGTTCTGCCATGAATTGGGGATGGATTACGTCAGCGCTTCGCCTTTCCGTGTGCCCATTGCGCGTTTGGCCGCAGCTCAAGTAATGGTTGAACTCAAACAAGCGAAGCAAAAACGACCGAACTAAGCGAAAAAAGTTAGTTAAAGTTTTACTTTAACTGCCTCCTTTTAGAGCAAATCGCCGCGCAGAGTCGCCGTTGAGAACTTTTTTGCTGAACACTGAGACCTGTCGGCGGCAAACCGCCCTACGTCGGCATTTTGAAGAAAAAGTACAGTCCCAGGAAGAAGAAAACAATGTCTGGCGACCACCCTGCTAGCAACGGCGGCAGTTGCCCTACACCACCCATAGCTTCCAAAAGGGCTGCAATCGCCCAGTAGGCCGCACCGATGCCTACCCCGAGAGCTACTCCTCCGATGGCGCCGCGCGTTCCAACGAGAAATGCGAATGGAATCGCCAGCAGCATGCTGACGGGAGCCATGAGCGGATACGCCATTTTCTTGTGCCACTGCACCATCAGGGTAGCTACGTCGAAACCTGCCCGGTGCAATCCGTCGATGTAACTTCCTAATTCGCCGAGACTCATCTGAAATGCCTGGCGTACTTCCCGGTTGAAGTAGCTGGGTGGCTCGGACAGTTCTGGCGGGGCCGCTGCCGCGAATGTCTCGAACTTCGCCACGGAGCCATTGGAAAAGTCGCGTATCCAGCCGTTTTCCAGCACCCATACGTGTTGCGCATCCGACCAGCGCGCGCGCGTGGCAAAAATTCGCCGCCGCAAATGAAAATTTACAGGATTCAGCTCCAAAACACTCAGCCCGCCGAAGAGATTTTGCTCCGGATCGAATACGTCGTAGTTGTAGATCTTCGAATTCTCGCCAAAAATCCAGCGTTGAGGGTGGGTGTAGGTCTGGGGCGGCCGACCCTTGATCTGGTTGTGGAGTTCGTCCTGGCGCTGGTTGGCGTATGGCAAGTAGGTGTAGTCCAACAGCATCAGCGTCGCCGCCAGGGACAACCCTGCCAGTAGAAGTGGCACGGCCACGCGAAAAAGGCTAATGCCCGTGGCCTTGATGGCCACAATTTCGTTGTTCTTGCTCATGATTCCCAAAGTCACCAGCACAGCTACCAAACCAGCCAAAGGGGCAAGGTTGTAAGCCAAGTACGGCGTGAGGTACCAGAAGTAGTCCTTAACGATCAGGAAAGGGATGCGACGCCGCCCGATATCATCGAGCAGCTCAAAAAAGGTGAACGCTTCAAACAGAAAAACAAACGCGGCCAACAGCAGGCCGAAATAAAAAAAGAATTTTCGCAGAATATAGAGGTCCAACAGCCGCGGGAAACTCCCGCTCGTAGGCGTGGGCACTTCATTGGTGCTGCGTTCTCCGTTTATAGCCAACACAGCCGCCGCACGCGCACGCGCTTGCGCTCTTCGTCGGCGCGCCAGCCGAAAGCGTCTCCCCAAATACCCTAATCTGTGCAACCAGCGGCTCTCTCCGCGGAACTGCTCCATCCTCGGCAGCAGGGCCAAGCCAAGCACCGCCAAGATTGCATTAGCCATCCAAATTCCTGCTGCGGGCGAAAGTTTCCCATGCCGCGCCAGCCCCGCACCAATGATGAGCAGGAGGTAATACGCGGCAATCAATACCACCGCCAGAAGAGAGCCAGCTGCGCGGCCGCCGCGGCGCGGTTGCGCTCCCAAAGGCACGGCAACAAGAGCAAACACAAGGCACGCCACAGGAAAGGCCAGGCGCGTATGCAGTTCCACGCTTGCCTCGCGCAATCCTGCATTTCTTTCCACAACCAATTCCCTCATCGATTGTTCAGGGATGCTCCGTTGCCGGGGATGCGCCGCGCCCAGTCCGCTCACTTCAATTGGCCAGTCGCTTTGTCCAAAGGACGTGACCGAGTAATGATTTGCATCCGCGCGGGAAAACTCGTGCGTCGTGCCTCCCTGCAGGTGCAGCTCCAGCTTGCCTTGCCGCGGTTCGGCAATCACTATGGCGCTGTCGGCCAGCGTCACCTGCGAGCCGCCTTCTCCACCTGTATCTGCTACGAACACTCCATGCCATTGAGTACCGCTCGCGGAAACGTCATTCACGTACAAAACTTTTTTAGGGAACCGCTCGTCGAACACACGCGGCTGCACCTGGAAGGAAATTTGCGAGCTGGCGAGTTCTGCCTTGATGGAATTCACGGTTCGCAAAGCGGCTGGTCCAAGCCACGCAGTTATCAGCAACGTGAGAAGCGCACCCGCCATTGCTAGCGTCCCTACCGGAAAGAGAATGCGCCGCCTGCCGATGCCCAGTGAGGTCAGCGCGATAATTTCGCTATCGGCCGACATCCGGCCCAGACCCAGAAGAACGCCAATCAGGGTCGCGATGGGCACCGTGAAAACAAATACACCGGGGAAAATGCAAAGAAAAAACTTCAGGATTTGAACATCCGAACCCACATGGCGCACATAAATCTCCATGAGCTGCACCAAGCGGGGGACTAAAAACACGAAGGTGAAAACGACCAGTCCGAGGAAGGCGTGGCGGGAGACCTCGCGGACAATATAACGATCCAGAATGCGCATGACGCGAGAGTTCAGTGTACCACGCTGTCAGTTTTGTTCGTTTTGTTCTCGGTACGATGGCGGGGCATTGACAAAGGTGTTGCGAGTCGAAACCATCGGCTCGGCTCCAGGCCGTTCTTGCTTGTATACTTTGAATCTAACCATGGCCACGGCTATGAACCGTACAAACCGCCTGCGTCAGCCTCGCTTCCGGACACCCGCCGAATGAATCGCATTCATCTGGTTGTGCTATGGCACATGCATCAGCCGCAATATCGAGACCCGGAGACCGGCCGCTACATGCTCCCTTGGACGCGCCTTCATGCCCTCAAAGACTACTACGGCATGGTCGAGACGCTTCGTGAGTTTCCCAAGTTTCATGCCACTTTCAACGTGGTCCCCGCTCTGGGAGTTCAGCTTGAGGAATACGCGAGCGGCAACTTCAATGAGCCGTGGCATTCGCTTGCTTTCAAAAATGCAGAGGAGTTGACGCGCGAGGACAAGGCCGAGATTCTCTCTCGCGCCTTCCAGGTGAATCACGAGCACCTGATGTCCCGCTTGCAGCGTTTTGTCGAGCTCTACGAATGGTCGCGTCCTGCCGGCGGCGCGCAGGCTCTCGTCACTTTCACGCCGCGCGACTGGCGCGACCTTCAGCTGCTCTCGCAACTTGTTTGGATGGAAGAATCCTGGTTCCAAAAAGATGAGGTCATCAGCCGGCTCGCCACGAAGGGAAAGGACTACTCGGAGAATGACAAGGTTGCGCTGAAAGAGAAGCAGCAGGAACTCTTGCGCCTGATTCTCCCCGCATATCGTGACGCGGCCTCGCGCGGGCAAATCGAGATCAGCACCACGCCGTTTTATCACCCCATCCTGCCGCTGATTTGCGATTCGGATGTGGCGCGAATTGCGAATCCTGGGACGCCGCTCCCGCGCCGCGCGTTTCGGCGGCCGGAGGATGCTCGCGAGCAGTTGCAGTTCGCGCGTCAGTACCATGAGAGAACATTTGGCGTGAAACCGGCAGGCCTGTGGCCTTCGGAAGGCTCCGTTTCAAATCAAGCGCTCACGATCGCGGCGGAGGAGGGCTTCCAGTGGTTTGGCACGGATGAAGGCGTGCTGGGGCGAACCTTAAACGTTGGCTTTTTTCGCGATTCGAATGGCATCCCAGCGAATGCCGACCGCTTGTACAAGCCGTGGCGCGTTCAGCTCGGCGACAAATCCATCAGCGGGCTGTTCCGCGATCATCATCTTTCAGACTTGATCGGCTTCGTTTATAGCCGCATGGAAGCGAAAGCCGCCGCTGCTGACCTTCATTCGCGCTTGCGACTGCTTGGAGAAAAAGTTTCCGGTAACCAGCCGCTCACCGTTTGTCTTTTTCTCGATGGTGAAAATGCTTGGGAGTATTACCCGGGCAATGGCCGCGAATTTTTGCGTGAGTTCTACGGGCGCATCGAATCCGATGCCGACTTTCGCGCGCTCACTGCCAGCGAAGCCATTGCTGCCGCGGGAACAGTCCCGGTGACGGGCGAGATTTTTCCTGGCTCGTGGATTAATGCCAATTTCGACGTGTGGATCGGCCACAGCGAAGACGTAGCCGCCTGGGAACTTCTATGGGACGCCCGCGAAGTCTACGCGCGCGCGGTGGAAGCGCGCACGAAGGGAAGACCCGATGCGCCAACGGAGACGGGGCTCCAGGAAGCGCACGAGTCCCTTCTGGCTGCCGAAGGGAGCGACTGGTGCTGGTGGTTCGGTCCGGAGCACAGCACCGCGAACGACGCCGAATTCGACGCGCTTTATCGCAAGCATCTCACTGGAATTTATCTTGCGCTCGGTCAGGTTGCGCCGGAGGATCTTGCGAAACCGATCAAGCGGCGCCCGGAGCATGCGCTTCAGCTCGCGCCCGCAGGTTTCTTGCGCGTCAAAGTGGATGGGCGCGAAACTTCTTACTTCGAATGGCTCGGCGCGGGTTTGTATTCTCCGGAGCGCCGCGGCGGCTCGATGCACGGCCGCGTCTTTTATCTTCATGAGTTGCGTTACGGCTTTGAGGAGGACCGCTTCTGCATCCGCATCGACACTTTTTCCGAAACCATGAGCGAGCTTGAAGATCCCGAATTTCGGATTACCGTTTGCGGTGCGGAAGAGCTCGTCATCGTCGTCAAGTTACAGCGCGGCCGCATTCAGGATTTCGCCGTGGAGAAGGCACGGGTCTGTCTATTGAGTCTCGAATCCGTTGCCGTGGCAGCATTTGACCGCATTCTCGAGGTAGCCATTCACCGCAATCAGCTTGACCTCAAAGATCAAACGAAACTGAAACTCGGTGTGGCTCTGTGGCACGGCGGATTGCCTGTGGACGTGCTCCCGGCCGAAGGCTTCCTCGATATCCAACTTGGCGAGGACAATTTCGCCTGGCCATCCGAATAGGCTTGGTATCACCTAGCGCTTGTGCCTGCGATGACTTCTTATCTTTTGACTCCATTGCCCTATTCTCTTACTTCGTTTCTTCCTTATTCCCGTACAGTTTCACAGCCAATTCCTGCGGCCGGTCTCCCACGGGAATCATTGTCACCAAGAAGTTGGTACGCACGCGAATCACCGCAAGATCGCCGGAACTTTGGCTCACCACCAGTAGCAGAGCCTCACTAGGGTCAAATCGCAACGCGCCTGGCGCATCCCCGGCCGGAATTGGAAAACCTTTTTCAGGCTGTTTTTCAGTGAGGGGCCCTCGAATAATGCGTCTGTTAATAATATCCACGGGTGTGACGCGGTCCGCTTTCGTATCGGAAACGTAGAGCAGGATCCCATCCGCACTTAGCACGCCTCGCGTCGGAGCAGAGCCCAGCACCATGGTGTCGCCCGCTTCGTGCGTCCAGGTATTGATGACTTGCAGGCCATGAGCATCCGGCGAAATGACGTATAGCTCTCCGCCATCCGGCTTGAGCAACATGTCGGTAGGCTTTCCTGCCAGCGCAAGATTCGTTACCAATACGCTGCGCTTCAGATCCACAACAGAGAGCCGCTGCTCCGCCCGACTCATCACAAATGCAACGGAACTATCTTGCAGCACCGCGACGTCATCGGGCTGAGGCACTACCTGAACACTGCTGCGCAACGCGAGTGTCGCCGCATCATGAATGCTCAGTGAACCTTCGCGCCGGTTCACCACCAGCACGGACTTCCCATCGGGCGTAGCCTTCGCCAGGACCGGTTCGCGCCCTGTCCGGCCGCCCGCCACAATAGCTCGCGAACGTATGTCAATCGCAAGCACTGTGTCGTTTCCTGAAGTCGTGGTGTAGAGGCGATCTCCGTCAGGCGAGAAGTCCAGAGCGTAGGGAAGCGGGCCCACCGGAATGCGCGCGCTCACCTGATAAGTACGCGCATCGAGAATCCAGACGTAGCCCGCTTGAGTGCTGACGCCCAGGATTTCGGGCCGTGTGGGATGTTCGCGCATGCCGGAAAGCCCTGGCCCGACGGGGATGTGGGCGACCGCCTTGAGCTTGACGAGATCAACTACGGTGACGGAGTCATCCGCCGTCGTGACGTAAGCGCACAGATGGAGGTCGGGCCGCAGAAAAGATGGACGATGCTCCCGCAGCAGGACGATGAGCGCCCCAATACCAAGCACCACAGAAGCGGAATACACACGAAAATTTCTCGGTCGGTCCATGTTGGCGTCGAAATTCTCCCATGCATGCCGCCCTGCTGGCTAGACAGACCGGGAAATGGTCTCAAACCTGTCTTTCCACGATGTCCGGTTTTGGCTTTCTCGCTCGTCATATAGATGGGGGCCAAATAGGAGGCCTCAAGAGCCGTAACGTCGGCTAACGCCAAGAATCAAAGGAATAGAAGGGAAGGTACAACCGTGGAAAGCTTGACCTCGGATCGCTCTAAAGCGGAAACCATGAATATGGACACATTTCTTCCGCCCATCGAAAAACCCAAAGGGTTGATGATGAAACTGGCGTATTACTTTACGCGCCGTCAATTTGGCAAGGTGCTTACGCCGCATTCCGCGCGATTGCCGATTGCCTTCGGCCAGTTTTACGTAAAGATCGGCCAACTGGACAAGAAGCTCAGTCTCCCGCCCGAAACCGTCATGCTCATTCGTGAGCAGGTGGCGCGGATTAACGTTTGTCTGTTCTGCATTGATATCGGGCGCTCGTTCACGATCAAGGCCTCCATGAATCAAGCCAAGTTCGACGCTTTGGAGCAATACCGTACGAGCTCACTATTTTCCGATGCAGAGCGCGCGGCGCTGGACTATGTAACCGAACTCACAAAAACAAAAAGCGCGAGCCCCGAAACGTTTTCCCGCTTGCGCCGCTGCTACTCCGAGCGCGAGGTGTGCGAAATCGTTTGGCTGGTGGCTACCGAGCACGTCTATAACTTGACCAACATCGGCCTCAACATTCATTCGGACATGCTCTGCGACATCGCCAAGAGGAACAGCCAGAAGCAGAATTGAACCCGCATGCTTTCTTTGAACTCTTAAGCTTCGGCGTGGCGAACTGGCAATTTCGCCGCTTCCCACGCTGCAATGCCGCCTGCGATTTCGCAGACAGAATCAAATCCGCTGCCCTGCAGCAAGCTTGCAGCAATGGATGACCGGTAGCCACCGGCGCAATAAACCACCAGGGAACGGTTCTTGGGCAATCTCTCGAGATTTTCAGCCAGGCGATTCAACGGAATGCTCACGCTCCCGCCAATGTGTTTTTGCTCGCGCTCGCGCGGCGCGCGGACATCGACGACCAGCGGCGGCTGACTCGACGACAGGAGTTCCGCCGCAAACGGTGCGCTCAAGTGCTCGGTCTTCGT
>WNGL01017176.1_pt1 | contig 10703 bp, 10 predicted proteins | sample 5400591 | NCBI WGS metagenome assembly WNGL01 (sample SAMN13153377, study PRJNA577476) | soil metagenome | isolation source: 80 cm soil or saprolite under Garry oak tree replicate 1 | place: USA:California | collected 2016-06-15
CGAGGAGCGGCGCCAGCATCGCACGCCAGTCCTTGTCCGCCATCACCGCGAACACCAGCTCGACGCGCCGGTCCCCGACCACCCCCGGCAGCTCCGCGGCGAGCGTCGCAGCGCCGGCGGGGTTGTGGGCGCCGTCGACGACGACCAGCGGCCGCTCGCAGAGCACGGCCAGCCGCCCGGGCCAGCGGACCGCGGCGAGGCCCGTGCGCACCGCCTCCGGCGCGCACGGGAAGCGCTCGCGCACCAGCGCGAGCGCCGTCAAGGCCACGGCGGCGTTGCCCTGCTGGAAGGTCCCGCGCAGCGCCAGGCGCAGGCCGTCCCAGGTGACGCCCGGGCCGCGGAAGACGAGCCCATCGGGGGTCTCGGCGAGCGTGGCGTCGACACCCACGCAAACCAGCGGCGCGCCGGCTGCCGCCGCGTGCGCGGCGACGACGCGCGCCGCCTCCGCCGGAAGCTGCCCGAGCGCGAGCGGCACGCCGGGCTTCACGATGCCGGCCTTCTCCGCCGCGATCGCGGCCAGGTCGTGCCCGAGCCAGGCCTCGTGATCGAGCGCGATCGAGGTGATCGCCGTGACCGCCGGCTCGACCAGGTTGGTCGCGTCGAGACGGCCGCCGAGCCCGACCTCGATCACGCCGACGTCGATGCCCAGGCGCGCGAACCACTCGAACGCGATCAGGGTCGCGAGCTCGAAGTGCGTGAGCGCGATGCCCGCCGCCTCGAGGTCGGCGCGCAGCTCGGCGACCAGCGAGACCACCGCCGCGCGCGGGATGGTGCGCCCGCCGACGCGGATGCGCTCCGTGAAGTCGACCAGGTGGGGCGAGGTGTAGAGGCCGGTCCGGTACCCGGCCGCGGTGAGGACGGCGTCCAGCATGGCCGCGGTGGAGCCCTTGCCGTTCGTGCCGGCGACGTGGAGGGCCGGCCAGCGCGCCTCGGGGTGCCCGCGGCGCGCGAGCGCGGCGCGCATGCGCTCGAGCTTCAGGTCCCAGCCCGCCGACACCTCGAGACCGGCCAGGTAGGCGACGGTCTCCTCGTAGGTCACCCGCAGCCTCAGCGCGCGCGCCGCCGCTTGGGCGCGACGGCGGGGCCCGCGAGCAGGTCGAGCAGCCGCGCGAGCATGGTGCGCAGCTCGGCGCGCGGCACGATCGCGTCGACCATGCCGTGCTCGAGCAGGAACTCGGCGCGCTGGAAGCCGCGCGGCAGCTTCTGGTGGATGGTCTGCTCGATGACGCGCGGCCCGGCGAAGCCGATGAGCGCGCCCGGCTCGGCCAGGTTCACGTCGCCCAGGAGGGCGAGCGAGGCCGCCACGCCGCCGGTGGTGGGATCGGTCATCAGCGAGATGAACGGGACGCCGCGCGTGCGCAGCCGGGCCAGCGCCGCGCCGACCTTCGCCATCTGGAGGAGCGAGAAGATGCCCTCCTGCATGCGCGCGCCCCCCGAGGCCGAGACCACGACCAGGGGGAGCCGCTTCGCGGCGGCGTGCTCGATGAGGCGCGTCAGGCGCTCGCCGACGCCGCTCCCCATGCTGCCGCCGAGGAAGGCGAAGTCGAACACGCCGAGCGCAACCGCATGGCCGCCGATGCGCGCCGTGCCGGTGACGACCGCCTCCTTCCGTCCCGTCTCGCGCCGGACCGCCGCCAGCCGCTCCGCATACGAGCGTCGGTCGCGGAAGCCGAGCGGATCGGCCGCGCCCACCTCGGCGTCGCGCTCGCGGAAGGAGCCCCGGTCGACGGTGATCAGGAGGCGCTGCTCGAGGGTCAGGCGCAGGTGGTGGCCGCAGCGTGGGCAGACGGAGAGCCGCCGCTCGACGAGCTTCTTGTAGTTGATCTCCCCGCAGCTCGGGCACTTCGCCCAGATCGCGGGGGCGCCCGTCCCGGGCGCGGCGCGCTCGACCTCGCTCATGCCGTGCGGGCCGCCGCCGCCGCGCCGATCGCCCTTCTCAGCCCGCCGAGGAAGGCCGCGACGCGCGCCGGCGCCTCCCGCTCACCCTCCTCGACCAGGCGCGCGAGCGCGCTCCCCACGATGACCGCGTCGGCGAAGCCCGCGATCCAGGCGGCCTGCTCGGGGCGGGAGACGCCGAAGCCGACGCCCAGCGGGAGGCCGGTGACGGCGCGCGCGCGCCGCACCAGCGCCGGCAGCTCCGCGGGCAGCTCCGCGCGCGCCCCCGTCACCCCGAGCACCGACACGAAGTAGAGGAAGCCGCTCGCCGCGCGCACGATGGTGCGCACGCGCGCGACGGGCGTGGTGGGCGCGAGCAGCGCGATCAGGTCGAGGCCGGCGCCGCGCGCCGCCGCGCGCAGGTCCCCGGCCTCCTCGGGCGGCAGGTCGACGCACAGGAAGCCGTCCGCGCCGGCAGCCGCCGCGTCGGCCGCGATGCGCTCCACGCCGTAGCGGAAGAACGGGTTGTAGTAGCCGAAGAGGATGATCGGCTGCGCGCTCTCGCTGCGCAGCTTCGCCACCAGCTCGAGGATGCGGGGCAGCGTCGTCCCGGCGGCGAGCGCGCGCGCCGCCGAGCGCTGGAGGACGGGGCCGTCGGCCATCGGGTCGGAGAACGGCACACCGAGCTCGATCGCGTCGGCGCCCTCGGCGAGCGCGGCTCGCACCAGGTCGTGCGTGGTGGGGAGGTCCGGATCGCCCGCCGTGAAGTACGGCACTAGCGCCGCCTCGCCGCGCGCGCCGAGCGCCGCGAAGGTCCCCGCGATGCGGCTCACGTGAGCTTCACCCCGAGGTAGTCGGCGACCGTCCCCATGTCCTTGTCGCCGCGGCCGGAGAGGTTGACGAGCAGGATGCGCCGGCGGTCGAGGCGCGGCGCCAGGCGGGCAGCGTGCGCCACCGCGTGCGCGCTCTCGAGCGCCGGGATGATGCCCTCGGTGGCCGTCAGCAGCCGGAGCCCCTCGACCGCCTCGTCGTCGGTCACGGTGACGTAGGTCGCGCGCCCGCTGTCGCGGAGATAGGCGTGCTCGGGGCCGACGCCGGGGTAGTCGAGGCCGGCGGAGATCGAGTGCGCGCTCCGGATCTGCCCGGTCTCGTCCTGCAGGAGATAGGTCTTGTTGCCGTGCAGCACGCCCACCTGCCCCGCCGTGAGCGAAGCCGCGTGCGCGCCCGTCTCGAGCCCGCGCCCCGCCGCCTCGACGCCGATCAGCTCGACGCGCCGGTCGCGGCGGAAGGCGTGGAACAGCCCCAGGGCGTTGCTCCCGCCGCCCACGCACGCGATGCACGCGTCAGGCAGCCGCCCGCAGGTGCGCAGCACCTGGCGGCGGGCCTCGTCGCCGATCACGGCCTGGAACTCGCGCACCATGAGCGGGTACGGGTGCGGGCCGGCGACCGAGCCGATCACGTAGAAGGTGTCGCGCACGGTCGCGATCCAGTCGCGCAGCGCCTCGTTCATGGCGTCCTTGAGCGTGCGGCTGCCCGACTCGACCACCGTCACGGTGGCGCCGAGGAGCTTCATGCGAAAGACGTTGAGGCTCTGGCGGCGCACGTCCTCGGCGCCCATGAAGATCTCGCAGCGCATGCCGAAGAGCGCCGCCACGGTCGCGGTCGCGACCCCGTGCTGCCCCGCGCCCGTCTCCGCGATGAGACGGGTCTTCCCGAGCCGGCGCGCGAGGAGCGCCTGGCCGATCGTGTTGTTGATCTTGTGCGCGCCGGTGTGGAGGAGGTCCTCGCGCTTGAGATAGATGCGCGCGCCGCCGAGACGGCGCGAGAGGTGGCGCGCGAAGTAGAGGAGCGTCGGGCGCCCCGCGTACTCGCGCAGCCAGCCGGCGAGCTCACGCCGGAAGCCCGGCTCGCGCCGGAGACGAAGGTAGGCGCGCTCCAGCTCGATGAGCGCCGGCATCAGCGTCTCGGAGACGTAGCGGCCCCCGTAGACGCCGAAGTGCCCAGCGGCGTCAGGCAGCTTTGGCGCGGCGGATGAACTCTTCGACCTTGGCATGGTCCTTCCTTCCGGGGCTGGCCTCCACCCCGGACGCGACGTCGACGGCGAAGGGCCGCAGCGCGCGCACCACCTCGGCCACCGTGTCGGGGCGGAGGCCGCCCGCCACGAACAGGCGGGCGGCGGGCAGCCCGGCCGCCCGAACGGGGTCGAGCGCGACGCCGGTACCGCCCGCCTGGCCGGCGACGAAGCTGTCGAGCAGGAGATAGTCGGTCGGATAGCGCGCGGCGAGGGCGGCGAGATCGGCGCCCGGGCGCGCGCGGATCGCCTTGATCGTCCGCCGGCCCCAGCCGCGGCAGTAGTCGGCGTCCTCGTCGCCGTGGAACTGGAGCACGGAGAGGCCGACCCGCGCCGCGATCTCCTCGACGCGCGCGCGCGGCGCGTCGACGAAGACGCCGACCAGCGCCGTGCCGGGTACCGCCTGCGCGATCTCGCACGCCGCCTCGGGGGTCACGTGGCGCGGGCTTGCGGGGTGGAAGTTGAGCCCCACGAAGTCGGCGCCGGCGGCGATGGCGGCGCGCGCGTCCTCGAGCGTGCACACGCCGCAGATCTTGACCCTCACGGACACCGGAGCCACTCCGCGAGGGCCGCGCCCGGGTCGGGCCGCTCCATGAACGCCTCGCCGACCAGCACGGCGTGCGCGCCGGCCGCCGTCATGCGGCGCACGTCGGCGGCCGAGCGCAGCCCGCTCTCGGCCACCACCAGCGCGCCGGACGGCGCGCGCGGGGCGAGGCGCTCGGCCGTCGCGAGGGAGACGTCGAAGGTCGCGAGGTCGCGGTTGTTGATGCCGATGAGCGTCGCGCCGAGTCCGGCCGCACGCTCGAGCTCGGCCTCGCTATGCACCTCGACCAGGACGTCGAGGCCGCCCGCGCGCGCGGCGGCGAGCAGGTCCGCGCCCTGCCTCGCCGTCACCCCGCCGACGACCAGCAGCACGGCGTCCGCGCCGAAGGCGCGCGCCTCGTCGATCTGGTACGGGTCGATGAGGAAGTCCTTGCGCAGGCAGGGCAGCCCCGAGGCCGCGCGCGCCGCGGCCAGGTGCTCGAGCGCGCCGCCGAAGAAGGGACCGTCGGTCAGCACCGAGAGCGCCGCCGCTCCCGCCGCGGCGTAGCCGCGCGCGATCGCGGCGGGGTCGTACGCCGCGCGGATCTCGCCGCGCGAGGGCGAGGCGCGCTTCAGCTCCGCGATGACGGCGGGCGCGGGGCGCGCCGCGAGGGCGGCGCGGAAGCCGCGGCGCACCTCGCCGTAGAGCGGCCGCTCGCGGAGGGCCGACGGCGGCGTGGCGGCGCGACGCGCGGCCACCTCGTCGCGCTTGGCGGCGAGGATGTCATCGAGCACGGTCATCGCTTTCGCGGATCGCTCCCCTCTTCGTCGTCGGGGGCGAACAGATGCTGGAAGTAGCGCTCGGGACAACTCAGGAAGTCCCTGGTGAGCCGGTAGTGCTCGGTCTCCGTGTACTCGACCCGAGTTATCCCCGACCCGTCCAGGCTGAGCAACATCGCGCCGGGGTAGGCGAGGAGGATGGGCGAGTGCGTGGAGATGAGGAACTGGGCGTGGCCGGAGGTCTCGAGCTGGTGGATCACGCGGAGGAACGAGAGCTGCCGCTGCGGCGAGAGCGCGGCCTCCGGCTCGTCCAGGATGTAGAGCCCCTGCTCGAAGCGGTTCACGAACAGGGCGAGGAACGACTCGCCGTGCGACTGCTCGTGGAGCGAGACGCCGCCGTAGGCGCGCAGGTCGCTCACCCGGTCGACGTAGGTGGCGAAGTTGTAGAAGCTCTCCGCCCGCATGAAGAACCCGTCGCTCACCTTGAGGAGCCACGACAGCGTGAGCGCCTTCCCGAGATCGGAGACCTTGCTCTCGACGCTGAAGCGATGATCGCGACTTCCGCCCTCGGGGTTGAAGCCGCACCGGGTCGCGATCGCTTCGAGAAGCGTAGACTTCCCGCTGCCGTTCTCGCCCACGAAGAACGTGACGTTCGTCGTAAGGTCGATGTCGATGCCGCCCGCGAAGGCCCGGATGCTGAACGGGTAGCGCGTGCGATCGACCTCTTCGGCGTTCATTGTGATGCGGCGGAGGAAGGGGCCGCCCAACGGGGCCGGCGCGCGCCGCCTTCTCACGTGACCTGCTCCGCATGCGTGGTCGTGAACGCGATCAGCCGCTCGAGCAACGCCGACACCCGCCCCTGGTCGATCGCCGCCACCGCGAGCGCCGTCCCCTCGCGCACATCCGCCGCCCGGCCCGCCACCACCAGCGCCGCGGCCGCATTCAGGCACACCACGTCCCGCCCCGGCCCGCGCTCGCCGGCGAGGACGGCGCGCAGGCGCTCGGCCGCCTCCGCCAGCGAGGCGACGCGCAAGGTCGCGAGCGGGGCCGATGCGAGCCCCGCCTCGGCCGCCGTCACCGTGTGCAGGCGGATCGACCCGCCGGCGACCTCGGCGACGACGCTCTCGCCCTCGAGCGCGAGCTCGTCGAGGCCGCCGGCCCCGTGCACCACCCACGCGCGCTCGGTCCCGAGGCGCACGAGGACGTGCGCCACCGGCTCGAGCCAGCGCCGGTCGAACACCCCGATCACCTGGCGGCGCACGCGCGCCGGGTTGGCGAGCGGGCCGAGCAGGTTGAAGAGCGTGCGGATGCCGAGCTCGCGGCGCGGCGCGGCCGCGTGGCGGAGCGCCGGCTGGAGCGCCGGCGCGTAGAGGAAGGCGAAGCCCACCGTGCCGAGACACGCCGAGAGCGCCGCCGGCGAAAGCGTGAGCGCGACCCCGAGCGCCTCGAGCACGTCCGCGCCGCCGACCGCGCCCGACACGGCGCGGTTGCCGTGCTTGGCGACCGGCACGCCGGCGGCCGCGGCGACCAGGCCGGCGGCGGTCGAGACGTTGAGCGTCCCGGCGCCGTCACCCCCGGTGCCGCAGGTGTCGATCGCGTCGGCCGGCACGTCGGGGATGGAGACGGCGTGGGCGCGAAGTACGCGCGCCGCGCCCGCCAGCTCGGCGACCGCCTCGCCCTTCATGCGGAGCGCGACCAGCAGGCCGGCCACCAGCGCCGCGCTCGCCGCGCCCGAGAGGATCTCCTCCACGCACGCCGCCATCTCGATCTCGGAGAGGTCGTGGCCGTCGACCACGCGCGCGATCGCCTCGCGGAGCGGCACCGCGCTCCCGTCAGGCGGCGCGCGCCGGCTGGCCGCCGCGCAGGCGGGCAACGAAGTTGCCGAGCAGCCGCTTACCCTCGGTGGTGAGGATCGACTCGGGGTGGAACTGCACGCCCTCGACGAACAGCGTGCGGTGCCGGACGCCCATGATCTCGTCCTCGGCGGTCCACGCCGAGCGCTCGAGCTCGGCCGGCAGCGTCGCCGGATCGATCACCAGCGAGTGGTAGCGCGTCGCCGCGAAGCCCTGGGGGAGGCCCGCGAACAGCGCACGCCCGTCGTGCAGGATGGGCGAGGTCTTCCCGTGCATGATGCGCCCGGCGCGCACGATCGCTCCGCCGAAGGCGGCGCCGATCGCCTGGTGCCCGAGGCAGACGCCCAGGATGGGCACCCGGCCCGCGAAGCGCTCGATGAGCGGCACCGAGACGCCCGCCTCGCGCGGCGTGCACGGCCCCGGCGAGATCACGACGCCGTCGGGGCCGAGCGCCGTCACCTCCTCCAGCGTGACGGCGTCGTTGCGCCGCACGTCGACCTCGGCGCCGAGCTCGCCCAGGTACTGGACCAGGTTGTAGGTGAAGGAGTCGTAGTTGTCGATCATGAGGAGCCGCGGCATCACAGGGCCTCCGCCAGGCGCACCGCCTGGAGCATGGCGCGCGCCTTGTTGACGCACTCCCGGTGCTCCGCCTCGGGATTGGAGTCGGCGACGATGCCGGCGCCCGCCTGGACGTACACGCGGCCTCCGCAAAAGAGGACAAACCGAATCGTTATCGCGGTGTCCATCGCGCCCGAGAACGCGAAGTAGCCGACCGCGCCGCCGTACACACCGCGCCGCACCGGCTCGAGCTCCTCGATGATCTCCATGGCGCGGATCTTGGGCGCGCCGGTCAGCGTGCCGGCCGGGAAGGTGGCGCGGAAGGCGTCGAAGCAGTCGCGTCCGGGCGCCAGCGTGGCACGCACGTTGGAGACCAGGTGCATGACGTGCGAGTAGCGCTCGATCACGAAGCTCTCGGTCACCTGCACCGTGCCGATCGTGCCGGCGATCGGGCGCACCGTCACCTCGCCGTCCTCGACCCGGACCATGACCTCGGGCGAGGCGCCGGCGAGCGCGTGGTCGCCGAGCGCCAGGTAGAACATGTAGGGTGACGGGTTCACGGTGCGGAGACAGCGGTAGACGTCGAAGGGCGCGGCGGCGAGCGGCAGCTCGAAGCGCTGCGCCAGCACGACCTGGATGATGTCGCCGGCGCGGATGTACTCCTTGGCGCGCCCGACGATCTTCTCGTAGGCGGCCTGGGTGAAGTTCGAGCGCACCTCGCCCGGCGCGGCGTCGGGCGGCGCGGGCTCGATCGGCGGCGCCGCCAGGCGCGCGACGAGCGCGTCGATGCGCGCCACCGCGGCATCGTAGGCCGCCTCGAGCGACTCGCCCTCGCGCACGTGCACGTGGGACACGACCTTGATCTTCTGCGCCACGTTGTCGAAGACCAGCAGGCTCTCGGCGAGCAGCAGGCAGGCGTCCGGCAGCCCCAGGTCGTCCCCGGCGCGCTCGGGCAGGCGCTCGAAGGCACGCGCCATGTCGTAGCCGATGTGGCCGACGGCGCCGCCCGCGAAGCGCGGCAGGCCGGGGACGGGCACCGGGCGGTACGCCGCGAGCAGGCGGCGGAGCGCCTCGAACGGGTCGTCCACCGTCTGGCGCTCGGGCGGGCGGCCCGGCGTCTCGATCTCGACGGTGCGCCCGCGGCTGCGGAAGACGCGCGCCGGCTCGGTGCCGAGGAAGCTGTAGCGCCCCCACTTCTCGCCGCCCTCGACGCTCTCGAGGAGGAAGCCGTACGGCCCCCGATGGATCTTCAAGAACGCCGACACCGGCGTCTCCAGGTCGGCCAGGATCTCGCGGCAGACGGGGATCAGGTTCCCCTCGCGCGCCAGCGTCCGCAGGTCGCCGCGGGCGGGCCAGGTGGCGCCGGCTCGCAGCGTGCGCGCCCCGGCCGGCTCGGTACGCGCCGCGCGCTTCATTCCGAGGCCACGAAGGCGTGCTCGACGCCCTCGTGCTCGCGCAGGCGGTGCATCATCTCGCTCGCCTGCTCGGCGGTGTTGAAGCGCCCCACCTGGACGCGGTACATGGCGTCGCCATCGCGCACCACGCGCACCAGGGTGGCCTCGTAGCCCCGGCTGCGGAGCTGCTTCATGAGGCCGTCGGCCTCCTCGCGGTCGCGGGTCGGGTTGGTGCGCACCGTGAAGCCGCCCGTGGCGAGCGCCGCGGGCGGCGGCGCGAGGCTCGCCGGCGCCGCGCTCGCGCTGCGCGGCGACACGGATGAAACGGCGGGCGCCGGGGCCGGCGGCCGCCTCCCGGGGACGTCCGCCATCGGGTGGAACGGCCGCGGCGGCGGCTTGGCCGCGACGGCGGCCGGCGGCGCCGGCGCAGGCGGCGCCGACCTCGACGCCGGCTCCGGCGCGCGCGTCGCTGCCACCGCCTCGCGCGCCAGCGCGGGCGCCGCCGGGGCCGGCTTCGCCTCCTCGTGCACCTTGTCCGGCAGGCGCTCCGCGCCCTGCTCGCCCATGAGCTTGTCGTAGAAGCCGAACTCGGGCGCCGTCTTCGGGTGCTGCCCCTCGGGCGGCGGCGCGGAGGTGACGGGCAGGCGCACCACCTGCTGCTCGAGCCGCAGGCTGTGCGCCTGCGTGCCCTTCCCGACGTAGAAGCCGAGCAGGTAGACGAGGCCGCAGGTCGTGACCCAGGCGACGAGGAGGATCAGCCGATCTCCCAGCCCCAGCCCGCCGCGCCCATCTCTCGCCATCCGGCCTCCCTTCACATCCGCTCGGGTGCGGTCACGCCGGCCAGCCCGAGCGCGCCCCGCAGCACCTGCTGGACCGCGCGCACCAGCGCGAGCCGGGCGTGGGTCGACGCGCGGTCCTCGGTCAGGATGCGCTGCCGATTATAGTAGCGGTGGAAGGCGCCGGCCAGGTCGAGGGCGTGGAAGACGATGCGGTGCGGCTCGAGATCGCGCGCCGCGGTCTCGACCACGTCGGGCCAGCTCGCCACCGCGCGCACCACCTCCACCTCGGGCTCGCCCAGCGGCGAGAGATCCGGCGCGGGTACCAGCGCGATGCCGGCCTCCGCCGCCTGGCGCAGCACGCTCGCGATGCGCGCGTGCGCGTACTGCACGTAGAAGACCGGGTTGTCGGTGCTCTGCTGCTTGGCGAGGTCCAGGTCGAACTCGAGATGGCTGTCGGACTTGCGCATGAGGAAGAAGAAGCGCGCCGCGTCCACCCCCACCTCGTCGAGCAGCTCGTCGAGCGTCACGTACTCCGCCCGGCGCGTCGACATCTTCACCTGCTCGCCGTGCCGCGTGAGGGTCACGAACTGGTAGATGACGGCGCGGACGCGCGCCGCGTCGACGCCCAGCGCGCGCAGCGCCGCTGCCACCTCCTGGTGCTCGGCGATGTGGTCGGCGCCGAGCACGTCGATCACGACGTCGAAGCCGCGCGCGAGCTTGTCCAGATGATACGCGATGTCCGGCAGGCGATAGGCCGGCTCGCCCGAGCTCTTGACCAGCACACGGTCCTGCGCGAGGCCGATCGCCGCGCCGCAGAGCCACACCGCCCCCTCGCGGCGCAGGGTGAGGCCGCGCGCCTCGAGCGCGTCGA
>WNGL01011749.1_pt1 | contig 10701 bp, 7 predicted proteins | sample 5400591 | NCBI WGS metagenome assembly WNGL01 (sample SAMN13153377, study PRJNA577476) | soil metagenome | isolation source: 80 cm soil or saprolite under Garry oak tree replicate 1 | place: USA:California | collected 2016-06-15
GGCCTGGCAGGGAATCTGCTGGTCAGGAGACTAGGAAAAGGGTAGTGGCGAGAATCGAAGATTACTGCCCGTCTGAACAGTCAACAGATTAACGAACTCAACCAGCGGGTACACACAGAAGGACGCGCGTGTAATCCTTTTACATCAAAGAGAAGGAATCGTGGAGGCGCGGGAGTCGGATGGCTTCCAATCCCATTGGCGGAAGCGCCAACCTCTGCCTTCTCCTACTAGAGCTCCCACGTAGCGTGGGTCTGGGCGGAGGGAATGCAGGCTCCAGTGGAGGCTATCTGCGCTCTCTAGCCGCTCGGGTTGTCCGGGTGTAAGTGAAACGTGAAAACTTGCGAGTGGGATATGCAATCCTTCGCCCCTAGCTTTGATATATGCCTCCTTACGTGTCCAGCAAAGAAAAAATGCCTCCACGCGCAATGACGGGGGCAAGCCGCGTAATTCCATAACCTCGCGTGGGGAGAAGTAGCGCTCCGCAATCTCGTCGGCTGCGAACTCAGGTCGGATTAACTCCACGTCAACTCCCAAATTGCGTCCCACGGCGAAGGCGAACAATGCCAAGCTGTGAGAGTGAGAAACATTGAACTGAACCAAGCGCTCGTGGAACTCCGCACGTAGAGATGGCTTGCCCTGGGGGCCGTAATCGAATTCCAGGTTCGCTGGGGCGCGGCCCAGGTACCTTCCCAGCAGCTCTCGCAGGACTCCCCGTGCAGCTACAAAGCTGTTTCGGTCTCGTGGGAAATGGAAACAGCTCGCGCGGGCCTTCTCATCGGAGGTGAGCGTTGCTTCGAGGCGATGAAGCACCGCTTCATCACAATTAAGATGGGCCCGCCAGACGTGAGCTTCGCCGTCTCCAAGCTCGAACTGCTCCGTGTTTGGAGCCCAGGAGTTAGGGTCGGACATAGGGTGATTCTATTCGATTCGATTGACTAGGGTGAACAGCTTGGAGGGCATCCGACTTCGAGACAACCGCCCACAGAAACGGAGATGATTTGAGCATGGTGCTGCGAGGTCCTACCCAGACAACGGCAAGCGCTGGCCCGCAGAGAGTAGAAGATCAGTTGGGGCGCTACCGGGTAACTTTCGGCTGTATACTGCCGGTTTCCGGAGAGGTCAAAGGGGGATCCCGGCTCCATAAGCGCTTCGGCGGCATCGAAACAAATGGCAGGCTTACAATCACTGCGGACTCTCACGGTCCGCACTATGAGCGCGCTGCCCAGGTTGAGAGGACACGGTAGTCTTGCGGCTGCGCTCAAGTGGCAATTTCTGCGCGCTGGGCTGTCTCCGCTCATCACGGCCAACATGCGACGCGGCCATAGTCTGATAGTGGACACTCGCGCGCAGTTTCAAGCCGACGTGCTTTACAACCAAGGCGAATATGACGAGGCGAAGATAGCGTTGCTGGCGGCGCTCATCCGGCCGGGAACCACGTTCGTCGATCTGGGCGCCAATATCGGCTTCTATACTGTCCCGCTAGCGGTCGCGGCTAAGGCAGGAGGTGGAGTTGTGGCCGCCTTCGAGCCGCACCCCGCCAATTATCGCCGGCTGTCGGAGAACGTCGCTTTGAACGGGCTGAACGACTACGTTCGTCTCTTCGAACTCGGGCTGTCATCGGAAGAGGGCGAGGCCGAACTCGTGCTGCGCCAGGGTTTTGGGATTAGAACTTGACCGGGAGTGCTTTTAAGCCGCGCAGGCCTAGGTTCTCCCGCCAAGCCAGCGGACCGGGTTCGAGCGCCAGGTTGGGCAGGCGTCTCAGCATCGCCTCAAAAGCGATTTGAGCTTCCAGACGAGCCAGGGGCGCGCCAAAACAGAAGTGCGCGGCCCAGCCGAAGGCGACGTGCCGATTGTCCGCGCGGCAGACATCGAGACGGTCGGGGTCCGGGAAGCGCGCTGGATCACGGTTGGCGGCCCCCATCACCGCGATCACCGCCTGGCGCTTGCGGATCGGCTTTCCGCCGATTTCTGTATCTTCGGGCGCTAGGCGCGCCGTGTGCTGGCTGGGGCTCTCGTAGCGCAGCAGCTCCTCAACCGCGGAAGGGACCAGGGAGAGGTCCGCACGCAGCTTCTCAAGTTCGCGCGGGTTTCGTAGCAGCGAAAGGACGCCATTGCCGATGAGGTTCGTGGTGGTCTCCTGGCCGCCCACCATGGTGATGATGCAATTGGCGATCACCTCCTCCTCGGTCAGCCGGTCCCCGTTGACCTCCGCGGTAAGCAGCGAATAGATGAGGCCCTCGCCCGGTTGGTTTTTCTGGCTGCGGATGGCCGAGCGGAAGTACTGAGCCATATCTTCCACAGCCTTGAGGGTGCGCAGCGCGCGGTCCTGATTGTGCTGGAAGTTCCCCAGCATCTCGGCGAAATCCTCCGACCACGACTTTAGTTGCTCGTGGTCTTCCGCGGGCACACCCAGCATTTCGGCGGTAACAATGGCGGGCAAGGGGCTGGCGAAATCCGCGATCACGTCCATGCGGCCCTTGCGCTGAGCGGCGTCCAGGAGGTTAGTGACAATGTCTCGGATGTGCGAACGTAGCACTTCGACGCGGCGCGGCGTGAAGGCATAGGAAGCCAGGTTGCGCAGGCGGGTGTGCGAAGGCGGGTCCAGAAACAGCATCTGCTTGACCATTACCTGGGCTACCGGATTCAGCATTGAGAGCCCCATGGAGGTGAGCTGTTCCGGAGTCGGAGTGCGGTCGGCCGAGAACTGCATCAAGACTCTGATCACGTCAGTGTAACGGGTCACCACCCAGGCGTGGAGAAAGGGATCCCAATGCACCGGGTCCTTGGTACGGAGCAGGTGGTAAAGGGGATAGGGATTGGCCAACACCTCCGGGTCGAGCAGGCGACAAAGGCTTAACGGATAGGCTGGATCAGGCGCGGGAGAAGCAGTTGTGGCGCTGATCATCGGAGGTCGTCCTTTTGGGACGTTGTGGGCACAGGAGTTGCGCTGCCCCGTTTCTTTGCGACCATCAACCGATCGATTTCCCTGCAGAGGCCTGCAACGGTGGGGTTGTTGAAGAGGCTGCGCTGGGTGAGCTCGATGTTGAACTTGCTGCGCACGCGCGATATCACCTGTGCACCCAGTAACGAGTGTCCGCCGAGCATAAAGAAATTGTCGGTCGCGCCTACCTGTTGAACACCCAGCAGCGCGCCAATGATTCCGGCCACTTGCTCTTCCGTGGGTGTGCGGGGCAGAACGTTGGTGGCATCGCGCAAGGTGTGGGCGGCGTCGGGAGCGGGCAAGGCCGCGCGGTTTACTTTGCCATTAGGGGTCAGGGGCAGCGCTTCCATTTCCACGAATACCGTGGGAATCATGTACTCTGGTAGGCAGGAGTTCAGAAACTCACGCAAAACGCTGGGTGCAGGTCGGGTGGCGGGCGCCGGGACTAGGTAAGCCACCAAGTGCTTGTCACCCCGTTCATCATCGCGTGCCGTGACCACACTCGCTCGCACGCTGGGGTGTCGATCCAGCGCGGCCACGATTTCGTTCGGTTCGATGCGATAGCCGCGAATCTTGATCTGTTCGTCGATGCGCCCCAGGAACTCAATTTGGCCATCGGGAAGGTAGCGGGCCAGGTCTCCCGTCTTGTATAGACGGGCGCCGGGCTCCCGGCGGAAGGGGTCCGGGATGAATTGTTGCGCCGTCAGGTCGGGGCGGTTGCGGTAGCCACGGGCCAGCCCAAGGCCTCCGATATGCAGTTCACCCGGCTCGCCCATAGGAACGGTTTTCGAGTCGGCAGCGAGGATGTATGCTTGGGTGTTGTCGATAGGGCGGCCGACCGAGGGAGTTGCCGACGCACTGAGGACGGGCGGCACTACCCCCGAGGTTGCTACCACGGTGCACTCCGTAGGGCCGTAATTGTTGACCAGAATGAAGGGCAGGGCGGAAGAGGGATAGTGATGCAGCGTGTCAGCGCCGGTCAACAGGATGCGCAGCGGCAAGCGAAGCGGCCACTCGAGTTGAAGCAACTGCTCGGCTAACGCGGTAGGTGCAAAGCTGATGGTAATACTTCGTGCTATCAGCCAGTCGCGCAGCAACTCAGGTGTGACGCGCGTGGTCTCGTCCGGCAAATGCACGCTGGCTCCGGCGGTCAGGTAAGGCCATAGTTCCCAAACCGCTGCGTCAAAGCCGGGGCTAGCGAGTTGCGTGGCACGGTCGGCTGGCCCTACGCGGAAGGCCCGTCGATGCCAAAAGATCAGGTTGACCAGGCTGCGGTGGGTGATTTCCACGCCCTTCGCCTGCCCTGTGGAGCCTGAAGTATAGATCACGTAGGCGAGGTTTTCGGCCCGCGCCCCACAGGGCGGCGCGTTCAAACCCTGAGATGAAATCTCCGGCCCGTCGCTGTCCAGCGTGACGACGCGCCAGGGACCGGAAGGCAAGCGCTCCGCCATGCCCTGCTTGGTGATGATTACCGGTGCCTGTGCGTCATTCAGCATGAAGGCTAGACGCCCCGGCGGATAGGCAGGGTCGAGGGGAAGGTAGGCCCCGCCGGCTTTCAGGATACCCAGCGCGCCCACTACAAATTTTAAGGAACGATCGAGGCAAAGCCCCACCGGAACGTCAGGGCCAACGCCCAGAAGCTGCAGGCAGTGCGCCAGCTGATTTGAGTGAGTTGCCAACTCGCCGTACGTGAGGCGCTCCGAACCGGCCTCCAGGGCGATTGCGCCTGGTGTTGCGGAGGCCTGGGCTTCAAAAAGCTGTGGCAGAGATTGGTCTTGGGGGAAAGCGCACTGCGTAGCGTTGCAGACTTTGAGCGGCTGCGTGTCGCTCTGAAAGTGGGATGTCCACATGACGGTTAGTCTCCGGCAGTGTGTCGTCTTTTGAAATAATCCTTCAGGGCGATAAACGAGCTCTCCGGCTGCGGCGTAAGAAACCGCAACTGGGCGAAGAAGGGTCCCATTACAACAGCCTTCCTACGTAGATGTGTCCAGGGAGAAGTTGCCAGTCCTCTTTTGCGGCAGAGAGTTTCGTCATGGCATCCTCGTAAAAGGGATGGTCGTCGGTGGTGCCACGTCGCAGGAGGACTGAAGCGCTTCGCTCACGGCTTTCGCGCTTCGAGCGCGGTCGATACACGAGCGGAGTTTCTCAGCGAGTACCCCCACACCCGGGTCGTCGAGAATACTGATGTGGTCTCCGGGCACTTCATGAACGTCCACTCCCTCCTTGGCCACTTCTGCCCAGCCCAGCTTGGGATCGGAGCCGTACTGTGAGTCGTGCTTGGCGGCCCGGAAGAGGGTGACCCGACCGGAGTAAGGACGCGGGTGGTAGCGCTTGGCGGCGAACACGAAAAACTTCAGGTGGTCCTGGAGGCAAGCGGGTATGGGGTACCCCATCGACCGGAAAAGGGCGTAACCGGTACGCCACAAAAATTGGTTGCCACGCGTTTGCAGCGGGGTGACCAGCAGGTTCAACTTCTGCGCCAGCGGGGAGGCATCCCAGAGGCACTCGGCGTAGTGGCTCAACCTCAGGAAGAACTGAGTCCACTGATACCGGATCGACCTGGGAAAGGGGAGCGATCTGTAGAAGGCAAGGTTGACCGTATCAAACAGGGCCAGAAGGCCGATCTTTGCCCCGCGCGCCTGGAGCTGGTTGGCCATCTCATAGGCCACAAGCCCGCCGAACGACGCACCAGCCAGATAATAAGGCCCTTGGGGTTGCACGGTCAAGATTTCGCCGATGTAGCCTTCGGCAATTTTTTCGACCCTATCCTGAAACTGCTCCTCGCTGAAGTCGCGGGATTGCAGGCCGTAGAAGGGCTGGTCGAAGCCGAGCCGCGAGGCCAGATCGCGGAAGCGCAGCACCTGTCCTCCCCCGCCGTGCACGCAGAAGAGGGGCGGTTTAGAGCCGTTCGGTTGAATGGCCACGAGTGGCGACGATCTGGGCATACCCTCGGCCTCCAAACAGGCGGCCAGCTGTTCCACGGTAGGCGCACTTAGAAGTGTCGCAGTGCGGAGGCGGCGGTTGAAGACCTTTTCGATCTCTAAAAAAAGGCGAATGGCGAGCAGCGAGTGCCCACCCAAGTCGAAGAAATTATCGCGGACGCCTAGAGGCCGAATGCCCAGCACCCTCTCCCACAGCTCCAGCAGCTGACGTTCGAGGTCGTTGCGAGCGGGCACTGGAGTTCGCGCGGCGCTCGCCTCGAGCACCTTCATAGACTTGAGCGCTTGCCGGTCGACCTTGCCTCCGGAGGTCAAGGGAAACTTCTCGAGGAAGACGAAGTGGGAAGGCACCATGTATTCTGGAATCTTCCGCATCAAGAAGGCGCGCAACTCCTTCACCGCAAGGGGTCCTTGTGGCGCAACGACGTAAGCCACCAAGCACTTCTCCCCCGCCTCGCTTTCCCCCACCACCAGGGTAGCATCGCGTATGGTGCCGTGGCTCCGCAGCGCCGCTTCGATCTCGCCCAGCTCGATCCGAAAGCCGCGGATTTTCACCTGGTCGTCGAGCCGGCCCATGAACTCGAGATTTCCGTCGGGCAAATACCGCGCCTGGTCTCCGCTTTTGTAGAGAAGGGCTCCCCGCCGCGGGTTGAAGGGGTGGGGAATGAACTTCTCCTGGGTTAAGTCCGGCCTGTTCCAGTATCCGCGCGCCAGGCCTTCTCCGCCAATGTAAAGCTCGCCAGGCGCTCCCACGGGCTGAGGCTGCAGGTACCGGTCAAGGATGTAGACCTCGGTATTCGCGATGGGGCGACCGATCGGAATCGAAGAGACTGGGCCGAGGTTCCGCGGAATCCGATAGGTGGAAGTGAAAGTCGTACTTTCGGTCGGGCCGTAGGCGTTAATGAGTTGCACTTCCGGCAGCAGCTCCAGCGCGCGCCGCATGTGGGGTAGGGAGAGTGCTTCGCCTCCGGTCAGGAGTTGGCGGACGGTCGAAAGTGCCTCCGGCGCCTGCTCGATTATGGTGTTGAAGAACGAGGCCGTAAGCCACAGTGTGGTGACCTTGTGCTTTCGGATGACTTCGCCCAGCTCGAGCGGAGCGGGAACGGGGCCAGGGAAGAGCACGCACTTAGCGCCGTGCAGCAGGGCTCCCCAGATCTCGAACGTGGAGGCGTCGAAGGAAACCGGCGCCAGTTGCAGGAAAACTTGCCGATCGTCGAAACGCGCGAAATCCACCCCGAACAACAGGCGTACGATTCCCCGGTGAGGAATCTCCACTCCCTTGGGTGAGCCCGTGGACCCTGAGGTGTACATCACGTAGGCGATGTTCTCGGGGGTCGCGCCCTCCACGCCGAGGTTTTCGGAACTCTTGTCGGCCGCCGGTCTAGACAACGCTTCAAGGCACAGCGGAGTCACGCCCGGCTGTAATTTATCTTTGCAATGTTTTGGCCCCAGGACGATCCCCGCCCCTGCGTCTTTCACCACGTATTCCAAGCGCTCTGGCGGGTAGAGGGGATCGAGAGGAACGTAGGCGGCACCCGCTTTGAGAATGCCAAGCAAGCCCGCTACCATCTCGAGCGACCGCTCAGCCCAGATAGCGACCCGCGCTTGCGAGCCCACTCCCAGCCGACGGAGCTCCCGCGCGATCCGGTTGGCGCGCCCGTTGAGCTCAGCGTAAGTCCATTCGCGAGCGCCGAAGGCCAGCGCCACGGCGCCCGGATTCCGCTGCACCTGCGCTTCGAACAGTTGCTGGACCATCATCCTCGGGTAGGGACGCTCCGTCCGGTTCCATTCCACGACCACCTTCTGCCGTTCCTCATCAGTGAGAATCGAGAGGTGACTGATGCGCTCCTGCGGATTCTTCACCACCGACTCGAGCAGCGTCCGGTAATGGCCCAGCATCCGTTTCGCCATGGTCGACTCAAACAGGTCGGTGTTGTATTCGAGCGCGACCTCGAAGCCATCTTTCTCTTCGATGAGGATCGTCAGGTCGAATTTCGCGAAACCCGGGTCCAGTTCGTAACGCGTGACCTTCAACTGCGGGTGCGCAAAGTCCTGCGTCGGGCTGTTTTGGAGAACGAACATAGACTGGAAAAGGGGCGTGCGACTGAGGCTACGCTGAAGGTGGAGGGCTTCGACGAGTTTTTCAAACGGTAGGTCCTGATGATCGTAGGCATCCAAGGCCACCTCTCGCACCCGGCCAAGCAGTTCGCGGAAGGTGGGAGGACCCGAGAGATCCGCGCGCAGCACCAGGGTATTGACGAAGCAGCCGATCAGCGAGTCGACTTCGAGCCGGTTGCGGTTGGCGATGGGTGTGCCCACGACGACGTCGTCCTGTCCCGAATAGCGGCCAAGCAAGACTTGGAATGCCGCCAGCAACGTCATGAACAAGCTGGCGCCTTCCTCCTGGCTCAGCACGCTAAGGGATGTCACCAACGGGTCGGGAAGTTTGATCCTTTCGAGTGCCCCGACATAGCTTCGCTGTGTCGGCCTCGGATAGTCCGTGGCGACGTGCTGGCAGTCAGGAAGGTTGGAGAGGCGCTGCTTCCAGTAGGAAAGCTGAGGCTCGAAAACATTCTCCGGCAACCAATCCCGCTGCCACTTCACGAAATCACCATAGCGGATGGGCAGCTCGCACCAACCCGCGGGCTCTCCCCGGCAACTGGCAGCGTAGGCCTCGGATAGCTCGCGGAAGAGGACGCCGAGCGACCAACCATCCGCGGCGATATGGTGCATGGTCAGCACCAGCACGTGCTCGTCTGGAGCGGCTCGCACCAGCAGGGCACGCAGCATCAGATCGCGTGAAATCTTAAACGGACATCGAACCTCGGCGTGTACAACCCGTCGAATCTCGGACTCCCGCTCGCGCTCGGACAACCTGCCGAAATCGATAACCGGCATCTTCACGGTCCCGCATGAGGAAACCGTCTGGTCCAGTTGGCCCTCGTAGAAACCGAAGGTAGAACGCAGGGTTTCGTGTCGAGCCACGATGGCGTTCAGGGCGCTTCGGAGGGCCTCCAGGTTTAGAGGTCCTTCGATTCGCACCGCGGCCGGCACGTTGTAGGCAGGGTTACCAGGCTCAAGCTGATCGAGGTACCAGAATCTTTCCTGAGCGAAGGAAAGGGGAGTCCCGGCCTCTTCCAAGGCCGCTGCCTGCGCGCGCGGAGACGTTTGCCTAGGCATCGCTTGGATCGAAGGAGTGCAGATCTTTCTCTTCCAACTCTTCGAAATTCTTAGTCATCGTTTGACCGTGGGTGGTGCCGCGATCGGGCCCAGCGGAGGCTGTGCTCGCCATTTCAGCATTAGTGCGCTGGCCTCTCATCTCCATCGGAAGAGACACCTTTTGAAACTCCTGTTCAGCGGCATGGATGCTTTCTTCATCGGAGCTTTGATCGACGATGACGACTTCAGACGGCATAACAGTTTGTTCAAGTAGAGTTCGGACGGTCAAACGAAGATCATGCGGACGATTTCTTGTCGGTATGATGACTGAGACGGGAGCGAGCTGCATGGAACTGACTACTGATCTATTGGTTTGACGGCCCGCCTCGGCAGGAAAAGTTATCCCTCGCAAAGATGTCGGAATGCGCGCGGAGGGTATTAACATTTCTTGCTTGTCGTTGTGCAATTAAAGACTCCTAGCTACCGAAGTGTAGAATCGTCGCGAGCACGAAAGAACCGAGCAAGACACCGACTTCGCCCAAGACTAAAATCAGCGTGCGCGCCGGAAAGTGGAATGTTAGACGTCGACTGGCCACGGTCGTCGGCTCGCCTGCTTCCTTGATTTCTAAGTGAGTTGGCCGGTTAATCGGCCTATCTCAAGGGGAGCAATTGCCAGACCATGTGTAGCTGAGCCGGTAGCTCAACTGCGCAATTTTTATTCCATGGTAAGTATCTTATTATCTTAAGGTTCCACGAATCGACTCACAAGCCTGCGATCTTTCGAAGCCCGAACAGTTCCACAAAACTCCTATAGAGTGGCAACTTTCGCCAATTTTTTTCCTCTAGTCCGTTACTGGACTGGCCGACTCCACGGTCTATGTATGGGTTTTGGCTATTCCAGGCAAATGGAGATCGCAACGTGGATACCAAAGAGGGCAAGGTGACGGCGTCGTTAGGAGTACTCACTCATACGAGCTACTCGCGGATAAAGGAATTGTCTCCAAGGAAGAAGTCCTGGAACGAGTACGAAAGCTCAAAGAGGAAACAACTGTGCATTTTCGCCGGGTTAGTAAAACAGGCGCACTGATAAGAAACCGCCCCTAGGCACCACGTAAGTAGTAGACACTAAAATCCAATACTCCCGGAACGAAAGCCCAAGGGACCAAATTACAAAACGAACTATGCTATGTTCTTGTGATTCAAATGCTTACCCTCTAGTGAAGGGCGCAGACAGGGACCTTTCTGCACCCCGCAGGTAAGGCGATCGTCTTACTGCATTCCGAAGCTTGTCCAGCGTTTGGAGCAACATGCAGTCGTGCGAAAGCTCGCCCATGCTTACGAACGGGCAATCGCTGGGCGATTCGCCAAAAACCCTGCGGCTGCGTGCTACAATCCGGCGTCAAGTGGTCCTGATGCCTGACGCGACGGTCATCAGCGAAGCAACCTTGGAGGTTATTCCCCCCGATGCGCCTCGTCGGTCTGTCCGCATCACGCAATCTCCTTTCCTCATCGGACGTGGCGGTGGAACGGGGAACCAGCTCCAGCTTTCCGACGCGCGTATCTCGCGCAGCGCTGCAGCCATCTGCTTTGATGGCGGCCATTACCTCGAAGACCGCGGCCAGCGTGGCGGCATGTTCCTCAATGGCAAGAAAATTGCCAAAC
>WNGL01014005.1_pt1 | contig 10701 bp, 4 predicted proteins | sample 5400591 | NCBI WGS metagenome assembly WNGL01 (sample SAMN13153377, study PRJNA577476) | soil metagenome | isolation source: 80 cm soil or saprolite under Garry oak tree replicate 1 | place: USA:California | collected 2016-06-15
CGTAGGGGCGGAATCGCGCGGCCACCTTTTCCGACGATGGCGGTTCTGCGTCCCCATCGAAGCGCAAGGCAGTGTAGCTTTGACCGAGTCCGCCGAGCTTGACGAACACGTTGGGCCGGGCAGCGAGGGCCTTGATCGATGACGCCCAACGCGAAAACACTTCCTCTTGCTTGCTGCGGTAAGAGCCTAGCCCGAGAACGCCGCCGACATGATTGAGGACGATTCTGGTATTGGGTAACGCACCTGCGAGATCGGCGACTTCGCCGATCTGGGTATGATAGAGCGACACATCGTAGGAAAGGCCAAGACGGCCGACCACCGCGATGCCTTCCCGGAACTTCTTGTCGGCCAGCATCCCCGCGTGGGTATTTGGATTCGGTCTAAGGGTGGCAGCCTCGGCCTCCCATGAGACGCCGTGGCGGATCCCGCGAAAGCGATCGCCCCCCGCGCGCATCAGCGCGTTCAAGACCGGCTCGACACGGCTGCCCAACATCATGTCCGCGTGCCCGACGATGCCGGCGGCTACCCTGGTTTTTCCGAACACGCCGCTGCCGCACATCGCCGCGACGCCGTTGGCGAACTCCACCTCACCGACAGGCCGCATTTCCTCGGGGCCTCGGTCGCGATACATCGAACTCGCTTCCATGTACACGGTCGCGACGATATTGTGGCCGCTGCCGGTATCCGTCAGCAGGTCATCCAGCAAATATCGCCATCCAGGGCGCTGCCATAAATGGTGATGCGGATCGATGATCGGCAGTCCTGGTTCGAGAATCGGTTCTTTGTGCCGCGCAAGCCAATCCAGGCGAGGCACCGGGTTCCCTGGCGCGGCCTTCTGTTGTTGTGCGGACGCCCGTTGCGCCCACCTGGCGGCCGCGCCGCCGACGAGCATAGAAAATTCGCGTCGATTCACTGGTGACCTCCGTTGCTGAGTGGGATGAGGAACTTCTTCAATTTACCTCAGGCTGGGTTCGGCGCGAAGGGCAAACGGTGGTCGCCGCGGATAGGCGTTTCCACCGGCCGTATAACCGGCTATCCGTAGATGTGCTTTTGAGACGGAATTGTTGCGGAAAAGCATGTCGGCGACGATTACTCCAGAAAAACGCCGTAGTATTGTCCCAACTCCCGAGTCCGCATACCCGACAAGCGGATTCCGAAGGGATTTAATTAACCGCGCTTAATTGCGGTTTTCTCATCTCCAGCCTTTTGCCTTGCTCACGTCCTTTCTCAATCCGGCTTACAGGCACGCACAAGCCCAAACCGCTGGAAATCACGAGCTTTGATTTTTCGATAACTTTCCTTGTGAGAGGAGGGCTCAGCAAGCGGTTCCTTCAGCCGAATGGTTGAAGCCTTCAGCCCTTTGGCTGAAGTTTGAATTTCGGCTTACGGAATTGTTCACGCTTGAGAGCCGCTGAACAAAAAACTCTCGGGTCCGCGGAAAAGGTGTGACCGGCTGCGGAAACTTTTTTCGGACGGCGAAAATGTTTTGCAGGTCTGCGGAAACTTTTTTCGGGCGGCGAAAATGTTTCGCAGGTCTGCGGGGACTTTTTTCGGACGGCGAAAATGTTTCGCAGGTCTGCGAAGACTTTTTTCGGGCGGCGCAAAAGGCATGCATCCCTGCGGAAACATCTTTCGGTGGGCAAAATCTTGTAGGTGATGTACTCCGCCTGAATGAAGGTACAGTTTACACGGCACTTCTGCGCCTCCAACAAAAACGATGGATTTCTGCCGAGTGGGGCGCCTCTGAAAACAATCGAAGGGCAAAGTACTACTCGATAACCAAAACGGGCCGAAAGCAGCTCGCCAGTAAAACACTATAATGCGCATCCCCTAGCCTGATCACATGAGCGGTGGGCACACCAGCTTCAAGCGCTTTCGCCTGCTTCTCCGCTAAAACATCAAGCGTTGTGCAATAGCCCCTGGCCGCCTCCCGCACTGCGGGATCTGTGCTTTTGCTGGTCCAGTTTTCTGGAACGTGAGGGATCGCAAAGATGACAAGCGCCGGAACTGGGATATCTGGGTACCGCTTGCCCTCCACTGCCTTCATTGCATCGCTTGGCGTTTCAGTAAGATTCCGCCTATAATCCGCTCCACCCACAGTTTCTTGGAAGGCAAAATACTTTGTCATCGCGAACGCCAGATACCGCGTTCTGGCGATCGACTTCCGTGGGTATGGCCAGTCGCGCGGCGGACCCAGTTCCTCTCCGTCGACGACGGGCTCCGCTTCGAGGCGTTGGCTGCCGTCAGCTATCTGCGTAGAACTGGCGCAAAAGACCGTATCACAGGCAGCCATGCATGGAAGAGGCGGAGCCGCTTGGCTGTTCTGTACTACTATCGCCGAGTTTCTTCGATTTTTGCGGAGGTTCTAGCCGCGAATTGCGCGAATGACGCGAATGGGCCGCACGCCGTTAGTGCCGTTGGTCAGGACAGGAATTCTGTGCGGCCGATTCGCGTCATTCGCGCAATTCGCGGCTCAGATTTTGGTTGCGGCTACGCAGCGCTGTGATACTCGAAAGAGAAAGGAGTCTTCTAATGCAAAGACTGACGCTTTGGGCAAACGCATTCGTGTGTGGTTTCTTCTTTAGTGCGATTGCTGTAGCTCAGCTAACCACTGGAACGATTTCCGGAACGGTTAGCGACTCCACCGGGGCCGTTCTACCGGGAGCCACGGTAAGCCTGAAGAATGTAGATAAGGGAATTGGCCGGACAGTGAGCACCGATGAGGGCGGGCGTTTCCGGGCTCCGGAGCTGGGACTGGGCAGCTACGAGGTCACGGCCGAGGCGGCCGGTTTCCAGACGGTGATCCGGCGCGGCATCACCTTGACCGTGGGTCGGGAGGCCGTGGTGGATTTCACTCTTCAGGTCGGCACTATCGCCGAGAGAATCACTGTGACGGGCGAAGCGCCGCTGGTTCAAACGGCCAATGCGACGGTCGCGGCTCTGGTGGATCAGCGAGCGATGCGGGAACTGCCGCTGAATGGCCGCAGTTTCGCTGATTTGACGGGCAGCCAGCCAGGTGTCCTCTCAGATTTGGAAATCGCGGCGGCTCCCACGCAAGCGGTTTATACCGGAGGGGGAAGCGCCGCGCGACGTTCCATCGGCGGGACGAAACCACAGCAATCCACATACCTGTTAGACGGCATGGAGATTTCGACGCCGTCGGAGGGGATGCCGGCAGGCAGCGTCTTGGGACTGCAGTTAGGTGTGGAGGCGATCCGGGAGTTCGTGGTTTTGCAGAACAACTATGGAGCGCAATATGGCCGGGCATCGGGCGGTGTGGTCAGTGCGGTAACACAGTCGGGGAACAACAGTGTTCACGGAAGTGTTTTTGAGTTTCTGCGGAATGAGAAGCTGGACGCTCGGGATTATTTCCTGGACCCGCGACTTCCCAAGGCGCCGTTGAAGCGCAACCAGTTCGGGGCCTCGTTAGGGGGGCCGATTCGAAAGGACCGCACTTTTTTCTTCCTGAACTATGAAGGGGTCCGCCAGAGTGCCGGAACGAGTTTCCTCGGCACGGTGCTCACCGCCGAAACCCGGCAAGGCCGCATCACTGGCTGCCCGGCGGGACAGGCCGCATGCTCCCGAGAAGAGGCCATCGTCACTCAGACCTTGCCGGTGAATCCGAACATCTTGGCGATCATGAATCTGTTGCCCTTGCCCAATGGCCCCTATCGGAACGCGGGGGTGGCCGATTACACCGCCGTCCCCCGCTGGCACGCCGATGAGAACTACGGCATCGTGCGAATGGACCAACAACTCTCAGGAAAAGACAGCCTGTTTGGCCGCTTCACCAAAGATCAGAGTGCCCGCACCGATCAGTACCTTTTATTGACACCACAGCCCTTTACTGGTTTCCAAGTGGGTGGCTATGCGCTTGCGACCATCTCGGAAACACATATTTTTAGTCCTTCCGTGCTGAATACCTTCCGGGTCGGCTTCACCCGGCGCAACGATCACTTGTTTTATAACTACACGCAGGGTGGAGACCAGTTCCCGAACGCCCCCGGTCTGGACCCCCGGCTTTCGCCGGTCAAAGGGGTCCCGATGGGACTCTATTCCATTCCAGGCCTTAACTTTTACGGTGGCAGCGGGGGCGGCGCCACCATCGGTCCCAATCTGAGTGGTCCGGCGGTCTTTGTGGACAACACCTTTGATTACGATGATTCGGTGTTGATCAACAAAGGACGGCACTCGATTGCGCTGGGCGCTAATTTCAAGCGGTATCAAATGAACCATTTGAACGAACCATGGATCTATGGAGGAACCTTTACCTGGGATACGATTGAGAACTTTCTCACCAACAATCCTCGCAATACGACTCAACTCTTAGGTTTCACAACCCCGGGTAGCCAGAAGGCGGACGTGTACCGTGGCTGGAGACAAAGCTATGGGGCTGCCTATCTCCAGGATGACTTCAAGGCGCGCCCGAATCTGACTTTCAATCTTGGCCTGCGTTGGGAGGAGGTTCGTTCCCCGAGGGAAGTCAATGGAAAGTTGGCCGTGCTGAAAGATATCTATCGGGATAAAGACTTCGTCCTATTGACCAAAAAGGATCCCCTCTTTGGGATCACCGACGGCCTCAAAGGTTTTTCTCCCCGAGTCGGGCTGGCCTGGACTCCGTTTCCCGATCAAAAGACTGTCCTTCGCGGCGGGTTTGGGGTCTTTAAGGAAATGCCTCTGGCTTACATTTATCAATTGGCCCTGGAGGCCCCTCCTTATTCGAAGCGATTTACGGTCAACCGGCCGGACTTGAAGTTCCCGTTTCCCTTTGCGGATCCCAACTTGGTGGGATCCGCCGGGGAGCCCTTAATGATGCCATTAGAGGCTAAGATTCCTTACACCTTACAGTGGACGCTTTCGCTGGAGAGGCAAGTGGGGCAAAGCTTGGTGCTCAAAGCGAATTACGTGGGGACACGAGGGGTGAACCTGTTTGCGATTTACAACCCCAACCAGAGGCCGTCAGTTATTCGAGACGGCCGGCAGTTCACTCCGCCGGATGCGCAGGTGCCCAACCCGAATTTCACATCGTATCGCTACGTCGCTCCCATTTCCGACCAGATTTACAACGCTCTCCAACTGGTTGTGGAGAGGCGTTCGCGGGCTGGTCTGTCATTCAATAGTTCCTACACCTGGTCGCGCAACATCGACAATGGAGGAGGGGCCGGAATCAAGGGGGCGGAACAGATCGCCGGAGCCGCCAGCTTCGCCGTCTACAACGGGCACGATCTTTCTTCCGAGAGGGGCCTTTCCTCTCTCCATGTTCAACACAACTTCATTCTTGCCTCCAGCTACGAGTTGCCGATCGGGTCCGGCCGTCGTTGGGGGAACCAGATTGGCTCGCTCAATCACCTGTTGGGGGGGTGGTCCGTGAACGGGACGACTAGCATCCGCAGCGGCCTGCCCATCAACATCCAAATGACTCCGCGTCAATCCGGCTGTGTGGCGCAAAGCTGTAATGAGAGACCAGACCTTCGCCCTGGCGGGAACAACAATCCGGTGCTCGATCACTGGACCCCTGACCGTTATTTCGACCCTTCGAACTTTGTCGTCCAACCGTTGGGCTTCTTTGGCACTGTAGGACGAAATACATTGATCCGGCCGGGACAATTCGATGTGAATTTTTCTTTCACCAAGGACAATCGGTTGCGGGAAGGGAAGAACATCGAGTTTCGGGCAGAGTTTTTCAACTTCCTGAACCATCCTAACTTTGGAGCACCCAGCAATACTGTCTTTCGGGATGCGGTTGGGAACCTGGATCCCAATGTAGGGAGAATTACCACGACGTCCACGAAGATGCGCCAGATTCAGTTCGGCTTGAAATTCATTTTCTGACCCGTAAAGGTCCAACAGCTCGATCAGTGCGCGAATGCAGTTCAAAGCAGTTGCGTTCCTGGAAATGGCCAGTCCCTGCCTCAGGGCGTATGCTGTCTCACTTGCTCGTTCCGGAGATGGCCGGACTGGGTGGCTCTGGTGAGGGAGGCGTGATGCGTCGGTGCTCCATCGTCTTGTCGTGAGCGTCGCAGAAAGCTTCCAACAGTTCGGTATCCGGCAGCAGATTCAACATGGTCTTGGCGGTCCATGGTTTCACGTAAGCCTTGGGATCATTGATCGTGATGGTGAGTTCCATGTGGCCGAAGTCCGTGCGCCGGAACCGCTCGGTGACGCGCAACGCGTCGCTGTGCGGACGGCCCTTCCGGGTATCCAGCCAGCCGCCGTCCTTTAAGCCATTCGTATCGACGACGAAAGTGTCTCCGTCCCACCGGCCCACCGAGTACCCTAACCACGTCGGTTCGCTCGACGCTGGGAGAAGTCGTCCATCCGTAAACACCTGACGGAAAATCATGCCGACTAACGTCTCGTACAGGAACGCCGTGACGCCCGGCGTGTGAAGCACCTTGAACGCGCCGCCCGAATAATCTATCCGTGGCACGCCCGGAGGCAGACAATAGCCGTACGGATCGTCGACATGATCGCGGCTCTCACGCTGCGCTTGGATTGCTGCCGCCCACGGCGTCATCTCCACATCCTCCGGTTTCAGGTCCTTGGCCAGATCGAAGAATAGGCTTCGGGTGAAGCATGCATCGCGCCCATAGATATTGCATTCGACGGCCCAAATACCAGACAAATCGGGCCTTCCGTCTGCCGCCCGCGGCGGCGGCGCCGACAGGTTCGGTTTGCCGTCAGGGAGACGAGGAATCCCGGGCGTCGAATAGTTCAACCACTGTGCGCGAGTCGTGCCCGCTAGCAACAGAGAAGCGGCGATGGTGGCGAGCGCTGTGTACGGTGCATTCATTGTTCGTCTTCCCTCCCCGGCCTGTGACCCGTGCTGGTCGTCTTGCGTCTAATTTTGAATTCCATTCCGCCCTTTCGAAGCAGCGCTTCGACCTTAAGCGTCATGGTACACCTGTCGCCGTAAACTCTTTTGGCAGCGAAATCGCCGCGGCCTTTTAAATCAACGCGCAAAAACCTGTTGATCAGGATTTCAAATTTAGGACACTAGCAGATTCCGAATTACTGGGCAAACCCCCTCCACAGCGACTTTGCCATGTCCCACATCTTTTGCTGGACACGGGGGGCATTGAAAACAACTGAAGGGAAAGCCGAAGTCCCCTCCTTGGACAAGGAGGGGTGGCTGCGCCCATTCAGAAAATGCCGCGAAGCCTCCTTAGCGGGCGCAGACGGGGTAGTTGGTTCAAGCCACCGATTATCGGAAGTTGAACCAACCACCCCGTTCTTGATGTTTCGCCCTACCGGGCTCACGCTTCGCGCCCCGCCTCCAAAGAAACGGGACCATTTACTTGATGGCGCGGCCACCCCTCCTTTGCCAAGGAGGGGACTTCGCCTTTCCCGCCGGTTGTCCCTGCCCGTGTCCAGCGGACGACTTGTGGCTAATGCTCAGCCTAGGTTAGGAGGGGTGGCTGCGCCACCCAGAAAATGTTCCCGTTCCTTATTGGCGCAGACGGGTGGTACGGAATGACGCGAAGCCGACCTTATACATACTCGCGTAGCGCTCCTATTCAATTGGTGCGCTTCGCGAATATCTATAAGGTCGCTTCGCATCATGGATCGACCACCCCGCCGTTCGCTGAAAAACGCGCGAACGGCACCCCTCCTAATCTAGACACAGCGACAAGGGGAGGCGAGGAGAACATCGCCGGGCGCAAATAACTTTGACATGTCGCGTTCTTGTTGTAACATCCGCGATCAAATTACGTGAACATGCCGGTTGTTAAGGAGTTCGGAGGGGACCGGAGGGTCCGCGAAAGCAACCGTCACCGGTTCCGAAAGTCCCTTTTCGGGGTGAATCCCCGATGGCTGTTTCATTAGGGCCTTTTTGTACGTACCTTCCTTATTCGGCACATGGAGGAAATCTCATGTTTGCACGACAAGTCTCCTGGAAACTTCTTCTCTGCCTCTCAGTTCTAACCGGCATAGCCGCAGCGCAGGTTACAACCGGCGGCATTAGCGGGACGGTAAAGGATTCCGCTGGCGCGGTGCTGCCCGGAGTGAGCATCAAATTGACGAATACCGATACCGGTGCCACCCGCGCGGTGATCGCGGACGAAGTCGGACGGTACAATGCGCTGCAGTTGCCGCTGGGTGGTTATGAGATCGCGGCGGAGTTGCCGGGATTCCAAACGGCCGTGCGGCGCGGCGTGACGCTGACGATCGGACGCGAGGCGGTGGTGGACTTCACTCTGCAGGTCGGCTCGGTTGCGCAAGAGGTCACCGTGAATGCCGAAGCCGCGTTGGTTTCGACAACCAATGCCAACCTATCATATTTAGTTGATGATAAGAAAATCCGCGACCTGCCGCTCAATGGGCGGAATTACACCCAGTTGGCCCTCATGGCCCCCGGTGTGATCCCGATCATCGAACACCTCTCGCGAAATGACGTCTCCGGCGGCCATGGGTTGAAAATGAGCATCGGCGGAGCTCAGTCCACGCAGAATTCCTTCCTGATGGATGGACAGGATGTGACGGACTACTCAGGCCAGACACCGGGCAGCGTCGCAGGAACGAATCTGGGAATCGATGCGATCCGGGAATTCACCATCACGACCAACAACTACAGCACCGAATATGGATTGGTTGCGGGCGGTGTGATGAACGTGGTTACCAATTCGGGAACGAACGCATTTCATGGTTCCGGCTTTGAATTCCTGCGCAACAGCGCACTCGATGCCAAGAACTACTTCGACCCGGCGAACCAGAAAATTCCGGCTTTCAAGCGCAATCAGTTTGGCGGTGTTGTGGGCGGACCAATCAAGAAAGATAAATTGTTCTTCCTCGCGAGCTATGAAGGCCTGCGCGAGCGGCTCGGTCTGACCTACAATACGCCCGTTCCTAACACACGCGCCCACCAGGGCTATTTGCCGATCAATGGAGTGGAGCAGTTCATTGGAGTGAATCCGGGCGTACAGGCGATGATGAATCTGTATCCGCTGCCGAACGGACCCGATAACGGAGACGGCACCGCACAGTTCATCAATAATCCCATTCAGCCCGCCACCGAAAATTACGCGCTGGGGCGGATCGACGCTCAGCTCAGCGACAAGAATTCTCTATATGGCCGTTCGGAACCACAAAGCACGGGCGCAACCAGTTTTTTCAATTGGCTTTGACAAGGGTCATCTCGTCGAGATGGATCAATGAAACGCGCGGAGGCGTCAACCGGACCTATGGCGACTTTGGTGCAGTGTATCTCAGGGATGTTCCAGTCTCGCAGTTGGCCGTCCTCTCGGGGCGAAATCTGGCCAGCATCTGGGACATCACGAGCCCGTCCATCCCGACCTCCGATGGCGTCTTCATCGAGACACCGCGGCGGTTCACGGATAGCATCTTTGAATTTGCCGATAATGTCAGCTACTTGAGAGGATCGCATTCGTTCAAGTTTGGCGGCATTCTCAAGAACTATCTCGCGAATCCCAGAAACAACCGGAACTACATGGGGACAATCATGTTCCCAAGTGTCCGAGATTTCATGACAGGCACGCCTTCGCAAATTCTGGCGCAAATCAACGATTCGCAGCTCAGCTACCAGCAGTACCTGTTCGGGTGGTTTGTCCAGGACGACATCAAGCTGACTCCCAGGTTGGCGCTCACGATCGGGCTACGGCATGAATTCACGACGGTTCCCAGTGAGCGATATGGCCGGGCGGCGAGCATGAAGACTGTCTTCGATAGCGGACCAACGCTTGGTCAGCCGCTCTTTGTTCCTCACAAAGACAATTTTGCTCCGCGAGTCGGCCTGGCGTGGGATCCTTTCGGCAACGGGAAGACCTCCGTGCGAGCCGGCGCTGGCGTTTTTCAGGAGCAGCTTGTCCCGTCCGTACTGCGCTACACCTATGCCGCGATGCCCCATATCACAAGGTCATTTACGCTGACCGCGCCGGGACAGGGCTTTCTCAAAGCCGATCCAAGCACTGTGCCACCGAGCACCGCCACCGGTCTAAATTATCAACCCAATCCGTCGGTGCCCACACGGTTTCAGTGGAGTCTCGACATCCAACGAGAAATCGTATCCGGAACCACGGCCAGTGTGGCCTACGTGGGAGCTCGCGGCGAGCATTTGCAGTACAACCCCGGCATTAACATGTTTACTCCAACATGTTGGCCCAACAACTGCACGGATAATGCAAGTTACTTCTTTCCCGCCGGCCCGGGCATACCAAGAATCAATCCCAGATTTACGACGATCAACGCGCACCGGTGGGACGGCAATTCCTACTACCATTCGTTGCAGGCGAATCTGACGCGGCGCTTCTCGAACGGATTGCAATATCAGGGTTCCTATACCTGGTCGCGCAATCTCGACACCGCGGCCACATCCTTTGCTTCCGGCGTTGTCTCGCTGAACGCGGGCGGCCCTCAGAATCCGTTCTATATGCGCGCTGAAAAAGGACTGTCACCGATCGATCCGCGCCACCAGTTCAGCAGCAACGCCACCTATGATCTGCCATTTGCAAAGAGTGCGCGGGGAATTGTGAAGGCCGTCGCATCTGGCTGGCAAACGAACCTTATTGTGACCTTGCGGAAAGGTGTTCCCTTCAACATCGCGTCTGGATATGTTGGGACCGATGGCCTGGGACGCAGCCGCAGCGGCTTCAGTCAGGGTACAGCCGCCGCTGACCGGCCCAGTCTAGCTCCGGGCGCGACCATCCACACCAGCGGAACCACCGCCGGTTGTCAAGGTGTGAC
>WNGL01019638.1_pt1 | contig 10701 bp, 7 predicted proteins | sample 5400591 | NCBI WGS metagenome assembly WNGL01 (sample SAMN13153377, study PRJNA577476) | soil metagenome | isolation source: 80 cm soil or saprolite under Garry oak tree replicate 1 | place: USA:California | collected 2016-06-15
ACGATCGCGAATAACGCGGTTGCGCTCAATGCCGCCGTCAGCGGCGCGACCAACCGCATTTCCGGCAACAACATCTACAACAACACGACCGGCTTCGTCATCGGGGGCACTTTCTTCTTCCCCGCATTAATCGAATCCGACAATACGAACAACACCGGCGGCAGCAATGGAGGGGCGACGGTTCCCAACGCAAGCCTTGCCAAGAATTGACACGACCCGCAAGCCCCCGTCCCGCCGCGGGCGCCGATCGGTCGACACAAGGGAGAGCCATCATGCGTAGAGCCATCATGCGTCAAGCCGCACTTTCGCTCGCCATCATCGCACTCGCACTGCCGTTGCTCGTCGCCGCGCCGGCGCAGGCGCTGGACGCGCGGACCTGGGTTTCAGGCGCGGGCGACGACGCCAACCCCTGCAGCCGCACCGCGCCCTGCCAGACCTTCGCCGGGGCCCTCGCCAAGACGGCTCCGGGCGGCGAGATCAACTGCCTCGATGCCGGCCAGTTCGGCCCGGTCACCATCACCTTTTCGATCACCATCTCGTGCGCGGCCGGGACCGCCGGCGCGCGGAATCCGGTTAGCGGCGCCGTCGCCATCGACATCGGCGCGGATACGACCGATGTCGTGACCTTGCGGGGTCTCGACCTTGACGGGCAGGGAACCGGGGGCGTCGGAATCCTTATCATCTCGGCGAAGTCGGTCCATGTCGAGAAATGTACTATTCGCAATTTCCGCTTCAACGGTTTCTCAGCGGGCATATTCACCGGTGGAAGCTCGACGATATTCGTGTTCGTCGCGGACACCGTGATCAGCGACAATTCGATCGGAAGCTACTTCACCAGCAGCGGCGGCTTCAAAGTTGCTTCGCTGAAAAATGTGACGATCACCGGCTCGACGAGTAACGGCCTGAGACTCGATGATACAAACGTTTACGCCAACGTCACCAAGTCGATCATTTCGGGCAATGGCGGCGCCGCCGTGTTGGCTAATGTGTCAAGCACGACTGCCAATATCGACCGCTCGACGATCGCAAATAATACGATTGGGCTGGAGGCCGCTGCCGGTTCGACCATCCGCATTTCCGGCAACAACATCTATAACAACACGTCTGGCTTCGTCCCTTTGACTAGCGCGTTCATCCAGAGCGACAGTACGAACAATACCGGCGGCAGCAATGGAGGGGCGGGAGTTCCCAACGCGCCGCTGACCAAGAATTGACACGATCCACGACCGGCCGGCGCCCCTCGCCGCGCCCCGGTCGGTCGACACAGGCGATCGACACAAGGGAGAGCCGTCATGCGTAAAGCCACGCTTTCGCTCGCCATCATCGCACTGGCACTGCCGCTCATCGCCGCCGCGCCGGCGCAGGCGCTGGACCCGCGGACCTGGGTTTCAGGCGGAGGGGATGATGCCAACCCCTGCAGCCGTACCGCGCCGTGCCGGACCTTCAACGCAGCGATCTCGGCCGCGGCGGCGGGCGGCGAGGTCAATTGCCTCGACGCCGGCAGTTTCGATTCCCAAGTGTTCATCTCCAAGGCGATCACCATCTCATGCGAGGCTGGGACGGCCGGCATTGCGACTTCGGGTGGCGGTGGCACTCAAGCCGGCATCGTCATCAACGCGGCTTTTCGCTCACCATCTCCTGCGCGGCCGGGACCGCCGGCGTTCTGGCGAGCGGCGGCACCGGCATCTTCATCAACGCAGCCACGACCGATGTGGTGACCTTGCGCGGTTTCGACATCGACGGCCAGGGTACCGGGGGCGCCGGAGTCAGCATCATATCTGCCAAATCGGTGCATGTCGAGAATTGTACCATTCGTAATTTCCGCAACGACAGTATTTCAGCGGGCATATTCTTCAATTCCTCGGTGACGATATTCTTGTTCGTCACCAACACCGTGATCAGCGACAATTATCATGGAATCTTATTCCTTAGCTCGGCTGGCTTCAAAGTTGCTTCGCTGAAAAACGTAACCATCGCCGGCTCGACGTCGACTGGGCTGTTTCTCAACAACCCTAACGTCTACGTCAACGTCACCAAATCGATCATTTCGGGCAGTGGTAGCATCGCAGTCTACCTTCCGGCGGCAAGCACCACGGTCAACATCGACCGTTCGACGATCGCAAACAATGGGGCTGCGCTGCAGGCCCTTGCCAGTGGTTCGACCATCCGCATTTCCGGCAACAACATCTTCAACAACACGTTCGGCTTCTTCGTCGGGGGTGGCGCGCAGATCCAGACCGACAATACGAACAACACCGGCGGCAGCAATGGAGGGGCGACGGTTCCCAACGCAAGCCTTGCCAAGAATTAACACGACCCCGATGTTGATTTGATCGGCCGGCAATATCGATCATGAGTTTGCCAGTTGCGCGGGGCCACGTGTTTCAGGCGGACAGGCAGTGAGTGTCCTAAAATTTGAGTTGTCCGCCTAACCCGCCGTTATCGGCCCGCTGCTATAGCCGCTCCATTAGCAGGGGGCATCCCACACGCCCCTTGCCAGACTGAGCGCAAGTTCCACTGGGGCCCCGGTTCTCGCCGGGGCCCAGTTATTTCGGTTATGGGGCATGAATTTCGCAAGGCTGGCGGCCGTCAAATCAGACGGGGCACGCGCCTCATCGCCCAGATCAGGCCGCAATAGTGGGGCCAATGGCACCGATGCGATGGACAATCCGAATCGGCCTGGTTTTTCTGGTCCTGCTGATTGCTTATGCCGCCTGGCCGTTCATGGGCCTTTACCGGCTCGCGGCCGCCATCGAGGCGAGGAACGCCGCGGAGCTGACCGATGCGATCGACCTTCCCTTGTTGCGCCGCTCGCTCACCGAGCAAATCGTCGCCGAGTACTTGAAGCTCACGGGCAAGGCTTCCCGGCTCGGCGCCCTGGGAACGAGCTTCGCGGTGGGAATCGGCGCCACCATCGCCGATCCGACCGTGGCGCGGCTGCTCAACCTCGAGAATTTGATGGATCTCCTGAACAAAGGTTCGGCGGGTACCGGCTTCGAGCTTCCGACCGGCATCGCTCCGGTGACCTCGTCATCGCTGAGCAGCGCCTGGCGGACGTGGCTCAATACCGAATACAGCGGCAGCCGGTTCTACGTCTCCCTGCCGCCTGACGCGCCACCACCGCAGCAATTCAAGCTGAGACTCAATTTGATTGAATGGCAATGGAAGCTGACCGGTGTCGAGTTGCCTGAAAAGCTGCGGGTGCAATTTGCCCAAGAAGTGATCCGAGCCAATCCGCCTTAGACTCCGGGGCGTGAGCATTTTTCGAGAAGATTGAATCGAGAGCTCAAAGAGTCCGCGACAAAAGATCGGCCCCGCGCGCACGGCGCCGCGCGTGCAACCGATTCACAGCCGATCGGCAGTGACATAACGCTCCAGCATTTGCGCCCTCGTCCATCGTTGTCGCGCTTGCCCCGCGCCATGCGTGGCCGGGGCCGATCGCTCCTCGACCGGGGGCGTTTTGGCGTCCGCCGGGGGTGCCGGGCCGGCCCTTTCCGGGGCTCCTTGCGAGGGCCATTTTTTGGCCCGCGAAACCCTTTAAATTTGCTGTCGAATCAATATATTAACCGGTGACCTTTTGCCCTGTACGCCACCCTGTTTTCGTGCCACACCAAACCCCCATCACGCCCGCCCGCCGCGCCGGTTTCGAAGGTCTGCCAAATGGCTGAAGTTGCCCGTCAGAAGGCTCCGCCTGCCGCCGCCGGCTACGACGCGGAATCGATCAAGGTCCTCAAGGGCCTCGACGCCGTGCGCAAGCGGCCGGGCATGTATATCGGCGACACCGACGACGGCTCCGGCCTCCACCACATGGTCTACGAGGTCGTCGACAACGCCATCGACGAGGCGCTTGCGGGTTTCGCCAAGGAGGTCGTGGTCACGCTCAACCCCGACGGCTCCTGCACGGTGCGCGACGACGGCCGCGGCATCCCGACCGATATCCACAAGGGCGAAGGCGTTTCCGCGGCCGAGGTCGTGATGACCCACCTCCATGCCGGCGGCAAGTTCGGCGAAGCCCACAACATGGCCAACCCGTACAAGGTCTCGGGCGGCCTGCATGGCGTCGGGGTGTCGGTGGTCAACGCGCTCTCGAGCTTCCTCAAGCTCACGATCTGGCGCGACGGCAAGGAGCATTTCATCGAGTTCCGCGACGGCGAGGCGGTCGCCCCGCTGGCCGTGGTCGGGGCCGCCCACGACAAGCGCGGCACCGAGGTGACATTCCTGCCCTCGAAGCAGACCTTCACCATGACCGAGTTCGATTTCGCGACGCTGGAGCACCGGCTGCGCGAGCTTGCCTTCCTCAACTCGGGCGTCACCATCTTGCTCTCCGACATGCGCCACGCGGTCGAGAAGCGCGAGGAGATGCGCTACGAGGGCGGCGTCGAGGCCTTCGTCAAGTATCTCGACCGCAACAAGACCCCGCTGATCCCGGCGCCGATCATGATCAAGACCGAGCGCGAGAGCATCACGGTCGAATGCGCGCTGTGGTGGAACGACGGCTACCACGAGGCGGTGCTCTGCTTCACCAACACGATCCCGCAACACGACGGCGGCACCCATCTCGCCGGCTTCCGCGGGGCGCTCACGCGCCAGGTCACGCAATATGCCGAAAAGGCCGGCGTGGCGCGCAAGGAAAAGGTCGCGCTCACCGGCGACGACTGCCGCGAGGGGCTCACCGCCGTGCTCGCCTGCAAGGTGCCGGACCCGAAATTCTCCTCGCAGACCAAGGACAAGCTCGTCTCCTCCGAGGTGCGGCCGGTGGTCGAGGGCGTGCTCAACGACGCGCTCAATGCCTGGTTCGAGGAGCACCCATCCGAGGCCAAGGTGGTCGTCGGCAAGGTGGTCGAAGCGGCCGCCGCGCGCGAAGCTGCGCGCAAGGCGCGCGAATTGACCCGCCGCAAGGGCGCGCTCGACTTCGCCTCGCTCCCCGGCAAGCTGGCCGACTGCCAGGAGCGCGACCCGGCCAAGTCGGAGCTCTTCATCGTCGAGGGCGACTCGGCCGGCGGATCGGCCAAGCAGGGCCGCAACCGCGAATTCCAGGCGGTGCTGCCGCTGCGCGGAAAGATCCTCAACGTGGAGCGGGCGCGTTTCGACAAGATGCTCGGCAGCCAGGAGATCGGCACGCTGATCACCGCGCTCGGCACCAGCATCGGGCACGACGAGTTCAATCCGGAGAAGCTGCGCTACCACAAGATCATCATCATGACCGATGCGGATGTCGACGGCTCCCACATCCGCACCCTGCTGCTCACCTTCTTCTACCGCCAGATGCGCGCGCTCATCGACCGCGGCCACCTCTTCATCGCCCAGCCGCCGCTCTACAAGGTGACCCGCGGCAAGTCCGAGCAGTACCTCAAGGACGAGCGCGCGCTCGAAGACTACCTCATCGATTCCGGTCTCGAAGACACGGTGCTGCAGCTCGCCTCAGGCGAGCACCGCGCCGGCGCGGACCTGCGGCGGGTGGTCGAGGAAGCGCGCACCATCCGCAACCTCTTGGCCGGAATCCACAACCGCTACAATCGCCAGGTGGTCGAGCAGGCGGCGATCGCGGGCGTGCTCAACCCGTCGATCTTCAGCCAGCCGCAGAACGGGGAAGAGGCCGCCCGCTACATCGCCAAGCGGCTCGACGCGCTGGCGGAGGAGACCGAGCGCGGCTGGCAGGGCCATTTCGCCGACGGCTTCACGTTCGAGCGGACCGTGCGCGGGGTCAAGGAGGTCGCGATCATCGACCATGCGCTGCTCGACTCCGCCGATGCGCGCAAGCTCGACGAGCGCACCACTTCGCTGCAGGAAATCTACCCCAAGCATGGCCTGTTGCGCCGCAAGGACGAGGAGACGCCGATCCACGGCCCGGTCAACCTGTTCGAGGCGGTGACGGCAGCCGGGCGCAAGGGCCTTTCGCTCCAGCGCTACAAGGGCCTGGGCGAGATGAATCCCGAGCAGCTCTGGGTGACCACGCTCGACACCAACGCCCGCTCGCTGCTGCAGGTGAAGGTGAAGGAAGGCGAGGAGGCCGACAACGTCTTCGCCGAGCTGATGGGCGACCTGGTCGAGCCCCGGCGCGATTTCATCCAGAGGAATGCGCTGACCGCGAGCGTGGACGTGTAGATTGCCGGCAGGGCGTCAGCCGTAGCCCAAGCAAGGGCGAGCAACAGGGTCTCGGCAGGGAAACATCGGTTCAGCGCCTTGCCACCTCAGGTATTTCAGCAATCCTGGGCTCAGCCGGTCGGCTTGCGTTCGCACCTCTGGCGGCGTGTCGCCGAAGCAGCGGAAAGCCTTCCGCTGCGCCAGCGTCCGCACATCCGATGGCGTGGCGCCGAAGCGGCGACGGAAGGTCCGGTTGAAATAGGACAGGTCGTTGAACCCGACGTCGAAGGCGATGGCTGCAATCGTGCGATCGATACTGCGCAGGTCGCTCAGCAGGTGGTAGGCGCGGTGAAGGCGCTGGTCGCGCAGGAATTGCGAAAAGGTCGTGCCCTCGGTCCGGAACAGCTTTTGCACATAACGCGAGCTGACCCGGTGTTGCTCGGCGATCGCGCCGACCGTCAGCTCGGGTCGATCGATGTTCTGCGCGATGGAAACCTTGATCGCGAGCAATCGCGCCGCGCCGGGTGCGTGCTGCGCCGCGTTCCGCGTTGCGCCGAGCGACAACGTGACGAGATCGTGCAGGTGGGCCGCCGCAAGCTGCGGCAGCCGCGGTTTCTCAGGCCGCAACGCAAGTACGCGCCCCGTCAAAGGTGACCCGGTCTCGTGCCGCAGGTGCCGGGGGGCGATCCGAGCCGGCGGGGTCAGCCGATCGGACGAGCTCGCTTCGATGACTGCGAGAACCTCTCGCCTGGGTGCCGGGCGCGCGGAGTGGGTGTCGCCCGCCTTTTCGGCCGCCCCGCGCGCAATGGCGATCAACTCGACCAGCGCCGCACAGATGTGGGCGATCAGTGCCGGATCATGCCCGATGTCGTCCTGCAGGATTGCGACGTAACGTCTGAGGTGGCGAACGGCGGTGCCGTCATAGAGCGGCGGCGTCTTCAGCAACGCCTCCGCGTCGACAACGAGTAGGCGCAGACGGGCGCGGGCGGCCTCCCCCGTCCTCGCCGCCTGCGCCTTGCCGCCAACCAGGGCGATGGGGCGACCGAGTGGTGCGCCTTGACCAGCCAAGACGGCTCCTCCGAGTGATCTCCGCGATCACCGGCGCGAAGCCTGCCCTGAGCGCCGTTACAGCCCCGTCAATGCAGTGTTACAGCGCCGCCGAACGTGCTAGATTTGCGAGCAACCAGAGCTGGCATGGGTCAGCGTCCGACCAGGTCCCATCGATCGCTGCCGTGTGTCGAGGAGCCGCAGTCATGGACAAGCCGGCAGCACTCAGGCTGCGCCTGCTGGGCGGCTTCGCCGTTGCTCTCCACGGCGAGCCGCCGACGCCGATTCGGATTTCCGCCCGCAAGGGCCGCGCGCTCTTGGCCTACCTCGCGATGCATCCGGAACACAGCGCGGGCCGGGAGGAACTGGCGGCGTTGCTGTGGGGGGATCGCCCCGACCAGCAGGCCCGTCTCAGCCTCCGGCAGTGCATCCTGCGGATGCGCGCCGACCTGACCTCGACGGCGCCTGACCTCTTGGTCCTCCGCGATGACGCCGTCGGACTACTGCCGCATGCCCTGACGACGGATGCGCTCGAGTTCGAGGCGCTTGCCGGATCGACCGACCTGTGCGGCCTCGAACGCGCCTGTGCGCTCTACCGCGGCGAGTTTCTGTCAGGCCTCAATGTCGACGCCGAAGGCTTCGACGAATGGATGCGGGCGACGCGGCATCGACTCGAGACCGTTGCGGCCTGTCTGTTCGAGACCTGCGCGCGGCAGGCGGATGATGCATGCGATGGCAAACGGGCCCTCGCCGCGGCGGAGCGCCTCGTTGCGCTCGATCCCCTGCGGGAGGACTGGCAGCGGATCGCGCTGCGCATCCATGCCCGCCATCGGGGGCGCGAAGCCGCTCTCGCCCATGCCGAGGCGCTGGTTGCGCTGTTGAAGCGCGAGATCGAGGTCGATCCCGAACCGGAGACCCGGGCTCTCATCGAGGAGATCGAGCGGGGAGCGATTGCGCCGGTCGCGCCCACGGCGCTCGCAGCGCCTCCCGCGATCGAGACCGCACGGCCGGAAGTGGTACCTCCCGCCCTGGAGCACGCCGCCGAATCTGCTCCACCAATGTCGGAAGACTCCACGCTAGCGGAAATCCTGGGGACAAGACCTCGCCCTGGATGGAGAGACAGGGCTGCGCCGTTGGCGGTCGCGATGTTCGTGACATTGCTCGGTCCGGGGCTCCTGACACTCGATCGGCCAATGTCCCCTGGGGCCGGCGACGCGGCGGCGCTCAAAATCCCGGACGCTTCCGGGACGTCATCAGCGTCGGTGCTGCCTGCGCTCGATCCGGCCGCATCAGCCCGGAACGGTTTCCTCGTATCGGTTGACAACAGGATTGCGGTCGTAGTCTTGCCGTTCACGACCCTTCCTGGAAGCGAGGAAGCGGGCCCCCTGGCGGACCGCATTACGGACGAATTCATCGACGTCCTGGAGCACATTCCGGCCCTGACACTCATCTCGCGCAACACCTCGCACCGGTACCGAAGCCGGCCGGTCGACGTGGCTGTGGTCGCCAAGGAACTCGGCGTCCAATACGTGGTCGATGGCAGCATCCGCGTTGATGGCAACCGGTTGACGATCAATGCGGAACTGATCGACCCGATAAGTCGATTGCGGCTGTGGTCGGATCAAGTCGACTCCGATCTGGCCGAAGCCGCACAAGTAGATGTCCTCCGGCGGCTGGGCCGGGAGATCCATGTTGCGAAGATGAGGATGGACGCTCGCCGCGTCCCCGCGGCCGCTCCCGCCGTGCTGGGAGCAGCCGACCTAGTGGCCACGGGCCGGAACGCGATGGCGGCAAGCTCGCTGCAGGACTCCCTTCCCGAGGCCGAGGCTGCATTCAGGGCAGCGTTGGAGCAAGACCCGGAGCTTATCGGCGCAATGGTGGGCCTTGCCGCGCATCACGTGGTCGCGGTCGGCAATCTGGTCGAATTGCCCGGGCCGAAGCTCGACGAGGCGGAAGATCTGCTGGCTCGCGTGCTGAGGAAGCGCCCCGAATGGCAGCCGGCCAATTTCTACCGGGGCATCTTGTACAACCTTCGCGGCGAGCTCGAAGCGGCGCTGGAATCCTTTGCGCGGAGCGTGACCACCAACCCGAGCTTCGCGCCCGGATATGGGCAGATGGGGCGGATGCTGACGCGTCTCGGACGCATCGAGGAAGGGCTCGAGCAAATCGCCTATGCCATGCGCCTGAGCCCGAAGGATCCCGACTTTGTCATCTGGGCCCTGTTCGCCGGGTGGGCCGAGCTGGAACGGGGGCAGGACGCCGCGGCGCTCGAATGGCTGACCCGCGCGGCCGGACTCAATCCGAAGCTCGCGCTCGTTCATGCGAGCCTCGCCGCCGTCCATGCGCTGACCGGCGACCGCGCCAATGCCGAGCGCCACGCGGAGAAGCTGCGCGAGCTCACTCCAGCCTTCACCGATGAGGAGCGCGTGGCACAGATGGGCGGCTCGTTGCAGCGCCCCGCGCCGCATCGGCTGGTCGACGGCGTACGCCTGGCGCTGGCCGGCTCTCGGGTAGGGAAGTCGATTCCTGCCGGCTTCAAATGACCAAGCGCGCCGGATGGTGGGCAAAGGCGCGCAGCGTGATTGGGGAAAGAGCGCAGCTCGCGATGCGCCTTTGCCCACCCGAAATCCGCACCAAGTCAGCGGGCTTGCATGCCCGCGACGTAGGCGTCCATGGCCTCGTCCTGTTCCCGCAGGAGCGCCAACTTGTCCGGATGGGCCTCTTGTCTGCGCCTGGTCTCGGCCAGCCGGTCGGTCACTGCGCCGACATGGGCTCTGGGCACCACCACGATGCCGTCTGCGCTTGCGCAAACGATATCGCCCGGGTGGACGATCACGCCTCCGCAACACACCGGCACATTGATCTCGCCGGGCCCTATCTTCGGACCGGACCAGATCGACACGGCGCTGGCATAGATCGGAAATCCGGCTGCCTTGGCCTCGCTCGCGTCGCGATAGGCGCCGTGCACGACAAGTCCCTTCAAGCCGCGCTCTTTGATCGCGCGTTGCAGCATCTGGAAGCCGCCAAGACACCAGTCGCTGAAGCCCTGCGCGTCCACCACCAGCACATCCCCAGGGCGGGTGAGCCGCAGCGCCTTCTTGACCGCGAGGTTGTCGCCAGGCGGGCATTTCGCCGTCGTCGCCGGACCCACGAGCGGGATGGCGGGCTCGAAGATGGAGCGGATGCTATGCACCGTATACATCCGCCCCACCGCGTCCGAGATGTCCGGGACGTAAAATCCGGACAGGAGATCGACAAGGCGGGGATCGGCCGGCTCGGGTGGCTCGCCAATGATGAAAGGGAGGACAGGAAACTTCCATCGGCGATCGGCGGGAGACTCGGCTGACATCGATGACCCTCCATCACAACGCAAATGCACGCCGCCTTATAGCGACGGCAATTATCTCTGACCCGTCATGCTCCGCGAAGGCGGAGCATCCAGTAACCACAGATGCCGGTGGCTACTGGATCGTCCGCCTTCGCGGACGATGACAATCATGGGCGCATGTCTATTGCCGTTGGTATTATAGCAATGTTCGTCGACATTGACTCCCGTGTCGGCATTCCGCG
>WNGL01010458.1_pt1 | contig 10699 bp, 7 predicted proteins | sample 5400591 | NCBI WGS metagenome assembly WNGL01 (sample SAMN13153377, study PRJNA577476) | soil metagenome | isolation source: 80 cm soil or saprolite under Garry oak tree replicate 1 | place: USA:California | collected 2016-06-15
GGTATTTTGTGAAGATCAAAAAAGATGTTCTTGCGGAGTTTGCTCGTAAGAATGGTCTAGCGGGGCTCAAAGAAAACGAGGTAGAAGATGAATTTCTCTACCAGAACTCTTACCGATTGAACCAGCAGTATTACTCGTCGTTGGGCGAGAAGAAGGCCTTTGTCGTCAGCCATGGGAAAAACATGGTTGTACTGAAGCTCGTGGGTTACGGAGATGATGTTTTCCGGTATTATCGATTAGAGGATTTCAAGGCTCATGTCTGGATTGGTCATCACCGGTATCCAACGAAGGGCCGGGTCTGGCATCCAGGTGGCGCGCACCCGTTCGTGGGACTAAACGAGGCCCTGGTGCATAATGGTGATTTTGCGAATTATCATTCGATAATGGAGTACTTGGCCCAGCGGAACATTCACCCGTTATTCTTGACGGATACGGAGGTCTCTGTGTTACTGTTCGACCTTCTCAGCCGCGTCTACAAGTATCCACTGGAATATCTGATTGAAGCTCTGGCACCGACAACTGAGAGAGATTTTGAGATGTTGCCGGCGGAGAAGAAAAGGATCTATCGGTTGATACAGTCGACGCATATTCACGGGTCCCCTGATGGTCCATGGTTCTTCATCGTTGCAAGGAATGATGTGGAGAAGAATGCATGGCAGTTGCTCGGGATTACCGATACTTCGATGCTGAGACCACAGGTGTTCGCGGTGCAGGAGGGGCCGGTCAAGATCGGGATTATCGCCTCGGAGAGACAGGCAATTAATGCCGTACTAGGAAAACTGCAGGAAGATCAAAGAATACCGAGTAGATTTGCGGATTCTTACTGGAATGCTCGGGGTGGAAGCTTCACTGACGGCGGAGCTTTTCTCTTTACGGTTAGAGATGGGGGAGATGGGAAGGAGCTGGTCTGTGCGGACAAGTTTAGACAATCGATTGATCTTCCCAAGCAAGACTGGTTGCCTCAAGTTGGTTCGAGTGTTTCTCTAAACGCTAGTATTGCGATTCAGTTGCAGAAGGGTCCGAAGGCGCAGGACCCGTTGGGATTCTATGAGTATGTCCGTCCCGCGTTGAGAGATGCGGGCTTCCAGTATGTAGGAGAGATTCTTGAAGAACTGAAAAGACTGGCCACGAAAGGACAAGAGTCCCGACAATTCGCAATAAGAACACTCTCATTACTCTACGACAGAATCTGCGATACCGGGAGAAAGAAACGCAGCTCACTACTACAATTGTACCATGAAGCATTGAACGACGTCTTTTCCTCCATTTCCTTGTCGAATTATGACTTGTACACTCGACTGGATTGGAAGAACAGATCGAGATTGATCCATCCAGGGATCGACGAACAGGTCCTAGTCATTGATGCTGTAGAATTTCCGGCTGAGGGAGAGGAAAGCGTTGCCAGGTTCGTGGTCGATGCATATGGAGAAGGCTGGAGGAATATTCTACTCTACAATCTGCGAGGACACAGGTTCATCGGCAGCGGCCTAGGACCAAAGACGAATGGTTTGAAGATCGAGTGCCATGGAGACGTTGGAGATTATGTCGCGTCCGGTATTGATGGTTGTGAGATCACTGTTCATGGTGCCGCTCAGGACCAAGCGGCACAGATTCTCAAGTATGGAAAGCTAGTAGTTCACGGTGATGTCGGCCAGGCGTTCATGTACGCAGCGAAGGGCGGTGACGTGTACGTGCTCGGCAATGCAGCGGGACGCCCACTCATCAACGCTGTGGGCAGGCCAAGAGTCGTGATCAATGGGACATGCCTTGACTATCTTGCAGAATCGTTCATGGCCGGAGACCCATACAATGGTGGTGGGTTCGTCGTTGTCAACGGGTTGAGACCCTCCTTTGACGGACGTTTCGTCGAGCAGGAATACCCGTATCCTGGGAGCAATCTGTTCTCGTTAGCGTCAGGGGGAGCGATATTCATTCGGGACCCGGATAAGAAGGTCTCGTGTGAGCAGCTGAACGGTGGACGACTGGCGGAATTTACTATGAAAGATTGGGAGCTGATTTTGCCGTTCCTAGCTGAGAATGAGAAGTTGTTTGGAGTATCAGTGGTGAAAGACATCTTGACCAATCATGGCAAAGCGTTGGACCCGCCGCGAGTATATCGCAAAATAGAGCCCGTACATATGCAAGAACTAACTTAGAAGTTCCGTGGCGCTCGCGCATGGGAGCGATGGTTCCTCCCCATGAGATCAACGAGGGGAAAGCATCACAACGTCCGATAGATGTACGAATCTTCGATGAGAAAACCGTCAATAGTGCTCCCAGTAACTCGAGCAGCGGAAATCCCAGGTCCTGTACGAAGAAATCTCCTCATTGCATTGAACAATTGGTCACTTGGACTCACAACCACCAGCGCGCTCCTCCCTATTCCAATGGGAGGTTGAATGGAAGAGAGGATTTCTTGTGCTCTCAGTGCAACCTCCTCAGATCCTCGGGAATCAACTAACGACGAAACCAGAACTAGCTTCCAACCTCCCGGGCCTGGTAAGAGAAACCAAAATGCCCCAGTCAACTCAAATTGAGCCTTGTCTAGAGCTTCGACCAGCCTCTTGCCCTCTTGGAAAGTTGTTACTAATTCATCATCGGACAGGAACACAGAAAGCTCATGGTGAGATTGATGGGCGCTTCTGACGTAACTAGCCAAGTCTTGAAAAATTACCGGATGTTCGAAATGACAAAGCTCCTTTGCTCTTTCAATCGCTGTTGGATTTGGATTCACAATGATGAGCTCCTTAAGCTCGTTTGTGGCAAATGCTTCCAGGAACAACTTCTTCGTTCGAAAATCGGTCGGAGAAAATGAGTAACCTATGATTACCAGCTTATTGCAACTACCGAGAGCTTCTGCAGCCTTGCTCCATAACGGGGCAAACACGCGGTTGTATAGAGGATCGTTGAATAGTGCCTCTTTGTCGAGCACTGGAGTAATGAGAAGTGGGTCGATCACCCAACCCTCGAAGTCAGGAGGCCTGTTCATCCACCAATGACCCTCTACATGTATGACTGCGCTTTCCATCCACTTTGGCTGCGCAGTTCTCTCTTCCTCGAAGACAGGAAAAGACCTGAAGGGCAAAAATCTAAACCAATTCAAAGAACCATGAAGCTTTAGAATCGGCCAATCGTAGAGTTTGTTCTGCTTGTTTGAATAGAACCGGGCCCCGTCGACGTATGCACTAACGCCAGCTCTGTGCAATTGTACACGATCAAACTCTAGTCCATACCCCAATGGGCGATTCCAATTGTAGTGGCTGAAGGCTATTTCTTCTTCTGTGGGTTCCCGTTGCGGATAGGGAGGCAGGAGGGCACTTTCCGGATATTCTCCTCTGAGTCGAGAACCACTTTCAATAGCCGCTTCCGTCATCGAATCGTAGTTGAAGCTTACAATGATGGGCTTCTCTTTGTACAGGATCTCGCCGAATCTCCTCATAACCTCCGACTGAACAGCAAACACTTCAAAATCGGACAATAATTCAGCAAGTAAGGATTTCAGGGAGAATTCGATCGATGTGAGGGTTCTTGCAGCATTTCCGTCGCCTAATTTGATTGCATCTTGACGCTGCGCTTCGAGTAGAGTGAAACATTCTTCAAGGTCGAAATCGGACGTGGCGAGGTCCCGTTTGGTTTTCTTCCAGTATTTTTCTATGTAGATCAGAAGGGGTTTCAGTTCTGCACTGTCAAGCTCTTTTGTCAGTCGAGGATGCTTGAGGACTACCCGAAAGAAATCTCTCAGCATTGGCGGGGTCAAAGAATGCCAATCTTTGATCACCTGATTCAATCCGGCTCCGAGCACATAGACGGTGTCAGTCATCGACTGTCTCCTCGGTCCGAGGTTCGCGCTCCTGCTCGGTTCTTATGAACTAATTGGGTGAGTCTTAGCCAAGATGTCCTAGGAATCGATTCCTTAGAGGAACTTCATTGGGCCCTATCGCTGTATCGCGCTAGCTGTTGTTCGCGCGTGCCATTTGATGTGTACCGGCATATCTAGTATTTGCCGATGACATGTTGGGCACATTGTGACTGCGGGGCTGATTGGGAGATCGAATCGCATTACTTCTCTGAACTTCCTTCTGAAATAATAATCGAGATCGGATAGATACGAGGGATAGATCGAGAGGAATCTGATGTTGTTCTTGCGATACTGTGCCATTTTCCAGCGCATTGTCCTGATGTAGTTGTCCCTTGTTCCCGCGTCAGGTGAATCTACGAGGCCCCAGTACTCTACAAAGAGGTTGTATTGTGGGAGGTAGAAGTCGGGTCTGCTTATCTTGGATTTGAAGATGAACCAGTCGTTAGTCGTTGCGATGGCTTCATAATTGTAGGTGATGCTGTGGCGGGTGAAGTAATCGGCGATAACTCTCTCCCCCTTGCTCCTAACGTGTTGACCCGTTAGCGTGACAGATGGGATGCCGTACTCCTGCGGGGGTTGGAAGAGGTCATTCAACCAGGAGAGAAAGCCCATCTTGGATAACTGACCCTACCAACTCCGCATTAAGGCCGATCCTGTTCTGTCTGAGACAATGACCCAGTATCAGGGTCGACTGGATTTTTCTCGTAGCTGACTAACCGTATCAATCGACAGCCCCTCTAAAGTCCCAAGGACTTCGGCTGGGCGATGTCATCAACTGTTTCAGAAGAATGAAGCACGACGAGATCTAAAGTGTCCTCAGCACTACCAGAGCATGGTATTCTCTGGTAGACTTCCCGTTCCAGAATATGTTAGTTGAAGGATACCTGCGGGGAGGGTCTTGTCATTCTCGTTTGCCTGGGCAGAGACTCCGTTGTATGGCTCTCCTCCCCAGCGATAGTTTCCTTTCCAAAACGAATGCCATCCCTGAATGGTGTTGGCTCTCTCCGTCAAAATCCACGAGCCATGAGGGTCTATGAAAGATGGATACAGCAATTGCACCGACCAGCCACGGACGGGAGTCTTGCTTGCCACTCCAAACTGGTAAAAGAAGGCCAGTGGGTAGGGATAGTTTCCCGCCCCTGTTACGCCGATATTGAAGTAGTGGCCTTCCCGAAAGTCCGGGACAAAGCTGCCGAACTTTGTCCATGGTTGTCCAGTGTAGTTGTAGTACCAGTCTGCGTGCCAGCTCGGTTGGTCGTACTGCCACATCATCCTGAGATAGACTGGCGTTGAGATATTTGCTGGATTGATAACTTGTTGGGCGTGATATCGGAGGTGTTCCCATATTATGCCTCCACAGGCCGCGTTTCCTTCGCAGGTCTCCCAGGTCGAGCCGGAAACTATGCGAGTCCCGTTGGGTAAGAGGAATAGGTCGGCCCTCCATCCGAAATCCCAACCGTCAATGCAACAATTAGGCGATTGGACTCCCATCCCAGCCATTAGGAAGTTGTTCGGGGTTAGCGCTTTCAAATCCACCTTGGTGAAGCTCACTCCGACCTGGACACAGCATACCTTACGGTCTGTCGAATTGTAGTAGCCTCCCACGTAGGGATAGGCGGAAGTTCCGAGTGTCAGTTGTCCTGGCCCCGGAGAGATGTTTGTGGAGTAAAGGACGCTTGCATTCCGAAATTCAAAGGATACGAGAGTCCACAACGAGAAGAAGAGGACCAGAGCGATTCCAACGCGGCGCAAGTCTTCCAGTCTGGGATTGAAATGCCTCAGATGACCAACTCTCAGTTTCGTTAGAAGACCGAGTTCCAATACGCCTCCGACCAGAGCAAAGAATCCCCACGAGGGAACGACGAGAAACAGGAGGCTCCTGTCGCAAGATGGACAGAGGATAGGCGATAGAAACCCGGTGAGAAGGAGCGCCGAGGTGAAGCCGGAAATCGCTGCTACCAAGATAGACCTGCTTATTTTCGCAGCCTGAATTCCGACAGCGATCGCTGTGACTCCGAAGAGGAGTGCTGCCTGAAACGGGACGAGTGGCGCGAGGTATGTAACCCCTGAGAACCATTCTGCGATAGGAAACCACGCCGTGACCACGGACGTGATGAACGCGCCGAGTATCGCAATCCATGGGCGAAGCTGCTTGTTCAGCCTGTCTTCTTTGTACGATGCTCTCACGATGGCGGAAATTGCTCCGAAAGAAAACATCATCGTGCAAAGCCGGACCCCCACCAGGCCATCCGGCCCGAACGAATAGCACTCCGACCTCCAAATCGGCCCAGCCATATACGTGGGACACGCTAGATACAACAGAACATAGATGATTACTGCATTGAGGAAAACCTGGATGACCGCCCAGCGGGGGCGAAGAAGATAAGCGACGAGTATTCCCCCAAGGGCGAAGGAGACTACGTCAGCTTCGAGCCTCAGTCCGGAAAACTGGTAGTACCAGAAAACATTGTTGTTTTGTCCAAACCAGAAATCGGCCCTCTCAAAGAGATACGCCGGCGCCCAAGGGAGGAATGCGAGCAGGACCCCATGGAGGATGTTCCGAGTAGTGAGGTTCTGCAAACAGTTTCACGGGGAAACCTTGTGAAAGTCGAGATTATTGACTCTTGCCGATACGGATCGAGTCTTATTCCCGTTGGAATGTATTCTGTCTGGAATATTCCATGCATTGGCCTACACATGTAGGTGGACTGAAATCGCTTTCGAGATTTCAACCAAAGAATTCCACCGGGCTAGTATCCGACTCCTTCTCTTCCTGGTGGCCAGGGAATGGGCAATCCCATGGCGAGTGAAGTAATCGGCGATGACTCTCTCCCATTTGCTCCTAACGTGCTGACCCGTTAATGTGACATGTGGCGTGCCGTACTCCTGCAGGGTTCGAGGAGGTCATTCAACCAAGAGAGAAAGCCCATCTTGGATAACAGACCTCACCAACTGGACATTAAAGTCGTTCCTTGCATCATCTACATCCGACCCGATAATGAAAGACTGGTACAATTCTCTGGTCAAACCGCATTCTGGAAGAAGACACTCCGGACAGGAGACTCAGAAGATTGACCGCTGACATCGAGATCTGGGCGATGGTTGTAGCGTCTATAGGGAGCGCCGGATATGCGAAGAGATCTCGTATCGAGTTTGAGAGAGACATTTGCTTCGTCGTGGACCCTGGAAAGAACATGTTCGAGGTAATTCCTGAGAAAATTGAACGCGTTGACGCGGTGACTCTAGTCGCCGCCACCGGCCTTTGGCATTACGGAAATGTCAGGATGATATTCGACTCCCGATCACAAGCAGATTTGATCGAGGAAAGATTGAGGGCTCAGCTGTCCAGACGAAAGGAAAAGTCGGGCTAACTCTGAAACTGCGCCCTGCCGCTGTTTCCGGACCCGGTTTTCACCCAGTTGACTACTTTGCCGGCGTCTTCAGCAGTCGCAAGATACAGGACCATTTTCCTCGACGCTAACCGTTTGCCCTCTCGCTCTACATAGAGGCTGGTTGGACTTGTGAGTCTAACGTTTGAAGCAACCAGTATGCCGGAGTCCAAAACGCCGGTGATCAACACTCTACCTTCGTCGCGCTTTATCCCGACGAGGATTCGTTTACCTCGCAAATAGAGTCCGATAACGACAGCGGCAGCCACAAAGAACAGGGCAAAGAAGAGGAGCCCCCATGCGCTGTCAGGCAGGGCAATGAAAGCCCCGGTGCCGAAAACTAGAGAGAACAAGCTAACAACAATCCAACGCCAAAAGGACATGATTGGACGCATTTCGCCGTACACCTCATAGCCGGGCATTGTAAGTCGAGGATCCTTCTTTTCGCTCCTCCTCAAACTGGGTACTTTTTCTTCCTCCTCGCCTGACGCACCCCGCGGAGAACCATTGGGATCATGCTTAGCCCTCCCAGTATGGCGGACCAATACCCAACAGCGGCGATAATTACCAGAGTTGCACATGTATTGCTCACACAGGCTTCCGTTTCCTGGCCTCGCCCGTAGAGGTTACCGGCAACGACCCCTGAGCCCCAGAAAATAGCGAAGCCGACAGCTACGATGATTGCCCGCCCGCGGAGGCCTATCTTCGGCATTCTTGAGGGTCTTGGAAGGTGTACGATGCGTTGGTTGCTCAACTCCCTAAGTCGTTCGCCGATGCTTGGAGTCCAGAAGGTTGAGAAGCGAGATAGGAGGTTCGTTGATGGTGTTGCCCTAGGATCGAGACTCTGCATCTTCCCGAGAACTCGCGAGACTCGCTCGGCACCGAGCTGAGCCGCCACCTTTCTGTCCAGTTCGAACTCCCACCTTCGATAGGACCCTCTTTGCCAGAGAAAAAATAAGGGAATCAGGGAGCTCCAGGCTGGGAAAACGAGGATCGGACTCCAAGGTCTCGAGACAAAAATGTCGAAGAGAAGAAGGATGGGAACAAACGCGGCTCCGAGAGCTAGAATCCACAGTCCTAGCCTCAAGCTCATTCTGCCTGAATTATAGAACTTCAACCTCACCATATGCATTGCAATGAGCGTCCTCCATTCATCAATCGACAATTTTCCCTTCAGATATTCTGGAAGCATTAGCTCGGCTGACGGAAGCCCGAGAGGCCCAAGCCAAAATTCTCTCGAAATCACCGGCTTCGAGAACATCCATCCTACACCGCCGCGATCGAACCTTCCCCAGACAATCTGTCGGTACCAGTAGGGCGATTCTAGCTGCATAGCCATCTCTCGGGTTATCTCTAGAAGCGCACCGTCATCCGGGCTCGGACCTGTCCTGATTCTCTCGAACCAGCTCAGACGACGCAGCCTATTCAACTGTCAATACCACACGCGCCATCCATTGTAATACGCTTAGTGGAATGTAGCCGAGAGAACATACCGGCTGGAAGATGATGATATCTGTGAACCGTAGGACAAAACAAGACCAATAGAACCTCAATGAAAGCCCACTTGCGAATCCATCCTAGGGGAGAAACCTGGCCGACCTCTACGTTTTTGACTTAGACTCCCCAACCTAGAATTGGGGCACTCTGGATTGAGACTCCGTGCCATGCATCTCTTGGCAATACTTGCCGTTCTGGCACTATTGCTCCCTTCTCCCGCAAAGGCACAGACCGCGAGCTCAGTTTTCCAAACAGGCCTGGTAACTGAGAAGTCCTCGTACAAGATTAACGAGATGGTATATGCCCAGCTCATTCTGTACAACCCTACCCCTCAACGCATCGCTGTCCATTTCTCCGGAGGATGCTGGTTCAACTTCGTCGTCCGAGACATGCTTGGATCCTTGATTCACAACGAGACCTGGCCCGCCTGCGACCCCAACATTAACGGCTACGAGAACACCACGAATGTAATGACAGTAGATTCCGGCGGAGGCCGCTGGTTCCCAATGCACTGGAATCAACTCGATTCACTGGGGAAGCATGTATCAGTGCCAGCAGACTATGTCTTGTCTTGGAGTTTCAAGAATCCAGACCAGCCTATCCCGGAAGCGTCGAAGACAATAACGTTGACAGATCAGGTCCAGTCGCAGTGGGAAGCCTTCTCTGCACCTGCGTCCCGATTCCTACTCAGCTTCTCACCTTTGATTTTGTTCGTGGCGCTGATCGGAGGGACTCCATTGTCCCGGGCCTTGAAAGGGACGAAGCGGTCCGCTAGACTCATGCTCGCTTTGCCCGCCGCGGTTTCCGTAATCGCGACTGGCGCAATCATCCTCGGATTCTATTCCAACCAATTCGTCTGTTTGGCGATACAGTGTCCGGGGACAATCTCCCTCTTCAACACTTTGAACATCTATCTCCTGATTACCCCTCTTGTTTGGGCAATTCTCTTCCTAGTAGGAAAAATGGTCCCTGAAAAGATGATGTGGCTTCCTCTTTCCATCTTTGAATCCTGGACGGGTTCCATGCTGATAATAGCCTTCATCGTCCTTAACTCAGCTCAAGAAATTTGGAGGAACACCTTCTACTATAACTGGACTGTCATGTGGCCAAGCTATGCATTGATCCTTGCAACTATTCCCGCTCAATTGATCTTTTATCGAGCATTCAAAAAGAAGCTTTTGTCAACCGCTCCTTTCATCCCTGTAGTCAAAGCGCCACCGTGGCCAACTTTTCCGGTTAAGAACGAACCAGGGCAGGCTTAGGCGGACTAGTGACCTAGTCGAAAGTGCTGAGGATGTCAAGAAACATGATACGATAAGGCGACCAAGAATAATCCAAACGCTATTAGAAAGAACTCTCGTCGCACGGGTCCCGTAAAGAACCGTCTCTTGACATTAGCCGACAATCTCTTTGCTCCCAACAGGCCGGTTCCCACTATCATTACAGAAAAGCCTACAAAGAAGAGCCCCAAGTTCGGTTCCATGACTCAGATCATGTTTTTTCGAGTTTTATGGCTTCTTGGATAACGGGTCTTACCAACTCGGCATTAGAGTCGATATTCTTCTATCCCGAGAATATGACACCAATATCCTCAAGTTACGTAGAGTCTAGTTTTATCAGAGGAATGTCTTCCAAGGCCGCGTTGAAACAGTAATCGGATCGTATAGCTCACGCCGATGCCATCTCCTATTACGTAATCCTCCTTGTTTCCGGTGTCCTTGGATTCGGTCCCGCTGAGAAGGCTTGGCATATTGTCAAAGGATAGCGAGTTCGCTTGCAAGGAGCAGATAGTGGACGGGTCAAAGACTAGAACGAGTTCTTCAAAGCTCCGACCGACGGGTTTCCAAACAGTGTTCATCTGTCCACCCCCTTTGAGCTTGCCGAGAGTCTCGTTGAATCCTGCCCTGTAAACCGGGAGTCTAGGGTTTCTGTTCAAGATGATCTTTGCCTCTTT
>WNGL01010460.1_pt1 | contig 10699 bp, 6 predicted proteins | sample 5400591 | NCBI WGS metagenome assembly WNGL01 (sample SAMN13153377, study PRJNA577476) | soil metagenome | isolation source: 80 cm soil or saprolite under Garry oak tree replicate 1 | place: USA:California | collected 2016-06-15
TGACGAGCTTGGGCGTGATCTTGACATCGGTGACGGTGAGCTTACGTGCCAGCCCATCGGTGTAGTGCGTGACGCCATATGTCGGCGTCATCTCCGATCCAGCATAGGTAGTGGGAATGGCGATGACGGGCACGAGTGGCTGATCAGTGGGAAAAGCGGCGCGTGCTGGTTGACCACGGCGTTTCTCCTCCAAGGCCAGGCTGACAGCCTTCGCCATACCAATCGGACTTCCTCCACCCAGGCCAATTACCGCATCGATCTGATTTTCATAGGCGAGCGTCAGGGCCTCGGCAACCTGGAAATCGGGAACGTGAGGCTGGACATGCTCGTAGATTGCCACCAGTCGATTTCCCAGCATGCTCTCAAGCGAGGCGATAGTTCCATCGCGCCGCAGAGAGCCAGTCGCGCAGAGCATCAACCAACGCCAGGAAAATTGCTGAATGGCCTCACCCAGCCGGGTGAGTGAGCCGGGGCCAAAGATGATTTCTTGCGCGTAGAAGGTATAACGGAACTCGTTCACGAAAGTGCTCCGGTTTTAGTTACTGTGTTGACCTGCATCCCGATTGACAGCTTACAGTGTAGCAAGTGGGGTGTCACTGGAACGTCAATGCGGAAGTCAGTGGGATTTCTCTAAAGAAACAGAGATTTCATCAACGCCCATGCCTGACGGTTAGGGCTTGAAGTTCAGCACGAGCACCATGGGTCTTGAACGCCTGGCAGGCTTCAGCGAGGAGCATGTGTCCAGTGTCGGGAGAAGGCGAGTAGAGAAGGGCAGTTTCACCCCAGGCTGCCTGGATGAGTGCAATTTCGAGGGAGAGACCGAGGCCAGTCGCACGCTCCAGGGTTTGAGCGAAGAGCGCATTGGCAGCATGCCAATCGTTACTGACAGCCAGAAGGCGGGCTTGCAGGCGTTCGCCCTGTAGAAGTAACAGTACGCGACCGTGCGCTCGTGCTGTCCCCAGAGCCACATTGAGATGAGGCCATGCTTCGGTGACACGTCCACGTAGCAGCAGCGTCTCGGCCAACCAGAGCAGGATACGTGTCCGTAAATGCCAATATCCGCGGTCGGTGAGAAGTGCCAGGGCCTCTTCGAGGAGTGCAGTCGCACTTTCAAGGTCGTGCTGGCCACGTGCAACCAGCGCAAGGTTTGCCCGATAGCCAGCCTGCCGCTCAAGGTTACCCAATTCTTCGGCGAGCGCAAGCCCCCTTTGAAACGATTCGCTGGCCGCCGCCCACTCTGCGAGGTAGAGGTCGATCTCACCTTGAGTGCTGGAAAGGTGCAAAAGGGCCCCGAGCAGTTCGTAGGTCTCGGCTAATTTATGACCCCGTGTTACGGCACCCTGAGCTGCCTCGGGTCGGCCAAGCAAGAGAATGTGATAGGCAAAGTTGTTGTGGGCAAGAGCCAGGAAGTAGTGAGCATGCGCGGTTGAAGCCGTGCGGGCGGCTTCTTCGTAAAACTCCAGTGCACGTTGCAGTTCGCCGCGTTGCGCCGCCACATTACCCAGTTCAAACAGAGTCGCGCATAGATCACCCAGATTGTTGCTGAGTCTGTCGGCAGCGACTGCCTCTTGCAAGTGGCTTTCAGCCGCAGGAAGGTCGCTACCCTCCATTGCCAGGGCAGCGCCAAGCAGCCGGTGTCCTCGTGCTACGAGTCCGCTGGATGCTGGTTCTTCAGATGGACCACAGGCGGCGAGTCCAGATCCGGCACATGCTGCTGCTGCCAGGTAATCAGTAGTGACGAGTGCAAGCTCGCCCATTTCAAAGTAAGCAGAAGCCTCGGCTGATCGATCATTGGCTTCCTGGGCCAGTTTGAGATTCTGCTGATGCCAGGAGGTTGCTGCTTCAAGATGACCAAGCGACTGATGCAACTGCCCAAGGGTAGAGGTAAGGCGCAGCATTTCGTCAAGCGAAGCAGTCGGCGCGAGGAGGTCATACAGGTGATGCAGAAAGTCCAAAGCCTGGGCACCTGCATAATCTTGCAACAACTCTGGCAGGACTTGAAGACCATAATGCCGGGCCCGATCAATATCTTCGCCTGCTACAGCGTGCAATGCGATCTGGCGCAGAGGAAAGTTCTTTTGAAGTAGAGGGCAACTCTCAAGCACCTCAACAAGCTGACGATGGATCATTCGCCGACGCAGGTGACTCAAACGATGCACCAGTGTCTCGCGCAACAGGTGGTGCGGTAGGGCAAACATTTCGCCCTTCTCTTCAATCACCAGCCGCCTTGCTACAAGGTCGTCCAACGTTGAAAGCAGTTGATCGGCCTGGGTACCGAGCAGATCACGTAGAAGGGTCAATGGAAGTGACTGGTCCGCAACAGCCAGTACTTCAAGCAGATAACGTGTATCAGCCGGGAGGTTCGCCAGGCGCCAGGATAGCAAGTCGTGAATAGTTTCAGGTAGGGTGTGGCTCGCACGCCAGCGCAACCAGCGACCTGTGTCAAGTTGCCATCCACCGGTGACCGGTAGAAGAATTGCCTCTGTGCGCAACTGCGCCAGAATTTCGGTAAGAATGAAGGGACTGCCGCCTGACCGTTCGTGCAACCATTCAGCCAGGGTCGTGACTGAAGTCGGACTGACGCCAGAAGCCTGGAGCAAAGTCGTCACGGCCCCTGGCGATAATGGGGGAAGAGAGAATAGATGGACATCACCGTGACGGCGACCTAAGAGAAGAAGCCTCTGCAAGGCGGGAATGGCTTCAGCACGCTGGACGGTGCCAACCAGCAGCACAGGCATGGTGCGCAAGCGGGCGGCGAGGAAGCCGAAGAGATGGAGCGTCGAACTATTCGCCCAGTGCAAATCGTCTATGGTGAGCAGGAGCGGCGCACCTCGGGTGAGTGTGCTGAGGGACTGCAAGACACGCCATAAGAACTGTCCTTGCTCATCAGGAGTAGTTTCGTGGGATTCTATGAGGAGATCGGTCAAATCGCCGGGAGTCGCGTTCTGAAAGGCTTCGATGAAAGGTCCGTAGGAGAGCAGGTCATCGAAGGGCGAACAGGAGCCTTGCAAAATGGTCCAGGGAGGCGACGAGATCGACAACGCATTAGCCAGCTCATCCAGCAGGCGGCTCTTGCCGCTGCCATCCTCGCCCTGCAGGAGGACGGTAACACCACGACCGGCGGTGACATCTTGACTGAGTTCGAGCAGGCTGTTGAGGAGATCATCACGCCCGACGAGTGGTTGTGCCTGGGATACAGGTCTGGACCGGCGAGAGGATGGTTTGGCAAGAGAGGCTGGACTGCGCTGTGATTGGAGAACTGCAGAAAAGAGCGCCAGCGTTTCAGGTGAGGGAGTGAGACCGAGCTCCTGGCGCAACGCATTCTCGAATTGACGATATTGGCGCAGTGCCAGACCAATAGCTCCACTACGCACATATAAACCTATTAGCCGCCTTTGCACCTCCTCATTCAGTGGGTCAATCTGAATGATGCGCTGAATATATTCGATGGCTTCATTCCATGCCTGCCGGGTCTCAGCCCGGGTCCCCAGGCGATGAAGTGCATCCAGGTAGGTCTGATTCAGCCTGGTTTCTTCGGAGCGTACCCATTCCTCGAACAGAGGTGCATCGGCGAGGGTAAAGCCTTGAAGCAAAGGTCCTCGATAGAGAGAGACCGCCTCTCCCAATTCGCTCTCGCTACCTCCCACCACCAGTCGGCGAAAGCGAACAACGTCGCATATGTTATCACCAGCATGCAGTCGTACAAGGTCGCCATCTACGACTAGCAGCTCGTCAGCGTCACTGGCATGCAAAGCCTGGCGAATATGGTAGAGGCTGGAGCGAAGGGAGTGGCGGGCGTTGCTACCGGGGGATTCGCTCCACAGGAAGGTAGCGAGGTGGTCGCGTGTGTAGGGCTGCCCGGTAGCTGCCAGGTAGAACAGCAGCGCCCGCGCCTTCTGATCATTCAAGGCCAGAGATCCCCCCGCCACCTGGACCTCAGGAGCACCAAGCAAACGAATGGTCAGTTGAGCTGGGGTGTCAGACATGAGGCTACCTCATTCAAAATTAGCTAGTTCATCATTGCCATGATCTGGCGAATCGTTTTGATCTGCTGAATAACCTCGTCAATATCTTCATCCTCCGGCGCAAGTTTTACGTAAGCATTCAGATCACGTAGAGCGCGACTATAATGCTTAAGACGAAGATGGATGATACCACGATCTCTCCGTTCGGGAGCGGCAGTAGGCGTGAGCAAAAGAATGCGATCGCAGATAGAGAGTGCTCGTTCAAAATCTTCCTTCTGGACATAGATATGTTTGAGATTATTGAGCAGACGGACAAGGAATTGCCTGTGGGTGACAGGCTCTAACCAGCGGGGGTTGAAGCTTGCTCTCCCCTTGAGTAAGCGCAGCACACGCTCACGGCATTCCTGCTCGCTGAGGAATCGTCCACTTTCATAGGGATCAATATAGATCATACCGTCAGGTAAGCGACACCTGACAACAAAATGAAATGGTAGCCCGATGCCCTCTAGCTGTACCCCTACACGCCTCCCAACCTCCATATAGAGCAATGAGAGCGTGATAGGAATACCAGTCTGCCGCTCCAGTACATCGTTGAGGAAACTATTACGCGGATCGTAGTAATCGTCCAGGTTGCCATGGAAGTGTTCTTGCTCAAAGAGCACCCGGTTTATGGCTTCAAGCACTTCTTCTCGTGGAAGTTGAGGAAGGGTGTCAGACTCGAACACACCAGCCAGTTCACGTACTCGAAGCGCCAGGGCATCCAGTCGTGCCAGGTAGTACGTCACATTGAGATGTGGGTACTCCTCGTTGGCAATCAGCAGCGCTGCCTGTGCCAGGTCAATAGCGGCATCTTCACCTGCAATCAAAGCTTCAAAGGCCCTGCGTGCAGCTTGTTGAGGCGTGTCGTTCGACAGTTCGTCTGACATTTTTTTCTGGATTTCATCATATACCTGGTGCATAATCAAGAGAGTCCTTCGGAAATGGGGGTGCAGGAGGCTGTGCCTTTCAAGGGGAGGTATTATTAGAGGAACCTCGTTGCCGTAGGGGCCGGAGTGGTGCGGGGCTGGGAGGGGGGCCCTTGTGGCCGCCCGCGATGCTCTCCCCGAGGCGGGCGGCCACAAGGGCCCCCTCCCCACATCCGCGCCTCCCCCGCCCCTACGATCCTCCCTGCCCCTGACACCGGTTCCCAAATCCCTCCCCTTGATGAAATTTCCCGACCAAAACCGGGAATCATTCTCACCGATGGCTTGAATGAAGGGAAGCCGCACGCTCCATCCCTGTCATCCCTCGCAGAGCTTCGGATCAGCGCGAGCGAAGCCTCTGTGCGCCCATCCAGACAGACCCTTCGCTCCGCTCAGGGTGACAAGCGACCCGCGAGTATTCCCGGTCTTGGTTGGGAAAAATCATAAAGGGGGACTGTGCCCCCTGCCGGGGGATCGGGGGCGTCCCCCGAAAATCTCCTTTTATTATGCACCAGGAAAAATACTCTCCAGCTATTGTACCTCATAGAATACGAAGTCTGCGTAAAGAAACAGATTGCAAGGGGGAAGAAAACAATATCAGTACCAAACTCTTGACGGAATCTCATCTTTACAGTACACTCCCGTGTAACACTTGAAGATTGGAATGGTATGCTTCCACTGTCTACTTCTCTTGCTCAAGCAAAGGATTCCGAGGGAAAAATGAGCACCACTCCTCCGGATCCAAATCGTCCCTGGTGGCATCAGTCTGCCATCTACGTATTTTCTGGCGTCCGCATCTGCTACAAGGACATGCCTGGATTGATCACCCTGGTGGGTCTCTTTGCCCTGCCCTCTCTGGGGGCTGTAATTGCCGGTAGCCAGCCAGGCATAGCCGCTTTCTGGATCGCCTCAGTCCTGCCGTGGATTACCATCACGCTGGGAAATATCTCAATGGTTCTGGCGATTGAAGCTATTGACGCTGGTCAGCCGGTGGTTCCAGCACGAATACTGCCCGCAGCAGTACGCTGGTTCCCCCGCTATATCTGGACGAATGCCATCACCACACTGCTCTTCTGGGGAGTGTTCACGCCGTTGCAATGGGCGATTAACCAGGGAGCGAACCACTGGAGCTGGCCCTGGTTCGTTCCAGGCGCCCTGTTGCTGCTACCGATGCTATTCTGGCATGTACGCCTGGTCTTCGCAACCTACGCCACCATCGTTGATGACCATACAGCCATTCGCTCAGTCATGATCAGCATGGGGATCGCCCATAATCGTTGGATGATGGTTGCCGCGGCCTTCGTTGGCTCGGTGCTGGTCGAGGCACCGATTGCCGGCCCTCTCTATTTATTAATTCTCAGGGTCTCTAACCCCCTGGTGGCAGAGGGCTATACCTGGGCACTTATCATGCTGATGAGACCTCTCCTTATTGCTACGCTGCACGAGGTTTATGAAGATTTCCGGCCCGCAACAACAGTTGCGGAGAGAGGGAAGCGGACAAGGTGGGTTCTACCGTGGTGGTAAGGCGACAGGGTTATTCCGCTTTCAATCTTGCCAATGCTATCTACCGCTTGTCTCGGACTTACCTGGTTTACTCTTGCTAAACAGAGGATTTTGCTTCTCTAACTTGAGCAAATCACGGAACATCGAGACAAATGGGACATCGGGATCAAGGCGCTCTACTCTCTCCAAAATGAGCTCTGCCTGACGATAGTCACCTTGTTCCATGTACATCGTTGCCAGGTAGATATTCAGGACGGCGGATTCAGGATTGGTGCTCAGGCCATCCTCAATTGCCTCAATAGCTTTTGCAGGCTGGTTATGCTCAGAATACATCTTGCTGAGTGCAAAGTAGAGATCCTCATTATCAGGCTCCAACTCAATGGCCCGTCTATAGTTCGCCTCGGCCTCCTCAAATTGTCCGAGCTTTTCGTGGACTTTAGCAAGGCCAAGCCAGGTATTTATCTGCTCAGGTTCAAGCTCCGCTACACGTTGACAGTGACGCAGTGCCTCCGCGTACTGCTCTCGTCCCATCGCAATCTCACCCAGGTGCATCTCGATATGGGCTTCGTTGGAAGAATCAGTATCCATAGCCCTGGCCTGGAGTAGATGATCTTCTGCCTCATCGAGACGATCAGCGTCTATAAGCGACTCAGCCAGCGCAATGTGGGCTCCTAAGTTACCCTCGACAGCCAGCGACTCCTTCAGAGCTTCCTCAGCAAGTTCCAGGCAACGTTCACCGCGTTCACGGTCTCCCACCTCAAAGTATTTCTCGCTGAGTCGTCGTCGAACTGCCGCCAGTCGTCTCAAGTTCTCCCCGCGCTGCTCTGTAAAACGGTGAGCCAGTGGCTCTACATAAGCGACACAGCGCTCAAGTTGGCCCAACAGAAGTGTACGACTGGCAGCTCGCTCGTAAAGCGACTGGTCAAGCGGCAATTTCTTGATGAGTGCATCGGTGTAATAGATGGAATGCATAAAACGCCAGAGGATAACTTCCAGGTAGTGCTGTGTATCTTCATCTGTGAGTTGCCGTGGGTCCGCCAGGTTATGCTCCTCCGCAAACTCTATCAGGTACTGGTCATATGCCTGGATTCTCTCTTGCAACTCCTCAATAGAAAGACTCTCTGCACGCGTTCCTTCATCGGTCATGCTCTGGATGCGCCACTCACCCTCATCCTGAACAAGGATATAACTTGACCAGAACCAGTATCGATGCGTTTCTTCGTAGATGACAGTTGCTTTGGGCAGTTCTGGAAGTGTGTCGCTCAGGGGAGTCTCGTCCAGTTCCATAGACCAGCCGCTCTCAATCACTTTGTGAGTGGTCGATTGATCGGCGTCAATTGGATTGGGAAGCTCAAGCTCCGATTGCTCAGGCTCGCGCTCACGGATGAAGTTCTGTTCCCAGTCGTCAGGATTAGCCGCGTCCGCCCAGGAATCGCGGCGTTCAACCCATTCATCCTCTGAGAGCCCTTCGCGAAGAGGCTATCCTGAGCAAGAAGATTATAGGCTGTAGGGTAGTCATCATTGACGTAGCTCTCCAGAAAAGTGGTGACGACTTCCTGGGGACTCAAATCGTGCAAGTTGGGGCTTTCTTCTTCGCTCTCCTCGTCGAAATCGACGTATCTGCTAATAAGATCGGGAGCCTTCAGTACCGCAGGCGCAAATGGTTGAGGAACAGGTAGTTTCCAACTCGGGTAAATTCTGGCTCCTTCGAGGCGTATCAGTGACCGTCGTGCTTCCTTGCGAACGCTCTTTGTAGGGCTCAATTCGTTAATGGCGAGCAGAAAATCAGCAGCATCGACATGATGTTCTTTCGATAATGCCTTGAGCAAAGCTATCTGTGCCCCCTCCGGCATATTGTTGATGTCAGTCAATGCGGCTTCTGCCTGCTCTCTATTCTTGCTCGTACGCAGGTTACTGGCGACCTCGTGATATTGCTCAAGTTGAGGCTGGGCCTGCACGTTATCTTCTTGCGAAACAGGTATTTGTTTAGTTTTTTTCTTTGCTTTTGCCATAGTCTGAACGTCTTTCCTTACAGTGGGGTTATCGTTATTTCTTTTGGGATATATTGTACTCCGCTCGCATAGATTACACAACTGCTACGATGCAGCGGGTTCTACCACAAATAGGGGACCAACGAGGGCGCCTTTACCCAACCACGACACCCCGCCCCTGACACCCACCCCCACGGCACCCACAAGGGGTGCCGCTACATTACGGGTTGCCCCGCCCCGCCGCCCCTACCCAACTACGAGGATGCCGACCCCCGATCTGTGGGGGAACCATCGTGCCTGGGTAGGGGCGACCAGGTGCTCGATAATGAATTTTAACGACCAAAGCCGGTGCTGTCATGCCTCGCCTCGCGAAGCATCTGTCGGCCCATCGAGAGAGACCCTTCGCGAGGCGAGGGGTGACAAACTATTACCGAGCTTGGTTGGGAACATTCATTATCGGCACTCTACACGGTCGCCCTGAAAGGTCTACACTTCACCATCTCCCATGACGTGATAAGATACTCATAGAGAGAGCATTCACACATAAACCAGCTCCTATGGCGCTGGAGGGACAAACCTATGAGCAATTATGATACGAGCGTGACCTTACGGTATCACCGTGCAACCAACCATTCGCAGCAGAGTCTCAGTGAGGGGCCACATTTTCTGGATTGGGCAAACCATCCCATCCCATATAAAATCTATCCTACACTTGAACCGATCCCGCTCCCAGCTGATTTTACTCCATCTGCCATCTCAGCGCTGGATGCAATCGCTTCCTCCAGCCCTGCAGTGCCTCACGAGCACATACCTGACCTTCAAGCACTTGCACGCTTATGTTTCTTCTCCAACGGTATTACCAAGATGCTGCGTCTTCCTTCAGGCGAAGAGTTGGCCATGCGGGCAGCTGCTTGCACTGGCGCACTCTACCATATCGAACTCTACCTTGTCTGCGGCGACCTTCCAGGCCTGCCAGCAGGTGTCTATCACTTCGGGGCACATGACAATAGCCTGCGACGGCTCCGCGCCGGTGACTTTCGCCAGGTGCTCGTGAAGGCAACTGCTGCTGAGGCATCGATAGCCGAGGCACCGATCATAGTTGTCTGTACCAGCACGTTCTGGCGCAACGCCTGGAAGTACCGCTCACGAGCGTACCGCCATACATTCTGGGATGATGGTACGATCCTGGCTAACCTGCTGGCCGTCGCTGCCGCTATGAATGTGCCAGCCAGAGTGATCTTAGGGTTTATAGACGCACAGGTGAACCAATTGCTCGACATCGATCCTCAACGGGAGGCCGCCGTCAACCTTGTTGCTCTCGGTCGTACAAGCCAGGTACCACCGGAAGCTCCCCCAGTTTTGCCACTCCATTTGCCGACAGTACCGCTTTCACGGAGGGAGAAAGAATATCCGCTTATCCAGGAAATGTCTACGGCTTCCTCGCTCACAACAGTAGAAGAGGTAGCAGCCTGGCGCGGTCTCCCCCCACATCCTTCGTTCCCACCACCGACAGGGCCGCTCATTCCGCTCCGACCGCTTGATGCATCAGCACTTCCAAACGATCCAATAGAGACTGTGATACGGCGGCGTGGGTCAACCCGCCGGTTTGCTCAAGAACCGATCTCCTTTGAGCAACTCTCGACAATGCTCACCCGGTCGATGCGAGGCATTCCCTCGGATTGCCTTGACCCAAGCGGCAGATCGCTGAGCGATCTCTACCTGATTGTTAATGCGGTCGATGGACTCAGACAGGGGACGTATGTGCTTCACCAGGAGAAGCAAGCGCTTGAACTACTCAGGGAAGGTAACTTTCGGCAGGAAGCTGGCTATCTGGCTCTCGGCCAGGATTTAGGCGCGGATGCCTCCGTCAACATCTACTTCATGGTTGACCTGGAACCGGTGCTGGCACGCTTTGGCAACCGGGGCTACCGTGTCGCCCAACTCGAGGCAGCTATCATTGCTGGCAAGCTTTACCTGGCCGCATATGCACTCAGACTTGGTGCAACCGGGCTCACGTTCTTCGATGATGACGTCACAGCGTTCTTTTCTCCCCACAGTGCAGGCAAGAGCGTGATGTTTCTGATTACGCCTGGTCGGGCATTCAAACGAGGGGAAGAGAGGAGAAGGGTCGTGGTTGGATTGTGACTCTTGTGACGGTTGTGAGAAGTGGTATGTTTTGAGTAATGGGACTGTGAGATAGAGTTTATTAGCGGTTGGTTGGTTGGGACAATTGGGACAATTGTAGAAGTGGTTTTGAATAGCGGTTGGTTGGTTGAGA
>WNGL01016189.1_pt1 | contig 10697 bp, 11 predicted proteins | sample 5400591 | NCBI WGS metagenome assembly WNGL01 (sample SAMN13153377, study PRJNA577476) | soil metagenome | isolation source: 80 cm soil or saprolite under Garry oak tree replicate 1 | place: USA:California | collected 2016-06-15
TCGCCGATCGCCCTCACGTGGCTTTCGCTCGAGTGGATCTCGTGGCTTCCGCCTCGAGGCGGAAGGTCCACGGGCGGAAGCACCAGCTCGAACCTGGTCGCCATCGCCTCGATTGCGAGGCAGATGGTCGCATCGGCGGTTTCGGCAACCGCGGACGTCACACGTCAATCTCGCGGCGGCTCTCGTCGAAGCGCACGTGCTTCTGCCGGCGGAACGCGAGCTCCGCCATCGAGACGACGGTCTGGACACGGACCCCGAGGTCCGCGTTGCAGTTCGGCGGAACATCGGCCCGCAGGCTCTCGAGGAAGTTGCGCATGTGCTTCACGTGCGTCTCGCCGGCGTCGCCTGGTGTTTCATCGCGCGCGTCGACCTCGTCGGCATGCGGCCGCTCCGGCGCCACCTGCAGCCGGTTCCCACCCATCGTCAGGTTTGCCTTCGTCCCGCGGATCACGTCCTCGAAACCGCGCTCGTTGACGGTGGATCCCGCCAGCACGATGCTGACGCCGGAGGGGAATTCGACCATCATCATGGTCGTGTCCGGTACGTCGCGGCGCTCGCCGAACGGCTTGCCATCGGGACCAAGAATCCCGTCGGCGTGGCACATGTCGGCGCCGATGCAACTCACCGATCTCGGGAACTCGTTCAAGTTCATCGCCAGCATGAGTGGGTGCAGTCGATGCGGCCAGAGGTCCCCGATGATGCCGGTCCCGTAATCCCAGTACTTGCGCCAGCGGAAGAAGCGCTCCGGACTGAAGTCGCGCTTCGGCGCCGGTCCGAGCCACGTCTTCCAATCGAGCGTCTGCGGTGTCAGCTCCGGCTCGATCGGGTAATTCCACTCACCTTTTGGATTGTTGCGGCAGTAGCTGCCCTGCGCCCACAGCAGCTTGCCGAGGGTGCCTTTCTTGATGAGATCGCGCGAATGAAGGTACTTCGTGTCGCTGCACCCGTGGGATCCGACCTGCACGTGGAGTCCGGTTTCCTTCGCCGCGTCATAGATCCTGAACGCCTCGTCCAGACGCCGCGTCATCGGCTTCTCTATGTAAAGGTGTTTGCCGGCCATGAGCGCATCGAAGCCGATGCGTCCGTGCCAGTGATCGGGAGTGGCGACGACGACGGCATCGATGTCCTTGTTGTCGAGGAGCCGCCGATAGTCGGTGTAGGCCGCCGAGTCCGGCAACTGCGCCGTCTTCTGCGCCTTCAGGCGCACCGTCTCCCACAGATCGCACACCGCGACGACCTGAACGTTGTCGTTCTTCATCTCGTCGCCGACCAGGTTGCGCAGGTGTCCGCCGCCCATCCCTTTCACGCCGATGATGCCGACGCGAATCCGATCGTTGGCGCCGATCGTCCGCCGCGTGATCGTGCGCGCCGTCGCCGCGGCGGCGCCGCGGTCCGCTCCGATCAACGTGGACGCCGCGGCCACGCCCGCGGTGGCCGTCCTGATGAAGTCGCGACGTGTGACGGTGTTGTCTTCAGCCATCTTCAATCTCCCGTTACAAGAGGTAATCTTCCGGGCGGACGTCGACACGTCTGCCGGCGACGACAGCGGCGTTGGCATCGAGCGCGGCGACCGTCGCGGCGTACGCGTCGGCTGGACCGCAGACAGACGGCGACCCCGTCCGGATGCTGGTAATGAAGGATTCGAACGCGACGACGAGCGTGGGTTTCTCAGGCTCGAGCGGAGCGTCTTTGCCAGGCTCCTTTCCTGCCTGCAGCAGCTTCGTCGCATCCGCCACCATCGCGATGCCGGTCTCGTCGTGGACCGATTCCTTGCGCGCGTAGACTTCCCAGCCAAGGAGGGGCGAGTCGGCTTCCTTGATCAGCCATCCGCGATTCTCCTTGAGCAGCAGGCTGCTGTTGCTGCCCTGGAAGATCGTGTAGGCGCCGCCAAACGAACTGGCGAGCGTCGCGCGGACGGTGGCGCGGGTTTTTCCAAAATCGATCAGGCAGGATGTCGTGTCCGGCGTCTCGCGGCCGTCCTTCCACGCAGCGACCGTTCCGCTTCCGACGATCGCCGACGGCCGCACACCGAGGTAATGCGACACGAGATCGAGCTGGTGGATGGCGATCTCGCCCATCAGGCCCGTGGACGATTTTTCCAGCCTCCAGTTCAGCGCGCGCTCCCGTTCCGCGGTCGGCGCGGCACGCCGCCAGCTGTCTTTCCTGCCCCACTGCGCGTTCACGAGCGCCACGTCGCCAAGAACGCCGGTCTTCACGAACTGCAGCACGTGCGCGTAGAGCGGATTCGCGCGGCCCTGGAGGCCAGCCTGAAACACGACGCCGCCGGCGTTTTTCGCCGCGGCCGCGATCGCGCGGGCGTCTTCCATGGAATTGGCGAGCGGCGCCTCGCAGTAGACGCTCTTGCGCGCCTGCAGCGCCGCGAGCGCAATCTCACGGTGACCAGGCGTCGGCGTGGCGATGACGATCGCGTTGAGGTCCGGCGCATCGAGCAGCCGGCGCCAGTCCGTCACCGCGGTGGCTTTCGGCGCGTTTGCGGCCGCGCGCTTCAGGAAGGGTTCGTAGACGTCGCAGATCCCGGCGACCAGGGCGGATTCGGTCCGGCCGAGCGCATCGAGAATCTCGCAGCCCCACGCCCCGAGTCCGACGAGCCCGAATCGGACCGGCGGTCCGGCAGCCGGCTCGCGCGCGGGCGCCTGCGCGAGCGCGAGACCCTGATGGCTCAGCAGCAACGCCAGCGTCCCCGCCGTCGTCTTGAGGAACTCGCGTCGATCGAAGGGCGCATCCATTGTTGGGGAATTGGGCGAGACAGGAGCAAGAAACGCACCCCCGCGACACGGGCGTAAATCCTGGAAATACGGCGCGCGCGGCCTGTCGAAACGGCGGGTCACCGGCAGATCGCCGGAACCCCGGCAGTCTATAATCGCGCCATGAAGCCACGCAGCCGACGGACATTCCTCAAAGAAGCGGCCGTCGGCGCGGCGGGCAGCGCGCTGCTGCCGTCAGCGCTCGGAGCGCAAGCGGCCTCACAGGATCGCGTCGCGGGCGCGAATCGGCGCGTGCGCGTCGCGCTGATCGGCTGCGGCGGTCAGGGAAACGCCGACCTGCGGGCGGCGCTCCGTCTCGGCGCGCAACTGGTCGCGCTCTGCGACGTGGATGACGACCAGGCGATGAAGACGGCGCAGCGGCTCGACAAGGAATTCAGCCAGAAGCCGGACCTCACGACGCGCGACTTCCGCCGGGTCCTCGATCGGAAGGACGTCGACGCGGTGATCATCGGCACGCCCGATCACTGGCACGCCCTGCCGACGATCCTGGCGTGCCAGGCCGGCAAGGACGTCTACGTCGAAAAGCCGCTGGCGCTCACGATCGGCGAAGGCCGCGTCATGGTGGACGCCGCGCGCCGCTACAATCGCGTCGTCCAGATGGGCACGCAGCAGCGCAGCTCGACGCATTTCCGCGATGCCGTCGACTACGTCAAGAGCGGCGCCCTCGGAAAGATCCGCGTCGTCAAGGCATGGGCGTATCAGGACTGGATGGGCAACATCCCCCGCGAGCCCGACAGCGAGCCGCCGGCGACGATCGACTATGACCTGTGGCTCGGGCCCGCGCCGAAGCGGCCGTTCAACAAGAACCGTTTTCATTTCAACTTCCGCTGGTACTACGACTACTCGGGCGGCCTGATGACCGACTGGGGCGCGCACATGATCGACATCGCGAACTGGGCGATGGGCATCACCGCGCCGCGCTCGGCAACGTCCGTGGGCGGCAAGTTCGGGTTTCCGGACGATGCCGAGGAGACGCCGGACACGCAGCAGGCGCTGTGGGAGTGCGACGGCTACAGCATGATCTGGGAGCACGCGACGGCGATCGGCCAGGGCCCCTACATGCGCGATCACGGCGTCGCCTTCCACGGCAACAACGGCGTGCTCGTCGTCGATCGCGGCGGCTGGGAAGTGCTGCCGGAGACGGAGACGAAGAGCGGGAAGAAGACGTATCGGATGACCGGCGAGCCGCGCCGGAGTGCGAACGGCGACATGCACCAGGCGCACGTCAAGGACTTCCTCGATTGTCTCGATTCGCGCAAGCGCCCGAAGTCCGATGTCGAGATCGGCCACAACTCGATGATCGCGTGCCATCTCGCAAACATCTCGTTCAGGACCGGCCGTCTCGTGCACTGGGACGCCGCGCACGAGCAGATCACCGGCGACGCCGAAGCGCAGAAACTGATCCTGAAGCCGTACCGGGCGCCGTGGAGGCTTCCGGCAATTGACGGTCAGTCCTAGCGATTGACCGCCCGCATGGCGCCTTCCGGATACCGCTCGCCGGCGACGCCGCCGCCGACCGCGTCGAGCTGCGCAATCTCGTCCTGCGAAAGCCGGATGCGCACCGCGGCGGCGTTTTCCTCGACGCGCTCCGCTTTCGTCGAGCCCGGAATCGGGATGATGTCGGGGCCGCGCGACAGGAGCCACGCGATCGCGAGCTGCGCGGGGGTGCAGCCTTTCGTGCGTGCGAGCGCCTCCACGCGCGCGACGAGATCCAGGTTCTTGCGGAAGTTCTCTCCCTGAAAGCGCGGATTGTTCCGGCGCCAGTCGTCCGGCGCGAGATCGTCGATCGACCGCAGGCGCCCGGTCAGGAACCCGCGGCCGAGCGGGCTATACGCGACAAACGCGATACCGAGCGTGCGGCAGGTGTCCAGCACGCCCTCTTCGGGGTCGCGTGTCCACAGCGAGTACTCCGTCTGGAGGGCCGCGATCGGGTGGACGCGGTTCGCGCGCCGGATCGTTTCCGGCGCGGCTTCCGACAAGCCCAGATGACGCACTTTGCCCGCGGCGACGAGCTCCGCCATCGCGCCGACCGTCTCCTCGATCGGCGTCGCGGGATCGACGCGGTGCTGATAGTAGAGATCGATCGTCTCGACGCCAAGCCGCTGCAGCGACGCGTCGCACGCCTGACGGACGTACTCCGGACGGCCGTTGACACCGAGAAACCTGCCATCCTCGGCTCGCACGTTCCCGAATTTCGTCGCGAGGACGACGTCGCTGCGGCGATCGCGGATCGCGCGGCCGACGAGCCGCTCGTTCGTGAAGGGGCCGTAGATGTCGGCCGTGTCCAGAAAGTTGATGCCGATGTCGATCGCGTGATGGATGGTGGCGACCGATTTCGCCTCGTCGGCGCCGCCGTAGAAGTCCGACATACCCATGCAGCCGAGGCCGATCGCCGAAACCGCTGGTCCGTTGGCGCCGAGATCCCGGCGCGGCATCTGTGCGTGCGTCATCATCTATGCAGTCTACTACTGCACGATGACCGATCCGGATGGGAGCAACCGAACTGCCGCGGGATGCTCGCAATTCGTTCGAGATCCCGCAGGCGTGGAAACGGCTGACTTACGAGGTTTTGGCGAGCTTACCTTGCGTGAAACCGGAGAGGGACGTTTCAAAGCCGATGATGCACAATCTTGTGCACAGTCCCGTAGACGACTCATGTCCCGCAGTGGATCCGATCCGATCGTCGCTTACTATTCGGGCGGTCCCGACGCTGGGGGCCGCATGCTCGCCGAGATACTGGCGTGGAACGACGAGCGGCTCGAAGCGGTCCACGACTACATCCAGTGGGTGTTTCCGACACGGCAGCCGAGCGGCGTCAATCCTCTTGCGCCACTGGTATCGGACGACACGGTCCGCGTGTTCGCGCGCGATGCGGAACTCCGCGATCGGCTGCGGCAGGCGTTCGACCGCATGCTCCTGTTCTACGGCCTGCGATGGAGCGATGACCGCGTCGAGATCGACCCGCAGCACTTCCCCGCCCGCGCGCGCGTCTGGCTGCACCCGGGCAATCACAATCACCTGCGTCTCACGCGCATCATGGAGAGCGTCGCAACGCTCGGGCTGCGCGCCGAGGCGCGCGCGCTGCAGAGGTGTCTGCTCGAAGACGTAGCCGAGGCCGCCGGTGCGGGCCGAATTTCAGCGCGAACGATCGGCTTCTGGCGCCGGGCGATCGACGGCGTCTAGGAGACCTGAGGCACGGCTGCTCTCTGCGATCCCCGAAAGACGGCCATCAGCGCGGGGACAGTCGTTGCCGCGCCGATCCCGACGAGCGCGAGGCCGATCTTTCGCCGGCGGCTCTCTGGAAGACGCGTCGAGACCAGCAATCCGATTCCTGCCCCGAGCGCCGCACGAGTGGCGACGACGAAGCCGAACGTCGGCAGACTGAGCATCACTGCTTTCACGATCTACCTCCAGACGTTTGGAATGATGGCGACGATGCGACTGGTCCGGGTGTTGATGACGATGAGATCGTCGCCCGCGAAATAGCGCTGGTAGTACGACGGCACGGGCGGCAGTCGCCTGACGAGCGGCTCGGGGACCGGCACGAGGCGTTCCTGAAGTCCCGGCGGAAGCTCGCCGCGCTCACGAAGCTGCTTCCGGAGCCCCGGCGGTAGCGACTCACGCTTGGCGAGCCCTGGCGGCAGCGAACCCGCCTGCGCGTACTTCCGGATCACACGAACGTGGCCGTCCCGATCGATGACCACTTCCTGCCCGGCTGGATTCTCCTTGTCGGCCCGGGCGTGTCCACGCCCGTGTCCTCGTCCCTGCGCTCCTGCGGGCGGCGCGGCGCAGATCATCGACACCGCCAGCGCGACGGTCATGAAAAGAATGTTCCTGCTCATCAATCACCTGTTGGGTTAAGGGTCAGTTGACGTCAGGAACAAGTTGAAGGCAAGGCTCGCGCCATCGCGACCTCATGGGTTCTGTCCACCATGTCGCGTCACGACCGCGGCCGTTTCGCCGCGAGCCGCCAGAACTGCGGCTCCGTCAGCACGGTGATGTAGTGCCCCTTCTCGCGCAGCCGTTTGATTTCCATGAGCTTCAGGCCGCCGTCGCGGCCCGCAGCCTGCAGCGCGTTCGGACGCCCGCGGACGATCACGGTCGTGCGCGCGGATGGGCCGCCGTGGACGATCGCGCCGGCGCGGCGGGCCGCCGCCGCCGCGTCGTGCCCCGTCTTGCTCAGCGTCCCGGTGAACGTCAGGTGGACGCCTTTGAGCGACCGCAGCATGCCGGGCTTCAGCGGCGTCGGTCGCGTCCGGAGCGCGTCGATCATCTCGTCCGCGCTCTCGTACCGCTTCCTCCGCTCGCCGATGCAGCGGTGCACGATCTCTTTCAAGTGATCGCTGCACCGCAGCCCGCGCACGTCGCCCGTGCGCATGCGCCGGCTCGCGTCGCCGAGCACGAGCATCCCCAGCAGCTGCCCTACCTGATACACATCGTCGCGCGCCTGCCACTTCGGCGCCACACGCGCGAGCAGGTCGCTTGGCGCCGTCATGCGATTCATCGTGTGCGCAGTGATGCCCCGCGCATCGCTCTGCTGGCGAACGATACCGAAGTCGCCGAGTTTGAGACGAGGGCCCGCGCAGACGAACACGTTGACCGGCGTCAGATCGCGGTGGAGCGTCTGGCCGCGGTGCAGCTTGCGCAGGACCTCGAGGATGCCCGCGATCTCGCGGCGCACGGCGGTTTCCGACCAGCCCTTGCCGCCGCGCCGGAGGAAGCTGCTCAGATCGCCGTGGTCCGCGTATTCGAGCACGAGGTAATAGAGGACGTGACCGTCGGCCCCCGTCATCGGGAACGCGTCGAACACGCGAATCGCACGCTCGTGGCCGTCGAGGACCTGCCCGAAGTACGCCTCCCGGATCCATCCGTCGATTCGCGTGCTCACCTTGATGCACACGACGCCCGGCACCGCGGCCGACCCTTCGACAGGCTCAGGGTCGCCCCGAGCAGAGTCGAGGGGCGAACGCCCGAGGCGCTGTGCGAGGTACGCCTGCCCGAAACCACCTTCGCCGATCAGCCGGTCGACGCGGTACTGCAGATTTGTCTCAGGGCTCCGGACGACCTGCTCCGGGGCGAGGAGCCAACCGGCCCGCGCGCGCGGCACGTGCGCCGTTCGCGCTGTCCTCGTAGTCGCGGTCCACGGGTTGTGCGACATGAATGACACGATTTTATACGTCAGAGCCGGTGCCGCCATTGGCTCAAGGTATTCGCGCCGACGGGCCCACTGAAGTCCGCGGGGCGCGGCTGCCCGGGAGGCGCCATTAGAAACCGCACCTCGTCGCCGATCCAGTCCATGATGCCGCGGCTCACCGTCCCAGCCTGCGCACCTTTCAGATTCAGATAGTCGACAGCCATTGGCGTCGCGCGCTCGTCGATGCGCACTTTCGCGTGCACCATCGTCTGGCCGCCGAACACGACCTTCATCTCGTTGCCCGTCGACGTGCGCGAACCGAACGCCAGCCATTGATCGGGCATCGGTTTGCCGTCCATGACCAACTGCACGGGAATCCAGTCGCCTTCGAGGCGCCGCAGGAGCGGAGTCATCTCGACGTCGAACGCAGAAGGGTCCTCGCGCTCGGCAGAACTCCAGGTGCCAGCCTCCGGACCTTCCACGAATTCGATATCGATCTGCGCGGGCGACGCTTCCACGTCGATGGTGAATATGCCGTCGTAGTTACCTTCGGGCGACTCGGTGCGGAACCGGTCGCCGTCGATGAGCAGCCGCGACTGCCCCAGCATCGCGGCCGGAACGGCGGCGCCGTCGAGTTCCAGGCTGGCAAAGCGCCATTCGCCCTCGAGGCTGCGCAGTTGCTGCACGTGGCGCGACAAGGCCGGCCAGTTCGCAAACCCGGTTTGCCGCGCCACGACCGACTGCGCGTCCGCCAGGCGGAATCCGGCCGCGCGGACCGCGGCCGCCTTCATCTTGCGGGCCTCCGGCAGGTGATCGCCGAATGCCTTGACGGCGGCGGACTCGCCGTCCTTCAGTTTCGCGAGGAGCGTCTTGGCTTGACGGCGGAGATGATCGAGATTGGGACGGGCGGGAAGCTTTTTGGCCACGGGTCCTCCATGCATCGCCTGGGGTCCGCAATCAGGCTGCACGAAGGTTCGTGCGTAAACAGTCAAACACTGAAGGTGAGTTGCACTCTTCCCGCGGACCCGGCGGCTTCCTTCGAGCCGGCCGGTATTCTAACCCAATCAGCGCAGATGCGTGGCGCTACACGAAGGGAACGAGCATCGGCACGCGCCGCGCGTAATCGCGATACGTCTCTTCGCCGAGCTGTTCTCGCAGGAACCGCTCTTCGAGCCGCGCCTTGACGTACCAGCCAAGCGTCATCACGACGGCGCCGAGCCACGCGAGCGCCGTGCCGCGCATCGTCGCCGTCGCGACCGACGCTACGGTAATCCCCGTATAGATCGGATGGCGGACGATGCCGTACGGTCCCGTGTCTATGAGATGGTGATGCTCCTTGCGCGCGACGTTGCTCGACCACAGCCGTCCCAGATGGATGCGCGCCCACCACGTGAACAGAAACCCGCCGAGGGCGAGCGCCACCATCGTCCATGCCAGAGCGTCCGGACTGCGCCACAGAATCAGCTCGCTTTGACGAGGATGGCGACCCATGCCGAAGAGCAGCGCCGCGCCGACCGCGGCGAGCACACGGTAAAGAATCTGGTGCTGCGTGCCTGGACGCTTCACGGAGCGGTCGCTCCAGACCGCCGCGGCGAGCCACGTCCCCCACCACACGAGCCACATCGCCCGCATCGCCGTTTCAGGGATCATAGTCGTCGACCCATGATATCCGGCGAGAAGGTGGACTTGGCGAGCGCTACTTCCAGACCGACGCCTTCTTCGCCCAGGTGGAGTCCTGGTACCGCTCGTCGAACGCCTTCCCTGTCGCTTTGAGTGCGCCGGCATCGTTCGTTGCCCGGTAGCGCGACACGCCCGTCCAGTACTGCGCCTCGGGCGCCGCGTCCGTGTCGGGGAAGCGTTCGACGACGTCCCGATACAGCTTCTCGGCCTTCGCGTAGTCCTTCCGCGCGAACGCCGCCGTCGCGACGCCCAGCCAGAGCTGCGAGAGGAAGTCGTCGGCGGGAAGAAAGCCTTCGATGCGATGCTGCTCGGTACCTGTCGAGTCGAGAATCAGGGTCGTCGGCGTCCAATGCGCGTCGAAGCGATCGCCAAGCTTCTCGAACGCGTCTTTGTCGTCCTTCACGTGCACGCGGACGGGCACGAAGTTGGCCGTGACGAAGTCAATCACGCGCGGATCGGGAAACACCTCGGCCTCCAGCCGAGCGCAGCCCGCTCACATGGGAGCGGCGCTGAAGTCCAGCAGGACGAGCTTGTTTCCGGCCGAGGCGAGCGCGGCGTCGAAGTCATGACTCCAGGAGATTTTGTTGGGCATCCTGCAACGCGTTGCAGCACCCGTGCCATCCCCTCAACCTGCAAACTCCGAGAACCACTTGACGAGCTCGCGATAGACGGGGCGACGAAACGGCACCACGATGTCGGTGAGTGCGTCGATCGCGATCCATTGGAAGTTGACGAACTCGCCTCCGCCGTCGAGCTGAACGGCCTCATCACGTCCGATGAATTCCATGAAGAACCATTTATGGACTTGCCCGCGCCCGGTCTTGGCGCTCCGCGCCGCCTCTGGAAGTTCGTAGCCGAGCCAGACGGGGACCTCGTGGACCGCTCCGAAGTTCGATCGTGACAGGCCCGTCTCTTCGGCGACTTCCCGAGACAGCGCATCGTTCACCGATTCGCCGGCACGGACGCCGCCCTGGACGAATTGCCATGACCCGGGAATGTCACGCCGCTCGAGCGCCAGCACTCTCCCGTCCGCGCGGCGGATCACCGCGCCAACGCCCATGCGAAAGCGTTCTGCGTTCACACTCATAGATCGATCG
>WNGL01010463.1_pt1 | contig 10696 bp, 11 predicted proteins | sample 5400591 | NCBI WGS metagenome assembly WNGL01 (sample SAMN13153377, study PRJNA577476) | soil metagenome | isolation source: 80 cm soil or saprolite under Garry oak tree replicate 1 | place: USA:California | collected 2016-06-15
CTGGTCCATGGCCTGCTCGGGCGGGGCGCCGCGGATCCGGCCGTGCTGGTCGTAGTCGTCCAGCGCGGTGGCGTCCCCGCGGCGCAGCCGCAGCGAGGCCTCGCGTTCCCATCCGGCGTTGAACCGGACCGGCTCGGCCAGCTGCACGTACCCGAGCCGGTCCGCCAGCAGCATCATCGCGCCGCCGCCTTCCACGGCGGCGAGCTGCTCCTGATCCCCGGCCAGCACCAACTTGCAGCCGTTGCGCGCCACGTACTCGGTCAGCGCGGCCAGGTGGGCCAGGGACACCATCGACCCTTCGTCCACCTCGATCAGCGACCCTGGCGGGATGGCGTCGAGGTCGGCCAGGAGCCTGGTCGTGTTCGCCGCGACGCGGACACCGGCCTGGCGGAGCTCGTTGGTGGCGTTCTGCGAGGTCGCGGTGCCGAACACCGGGCCGCCCCACGCCCGGGCGGCGGCGGCCAGCACCCGGGTCTTGCCCGTCCCCGCCGGGCCGGTGACCACCTCCACGGTCCGGGCCGAGGTCAGCACGTGCCAGACCGCCGCCGCCTGATCCAGCCGCAGCCCGCTGCGCGTCGCCTGCTGGCGTGCGTCCTGCGCGTGTTCGCGCAGCTGCGCCGCCGCCAGTGCCGCGTCGACGCCCAGGCGCCGCGCCGCCAGCTCGCCCGGCAGCCGCGGCGCCCGCCGCGCCTGCGCGTGCGCGACCAGCCGATCCTCGGCTGACAGCTGCGTGGCGGTGGCGTACCGCGCGGTGCCCGGCCGCGTGTAGACGCTGCGCCCGTCCAGCTCCCGGCGCAGCGACGCCGGGAGCGGCGGCCATTCCGGCGCCTCCAGGCACACCACGTCCCCGCCCCGCCCGGACAGGGCCTCATCGGCCAGGCCCAGCAGCAGTTCCCGCGCCGCCTGTGCGCTCATCCGCCGGGACTCGGCCGGCATCACCAAGGCCAGCTGCTTAACCAGGTCATGCCGGGTCCAGGCAGACTGCTTCTCCGACACCAGCGCCAGGGCCTTCTGCACCGCCCGGGCCTGCGCCTCGCGCGACAGCAGACCCGCCCGCCCCGGACCAGGGACGGCTGCTGGCGTGGCGGCGTCCGGGCCGCGCGCGTCCGACACCGTGGCCGCGATACCCGTGAGCTGGCCGCCGAGCGTGGCGTCCCACCGCGCGGCCAGCGCGTCCCAGTCGACGTGCGCCGCGTCCTTGCCCTTGCGTGACCGCAGCGTGGCGTCGTTCGCGATGTACAGCAGCTCGCGTGAGGTGGGCGCGCGCCCGTGCCGCTGCTCCCACTCCTGCGCCAGCTCGCGTTCCTTCTCGTGCACCTGCACGGTTCGCGTGGAATACGCGTCCATCTGCGCCTGCGTGACGCCCCGGATCTCATTGCCACGCCCGTCCGCGCGCGGCATCCACGCCACGCCGAACTCCCGCGTCAGCTCGCACTCCACCGTTGTCGCGGCGACACCCTGCAGCGCGCCCAGGACCGCGCGCAGGCTCGCGGTATCCAGCGCCCGCCACTTCCCATCCCGAACGGTCCGGGTGATCCGCGCGATCTGATTGTGAATGTGATCCTGCGGATCGCCGTCCCGGCTGGTGCCCTGCAGCCACGACGTCACGACCAGGCCCGCCTCCTCGAACCGGCCCGGCTCCTGCCCGTCCACCCGGACACCGTGATACCCGGTCCGGGTGACCCCGGCCCATTCCTGCAGGTAATCCAGCGCGGCCCGGTTGGCCCGGTGCAAGATCTCCTGGAACATCTCCTCCCGTCCGGACCAGTAGGCCAGCGCCCCGCCGTCGCCAGCCAGCCGGGCTCGGCGCGCGTTTTCCCGGATTGAGGCGTGCAGCACCGAGATCGACTTGGAGAACGAGACTGTGACGTCGGTGTAGGCGGCAGGCTGCCGCGTCACCTGGGCTGCTTCCCGCTCCAGCTCGATCGCCCGCTCGGCGGTGGCATGTGGCTCGGCAGCCTTCAACTGGGCCAGGTGATCGGCGAACGTCGCGTAGCGGCCACGCGCCCGGCCGAGCTTGGCCCCGGTCCGCGGCTCGTGCTGCTGGTAGACGGCGTCATAGGGCTTGCGTTCAACGACCTGGCCGGATGTGAAGCCGAGTGCTTGTGCTCCCGGGCCCCACCACCGGCCGGGCGGTTCCCCGGCCTGCGCAGCGTTGATGTAATAGCCGCCGGGCGTGCGCGCGGCGCTGGCCTGCCCCTGGGTCTTCCAGATGTAGCCGAGGTCGTAGCCCTTGGCGACGGTGACGACCACGGCCAACCGGCTGCCTCCTCCTTCCCAAGCGTCACGCGGCCGCGGAGCTGACCATGATCATTCAGATCAATGCAACGGTCTGCGCGGCTATTGATCATGGTGACGACCGGTAGCACGAGATCGCTGGAAGCGATCAGCGCATGAGGTGCACGCGTGCTTGGGAAAGGGGCAGTGACCAGGAGAAAGTAGAAATTAGCGCGTGCGGCATAGATGCCGTTTCTTCGCGCGAGGACACCGGAACCGTCTAGCGGACCATCGCCGCGGCGCAAGCGCCTGGTGGCCTGGGTAAAGTTGCGGTTCTCAGTTCGCGCGATCACGCTGGGGCAGGACCAAGGTGCTGCGCAACCTTGCTGCGATCGGCTAGATGGCCGATGAGACAAGTCCGTCTCCGGCCCTTCCGGTTCCTCCGCCTTTCGCTGAGTAGGTTTGAGTCCTGATGGGCGCGTATCGTTATATTCGATTTGCCTTAATATCTGCAGTCGCTATTACTGCCGCGACTCCTGTCGGGATATTATTTCTTAAGGGCAATGATTGCGGCCAGTGCCGCTAGAGCTAGAAGGCCAAGCAGTAGTGCCCGGGTAGCTCGGTTGGCCCAACGGTATTTCCGCCGTGCGACTGTAGCATTGGCATGGATCTGCTGACCGAGGTGGCGTACTAGGTCGTTGGGATTGGTGGTTAGGGTGTGCAGTACTGCCCCGTAGCTGAGATAGTCCTTCTTATAGGCCAGTGCCACGTCATGAAAAAAGAGCGGGTTGACGATTTCGTCAGTCAGATTGCGCCATGCTCTGACGCGCGGGTATATGCCCATCATGGCGCAACTCCCAGCACTGAACAGGGATATACCGCAGACGACGGCCGCGATGTTAAAGGCAATGCTCGCATTGCTGCGGTCTTTCGCCAGGTTGAAAAGGATGCCTCCGCTAACGCCCGTAGCAGTCAGCACCACACCGAGCTTGACCTCGGCGTGCTTGACCCAGTCGTTAACCAGCGACAATGCCCGCCAGGCCTGATCAGGGTCGGGCGGAAGCAGTGTGGTGTCCGGGGCGGCTGACCGTGAGCGGCGTTGCCTCATCCGGCCAATCCTCGACGGCGGGCTACATGAGCAGCTCGTTCGGCCTGGGCTTTCCTGCGGAGCGCAGTTCGCATCTGGCTGGCTTGCAGTGCCTTGCGGACCGAACTGGCGTCGCTGCGGTAACGCTGGCCGGCCAATACAGCAGTGCAGTATTCCTCGCCGTGTACGGCGCACCAGCACGCCGTTAGCAGTCGACCCTGAGCCTCCGGATCACCCTCAGGCAGTCGCGCGATTTCGGTGTCTGACCAGATGTCCAGGCTTGGCCCATAGCCGCAGGGGCAGCTCACCGCCAGGTAGTCATTCTTCTCTACGACGTCCCAGATGCTGCCTGTTACCACCATCAGGTGGCGGTCGGCTCCCTGTGCTGCCTTGGCAGCGTAGTTGACGGCTTTCCCTGCCCAGACTGGCTCTTGCTGGGCCGGGTTACGGGGGGTGCCGACCCGCTTAGCCAGTAGTCGGCTGCTGGCAACGCCAACCTTGAGCCCGGTCTCCGGGAGATCTGGCCAGCGCTTCTCCAACCTGCTAACCATGTCTCGGCTGAAGGTTTTGATCGTGATTCCGGCGCACAGCGCTCGCTCGTACCGGCGGTCGCCCCAGAACAAGGCGAAGGCGCCATCGCCCTGAATCGCTAGGAAGTCGGCATCGAACTGGTCGAACACATTCACGACACCACCGGTGCTGGCCTGGTAGATGCTGGCGGTGGATGCCGCCCACTTGCCCGTCCCGAGCTTGGTCGAGTTCTTCAGATCGGCCACTACTGCGACGGCGTCCCTGAGCTTGTGCCACCGCCGCGCGGTGATGGGCAAGGCGCTGACATCAAGGTCGTCGCCCTTGTCGACAACCTCAGGGGTAGAGGCAAGTTCAGTCTTGACGTTGTCATCTAGATCAGACAACAGGGCAGAAAGATCAACGGTAGTCACGAGTGTCTCCTCCGAGCATCTGCTACCCCTCGCTACGCGAAGAGAGCGCTATTGGCTGTCGTGTGCTTACGACCGCTGGAGGGACCGCCCGTATGGGTCTGCAGCTTCGGTCGCTGGTGGCCAGGACCAGGGGTAGACCGGGTTCCGGCGGGATCAGCCCCGGCGGGTGCTGCCGGGTGCTAAGCACCTTAGCAGATCGCTAAGTTGGTTAGCAGCCAAACTGCTAAGTTGATGAGCGTTCCTCCTCGCCTGGCTAGAGACGCCGTACTGCGGTGTGGGATACTCGGCTTCCACCCATGGAGGAGGGCGACCTACATGGCAGAAGCTCTAGGAGACGTCCTCAAGCGGGCGCGCGCCAGTTTGGGGCTAAGCCTGCGGGACGTCGAGCGGGCCACGGGGATACGGAACGCGCATCTCTCGCAGATCGAGAACCACACCATTACTAAGCCCGAGATGGCGATGCTCTGGGAGTTGGCAGCCTTCTATGGCCTCGATTACGCGGAGCTTTTGACCGCCGCTGGGCTTCCCGGCGGAACAGATGAGACCTCTGGACGTCAGCGGCGGCGGATGTCCGTCGCTATGCGAGCGATGGGAGAGCTCACGCCCGCCCAGCAAGACGAAGTACTTCGCTATATGGCGGAGTTGCGGGCGCGGGTAAGAGGTGCATGACAACCGCCTGCCTGCGTTTACGCGGGCGAAGATCGCCAGGCTCGCCGAGGATGCGCTGCGCCGCTCCCAGACCGTTGGGGTCTTCCCCACCCCGATCACCGCAGTGCAGCGATCACTTGGCATCCAAGATCGCATCGACATGCGGAATTTGCCCGAGGCGCTCGAAGTGAAAAAGCCGCGGATCTGGTCACGCATCCTCGGGGCGTACTGGCACGATGAGCGGATTGTCTTCATTGATCAAGAGCAAGCCGAGCAACGGCAGTTCTGGACAGACGCGCACGAGGCCAGCCATGCTATGTGCGGGTGGCACGCCCATATTCTTCGTCTTGACAACGAAGATACGCTTTTCAAAAGGCTTCAGCCAGGCGTCGAGACTGAGGCGAACTATGGTGCGGGCTATCTCATCTTTCAAGGTGGACGTTTTCATCGTGAAGCCCTGAAGGACCAGATTTCGATGCGCACCCCACTAGCGCTGTGCAGCAAGTATGGAGCTTCTCGTCACGCCACGCTGCATTATTACGTCGAGCACCACCCCTATGCCGTAGCACTGCTGATCGCAGGCCGATATCCATATGCTGATGGTTCAATCCCCATATGGAATAGTGTCGAGTCGGCAGAGTTCGAGCGGCGCTTTGGCCGCCTGAAGGACCGGCTTCCAGGGGGGAAGCTTCGGATCGTGGAGACGAACAATGCTCCATTGGCAGACATCCTCCGGGCATCGCATGATTCAATTGATCCGCCAAGTAAATTGATTCATATACCCGACAGCGGCGGCGCGCAGCGGCGATTCGTGGCAGAGGCATTCTTCAACCAGTGGACCCACTTTGTGCTCGTCGCAGAGGAGAAGTCAACACGTCTGGGTCGACGCGTCCGGCTTGCATCGTAGTCCAGCTCATCGGGGCATGCCGCCCTAGCTTCTGCTTCTGTTACTCGCGATCGGTCGAACCAATTGAATTTGTTCGCACTGTAATCCCGACCTGATTGCACTTATCGGCAGGCTACAAGAATGGCACAGAACTGGCCCACACGCGTTCGAAGCTGTCAAGATAGAGCACTGTCATCTCGCCGCCGGTGCCGCTGAGACAAAACACAGGTGCCTGGGCGGCGGGGATCCCGTAGCTGTGCTGATTGACCAGGAGCTGGTCGTCAGAGCGGTAGTACGAGTTGTACAGCACGGTGCGGTGGAGCCGGATCTCGATGTTCTCCATCGCGCAAAGCGGCCGGTACAGCGTCAGCGCGTTGCGGATCTTGGCGGCCATGGCGTCGCCGATACCTTCTTCCTCTCCGCGTTCTGCGACGTTCGGGCCGTCAGGATCTCCGAGCGCGATTCGTACGGTGATGCCCGCCCGGCCTTTCTCGACCAGGATCCTCAGGATCCCCGCATCTTCGGCTAGGAACAGCGCGCTGTAGGCCAAGATGGCGATCTCATGCTCGGCCGATCCGAACAGCCGCGCCCAGACCTCCCGCGGGACGGCCCACCGATGCGGGTAAACCGTCCCCAGTTCCTCCGGCCGCGCCCGCGCCGCCAGGAGCCCGCCCGCATCCGGCCACAAGTCAGCCTCGCCCGCGCCAACAAGCTCAGCAATCGCGGCCCGGTTGTGCGGATAAGGCACGCGTCCGTTCAGCCACCGCCGGACCGTCTTGGGATCGACGCCGAGACGGGCAGCGACGTCATCTTCGCGCAGCCGCGCCCGCAGCAAGGCCCGGCGCAGTGGCTCGTTCACCGTCGCCACCTCCCAGAACGCGAGGACACTCCCGACCGTACCAGAAGACGTCCCTAGAAGTCCCTCGGGTGGGGTTCAGAAGTTCCCCTCGCCTGCGCCAGCCTGGCCAAGAGGACGCGGCATCGCCTCGCCGTCCCAGCAGCAGTACGCAGGCAGGAGGAACACGCAGATGACCAGGTCGGTCCGGCTCTACACCGCAGCGCAGTTCGAGGAGGTGAAGACGCTGGTTGACCTGGTGGCTGAACGATCGGACCTGCCGCCCGTCGAACGCGACAGACTCGGCGCCTTCCAGGCGGACCTGCGGCAGACGGTACGCGAAGACCGTCGCCGCGCCGCCGGCGCGGCCCGCCTCCCCGCGGCGGCGAGCTGACCACGTCATGACAGCTGAACCAGCCGCCGCCACACGGCATACCGCCATCTACCCTGGCCGCGCCGACCAAGTGCGCAACGTCCGCCGCGCCGTCGCCAGCCACCTGGCGGGATGCGCGGCCGCCGCCGATGCCGTCCTCATCGCATCCGAGCTGGCCGCCAACGCCATCTTGCATTCCCGTAGCCGGGCCGGGCACTTCACCATCCGCACCGAACTGCACCCGGATCATGTCCGGATCGAGGCCGAAGACTTCGGCGGCCCGTGGCGCCGCAGGCAGCCCGACGGCCGCCCGCACGGCCTGGACTTGGTCGAGGCCCTCACCGGCCCGGACGGCTGGGGCACCGAGACCACCACCGGCGGCGGCCGGATCGTCTGGGCGCGCCTCGACCTGGACTCGGCGGGTGAATGAGCCAGCACCTCCGCCATGGCCACGACGAGGAGCACGCAGACAAGCACGCATTGTCCGACTTGTGACAGGCGAGGGATCAGGGACGTTTCAGACGTCTCCAGACGGCAGGCTGCGTCCGTGAACGTCCCGGCAAAGCTGGCTAGCGTGAACTCTATGCAGATGCTCACAGCCCGGGCCGAAAGCCTCGCCCGCACCCTCCTCGCCGACACCCTTCCCCGCCGCTGGTCCCACGTCCAGGGCGTCGCCGCCCGGGCCCGCACCCTCAAGCCGTCCCTCGGCGCCGACGCCGACCTGATCGAAGCCGCCGCGTGGCTGCACGACATCGGCTACCTCTCCGAACTCGCCCAAACCGGCCTGCACGGCCTAGACGGCGCCCGCTACCTCCGCGACATCCAGCACGCCGAACCCCTGCTCTGCCGCCTAGTCGCACACCACTCCTGCGCCGTCATCGAAGCCGAAGAACGCGGCCTCGCCCACGTCCTGACCCGCGAGTTCGCCCCGCCGCCCCAACCGCTGGCGGACGCGCTGACTTTCTGCGACATGACCACCAGCCCCGACGGTGACCAAGTCCGTGTAACCCGCCGCCTGGCCGAGATCCACGACCGCTACGGCACGGACCACCTGGTCAGCCGCTCCATCCGCCGCGCCACCCCGCTCATCCTGGAGGCCGTCGGCCAAGTCAACGCCCGAGCCGCCAGCACCAGGTAAACAACTCAGCCGAGATACGGCGTAGCCCGTCCCTCCAAGTAATGGTCAATGCGCAGCCGCATGGAACGATCCATGGCATACCCGCCTAGGTCCTTGCGCGGGACCCACCGAACCTCACTGCTCTCCTCGCTGCGCGTCGGCTCGCCGCCGGTAGCTCGAGCGGTCAGCACGATGGAGAACTCCTGCCGGGCCTCCCCGTTGCTGGTGTACAAGATCACGTGCTTAGGGTCGGTAAAGATGCCGACCAGGCCGGTGACCTCGCAGTCGATCCCGGTCTCTTCCCGGGTCTCCCGCACGGCCGCCTGTACCATCGACTCACCCAGGTCGATCGCCCCGCCCGGAAGCGCCCAGTTGTCGTTGTCGGACCGGCGGATCAGCAATACCTCACCTGCGGCATTGATCACCACCACGTTGACCGACGGCACCATACTGTTCACCTTGGGTGCGTCCGGGTCGTCGTGGTAGTCGATCCTGCGGGCCACGTCAGCTAGTCCCCATCCATGGGCGTGGCCGTTTCCCAGATCCGCTCGAAGCTGTCGATGTACAAGCTGGCCAGTTCGCCGCCCGGGAGCTTGCGTAGGTGCCAGGCCGGGGCCTGCGCCGCGGCCAAGCCGAACACGTGGGTGTTGACCAGCACCTGGTCATCGGCGCGGTAGATCGAGTTGTACAGCACCGTGCGGTGGAACCGAAACTCCACGCCCTCCACCTGCCGCAGCGGCCGGTACAGCGCCAGGGCGTTGCGGACCTTGGCGGGCACGGTATCGCCGATGCCCTCGTCGTCCCCGCGGTCGGCGACGACCTGGCTGTCCGGGTCACCCAGCAGGATCCGCACTCGCGCGCCCGTGGCGGCCTTGTCCTTGAAGATCTTCTGGATGCCCGCGTCCTCGGACAGGAACAGCCCGGCGTACACCAGCACGCCGATCTCCCCCTCGGCTTGGGAGAACAGGTGTTCCCACACGTCCCGGGGGACCTCGGAGCGGTGCGGCCACACTGCCACGATCTCGCTCTCGGACACCGCGGCGATCTCGTCCTTACCGAGAGCGTCGGGCCAGATATAGGCCTCGTCCACGCCCAGGAAGGACGCCACCTCGAACCGGTGCCGACGGTAGGGGAGACGTCCCCTGGTGATCCACCGCTCGACAGTCTTGGCGTCCACGCGCACGGCCTCGGCGAGCTGGTCGGGGGTCTTGCCCCGCTCGAGCAGGAGCGCTCGCAGCCGTTCGTTGCGCATCTCACCGGGCCTGCAGGACGTGAAAGGACGGCTACACCCTAGCGAGGGACGTCCCGGCACGTCCACCCCCAGTCCTGCCGCGTAGTAACCGCGTCCTGACCCTCCGGCGCATCCTCGCTGCATGACACCGAAATCCGCTCATCCGCGCACATCGCAGCATCTGGCAGGAATATCCGTGCCTCCTGCTCTCACTGTCGGCGCCGCAGCCCTGGCACCGGTAGTCCCCCTCACGCTGACGGCGCTCACTCGGAGCACCGGCACCCCGCATACTCCCCGGTCCACCCCGGACCGGTCGGGCCTGTGGCTGCGCAACGCCGCCGCTGGCCTGTGCGTCCTGGCCGCGGCGGCCGCCGCGGTCAGCTTTACCGCCCAGTACCGGATGGCCGAAACCGCCCGCCACCTCCCCGCCATCGCCGCCCTGGAAGCCGCCATCCCCGACGCCGCCGCGCTGGTCTTCGCCTGCCTGGGCATCGCCCTGGCTCTGCACGGCCGCCGCGCCCTCCGCGCCCGGGCGCTCAACCTGGCCTCCGTCGGCACCAGCGTGTTCATGAACGCCATCGCGGCCGAACCCGGCTGGCGGAACCTCGCCATCTGGGCCCTGCCCCCCGTGGCTTACGCCCTGGCCAGCGACACCCTGATCGGCGTCGTCCGCGCCTGGGCCCTGGCCCTCCACCAGCACCCCGCCTATGAGGCGGCCACCCCGCTGGCCATCCTCGGCGGCCTGCTCCTGTGGCTGCTCCGCCTGGCCCTGGCCCCCGCCTCCACCCTGGCCGGGTTCCGCGCCTGGGTCCTGGCCGAGTGCCCGGTCGCCCCCGGCCGTCGGCCGGCGCCCGCGCCGCACCCGAGGAAGGCGACCAAGACCGCCCGGTTCCTGGATCTGGTCACCGAACGGCACGGGTCTCTCGCCTCCCTCCCGCTCGACCGCGTCGCCGGGATCAGCGCGGCACTGGCGCCCCTAGCCGCCCTCAACGTCGGTGCCGCCCGGACAGCCCTGCGCAAAGCCGTCCTGGCCGCTCGGAATGGAGGCCCCCGATGATGATCAAGTTCGCCATCCTGCTGGCTGTCGTCCTGGTCCTAGCCGTCACCTTCACCTGGGCGTTCCTGCCCGCCCGGCACCTGCCCGGCAACCGCGCCCGCCACCTACGGATCCGCCTGCACCTGCGCCTGCACCCCGGCAAAGGCTTCGCCCACGTCTTCAGCATCTGGTTGCGCTGGAGCCGCTTCGCGGTCCTGCGTCGCTCCGGCCAGATCCGCCCCGCGCTCCCGTGGCGCTACAGCCTGCTGGACCCGCGCGAGCACTCAGTGTTCCTCGGCCGCGCCCAGTACCGCCACCGCCTGCA
>WNGL01020557.1_pt1 | contig 10695 bp, 11 predicted proteins | sample 5400591 | NCBI WGS metagenome assembly WNGL01 (sample SAMN13153377, study PRJNA577476) | soil metagenome | isolation source: 80 cm soil or saprolite under Garry oak tree replicate 1 | place: USA:California | collected 2016-06-15
GGGTTGGGAACCAACCATTGACTGATCCACTGGCTTCGTTGTTCGCTGTGCTACAATGGTGCATGTTTCCTCCCTGAGAATGGTGTCCCTTTTGTTTTTCACCTTATCTCTCAGGGATGCTTTTGGCAACTTTTCCCTCACTTGTCACATTGGTTCATGCTCTTTTTGAACCTTGCCTAAGAACAGGAGTGCGCTCATGCGCATTTTCGACAGGATTTTAGTCCTGCCTCAACGAGAGATCGTCAAGCGCCAAGCTGTAGGCAACCTCGAAGGGCTTGGCTATAAGGCCGCATTGCAACAATCCGATCAGGTGGCCTGAGCGGCATCGCGCGGGCCAGGGAGACCATTTTCAGGAGAATCCTGATCCTACCTCATATAAAGCATTACCCTATCCAAAGAATTTATCTGATCCTGCGCAACTTTTCCTGTAGCCCCCTGGAAATGATCACCTTCTCTGTGCTATAATAACAGTGTCGAACGAAAGAGTTTTTCCTCCATAAATCAGCGTTGACTCCAGGGAATCTGGGCCTCGCCTGCAATCCCATTATTTCTCTTCAAATCGTGTTCTCTTCAAATCGTGTTGTCTATTGCGTTTTGTTTAGTGTGGTTTCTATTCAGAACAGGATATTCAGCCAGATACCTCCATGCAGGTTACCTCTCGCACGGCTATTTCATCATTTTTTTTGTAGAACTTATATAGTCAAGCCGAAAGGAGTACCCTGATAATGCCAGTACTCGCATCAACCGATCACCTCACTCCAAAAAGCGCTATTCGTCACCGTACCATTGCTGAAGACGACGAGAAGCAGGGCAAAGGCCCTAAGGCGACCAGCGGCATCACCCCCGTTGCCGAACGCGCATCTCGCCTCCGCCAGAAGCAAACCGAGGAAAAGAAGGATGATGAGGATATTGAAGAGTGGAAGCTTGCCGGGGCCGATGAGCCTGCAACGAAGCGTGCTCGCGCATCTGCTGGGACATCACCAGCTGCCGCCGCTCCTAAGCCCAAAAAGCTTCCGAAACTGCGTCTTCCGGGCAAGACGGGTCCCAAAGGGAAGTTCGCCTTGCGCGTACACCCGATGCTGTACCTGGGTATAGGCATGGTCGTCATGCTCGCGCTGTGGATGCTGCTGACAATGGCGATGAGCTGGTGGAACACGACCTGGGATGATATTCATTACGGGCGTCCCCGCACCTTCCAGACCGATGCAGTCGTGGGGCATAACGACTCGCCAGCCAATCCCAGTCACTTCATCGCGATCAACCTCAATGGCCGCATCGAGGTCTTAGAGTTTCCAGCTGGAGACGGCTCGAAAGCCCGCATCTACATCGGGCCGCAGTTATACGGCTCCGGCGAGGAACTCATCCCTGTTACATTGAGTTTTGTCGATGTGAACGGCAATCATCAGCCCGATATGATCATCCATTTTCAAGATACGCGTATCGTGTTTATCAACGATAAGGGCAGTTTTCGCCCGGCCACTCCTGACGAATTACGCTCTGTGGAACAATACCTGCGGCAGCACGGACAGTAAGATTGAGAACCAGAGAAGGCCGCCTGACGTCGAAAATAACACGACAGGCGGCCTTCTTTCCCGTCACTTCCCTACCTACCTCTTTTTCAACCCGTTTTGCAGGGGTTTATCCGTAGTAGTGATCTTCGTTGTTTTTATGTGGGGGACACTGGTTTCCGCAGCCTGGGAAAGCACCGCGCCAACCGAGAAACCAACACGCTTGCGCGCGGGGATGGTGATCTGCTTCCCGCCGCGAATGGACTTCACTTTGCGGGACGCGACATCGCGCAGATTCCAGGTACCGAAGCCCATCAAGCGCACTTCGTGATCCTGAGCGATCTCTTCGCGTACTACCTCGGTAAATGCATCGATGACCTTGGTGGTTTCTTTCAGGTTCATGCCAGCCCTGGCAGCGACCTGGTGAATCAGCTCATCTTTCCCAACAACGATATGACTCTTTTCGGGTGTAACTGTAGCCATATGAGTAAATCTACTCCTTCTTAAAAATGGGCAACGATTCCTCTTGCCCTTCTGTTTTTTTACTACAACGCGCGAGTGCTATGTGTTGACGACCGCCTTATACATTCGGGCAGGCCATGTAGTGACATTGCGCGTCGGAATGGTCTTGCCACTCACCTTCACTATACAGAATGCGACCAAATGCTTTCTGTAACGAACCACGCGCGCGAGGTAGCCAGACAGGCACAGTTACCCCACCAACCCCTGCCTGATCGCAAAAGCAACAGCAGCAGCCCTTCCGGGCACATCCAACTTCACAAAAACATTGCTCAAGTGGCGATTAACCGTTCTGGGGCTGATGATCAGCGTCTCGGCAACCTCGCGGTCGGTATGCCCCTCGGCGACCAGGCGCAGCACATCTAACTCGCGCCGCGTCAGGTGAAGCTCAAGGCGGTAGTCGCTATGCACGCCGTGTTCCACCGTTACCTTGCGCGGTGCGCCTTCGCGATCACGCGCGTCGAGTTGTCGCACACCTTCTTGCAGCGTGTCTACCAGGTCAGCGGCCCGGCGCATTTCATAGCATAGAAAGAGTTCTCGCGCCTCGTTACACAGACTATGGATATGTTCGAGCGAGTAGCGCATACGCTCGTTTTCCCCGCTTGTGCGCATCAAGGCAGTGCGCGCCTGCTCGTAGAGAATGGCCGCTTCTTCCGGCTGATTGTGCACCCTCCGGCAAAGCGCCAGGCCATCTTCAAACGCGCGCTCCGCTGTTTCCCAATCACCCTCCAGAGCCGCAACCTCGCCCAGTATGCGATCAACGGCCACGCCATAATACATGAGGCCGTGCAGTTCCTGAATGCGCTTACTATAGGTAGCAGCCTGCTTAGCAATCCCCAGGTGGAGGAAACCTTCAGCGAGCATAGGAACATAGAAATGACCGCTATACCCCACCGGCTCAGGCAGTACAGCCGCCTGTTCAAGCTGGGCCTTCGCCGCTTCAGTACGGCCTGTTACGGCGAGAAAATGGCCATACAGCGCCATCGCGCTTGGATACCATTCTGTGTTTTTGGCTGCAACGAGATCTGCCTGGAACAATAGCTCCGCCTGGCGCCAATCCCCCCTGCGAAACGCAAGCTCCGCCTGCGCCTGTATGACCAGCGGCTTCAGGCGCGCATTACTGGTGGCTTCCGCCTCCTGCATCGCCTGCTGGAGGTGCGTTTCACAACCTGCCCAATTGCCCTCGGCCAGCGCCATCGCGCCCTGGTTCCAGTGGAGCCAGCCAAGCACATGGCGCACACCGTAACGCCGGGCCAGCTCAAAGCCGCGGAGATTATGCAGCCGGGCCTTCTCCATTTCGCCCAGGGCCTGGTAGATGATACCAAGCCCCTGATCCCCCAACGCCGCGCGAAATGGATCACCAATGGCCACATACAATTCATGGGCCTGCTCTTGCAAGCGAATGGCTTCATGAATATCAGGTGCAGTGCAAATGCCTGGCTGCCCCTATCTCCCATCTCAGTCGCCAGTTGGTGCGATTGCCACAGGGCCTGCTCCGCCTCCTCTGCACGGTTGAACAACATCTCCATCGTGGCCTGGGCCTGTAACAGCAAGATGCGTTCAGTAATGCTCACCTGCTGCAATCCCGCCGCGCCAGGTGAAGAGCGACGCGACGACATCCACGAGACATGGAGGGCTTGCTCGCTATGCGTGCCTGTATCTTCGCGCATCCCCATCCCCGCATCCAGCGCGTCACGCGCAGCTTGCAGATGAGCAAGCGTCAGTTCGTATTTGCCCTGCATACGATAGACATCCGCGAGCAACCGGTTGGCCTGCGCAACAAGCAGCGTGGGAGGTTGGGGAACGATGGATGCTTCTCTTGCGCGCTGCAACTGTTCCAGTGCCTGCTGAAATGCCTGCGTCGCCTGTCCCAGTTCACCCAGCTTGAACCAGCTCTCGCCAATAGCTATATGGAGTTGCGCTGGCGAAGGGAGTGATCGTCCCTCGGGTCTCGCCGCTTGCGTATCCAACATTTGTAATGCCACGCGAAAGTGTCCTACAGCTTCACGGTGCGCTTGCTGGCGCGCCGCGTGTTCGCCTGCAAGCAGACTCCATCGCAAAGCCGCTTCCTGCTCGCCGCCGATTACATAATGGCGGGCCAGTTCCGCTGCCGGTGCCTGCGCGCCATAAAAAGCCTCTAGAGCCGCGCCAATTCTGCCATGTAACGTGCGCGCTTGATAAGCGGGTACCTGGTTGCTCAAGACTTCCTGCACGATGCCCTGGCAGAATATGTAGCCAGGAGACCTGGAGAGATGCTCTCGTAAGTAATGCTCTTCGGCCTCATCCGCCAGTTCCTCCCAAAGGGTGGGGCTTGCGTCAGGTGACAGGGCAATGACCGATGATTGGACCGCCTCATCAATGAACGCCTGCACCTTCGCATCGCTTTCCCGTAAAACCATCACCAGTGCTTGCAGTGGGAAAGTGCGCCCAAAAAGGGAAGCGACGCGTAAGAGTTCCAGGCAAGGCGCGCTTAATCCTTGCAAGCGCTGTTCTACAGCCAGGGAAATGCTTGCCGGAAGTTCCGGGTTGATAGTGCGCGAGAGGTGCCACACTCCATCACGCTGAACGAGTTGACCATTGAGCGTGAGCATGCGCACCAGTTCTTCAAGAAAGAAAGGATTACCCTCTGCGCGCGCGAGTAGCGCGTGCGCGTTGCCGGTGTTGCCGGGAAGGAGCATTTGCAGGTGTCGCTCGGCTACATCCGCGCTGAGTGGATGAATGGGAAGAAAAAGCAGTAATCCCTGGCGCATAAGCTCGCTTAACATTCTGAGCGCGGTAGAGGATTGATGCGCTGTTTCAGCATCCCCACGAGCCTGCATTGACGCGGGAGGCCTTGTAACCCCAACTAGCGCAACCGGGCTGCTGTGTAAGCGCACGGTGAGGTACATCGTGAGCTCCAGGCTGGCGCTATCGGCCCATTGCAGGTTATCGATGCTGAGCATGAGGGGGCGCTCCGCCGCCATACGTTCCAGGAACATTGCTACCGCGTCGAAAAGGCGGAATTTCTCCTGGTCGGGGGTGAGTATCTCTGGGGTGATCGTTCTATTTAGCAGGTGTGGGAGTTCGGGAAAAAGGCGCGACAGCGCGGCTACCAGGGGCGCGCCAATCAATGAAATCGACGTACCTGTGGCATCACGACCTTCGCGGTTCTCAAGTCCGACAAAAGAGCGTAGCGTTCCGGCGGCTGTTGAACGTATGACGGGCCGAAGCGCCTCGATAAAGGGCAAATAGGGGAACATGCCCCCCGACTCGTAGGTGCGCCCCTCCAGTATGGAAAAATGACGAGACCGGGCTTCTAAGCACATCTCGGCCAGCAGACGCGATTTCCCCACTCCTACATCGCCGCTCATCATCAGTGCGCGCGCCCCAACGGGTTTTTGCTGCGCGACCGTATCCAGCAGGGCACAAATAACGCGCACCTCCGCCTCTCGCCCCACGAGCGGCAGCGGAGTGGCGAGTAGCTCAATTCCTGACAATGGATCGGCGAATGGGGCTTGCATGATCGTACTTTCTCACTGCTACCTGTCTTTGCCCATGGATACCTGCTTCTGTTTTGCCATACGCGGCGCGATATCGTGATAGATGAACAGGCCATAGTAGACAAGCAAGAAAGGCGTATCGAACAGGAAATAGAGCCAGAAGACGCTGGGAGCGCCCAACGCTAGCAGGTGATACAGCAAGGCTACCGCGACCAGGGTCCCATACACTGTCGCGACGATAGCCAGTGGACGTACGCGCGCCCATTCGCGTTCTGTGGTCAGCCACAACGCTCCAGCTGCATTCCCAAGAATAATGGCTCCTATAAAACGATCCAGCAGAGGGGGAACACTGTTGGGCCAGAGCGGAAGTTGAAGCTCTGGCAAGAAGAAGAAACCAAGCCCAATAACCAGGTTGACCAGTCCTGCGAAAAATGCCAGTACTCGTTCTGGCACGCTAAAAACTTGATGATTCATCATGTGGCTGCCCCTTTCTCATCATCTGACCCATCGATTATACACTAGATCAGTCAGCGTGGTAATCCCTAAAAAGGTCTGCGGCTAATCAGGAGCAGCCAGCGGTAAATCTTTAGAGAGAACTACAGCAGAAGAGCCAGGAGGCCCCTCTAACGATTAGAGAAAATCGTTAGAGGGGCCTCTTAGTTTTGCAGACAATGTATGGAGCTATATCACCGGTAACGTCTGCCCATCGGTCATGGCCTGCGGCCCGGCGTGCAGCGCACCACCACCTCCATCAAAGGGCGTGCCGGGGATGTTGGGGTTATTCAACACCTGGCGGGCAGCCTTAACGCCATCGAACCACATCCCCACGTGTTCCAGTTGAATGCCGGAAGCGTCGCCCGATTGATCTGCCGATGTCACCGTGGCATTGCGCGCGTCTGCCGCGAATGCCACAAAGGTAATCAGGTGGAAAATCGACTCGGCGCTGCCATCGCCGCGGGTAATGACATCTCCAACGTACTCCGCGTGGCCGAAGGGTTTGGCGGAAAGTTCGGTGAAGAAGACGGTAAACTTCTGGTTGGGTGGCATGTTCTGCACATCCACGATCACCGTGTCAAAATCGTTGGTCTGCGGATTGCCCTGAATGACCGTTACCAGCCCTGTGGCGTTCGGGAAGAGCGCCTTGATACTTGCCGGAGACAGCGGAAACTGCACGATCAAGGTGGGGTCAGCCGATGCCAGGACCTTGACGGTCGGGGCTTCCTGCGTCCCAAAGGAAGGCGTGCGCAGCGCCAGCGGCGATGTTGGGAAGCCAGGGCCTCCCGTAGTAGTATTGGGCGTGCCGTTGTTGTTAGAAGGCGGACTTGATGAAGTGCAGGCCGTCATGAGCAGGCCAATCAGCACCACTGCTACCTGCACCCATCTCCGCTTGAAAATGCTCTGTAGAAACATGTCTTTGCTCCTCTCCTATGCTAGAATACCGGCGCGGTTTGCCCGTCGGTCATGGCCTGCGGCCCGGCGTGCAGCGGCGGATTACCACCATCAAAAATGGTGCCTTTGAGCGTCGTGTCGTTCAGCACCTTCTGGGCATCCTGAAGCGAGGAGAACCACATGCCCATATGTTCGAGGTTGACGCCCGAAGTGGTGCCTTCCTGTCCGTCCTGCGACGTGCCTGGGTTGCGCGCATCCATCGCGAAGGCCACGAACGTAATGTTCTGGAAGATGGTCTCGCCACTGCCATCCCCACGAGTGGTCAGATCTGCCACGTACTCCACGTTGCCAAAGGGCTTATTTGCCAGCTCGATAAAGAAGATGGTGAAGGTGATGTTTGGTGGCATATGCTGTACATCGACGATAACCGTATCAGCAATGGCGTTGTCGCGATTGCCGCGCACAATGGTCACCAGCCCGGTAGCCTGTGGGAAAGCATTCTTGATACCACTTGGCACAAGCGGAAACTGGACGATGGTAGTTGGCGGCAGCGAGTCCAGCACCTGCACACTCGGCGCTAAGCGACCATCGCGTTTCATCTGGCGCAACAGCGCGACGCCAGGGTTATTCTGACTGGAATCCGATCGATGGAAAGTCACTGTTCTCGCTGCTGCCGAAGCCACACCGGCCTGGGCGCTTGAAAAGAGCAGCAGAAGGGTCAGCAGCAATGAGCTGCTCAAGAGAATGCGGCGTACTAGTTGCATGGGTAAGCTCCTTTGTTATTCAGGCGTGTTTCTAATGGATTGTCCCGCTTAAAACACCGGGGCTGTTTGTCCATCAGTCATAGCCTGGGGGCCAGCATGGAGGGGTGGATTGCCGCCGTCAAAAATGGTGCCTTTCAGCGTGTTGTCGTTCAAGGCTTTCTGGGCATCCTGAAGCGAGGAGAACCACATGCCCATGTGTTCCAACTGAATTCCGGAGGCCTCACCGCTCTGATCCTGGGATGTTGTTGGCGTGCGGTTATCGGCTGCAAATGCGACCAGCGTGATAGCCTGGAATGATGCTTCGCCGGAACCGTCGTCGCGCGTATGCAGGTCGGCCACATACTCGACATGTCCAAACGGCTTATTTGCCAGCTCGATGAAGAAGATGGTGAAAGTGGTATCAGGCGGCATGTGAGAGACATCAACCGTGACCGAGTCGAAGAGGCTGACCGCAGGATTGCCCTGGATAATGGTCACGACGCCCGTTGCCTGTGGAAAGGCCTTTTTCACACCACTGGGGAAAAGTGGGAACTGAATGATAACGCTGGGCGGCTGCGAGGAGAGCACCTGCACCGTCGATGCCAGTTGGTGCGCCTGCACCATCTCTCGCAGCGTTTGGGGATGAAAACTCTGGTTGCGAATCTGTCGCCCGGCCTCAGCACCGGAACTCGCACCTATGGTATGCGCAAGCGCCGTCGCCGCGACCGTCAGTGCCAGGAATAACACGCTCATCAACACAATACGTCTGGAAATGGTAATCTTGATCATTGTCGCTCCTTCTGATTAAGAACCCTGGTCGAAGCTCATATCGGCCAGGGCTATTACTTCTTCAGCAAGCGTACAAGTATTTCATCTCTGAAACATGCGCAAGATTACCCATTTTTCCTTGATGGGAGTATCGTTATTCGATTACCGTCGCCGTCACCGAATAGATCGAGGGCAAGAAATCTGCGATCAGCCGCCAGGTATCGCCGCGATCATGGCTGGCGAAAATCTGGCCTGTGTTGGTGCCGACATACACTCCACAGGGGTCCAGTTTGTCGGCACACATACCGTGACGCAAAACGCCCAGACGCACTCCCTGGCCCGATGGCAGACCTTCGGCCAGGGCTTGCCATTGCTGGCCGCCATCCTGAGTGCGATACACGGTAAACTGCTCCCCCACGTTGTTACGCCCATACGGGTTCTCCACCACTACGAAGACGGTATCAGGGTTATGGTAGTCCAGCGCGATAGGGAAACCGAATTCGGAGGGCAGATCCTGCTGAATATCGATCCAATCATCGCCCGCATTGAGGCTCTTGTAGATGCCGCAGTGGTTCTGCTGGTATAACACATCCGGCTGTGTGGGGTGCTGTAAAAAGCGGTGAATGCACTGCCCATACTCTGGATACTTTTCGGGTAGGAAACCCGCGCGCGTATTCTTGTTAGCGAAGACCCAGTTCTGCCCGCCATCATCTGTGCGCATACAACCTACCGCGGAAATGCCCACCCACATTCTAGAAGCGTTGGTGGGATCGGCGACGATGCTATGCAGGCAAAGCCCTCCCGCGCCGGGTTGCCAGCTACTGCGGGTGGGATGATTCGCCAGGCCAGCGTTCAAGCTCCAGTTTACACCGCCATCAGTACTTACCCAGAGGCTCGCCGGATCGACTCCCGCGTAGATCGTTCCAGGCTCACTTGGGCGCCCAGGCTCAATCACCCAGATATTTTGGAGCTTCTCACCGCTTTCCTGCGAGAATTGAATTCCCTGCTCGGGTTCCTGCCACGTCTGCCCAAAGTCGTCGCTATAGCGCAAAAAGGTGCCGAAGAAATCACCGTTATCGGCAGCAAACAGTCTGTGCCCCTCGCGCTGATCGAGTGCCGCGTTGAAAATGCGATTACTGCCAAGCGCGGTAGAGGTCAGCTCCCACCGTTCTCGATCCTTTGAGGAGAGCAGGAATAACCCTCGTTTCGTTCCCACGAGAACCAGCACTGTGCCCTTAGAAAACGCTGTGTGTCCGCTCATAAGAAATCCTCCTATGGAATAAAGGCTCCAGGTGACATCAGTTAGCATCAGCCACCAGCAACGGATTGTAAAATGTGGATGGTAGCTCCATTGCCTACAGGGGTATCCAGGCCCTGGAGATAACGAACGTCTTCGCGATTGAGGAAAATGTTGACATACGTACGCAGTTCGCCCGTTTCGTAGCACAAATGAAAGCGCATACCGGGGAAGTCACGGTCGAGCGCGTCAATAATTTCGCGCACGGTATGACCGCTAACCGTTACTGATGCCCGGTTACCAACTTTTTCGCGCAATACGTGGGGCAGGATAACCCGCGCGCTTGGATTGGCTATCGGTGAGTCCATAACAACCTCGCTAGCAAGCTTTTTGTAGTTGTGATGCACTATGATTTAGAACAAGTATACCAAACACCAGGCAAAAGCACAAGTGTATATTGGATAGAAATTTTCTTATAGTCTTTATTAGTGATCTTGTAGCAACTTTTTCGACTATCCTCAATGCGGGTGATAGTTGTCTGCTAACAAGTTCTCTCTATCTAGAAAACGGCATTCAGGGGTAGAATTAGCGAGGTTAACAAGTACCCTGAAAATCCTCTCAAAAGTTTACTTCTTTGAAGTTGATGTGGTATACTGCCGCTAACATACCTTAGCAGCACCAAAACACGCAAGAATATGGGACTTCTGTCTGCTAAGGCTGCTCAAAACAGCGTGACAGTCTGTCTGCTAAGGTCTTGAGTCAGGAGATGCCGATGAAACGGGTGGCGCAACCTGAGCTGTCTGCGATGGGGGAGTCGGTCCTCAGCCACTATGAGCAGCGCCTTCGTGTCGAAGAGGATCTGTCAGTCGCTACCGTTCGGAATTACCTCAGTGATCTGCGCCAATTTGCCGCATGGTGCGAGGCAAGAGGGCCTCAGGGTCGTGAGCATGCTGCGTCTTTTACCCCCGAGAAAGTCGCCACTCCAACGCTCATCGAGTACCGGACCTATCTCCAACACCTGTTGCAGCTCAAGCCTACTTCCGTCAATCGTG
>WNGL01010465.1_pt1 | contig 10694 bp, 11 predicted proteins | sample 5400591 | NCBI WGS metagenome assembly WNGL01 (sample SAMN13153377, study PRJNA577476) | soil metagenome | isolation source: 80 cm soil or saprolite under Garry oak tree replicate 1 | place: USA:California | collected 2016-06-15
CCAGCTTCGCGACATCTTCTTTGAGAATGACTTCCATGATGGCTCCGTTCTGAAATCAAATTCGCAGCCACGGATTTTCGCGGATTAACACGGATCAAGAAACAGAAAGAAAAAAATCCCGTACAGATCTGTGTAAATCCGTGGCCTGTTTTTACGACGCGCGTCCGGCAAACGGTAGCAGAGCGATATTGCGCGCCTGCTTGATTGCGGAACTCAGACGGCGCTGGTGCGGCGTACACACCCCCGTGAGCCGGCGAGGCGTAATCTTGCCGCTCTCCGCCACAAACTGCGCGAGCAGCCGCACGTCTTTGTAATTGATCGCTGCAATTTTTTCAGTGCAGAACTTGCACACTTTTTTGCGACGGAAGTACTTGCGACCGCCGGGGCCGCCTTCACGACCTCCGCCAGGCCCGGAACGCTGTGGACGCCGTTCGGTGCTCTGTCCTTCGCCTGCAGATGTTGGTCTAGTTTCGTCAGCCATGATGCTCCTCAATAAAAATCGTCGTTGGTCGTTCGTCCTTGGTCGTTGGCCTTTTAACTGGTCATTTCGTTGGTTCCCGATCCATGAGGGATTGGCTCTTGCCAACGACGAACGACCAACAGCCAACGACCGCTCTTATGCCGTAGCTGCAGGCGCCTCGCCTGGGGTCTCCGCAGCGACCGGCGCGGGGGGCGCAGATGCCTTGCGCCTCGCGTCTTTGATCGCTTTAATCTTGTCCAGGCGTTTCTGCTCCTCGTCAATTCGCACGCTGAGGAACTTGATCACCGGCTCAGATACGCGCAGGCGGCGCTCAAGCTCGTGCACCAGCCCTCCGCCGCCCTCAAATGTGAGCAAGATGTATAGGCCGTCGTGGAACTTCCGCACGGTGTACGCCAGCCGCCGCTTGCCCATTTTCTCCATGCTCTTTACTTGCCCGCCCGAAGAGGTCACCGCAGTCTCCAGCGTGGAAATCAGCTTGTCCTGGTCTTCTTCGGTCATGTCAGGCCGAACAATAAACATCAGTTCATAAGTACGATTCATTGCATTCTCCAAAATTCGTGTTGAGACGTTGCTTGCAACGCTCAGACGTAGCAGAGCTACGTCTCTACGGGTGGGTCCGGGTTGCGGTTGAAGCGATGCATCGCAGCCGCCGGACCGTGTTTCAAAATCACCTTCACTGCATCCTCCACGTCGAGGAGGATATGGTCGAGCTCTTTCAGTTCTGCCTTGCGCATCGGCGATAGTAGATACTTCTCGCCATTCTCCACGTTATGTTCCGGCGCAACACCAGTCCGGATTCGCAGGAAGTCCTTGGTTCCCAGCGCCGCGATAATCGATTCGACGCCGTTATGTCCTGCCGAACTTCGTCCTCGATGGATCCGCAACTTCCCCCATGGAAAATCCAGCTCGTCGTGGATCACGATCAGGCCCGACTCTGGCTGAATGTCGTGCTTCGCCACCAGCTCCTGGACCGACTGACCGCTCAGATTCATGTACGTCTGGGGCTTGGCCAGCAGCACGGGCACATCACCAAGCACCGCTCGCGCTGTCAGCGCCCGGCATTGCCGGTTCTTTACATCCACTTCCAAACCGGCGGCTATGCGGTCCACTGCAAGAAAACCTAAATTGTGCGGCGTGAGCTCATACTCCCGACCCGGATTGCCAAGCCCAACGATCAGCTTCACGCCTGTTTAGTATCCCTCGCAAACGGTTGTCGAGCCTTGCTCGACCGGACGGGCGAGGGAGCCCGTCCCTACACGAACTATTTCTTTTCCTTCTTCTCGGATTTCTCCGGCTTCTCAGGCGCAGGTTCTGCACCTTCGCCTTCGACTTCCTGCTTGCCCTTCTTGATGACTTCAGGCTCAGCCGGAGCCGCAGCCGCCTCGCCCGCCACTGCCTCAGCCGTCGGAACCTCTTCTTCCTTGATGCTGATGATGTGGGCTACCGGCTGATCAGGATCCGTCAGGAACTTCACCTTGTCATTCTTGGGCAAGTCGGCAACACGCAGCACCATGCCGAAAACCAGTTCAGAGACATTCAATTCAACTGAATTCGGAATATCGCCAGGGAGACACTCGACTTCGATTTCGCGAGCGATCTGTTCCAGAATGCCGCCTTGTTGTTTCACGCCCGCCGGCTCACCCACAAGCTCGATAGGCACGTTGACCTTGAGCTTCTGGTCCATCGCGATGCGCTTCAGATCAATGTGCAACAGCCCGCCTTTGATCGGTTCGTACTGCCAATCCACGATCATGGCCTTGGTGCGCTCGCCATCAACTGTGAGGTCGAAAACCGTGTTGTGCCCGGTGTCCGAGTGCAGAATGCGAGACACTTGCCGCGGATCAACGCTGACCGGCAAAGCCTGTTTGCCGGCTCCGTAAACTACCGCGGGGACTTTTCCTTGACGCCGCACCCGCCGGGCATCGTTCTTGGTGCCGGGAGTGCGCGGTTGAGCTTCAAGTATGTTTTGCTTGGTAATTGCTGTAGCCATATTTGGATTCCTATAAGAACAGTTTGCTCACGGACGTCTCTTCATGAATCGACTGGATCGCGCGTCCGATTAATCCAGCTATGGAAAGAACTGTGATCTTGCCCCCGTGCTCGGTTCTTGCTGCCGCCGCGTCCGGAGACAATGGGATAGTGTTCGTGACGACCACTTCCTTGATGCAAGAGTTCGAAAGATTCTCTACCGCCGGATGCGAAAGCACTGGGTGCGAGCAGCATGCATAGACTTCGCTGGCGCCGTTTTCCATCAGCGCGCTTGCGGTCTTCACCAGCGTGCCGGCGGTATCGATAAGGTCGTCGATCACCAAGCAGGTGCGGCCGTTAACGTCTCCGATCACGTTCATCACTTCGGCAACATTTGCTTCTACTCGGCGTTTGTCCACGATGGCCAGTGCGGCATCAACTTTTTTGGCAAAGAAGCGCGCACGCTCCACGCCGCCGGCATCCGGCGAAACTACGGTCAAGTTCGGCAACTGCAGCTTCTTGAAGTGATCCACGAGCACCGGCGAGGCAAACAGGTGGTCCACTGGAATATTGAAGAATCCCTGTATCTGGGGCGCGTGAGGATCGATGAGCAACGCCCGATCGGCGCCAGCCGTAGTCAGCAAGTCGGCCACCAGCTTGGCCGAAATTGGCGCCCGGGGCTTGTCCTTGCGGTCCTGCCGGCCGTACCCATAGTAGGGAACGACAGCGGTGATGCGCCGCGCCGACGCGCGTTTCAGCGCATCGATCATCAGCAGCAATTCCATCAAGTGCTGGTCCACCGGACGGCACGTCGGTTGCATAACGAAAACATCAGCGCCGCGTACGTTTTCCTGAATCTGAACGTAGGCCTCGCCGTCGGCAAATCTCCTGACCAGCGCTTGCCCGCGGGTCATGCCGAGGAAAGCACAGACCTCGTCGGCCAACGGCTGGTTGGCCGTGCCGCAGAAAATCTTGAACTTGTCATCCACGCGCGCGCGGTGCGGCTTGCGCTCGTGCTTTTCCTCGGGACTCATGCCGGGTTTCTTTTCCGTCGCTGTAGCAAGAGTAGCCATTGTAGTCGTTGGTCGTTCGTCGTTGGTCGTTCGCGAAACATCCTGCCGCCGGCACTGATGGTTTAGGCCAACTACTGACATTCAACGACCAATGACGGCTTTTCTGGCTGGGCCGCTAGGATTCGAACCTAGACAAAGTGCTCCAAAGGCACTTGACCTACCATTAGTCGACGGCCCAGTAAGGCGATTGCAGATTTAACGATTTCAGATTGTAGATTGAAATACTCGTCTCCAGTTCTCCAATCTGCAATCTAAAATCCTGAATCTGAAATTTCGGTTGAATCTTCAATCTGAAATCTGCAATCTCTTCCAATACTGCCGCCGCGTCAACGTGTTCGTCACCACTGCCGGAGTGCCGCTCTTGTTCAGCTTCTTTGCAGCTGCCGCGGCTTTCTCTCGCGAATCGAACAGGCCGTAAATCGCCGACCCAGAACCGGAGAGCGAAGCATACCGCGCACCCGCCCGTTCGAGCACACTCTTGACCTCGCGTAATTCGGGAAACTGCGGAAAGACGACTTTTTCGAAGTCGTTTTCAATCCCGGTTCGGACAAGGTCGAGCAGTGGGTTCTCGGCCCGGCCTCCACCTCTGGCGGAGACACCGGATCTGCGGCGCCCAGTCCTGTCGGGAGCCGCACTCAGCCACGCGGAAATCTCACGGCTGAACTCTGACATTCTATCGGAGTGAGTAGCAGAGGTCAATTTGAGGTCGCTCGTGTGGGGACGGGCGACCTCGCCCGTCCGGACCGAGCCTTGCTCGGCAAGTTCGCCGGGGGCTAAAGCCCCAGCATCGTGATCCATCGATTCGGCACGGCTGGAAGCCGTGCTCTCCCGTCTTTTCCCCTCCCGATCTTTTCGTGACCGATCGTGTCCCGACCGATCGTGGATCACAACTCCCGCTCGATCGTGGTGCACTAATGCGCGAGCGGGGGCGCCCGCGCCAGACAGTCTGTCCCAATCTGCGAAGGCCTGGGGGGTTGAGACCGCAATCTCAGGGGTTGCCACTACGCACGGCGTCGAAGGCAAGTCTGGCAAAGGATAAACCTCTTCGCCGCGACCAACTCCTAACACCGTTCCGCCGATCAAGAATAGCGGTACGTCTGATCCGACGTCCGCTGCAATCCGCAGCCTCCCGGCAGGCGATAGTTCTTTCCCCAGCGTCTTTTCTAACGCAAGTAGCGCCGCTACCGCGTTGCTTGATGCCCCACCCAATCCTCCCTGCACGGGAAGTCGCTTCTCAATCTCGATCACCACGCGCCCACGAGCCTTCAGCGCATCCATCGCGAGAGTAACAGTCTTGAAGCACGTGTTCGTCGAATCCGTTGGCACCCGCGGATTTTTGCATCGAATCTCAATCCCTGATCCCCGCCCAACAGAAACCCGAATTACATCATGCAGCGCGATCGTCTGATATACCGTCCGCAGTTCGTGAAATCCGTCAGGACGCAGCGCATCAATGCGTAGGCCGAGGTTGATTTTCGCGAACGATCGAACAGCAATAGTCATGGACTCATGATTGTACGGTTGTCGATTGCCAGTTTTCGATTGATTTTCGCTCTCGCCTCTGGCAGCCTTTCCAGCCATGGGCTACTCACGTGAAGAACAGGAAGGGCGAGCGCTTGCCTATGTGGGCTCGATCTTCTTCAGTTTTGGGCTCGCCGTCTTCGCTGCCGTGGTCCTCGGCTTTCGTGCAGTCCTGAAATCAGCAAGAGACAATTGGGCGACGAATTGGCCGACGGCCTCCGGGCAAATCACCACCTGCGACATAAAAGTCATTCATGGACGGTTCATAGATTACGCTCTCGGATCGATTGGCTATTCGTACCAGACTGACGGCGACTACTATTCGGGCTATCTCACCGGACAATTCTGGGATGAGCAGCAGGCATGGACGTTCGTAGACACCTGGAAGGACAAATCAGTTCTGGTCCATTACAAGTTGGGTAAGCCTCAGATATCGGTCCTCCGCGAAGTGGATTCGATTGGCGCACTGCCGGTTCGGCCTCTGCATGGTTCTCCTGAAAAGCGGTTCGGTCCCGTCCTCGCCATTTTGTGGTCTCTGCTAAATGTCAGTGATTGGGCGCAGAGAAAGCTGCACGAGAAAGCGAGAAACTGGCCGTCAATTGCCGCGACGGTAGACTACGCAGAACCGATAGCTATCGATGACGACGCCCATTGGGGCGGAGATATTCACTATTCGTACTTTGCTGGCGGACGCTCTTATTCAGATTCGTACTACCTCCGTGCACTCGGCGAAGAGGACGCACGCGACCTCGTCGAACGATGGAGGGGCGGCAAAATTATCGTTCACTATTTCGCGGGTAATCCTGCGAAGTCGGTGTTCATATTAGAAGAGCAAGAGCAGTATGCGTCTGGTGTCGATGAATAAGCACGGATTTTGCGACGCTGCAAGAAAGAAACGCGTTTTGTGCTCAATCTGGTTTTGGTCCGTGCTGCGTTTCCGCCTCCGGTACAATCCCCTTGCATGCGCAGAGCCGCCCTTCTCTACAACCCCATCTCTGGCAGTCGGCGGAACCACCGACTGACTGATGTCGAAACGGTAAAGTCTATCTTGCAGAGGGCGGGCGTTGAAGTCGACGCAGCCCCCACTCGCGCCGCCTCCGACGCCGCGGCGCAGGTCCGTATGGCGCTTCGCGAGGGGTTCGACACCATTGTCGCTTGCGGTGGCGACGGCACCATCCACGATGTGCTCCAAGGCCTTGCCGGCAAAGATGCCGCATTGGGCATCATTCCGCTTGGTACCGCCAACGCCATGGCGCATGATCTCCGGCTTCCGCTGACTCCTGCAGGGGCAGCGAAGGCGCTGCTTGCGGCTACTCCTAGGCGAATTGCCGCGGGTCGGATTGACTATAGGGATTTCAATAGCCTTCCGGCATTCCGGTTTTTTACTGTCGCCGCTGGTGTCGGCGTTGACGCTCACTTGTTCTACAAGCTCAACCGGCTGATTAAAGACCGTATGGGCATGCTCGCCTACTACACCAAAGCCACGCATCTTTGGCTGACGCACCGCATGCGCTACTTTGAAGCAGAATTCTCCAGCAATGGCGGAGCACCGCTGCGAGAGGCACGCCTGTCAGAGATGTTGGCTGTGCGTATCAACCAGTTCGGGGGTGTGTTGCGGGAACTGGCTCCTGGAGCATCTCTTGCCCGCAACGATCTGCGGTTAGTTCTTTGCAGGACAGGCAATCGGGCGCTGTATTTGGCGTATGTTTTTCGTGGAATCCTGGGGATGTCGGGCGGCGTGCCTGGCATCGAGCTTGCGTACGCAGACCAAGTCACCTGCCGCAGCGTGACTGGCGAGAAACCTGAAAACATCTATGTTGAAGCTGACGGCGAACTCCTAGGGCGATTACCGATAACTCTCTCGATGGTGCCGGACGCCTTGACCGTACTCGTCCCCAGAAACCATCCCACGCTTTCGGGCGCGATTTCAACCAGCGTTTTTTCCTCAACCTAGCAAGCCGCTGAAAGCTGATCCTGCTCATTTCGGCAAGGCACGGGCGCTAAAGCGCTTTTTGCTCAACGAACGCTTACGCGGCGCTGAAAGCGCCGCTCTTCCACGGCAGTATCTGAATTCCCTACTTGTTTCGAAGACTGCTAGGCCAAAAGAAAAAGGGAAGGATTTCTCCTTCCCCCCGAAATCTTCCTTAACTGACGAAATTATTGGGGATCGAGCTCTACCCCGTCTCCTACATGAGCCGGTTCCATTGAGAAAACAATCATCCCGGTTGCCGTGGACGGGGTAGTTCCGATGACGATGATTTCGGCAACCGCGCGGCGGGGCATATCAGCAGTAATGACTACAGGCCCGCCTGTTTTGCCCAGGAACCCCGGATCAACCGCAGCTTGTTTGGTCTGGGTATCTTCGTTAGCGGATGCCCTGTACGAAAGTGAAGTCACAGGATCGCGGGAGTCGGCTTGATAACTGCGAACCGCTCGCAGGTAGTCGCCAACTTTCAGACCCTGACTGGAACCAACGTTAACGTAAACTTTTGCTCCTGTTCCCAACTCAGAATCAAAGTCTTTTGCCATCAGGATACGGCCGCTGACTTGGCCATTCGACGGCTGGAAGCGATCAAAGCGCATGGGAGGATGAAACGCCGTCTTTTCTTTTTCCACAAAGGGAAGGACAAAATCGCCAGGCACGATCGCGTCGCAACTGAACTCGACACGGGCGATGGCCATCTTGCTGCGAGTGTCAACAACTTTCACCCGCGCCAGCTCTTCGTAAGGCTGTCCGGCGGCCTTAAGCGCGGCCCATTGCCCCTTGAAGAGCTCGTACCGGTTAGTGTCTCGCAGCTCCCGAACCACGGTGTACTCCTGACCGGCTTCATAACCTTTGCCGTTCAAGTAAATGGCGTCGTTGTTCACGAATCGAGCCGTGAAGGGGCTCTCCAGGCCGCCAGCGACAAACTTATCTTTGGACGAAAGCGGCTTGCTAACAAAGCCGGAGCAGTAGAGGTCGGCGGCAGTGGGCTTCTGCACACGTTCGGTGGGAAAATTGACGGAGGTCGGAACCGTGCCCGCTGGAGTGGTGTCCGCGGAGCCGCTCTGTTGCCCCCAAGCCAGCCCGGGCGCCAAAAGCGCAAGGAATAGCACTGCCTTATTCATGGTTCCTCCTCAGGTCCCTTCTCGCGACCCGTCGCAACGCTAAGTTGCTTAAAATAAAGAAACTTCCAATCAGGAAACTAACAAGTGGGAAGAGGAGGGTCAAGGTTACGCAGGTCTCACTCTGGCGATGCTAAAAAGTTTGCTGCCCTGGAATAGTGCAAACTTTGTTGCATCTGGAGTTGCGGCCCTGTAATATCGCGCGGTTAATGACCTCTGACAATAACCACTACGTCTCCAGATTGTTACACTTGCGGCTTCCCCGAGTCTGCGTTGCTGTTACCGGAGCAGACGCCGATGAGATGATCGAAAAAGCCGAGGTCACTGCACGAGATAACCCCTTTATTGAATTGAGGTTAGACTATCTCGCCCGGCCCGCTCTGATCTTCCCGAAACTCCGGGAGTTCACGGAGTCCCATCCCCACGTCGCCGTAATCGCGACTTGCCGCCGCGTGGTGAGCGGAGGAAAGTTCCGGGGGGGCATTCCGGCGCAAATGGAAGTGCTTGAGAAGGCCGCCGACGCTGGATGCCAGTTAGTGGACGTTGAGATCCAGACAGCGGCCCACGTAAAGCCGGCGAAGCTCGATAGGCTTCGTTTCAAAGCGGCGGTAGTGCTGTCATTCCATGATTTCAAGGGCACTCAGAAACTCGAGGAAACGCTGAAAAAGATGTCCTCCTATCCTGCCGACTTTTACAAAGTTGTGAGCACCGCCACCAGCCTCTACGACAACGTCACTATGATGAAGTTTCTGGAGGCGCATCAAGACACGTACTCCCTGGTGGGCCTCTGCATGGGCGAACAGGGTATCATCAGCCGCATACTCGCCGTGCGCGCTGGCAGCGCATTCACCTTCGCCGCAGTCGCCGCTGACCAGAAAACTGCAGCAGGGCAAGTAACCTCCCAGGAATTGCGTAATACCTACCGGATTGACCAGGTGGATGCCGCGACCAAAGTTTACGGCGTGGCCGGGGACCCGGTTTCGCACTCGCTGTCGCCGGCAATCATGAATGCGGCACTGCGGCGCGAAAACGTAAATGGAGTCTTCGTCGCGCTACATGTGAAGTCCTTGAAGGATCTACTTGCCTGTATGCGGGACATACCCATTCAAGGCCTGGCCATCACCATGCCTCACAAGCAGGCCATTCTTCGCCACTTGGACAACACAGATCCATTCACTGCCAAGATCGGCGCCTGCAATACTGTGGTGCGATCGCAGGACGGCAAGCTATATGGCTTCAACACGGACACGTCAGGCGTGGTACGCCCGCTCGAGCAGCGCATGACTCTGAATGATGCGAAGATTCTGGTCTTGGGGGCTGGAGGCGCGGCAAGAGCAGCCGTTTTCGGGCTGAAAGACCGTGGGGCGCAAATTTCTATACTGAACCGGAGCCTGGCTGCGGCGCACAAGCTGGCAAGGCAAGCGCGGGCGCGCACTATCAAACGGGCTGATCTCAAGCGTCTGGAGTTTGACGTCATCATCAATGCGACCCCAGTAGGCATGGGAAACCCACGCGAGTCACCGCTCAATGCCGACGAGATCAAGGCCAAGTACGTATTCGATATGGTTTACGATCCGACTGAGACTCGGCTATTAAAGCTGGCCAAAGAATGCGGCGCCGAGGTAATCGCCGGCAGCGAAATGTTCGTGCATCAGGCGGCGAGGCAGTTCGAGATTTGGACAGGAAAGCCGGCGCCTAGGGAAGACATGTTGCGGATTGTGAATCAGGCGCTCCAAGAGAGAGCGTCCGGCAGGAATGGCGCGACGTCGAAGTGATGACCTTTGAGCTCCGCACGTTGGGACCGCGCGGAGCGTTGCTCCGCCCGGCAGGTGAGGGCACCTGCCGCTACATTTGCAGAAAATTCTTGATTAATTTCTTGCCTTCACCCGTCAGAACGCTTTCCGGATGGAACTGCACGCCCTCCACCGGATACTTGCGATGTCGCAAGCCCATGATCGTGCGAGAGCCATCCTTTTCGGTGGTGTAGGCGCTGATTTCAAGCTCTGGGGGCAGTCCCTTTTCCTCGACGATCAGGGAGTGATAGCGGGTTGCGGTGAACGGGGATTCCAGGTCTTTGAAAATGGTTTTGGCGTCATGCGAGACGCGGCTAGTTTTGCCGTGCATGAGATGGGGAGCACGGACTACTTTTCCCCCGAAAGCCGCTCCCATGGCCTGATGCCCCAGGCAAACCCCGAGGATCGGAACCTTGCCGGTGAAGTGCCGGAAGATGTCAATGCTGATGCCGGCTTCCTGCGGTGTGCATGGACCCGGCGAAATTACGATGCGTTCCGGGCGCATCTCCTCGACTTCATGGACGGTAACCTGATCGTTCCGGCGAACCTCTACTTCCGCACCTAGTTCACCCAAATATTGCACAAGGTTATAGGTAAAAGAATCGTAGTTATCAAGAACAAAAACCATGGCTGATGAAATCAGGTTACATCAAGATTTCGGACAATGCCTGGACTGGCCTAAGTTCCACTTGACAGGCAGCCGCCTAGGTTTCATCCTTACAGGGGCTTAGGAGGATTATGGTCGAAGTCCAA
>WNGL01014744.1_pt1 | contig 10693 bp, 10 predicted proteins | sample 5400591 | NCBI WGS metagenome assembly WNGL01 (sample SAMN13153377, study PRJNA577476) | soil metagenome | isolation source: 80 cm soil or saprolite under Garry oak tree replicate 1 | place: USA:California | collected 2016-06-15
AGAGTATGGGCTTTGCAATTGCTGGTCTGGTGCTCGGGATAATAGCCATTGTTAGTTCATGGTATCCCGTTTGTGGCCTTCCAATCCCAATTATTGGGATCGTTATGTCTGCTCTGGGACGACGCTCTGTCTCATACCGTACCATGGCTACTGTCGGGCTCGTACTTTCTATCATTGCATTAGTGATTGGCTTCATTATCACTTCTCTTGTTATATTCGCAGCTGCATTCCATCGCTCTTCCTGACCCTTCTTTGAGGTAGTGTGGTACAATGCTGCTCCTCTAAGTCAGGCAGTAATTCGACGGCCCGAATAACTCTACTCTTCCTCGTCGCCAGGCTGCTGTAAGGGCCTCATTACCTGTGGGGTCTTTCCCTTGGGTGGATGAATCCAGGCTTTAATTCTCAAATATAAGACCATGAGGCCGCCAAACCATAAGCCGCCATAGAGGTAGCCGGCCATCACGTCGCTTGGCCAGTGAGCGCCAAGGTAGACACGCGATGGGCCGATGCAAAGAATCAATGCGGTACAGATGGCGATCAGTATGTTTCTTAGTCTTCCCGGACGCCAGTTTGTTGCCAGGAGATAGATCAGCAGGCCAAAGAAGTTGGTGTAGTGCATCACGTGCCCGCTGGGGAAGCTCGGCTCGTTAATGACCCGGACAACGGTGACTAGCTCGTTGGCTGGCCGCGGGCGCTTGATGAGACGTTTTACCAGCGCATTGAGCACGTTAGAGGAGGTAGTCAGAAGAATAAAGACAGCCTCTAGCCGGAAGCGCAGCGCCCAGAGTATGCCGGCAATAGATATAGTGAGGGGAACAGCAATTTTGGCGAATCCAATCTCGGAAATACCGACCATGAGGCGGCGCATCAGAGGGCTGCGTCGTTTTTGTAGTGTCTTGGTGATAGACATATCACCGGGGAAAAAGTCTGTATAGCGTGCAATTAACGAAAGCATAATCGCGCCAGAAAGGAGCCAGAGATAGAAGGCCAGGAAGATGGTTCCACGCGAAACAGCTTTGCGCCCAGAGTATGCGGTTTGTGCCGCAATACGTTGTGCCTCTGTCATGACAGGCATGACATTTTGCTCAACGGTCGAATTAATCATACGTTGTGCCTCTGTCACGACGGGTTTGACATTTTGCTCAACGGTCGAGGTAAACTGTGGTAGCACTACATTAGGTGGCGGTAATATCGTTTTCGCACCGCTACTGGCGTCTGGTTGAGATGTATTGCTTGCCATTTACTGTTCCTTTCTTTTTGCTCTTATCTTCTGTCTAGACTGCTCGTTTCCAGGCCAGGATTAGTCTCGATGTAAGGCTCTTCCTGTAGTCCAGGAACGTTTGTTGTCGGTACACGTACACTCAAAGCCCCGGGCACTACTCTTACCACTGCTGGCGTATGGCCGTGAGGGAGTCCATCGGCCTGTATCTCTACCGGGTAATCTGTGCTTATGCGCAATGACTTCACACGGCGGTGAGTGATCTTGGGCTGGAAGATACGACGCCCTTGAGTGATGGAGATGGCGTGTCGCATGTATTCAAATTTGCTAAAAGTTTTGTAGATAACAACATCCAGCAGGCCATCATCCATGAGTATATTGGGTGCAATTTGAAAATGTGCGCCATAAAATGGTGCATTGCAGATGGTTACCTGGATAGCCTGGTATGAACGACGTTTCTTATCATCAAAAGAAATTCTGAACCTTGTTGGCCGGTAAGCGAAGAGGGTGAAAATCCCATCAATGACCCCGCGCACCATTGAAAAGAACCCTGGGCTCTTAAGCTCCTCAGCAGCAGGGAAAAGAGCGGCTTCGAGTCCTATACCCGCGACTTCGATAAAAGTCTTCTCATTAATTATCCCAACGTCTATGGCGCGTGTCTCTCCTTTGGCAATAATGGCACAGGCTGCTTCAAGAGGTAGAGGAATGCCTAGACTATGGGCAAGATTGTTCATGGTACCCATAGGAATAATGGCAAGGGTGGTTTCCCGCTTAACCAGTCCGCTGGCTACTGCATCTATGGGCAAGATTGTTCATGGTACCCATAGGAATAATGGCAAGGGTGGTTTCCCGCTTAACCAGTCCGCTGGCTACTGCATCGATGGTACCATCTCCTCCTGCGGCAATCACCAGGTCAACATGCTCATCTGCTGCTTTTTTAGCCAGATCCTTTCCTGGATCCTCGAGTGTGGTGTGCCATACCTCTGGCTCTATACCATATGTGCGCAGCCCCTCGAGAATCATTTCTTCGATCGACTCCCCTATATCATGATGTGTTTCCGCCAGTGGTGATACACCCGATGCTGGATTAATTATCAGTACTGTTCGCATGTATATGCTATCCTTTGATAGAATAAAGGAAAAATTAACTTAGTGTTGCTCACTTGAAACACGCAGCTAAAGATAAGAAGGGATACACTCCTGCCACACTCGTTCAAACTCATGCCAGTACCAGTGGGAAAAAATTATGTAGTTCTTAAGGACTTCTCGTCCCAAGACAGTGAGGGGTCAAGAAGAGAGCAAACCTGAATAGTTACCTTCTTAAAAAACCTGGTGTACAATCAGAAGCTGTTTCCAACAGCGACATGCTTCCAATCAACCAGGGCATCAAAGTAATTCAGTGCGGTAGAATCATTATCCGCTGCCCAGGCATCAGGATGGACCAACACATGCTGGTGCAGGTACAACAAGGCGATCAGCCATTTGCGTTTGCCGGTACCTTCGGAGTCACGCAACAATTCATCCTGGGCCTGTTCCAGCAATAGCGTCACAATGGTTAGTTGGACCATCCGCTCAACCAGACCACGCATAGGTAACTGGGCGCTTTCATGATCCAGCGAAGTTAATTCCTGCAAGCGCTCGGCAAGCTGACCCACCAACGTCAACACCTGCCGGGCTACAGGCGCAACGCCTGGATGCTGCAGCGACTGTAAACGAGTATGCAACATGTGATAAAGCGCTGCTCCTGCCCCTTCTCTTTCAATAACACGCAGCACGTCGAGTACAATCACATTGCTGGAACCTTCCCATACTACATTCACAATGGCATCGCGCAGCAGTCGTGGATTAACCCAGTCTTCGACATACCCGTTGCCGCCTCGCATCTCCAGGGCCTCTAAGGTCACATATTCGCCGCGCTTGGGAATATAGTATTTGCAGAGCGGCGTCAGTATCCGCAGCAAACGGCGATCTTCCTCTACTCCGTGGCGATCTACACGCTCGAGCACTGCTGTTGTCTCAAAAGCCAGTGCCGCACAGCCCTCGACCTCAATCAGCAAGTCTACCAATTGGCGGCGCATCAGCGGATGCTCTGCCAGCGGTCGCCCAAAAGCGATACGGCCTCGCGTATGGACCAATGCTTCAAGATAGCTGCGGCGCATAGCGGCAAGCGAACCGATAGCGGCCCAGATGCGAGTCAGGTTGATCATCTCTGTCATCTGCACAAAACCGCGCTCTCTATTTCCTACCAGGTAGGCCTGTGCTCCTTGCAGTGTCACTTCACCGGTCGCCATTGAACGCGTACCAAGCTTGTCCTTTAGGCGATTGATCGAATAGGCATTGTGCATACCATCATCCAACAATCTTGGCACAAGGAATAAGCCAAGGCCACGAGTACCGCCAGGGGCGCCTTCTGGACGAGCGAGTGTGAGAATCAGGTCGGATAAGACATTGGAGCAGAACCACTTATCGCCCCAGAGCTCCCATTCAGGTTGAAGCCCATTTTCTGAAATGTTGTTACTTAGTCGAGGTTTTGCCACTGTTGAGGTCAAACCGACATCCGACCCTCCCTGCTTCTCGGTCAAGAACATAGCGCCCTGGCTCAATTCAGCCATAGTGAGCGCAGTCAGGCCGAACAGGAAGCGCCGTTTGAGAGGCTCGCTGCCATAGCGTTCGAGCACACGGGCGAGTGCATCGGTCATAGATACAGGGCAAAATACGCCGGCTTCGGCCTGCATACCGAGATAGCCCAGGGCAAATTTGACGGGTTGGGGCACCTTCCCAGGCCAACCTAACGCACCATCACGATGTGAACAGGCCGCAATGGCAAAATCCTGGTAAGCAATTTTTTCCAGTTCGTGATAGGCCGGGTGAAAGATCACCTCGTCAACGCGCTGCCCGCGTTTATCGAATTGCTTGAGCACTGGTCCCTGGCGATTAGCAATTTGCGCCAGTTCGTCCATTCTCTGCGAAGCCACCGCTCCCATGTCAGTCAGTATGGGCAAAGCACTTTCGTAGTCCTCTTCTGAGAGGTGTCGCTGCAGCAGAAACGACAAATCGGGGTCTGCCGTGAAGAAATTTATGTCACTCGTGTCAGGCATGAGCTCAGTGATGTTAGTTGGGTTCGCCATTTTTTATTCCGGTTTGAGGATAAACGTATTGAGCACAAGCAAAACTTGATCGAGCTTTTTCTCTTGCGTCTCAAATCGATCCTCTAAAGAGCCCATGCGACCCTCTAAAGAGCCCATGCGACCATCAATAGCACGAAAACTACTCTTCAACTCCCTGATATCCCATTCTTCTCTTGAGGCAACGCCAATCAAAATTGTCACATGATGATTGAGGTCATTGAAAGCTTCACCAAATTTCGCTTGTGCCTGCTCTAAAGCGGTAAGTCTCTCTTCTTGGGTAGGCATAGGAAGTTTGCCTTTCTAATCAAACACATCATGTCTCTGCGCGCATTATATCATACTCCGAAAGCAACAAAAACACGCATCCAACGGCACTTTTGACAACATTCCCCAAAGTATTTTTTTATTGAGCGTATTGAAACTCGTACAGTTTGCGATAAACACCCTACCGATGCAGAAGTTCTTCGTGACTGCCCTGTTCCACAATGCGGCCCTCGATCACGTCTAAGCCACCGACTGGATGTAGCGTCCAAGAAATTGAAGTGCCGCCTGTAGAAGTCCTGCAAGGACGATCAACAAGCCGTAGCGGAGTAGCACTCGTGAATCAAGACCAATATGGAGACTATCTACCGCTAAACGAATCAGGTAAGGTTGGATCAGTGCAACGGCATTTGCAAGTATAATAAATAAAAAGCCGCCAAGAATGAAGGCTCTGTACCTGGAGAGGTACGAACGTAACCCTATTAGAGCAGTCATATCAAATATTGTAATGCGCAAGAAAAGGAGAAATCAATGGTACGGACGGGGTTTTTAGGGTCGACGGTTCTCACCAGGTGCCCTAAAAAGGTAATAGTCTCCCTGTAGAGGGATAGAGACTTACTTGCTACTTCTCAGGCGGGAGGAGAGGGTTAGACCAGAACTTCGTCCATGTCACCCACCAGCTTTTGGATCTCACGCAGGCGGCGTTCAGCCTGTTCCACATTTTCCAGTGCCTGAGCCAGAATGCGAGCCTCTAACGACGTGTACGTTTCGGCGATCTCCGGATCAATGGAACTGCCAAGCAGCTCAAGTGCGCGATTAAGTTTGGTTTCTAGGGTTGCAGTTGACATAGTTTGCTACCTCTTGATGGTCAAAGGCTTACAATACGATTTTGACAAGACGATTTATGCTATGTGAACGGTAAACTACCAGGAACTAGCACGCACTTGACATGGAACTATATTCATTACTCAATACGAAGTCCGAAAGGAATTGGATACATTAAGTAACTACGTTATGTTCCAAACTAGCCCTCTTGTACATTTAACGTACATCTATGTTTATATTACACGAGACGCTGAAAAGTACCAAAGTGGGGATACCAACATTCCTATTTTTGACTGTGACCTGGTACCATTGTGCCAAGGATAGATGAAGTGATAGGGCAAAGTGCGAAAAATGTAGGTGACATTCGCAACATCACCCTATCACTTACGCTCTTCTCACTTAACAATAATCGTCAGATTCATGTTTAAGTGAATGGTGCAGTAGATGTGATAGGTTCCGGCCGTCGTAAATGGTCCAACATCATGAGTTTCGCCGCTGCTGTTGAAGGTCTGGTTAACTGCCGGTGCTCCTGGCTCTTTAGTCGCTTTTTGAGCTCCGTTAACCCACGATCCATTTTTGATAATGTGTGGGACCGAGACGTCATCAACCAGTGTGAGTTTAGAGCCTTTGGGTATAGTGATGCTGGATACCAGAAAATTTGTTGGGCCCAGGTGTACGGTTGTTCCTCCTCCGCTCGTTCCGCCGCCTGGCTTTTTGTTTGTCGAACTAACTGGAGTACCAGGGCGCGTGCAGGCGACCAGCAAAGTACTGCCAATTGCTAAAATAGCGAGCATCGCCATGAGAAATCCGAGTCGCTTTTTGCTCATACGTTGTTTCCTCTCACTATGCCTATTTTAATGTTCATCCTCTCCTTGTTACGACATAGTCTATAAAAGTGATCCAAATAGCTTGAAGCATCAAAGTAGAAGGTGCTATGTCGCGGGATGAATAGGTAACCGCTATTATATTCTAATCTCTATGGTAGGAGGGTGTGCAAGTCAGGGGGCATCAGGCAAGTCCCTGATGCCCCCTGACTTGCACATATACTAATAAGACATTCTTTATGTAGCAATATCTTGCCAGCCTCTACAATAATCGGATCTAAACAATTGGAAATCACGGAAAATAATAGTTATAGAGCCAACATTAGATAATGATAAAAATTCATATTGAAGTGCTTTATTAATTGACCTGTGGCGAGCAACTATGGTATGCTAAATAAGGTTCTTGATAAGGAGATAAGGCCGAGGCAAGAGTTGCACGCCATACAAAGTAAAGGATTGGTCTTAATTAGGGGGAACCGTTAAAGTTCCGCCTTAGAATTACATAGTAGAGTCTTTCGAACGAAGGAGGAAATAGTATGGTAAACAATCAAGGATTAGCGGAGCATCATGCATCCGTAACGGTAAATGCTCCTGTGCATCAAGTCTATGGGCTTTTCACCCACTTCAATGACTTTCCTAAGTTCATGAGCTTTGTCAAGGAAGTCACGTACTATGATGACCAGCGCAGCCACTGGGTTGCTGAGGCTGTTGGTCAACACGAATGGGATGCCGTTAATGAGAACTGGGTGGAGGATCAGCAGATCGGATGGCGGTCAACAAGCGGTTTGGAAAATATGGGTAAGGTGGCATTTCAACCAACCGGGGCCAATCAGACGCGTGTCGATGTATACATTTACTACAACCCGCCTGCCGGTGTGCTGGGCGATGTCGGCGAGAAATTGGGCGCCGGTAGCCGCTTTGACAATATCCTGCAGCATGACCTGGACAACTTTGCTCGTATGGTAAATGAAGCTCCTCCAGGAGCCTTAGATCCTACCTCGTCTAACTACCTGTTTCACAGTGGTAGTGCTGCCGCCAGAGGTAAAACCACGGACCGGCAGGATGAGACAATGTATGGTGATAATCAGAGGGGTAGTGATTATGCGCCAGGAACTTCAGCTACCGATTATTCAACAGGAACTACGGATCGCCCAGTACTGGACCAGGATATTATCAGTGGTCAGTATGACAGGGGTGCGGGTACGACTCAAGGTACTACAAATACTCCTATGCCTTCAGGTACCGATGTTTCCAGCCCTGTGATACCGCCGGACAGAAGTTCGCGATAGAACATACTGAGGCGCCTGGTGGCATCAGGCGCCTCGCTTCAACGATGATGGCACGGTGATACTTACCGTGCCATCTTTACATTTGAGAGGTTTTGATGCACTGTGCTTCTATCTAAAACATTTCTACCTGTTTTTGAAGTGTGCTGACATTGACTTTTTTGATACACTGTGGTATACTTAAAAGTGTTCCGAAGGGAACAAGCGATCCAGGGAAACAAACAAACCCTGGCACAAGGCGAGAGGCCTTGCATTGGTAAATTCCGAAAGGAGACATTATGACGCCAATGAAGAAACCAATACGCCTTTTAGGGGTAGTCTTCCAGATTGACAAGTAGGGCCCGTGAAGGCGGGCAATCCGAGCCTCTGAGCGCCTGACCACTACCTGATTTTACCGAGACTATCACTTGTTTGTACATGATAGCCGGTCTTGACGACGGACTACGTCGCAGGTTGGAAGGGGTAAGCAGAGGAGTTGCTAAGGGCATACATTTAAAGCAATATCTTGCCCTCTATGTTTGCAATAAATCTCGGTTGACGTGACACGGGAGTTGTGCAGAAAAAAACACACAAGGATCAGATCATAAGCGATCTGATCCTTGCTGCTATTACAGCGTTAAAAACGAACTAAACAGACCCCAAGAAGGCCCAACATCCAGCGAATCTGGATGTTGGGCCTTCTTGGGGTCTGTTTGCTTGATGTAAGGTTTTCTTTGTTTTCTGCTATGTCCATTTTTCTGCCTTCAGGCGTGATATTATTAGGCATGATTGTGCATGGTCGGTTGTCAAGCAATGAAAAGGAGGATAAGAAGTGTCTCTTGATAATTCCCCCAAATTGAAAGTTCGGGATGTCATGACCACCCAGGTTATTACGGTCAAAGAAAACCAGACCACCCAGCAGGCTGCTCGCCTGTTGTCTCAGTATCGTATTAGTGGTTTACCTGTTGTCAACGATGACAATGTATTGGTAGGCGTTGTTACCGAGTATGATGTCATCAGCAAAGAGGGACAGAGGGTTAGAGATATTATGACCCGTGCTGTTATCAGCGTTGGTGAAGACACTGATCTGGAAGAGGTCAGGCGTATCCTCGTTCATGAGCGCATCAAGCGCTTGATCGTGCTTGACCAGGGCAAGTTAGTTGGCATTGTGAGCCGCGCAGACCTGGTCAAAGAAGTCGCTGAGCGCTGGGTGTGCAACGTGTGTGGTGAAGTGACGCATAGCGAGGAACAGCCGGATAGCTGCCCACGCTGCGGGGCGGGGGAAGTCTTTGCTTCCACTGAACCGGCGCCCCCAGGGTCATAACAAACTGATTGTATTTAGCGTTTTCCAGACTCGTCAACAAGAAAGGATCATAATATCTATGGATGCTAAGCAGCAAACGGATGCAGGTAATGCTACCTCCTTGCGTGAGCAAGCTTCGGCCCCTTTGCCAAAGGGTGAAGACCGGGATGCTCTGCTCAACTACTATTATGAAATGGTGCTTATCCGCCACTTTGAAGAAAAAGCTGGTGAGATGTACAACAGGGCTCGCATAGGTGGCTATTGCCATCTTAATCTTGGTGAGGAAGCGACTGTTGTCGGTTTCTGTGCTGGCCTTGAACCAGATGATTACGTCTACACGAACTACCGCGAGCATGGCTACGCGATTTGTCGTGGCATTTCTCCTAACTCTGTCATGGCAGAGTTGTTTGGTAAGGAAACGGGCTGCTCGCATGGGCGCGGCGGTTCAATGCATCTTTTTGACCTCGAACGCCGCTTTATGGGAGGGTATGCTATCGTCGGTGGTCAATTACCCCTGGCGACTGGTGCGGCTTTTGCCATCACTTATCGTGAATCCCACGAGGTGGTAGCCTGTCAAATGGGCGAGGGGACGACCAATGGTGGGTCATTTCACGAATCGCTCAACCTGGCCAGGATCTATGGCCTGCCCATCATCTATTTTGTTGTCAACAACCAGTATGGTATGGGTCTGCGCGTTGAGAAAGGGTCTGCTGTGAGCGAAATATATCGCAAGGCATGTGCCTACGATATGCATAGTGAGCGTGTTGATGGTAACGATGTTCTGGCAGTGCGCGATGCCGTACGTAATGCCGCCAGGCTTGCTCGTGAAAAACATGAGCCGAGTCTCATAGAAGCCGTGAGCTATCGCTTCCGCGGCCATTCTGTCGTGGACCCTGATCGCTACCGCGATAAGCAGGAAGTGGAGGAAGGGCGCACACATGACCCCCTCTCTGCTTTTGCCTCGCGTCTCTTAAACGCTGGCCTCCTAGATGAGAAGAGTCTCCATGAGATGGACGAGCGGGCGCAGCGAGAAGTTGATGCCGCGGTCAGGTTTGCCGATGAGAGTGCGGATCCCTCGGTAGATGCGTTCATGGGTGACCTTGAAGACTATGTCTACGCGCCTGAGAGTGCGCAGGGGAAAGGGGATTAATCATGGCTGAGATTACTTATCGACAGGCACTCCATGATGTGCTACGTGAAGAACTGCAGCGCGATGAAAACGTCTTCTTAATGGGCGAGGAGATCGGCACCTTCGAAGGCTCGTATAAAATCACGGCCGGTCTGCTAAAGGAGTTCGGTCCCAAACGCGTGGTAGATACCCCCATTGCAGAGAATGGGTTTGTTGGCATGGCTGCGGGCGCCGCGATGCTGGGCCTTCGCCCCATTGTGGAGATCATGACCATCAATTTCATTGTGCTGGCAATGGATCAAATCGTCAATCACGCCGCGAAAATCTACTCCATGTTTGGCGGACAGTGCCCGGTCCCACTGGTGATTCGCACCCCTGGTGGTGGAGGACAGCAGCTCTCTGCCACTCATTCACAGAACCTGGAAGTCTGGTTCGCCCATGTGCCCGGCCTCAAGGTTGTAGCACCATCGACGCCAGCTGATGCTAAGGGCTTGATGCGGACCTCTGTGCGTGACAACAACCCGGTTATCTTTCTCGAGAATCTGGCCCTCTATAACGTCAAGGGTGAAGCCCCTGCGGATGACTACATGATACCCATTGGCCAGGCCAAAGTGACCAAAGAAGGAGCCGATCTGACCGTTATCAGCTACTCGCGCATGTCGGCAGTGGCGCTGGATGTTGCTCGCCGGCTGGAAGAAGAAAACAAGTTGAGCATCGAGGTAGTGGATCTGCGCTCGCT
>WNGL01010468.1_pt1 | contig 10691 bp, 1 predicted proteins | sample 5400591 | NCBI WGS metagenome assembly WNGL01 (sample SAMN13153377, study PRJNA577476) | soil metagenome | isolation source: 80 cm soil or saprolite under Garry oak tree replicate 1 | place: USA:California | collected 2016-06-15
CTGGGACTCATGCTGGCGCTGGGGTACCTGTATGGCCCGCGGCCGGTGGCCTGGGGTTCGCGGGCCTACATCGAAGTGGTGCGCGGCACGCCCCTGCTGATCCAGCTCTACCTCATCTTCTACGGGCTGCCGAACATCGGCATCCGGTTGTCGCCGTTTCTGGCGGCGGTGGCGGGGCTGGGCCTGAACTACGCCGCCTACGAGGCCGAGAACTACCGGGCGGGCATCCAGTCGATCCCGCGGGCGCAGACGGAAGCGGCGCTGTCGCTCGGGATGACCCAGGGGCAGGCGCTGCGTTACGTCATCGTGCCCCAGGCGATGCGCATGGTCATTCCCCCGGTCACCAACGATTTCATCGCCCTGTTCAAGGACTCGTCGATCGTCTCGGTCATCACCATGGTCGAGCTGACCAAGGTGTACGGGCAGCTGGCCTCCACCTATTACGACTACATCGGCGTCGGTCTCCTGACCGCGGCAATCTACTTCGTGCTGGGGCTGCCGTTCGTGCGCCTGGCGCGCTGGGCCGAGGCGAAGATGGCGGTCGACACGAGGGTGGCCGTGCCGGCGCGGCGGCGCTGGTTCGGCATCGGCTCCAAGCCGGCGATGGACTGATCGCATGACGCGCTTCGAAGACGCCCTGCTCGCCAGCCGGAGGCAGGCCGAGCGGTTCGGCAGGGACGTCCTGCGGTCCACCCTCGATCACATTTACGGCGGGGCGCGCCGGACGTACAGCGGCGCCACGCTGGCCGAGCTCGACCGCCTGTTCGACGGGCCCCTTCCCGAGATCGGCCGCGACCCGCGCCGCGTGCTGCGCGAGTGCCGGAGGAAGGTGTTCCGTCACTCGATGCAGATGTCCCATCCGAGGATCTTCGGTCTGTTCAACCCCGCGCCGCTGCCGGTGGCGGCGCTCGCCGAGATCCCGGTCGCGTTCCTCAATCAGTCGGTCGACGCGTGGAAGGCCGGGCCCGCGGCCACCCACCTGGAGATGCGGCTGGTCCGGTGGATCAACGATCGGATCGGCTTCGGCCCGCGGGCCTTCGGGGTGTTCACCAGCGGCGGCGGCGTGGCCAACGCCATCGCCCTCAAGATGGCGCGCGATCGCGCCGCCGGGGCGCGCGTGCGCCGGACCGGGCTGCCGGCGCGACTGGCCCGGCGGCTGCGGGTCTATGCCTCGGGGCAGGCGCATTTCTCCATCGGCCGCTCGCTGGACCTGCTCGGTCTGGGCGAGGCGTCGTTGGTCCGCATCGAGGTGGACGCTGCGATGAGGATGCGCGCCGATCGGCTGGCGGAGACCATGCGGAAGGACCGCCGGCGGGGGCTGGTGCCGATGGCGGTGGTGGCGACGGCCGGGACCACCAACACCGGGAACATCGACCCTCTGCGCGCCGTGGCGGCCGTGGCCGCCAGTCACGACGCCCACTTCCATGTGGATGCGGCGTATGGCGGGGCGCTCCTGTTCTCGAGCCGGTACGCCGGCCGGCTGGATGGGCTGGCGCTGGCCGACAGCGTGACTCTGGACCCGCACAAGTGGCTGTTCCAGCCGTTCAGCCTGGGGGGGCTGTTCGTCAGGAGCCGTCAGGCCCTGAGAGACAGCTTCCGGATCGAGCCCGGCTACCTGAGAAAGGACCTGGAGGCGGAGCCGGATCGTCTCGATTTCTACCACTATTCACTGGAAGGCACGCGGCCGTTCCGCGGTCTCAAGCTCTGGTTCACCCTGAAATCGCTGGGAAGACGTGGATTGGGCCGCCTGGTCGACCGGACGATGGAGGTGGCTCGGTATCTCGAAAAGGAGGTCGGACGCCACGACTGTTTCGAGCGCTTCCAGACGCCGGTCGAATGCGCCAGCGTCTGCTTCCGCTATCTCCCTCTGCGATCCCGCAGGATGTCGGAGCAGACACGCTCGTCGGCGACGGCTCGCTCGCAGTTGAACCGGGTCCAAATCCGTATTCAGCAAGAGGTCGAAAGGCGGGGGTTCGCCTGGTTTCCCACCATCGTTATAGGTCAGACGGTATTTTTCCGGTTCGGCATCTTCAACTACATGACCGGTCCGAATGACGTCGACGCGGTCCTGGCGCACATCCGCCGCACGGCGTCGCACCTCGGGTTCTGATCACCGGCTCTCGCAGGCTGTGAAACGCGGTCAGGCGTGGCGTTGCGCCCCACTTCATTCCGATTGAAGTTGACAGTCGTATCGTTTCACCGTACATGAAACTCCGAGACGGGCGGCTCCGGTCGTGCGACCCCTGCTTATTGCCCACCGAGGCCGGTCCTGTCACGGTCAACGCTGATTGAACAACCACAGCCCCCGGATTCAGCCATCCAGCTTCTCCTTGCCCTCAGTCCGGCTTCTTCAAAAGGGAGGTCCCCATGGGTTCTAGCCTGAAGCGACGATCACTGGCCAGCGCAGTCGGCGCCACCGTGGTGGTGTCGGCGGTGCTCGCGCTCTTCAGCTTCGCGACCTGGGCCGAGCGCAACCAGGGCCAGGCGGGCGGGCAGCGCCTCCTCAGCCTGCAGGACCTCGAGATGCAGATCGCCAAGAAAATGCAGAAGCCGTCGGGGTTCGAGCGGCCCGCCGGCCGGTCGCCGCTCGAAGGAATCGAGACGTTCAGGGAGGTTGCGCCAGGACAGCGCACGAAGACGATCGACACGCCGATCGGGCTGATCGACCCCGCCGAGATCGGTCGTCTGCGCTCCCGGTTCCCGGCACTCGCGGGTCCGGCCGGCCGCGGCCTGAGGGAGCACGGCAGGAGAGGGGAGATCGCGCCCGGGTTCAACGCCGTCCAAATCAGCGAATCGGCGCTGGCCGCCCGCAGCATGGACGACTTCGCGGCGGATCTACGGTCGATGGGTGTCAAGGTCCACGACGTGCTCGAGAGCCGGGCACTCCTGGTCGAGGTGCCCGCCGGCGCCGTCGATCGACTCGCCCATGCCGAATACGTCGAGGCGGGCCTGCCCTGGGAAGCGATGTTCCGCCTCGACGCCGCCCTGGGCAGGACCCCGATGATCCAGAAATCCCGCGCCGCCAGCGAAAATCTCAGGGTCGTCGTGATCTTCTTCCGCGACACCGATGAGGCGGAGGCGCGCCGCGAGATCGAGCAGGTGGCGGGGGCCGGATCGGCGATCCCGTTCTCCATCGACGGTCTGTCCTACGAGACGAACGTGCACTATTCGAAGGTGGCGCAGCTGGCGAAGCAGGACCGGGTCCGTTTCGTCTACGAGCTCCCCGAATACCTGTTGATGAACGTCGAGACACCGACCACCGCGATGGTCGGGAACGTGAAGGACAACCTGCCGTTCCAGAAGCCGTACCAGGACGCGGGGGTCGATGGGGGCGGGCTGAACGCCGCCGGCGTCGCCGTCTATGACGGTTCGCGGGTCAACAACGGCACGGCCCAGGTGCCCCCCCAGATCGTCACGGTCACCGACAACGGCATCTCGGGCGACTCGGTGCAGTTCTCCCAGACGGCCACGCAGGTCTTCGATCTGACGCACCAATTCCCCTCTCCCGGTCACAGGAAGGTCCATTCCATCCAGAATGCGGGTGACGACGGCACCTCCTGCGACGGCATGCTCTCCGGCAGCGGCACGCACGGCAACGTCGTGGCGGGGGTCGTCGCGGGGGACGGAACCTCGGTGGGCGCGCATGTTTCCAAGCACATCTACAACAGCCGCCCGCGTGTCGACGGCCTGGAGATGGACGGAGTCGCGCGCGGGGCGCGGATCATCATGCAGGATGCGGCCGACCCCAACGTGTGCACTTTCAACGAGCTCGTGGAGCGCGGAGGCAACGTTTCCCCGGGATCGCTGCTCACCCGCATGCTACTCTCGATCTGCCCCAGGAGCGGCGGGACGGGGTCCTGCTTGAACGTTGTGGGCGGCGGCAGCGAAGTGCACCTGCACGTGATGCCCTTCGGCATCCCGAACTTCGACCTGGTGCTGCAGAACCCGACGGACGGGACCTACACGCAGGACGCCAAGGACATCGACACGTTCCTGGTGAACAACCGCGACTACATGGTGTTCGTTCCGGTCGGAAACCAGGGAACGGTCAGGGACCAGAAGTTCTTCTCCTCCTTCAACGGCTCGCAACGCAACCAGTACCCCGACCTGTTCGACGGGACGGCGGCGGACAACTGCCCGGTTCCCTGTCCCCCTGGCCACATTCCGGCGCCGCTCCAGATCTCTCCGCCGGCGACCGCCAAGGACCTGGTCTCGGTGGGAGGGCACTTCCAGGACGTCCAGACGGCGTGGACCTCGAACCTGGAGGAGGATGTCCTGAACTTCTCGTCCAAGGGACCGGCGACCGCCCTGTCGCTGCGCACCGCGCCCATGGTCGTGGGCGTCGCGGCCGATATCAGCGGCTTCTTCTTCGGACCGAACACCGTCTCGATCGCGGTCTGGAGGAGCCGCGACAACGACAACCTGGGCCCCGTCGACGCCGTGCTGGACGACGAGAACTTCGGGACATCGTACGCCGCCGGAGAGGTCGCGGGAGTGGCGGCCATCATCCGCGACTACTTCGCGCAGGGTTTCTACCCGACCGGAACCAGGGTGACCACGGACCGCGTCCCGAACGTCTCCGGCCCCCTGGTCAAGGCGGCGATCGCGGCCTCGGCCAACTTTATGGAGGAGCTGCAGGCGGAATACCCGACCACCAACGACTCGGAGGTGGCGTTCGCCCGCGCGGTCAACATCGGGAACGTGTCCGGCACGCAGGTCGGGATCATCGGCAACAACGAGCAGGGTTACGGCCGGCCGGTGCTGTCATCCGTCCTGCCGCTGGCGAACTGGCCCGCGGGCAAGGGCATCGGCGCCCCGGACACCATCGAGTACCCGGCGGCGGGCCTGCTGATCTACGACGACATCGCCACGGGCGAGCCCCCGATCAACGACAGCACTCCCGTGACCGGCAACGAGCACACCTTCAAGGTGGTGTCGGACGCCACCGGCACGGTCGGCCCAACCACCGTGGTGACTCGCGGGCAGCTGCGCATCGCCATGGCCTACAGCGATCCGCCGAGCGCCGCGGTCGGACTGGGTGCCGCGGGCGCCATCGTCAACGACCTCGACCTCGAGCTGGAATCACCGGGTCCCGACAACTGCCTGTTCTCCGGCGACATCGCGCCGAACGGGTCGGTGTGCCCGGCGAGCAGCGCCAACGACAACGTGATCTATGACGGCAACGACTACATCATCGGCACCGTCAAGACAGGCCAGTGGAGCCAGTCGCGGCCGCTGAGCTCTTCGGACGTCGGCGACAACAAGAACCCGGTGGAGGCGATCCACCTGTCGGCCGATCCGAACGGTGACGGCAATACATCCGATTCGCAGCTCGTGGTCGGCACCTGGCGGGTGCGGGTGAAGCGGGGCACCGGCGGGGCGACGGCCGGGCACATCACCGCGATCTCAGGCTCCAACGAGGACGCCAACAACAACGGCCGCCTGGACCCCGGTGAAGACACCTCGAACTCGCAGTGCGTGGGCGCCGGCAACCCGGCGGCCTGCTGCACGGGGGCGGGCACCGGCACGTGCACCGGGAACGGCAACGGCCTCCTGGACGCCGGCGGCCAGCCGTACGGTCTGATCCTCGCCGGTCCGGTGCAGGGGATCGGCACCCAGACGATCGGCGGCGTGGCGCGGTCGTTCCCAGCCAGCACCGCGCGCCTCGACAAGAGCCTGTACGGCTGCGCCGATCAGGTGACGGCGACGATCTTCGATATCGGGACCACCGCCGCGGCGGTCATGGCGGCGTCCACGTACGAGGTGGTCCGGAAGGACGGCACGGTGGTCGATACGGAGCAGGGCTTCGCGGTCCAGGCGACCGGCAACACCTACGTCTCGGTGCCGATCCCGATCCGCGAGGGCAAGCCGGCGGCCTCCAACAACGGCATCCTGGAGACCAATGGCAACACCGCGGACGAGCCGTACTTCGTCCGCGTGCGCTACAGCGACTCGCCCCGCGAGGTCATGGCTTCGGCGCGCATCTCCTGCACGCCGAACCTGGTGGCCTGGCGCTTCCTGATCGAGAACCAGGACGGGACTCAGCAGGACTTCATCGGTGGCGGCTGCGACCACGACCAGTATCTCGATTCGGGCGAGAACCTGACCTATTCGGTGACCTTCGGAAACTCCAACCGCGACCAGGATTTCTCGGACGTGAGCGCCACCCTGAGCGTGGGCGGCCCGGGCGCCGCGGCGATCCGCGTGCTGAACTCGCCGCAGAGCATCGGGCGTATCCCCGGCGGCCAGATCACGGCGACGACTTTCTCCCTGCGCGTCGACCCCGCGGCGCTGGCGGCCCTCGCCGTGAACAACCGCCTCGTCGACCTGACCGTGACCCTGCAGGGTTCCTCAGGGAACATCCAGCTGCCACGGCAGGCCTTCACCTTCCGGCATGCGCTGAACTCGGACGATGAGACCTTCCACTACTCGACCGACTACCCGCAGGGGAACGTGCGCGAGATCCGGGACTTCAACCGCAACCTGCAGATCGATCGCCCCGACCGCACCGACCCGTTCCTGGGGATCGTGAACCCGGACGAGGACATCACCTTCAGCTCGATGTTCGTTGCCACCGGTCCGGGAGGGCTGGTCACGAACACCCTGGGCGAGGACCTGAACGGCGACGGGACACGCCAGCCGAACGAGTTCGACATCATCCCGAACGGCATCCTCGACAAGGGGATTCTCTTCTCCAGCACGGGACCCACGCCGGGCTCGGACAAGGTGCCGTTCCACTTCGATCTCAACAACGGCGGCTGGAACGCCTTCCGCCACCCGGCGAGCCGGCCCGGTCTGGCGGCGCCGCAGACATGGGAGTACGTCACGACGGGCGTGTGCGGCTTCCAGACGGCGAACCCCGACGGGAACCCCGCCGCCCTGTTCCAGAACAACCAGGCGGGCATCTGGCACACCGGGGACGGCAACCCGGCGACACCCGGGACCGGCGGCACCTGCGACAACCATCTGGTCGCCACCGATCTCGCCACGCCCGCGGGGACCGAGTTCATCGAGGACTTCATCCTGTCGCCGATCATCGCCAAGGTCCACCAGCTGCCCGACAGTCGCAACCTTCCATACAGCGCGGAGTTCCAGCGTTTCGGCTTCAACGTCAACATCCAGACGCAGAACGACAACACCGGCATCAACTTCAACGTGGACAACAACGTCGATGACGACGGCGGCAATTGCCTCATGTGCCAGGAATTCGACCTCAGCTACGGCGGCATCGACTACCAGGTCGGCTTCCTGGAGGGCTCGGGCGGTGGCGGCTATTTCCCGAACGGACCGTTCCCCCAGCGGACGTTCGGACCGCTGAGCGACCCGGACGGGTCGATCGCGAGCGGCAACAAGCAGGTGACCGGCGACGAGACCGGGTTCACCGGGTTCACCCAGAACACCAACACGAACAGCAGCTCGCCCATTCCGACGGCGCCACCGGACTTCCTGCCTTACCCCATCGACAGCGCGCCTGTGGTGATGGCCAGCGACGGGACACCCTGGACCAACAACGTGTCCGGTCCGGTCCGCAACATCGACTTCGACCTGGTGACCTACCCCGCCGGCTTCATCTCGCCGGTGACCGGCCCCGGCGGGCCGACCTCGGCGGTCACTCCGTTCGACGCGAATCCGGGCGTGCGCTGGCAGATCGGCATCGGGTTCTTCACGGTCGAGGACGTCAGCAACCCGGCCGATTACGGCGCCGGCATCGACGACGTGGTGCTCGAATGGGACGAGCGTCACCCCCTCGACGAGGGGGCCTTCGTGCCGCCGCACACCCCGGCCTGCCAGCGGTTCGGCCAGGCGGGCCAGCCGGCGGGCCAGCAGTGCGCCACGCTGTCGGTCGACCGGACCAACCTGTACGAGTGCAGCGAATCGCTGACGGTCACCGTCAACGATCCGAAGCGCGCCGGGGCCGGCTCCGTCCCGGTGCTCGCCGCCTCCAACAGCGATGCGCGTCCCTTCAGCACCGGCGTGGTCACGGCCCTGCACCCGGTCAAGTCGTTCACCCTGTCCGAGGTCCCGGCCGGCTCCGGGCTCTTCGTCGGGTCGGTCCCCGTGAGCCAGGCCATCAACACGCCCAACACCCTGTTCGTGACGACGGGGGACCAGAACATCGAGTTCTACTACCAGGATCCGCTGTGCGACGGCAACGGCAACGGCGTGGTGGCGCAGAACGACTTCGACAATCTGGACGGCGACGGCGTCGCCTTCGCGGTCGATAACTGCAAATTCGACTACAACCCGACGCAGGCCGACGGCGACGCCGACGGAATCGGCGACGCCTGCGACAACTGCCCGGGCGTCGCAAACGCCGACCAGAAGGACTCCGACGGCGACGGGGTGGGGGACGTCTGCGACCTGGATGACGTCGACTTCGACGGGGTGGTGAACGCACTGGACAACTGCAAGGACGTCTACAACCCGCTCCAGGCCATCGCGGGGGGTGGGACCCGGGGGATTGGCTGCGACTCGACCAACACGGATGTCGACGGCGACGGGATCAAGGACAATCTCGACAACTGCGTGCGGAGGGCCAACCCGCTGCAGACCGACACCGACCGCGACGGGCTGGGGGACGCCTGCGACGGGGACTGCAGCGGGGCGCACGCCCAGCTCCTGGCCACCGGCTCGTGCAGCCGGAGCGCCACGCAGTGCACCACCAACGCCCAATGCCCCACGACCGGCGTCTGTCAGGAGAACCCGACGACGGTGTGCACCGCCAACGGCACACATTGCACCTGCGTGAACATCACCCCCGAGACCTGTTCGCTGATCGGGGTGGTCAACAGCGGCGGCTGCTCCGCGCAGAACGACGACGAGGACGTGGACGGAGTTCCCGACGCGGTGGACGACTGCCCGACGACCCCCAACCCGCCGATCATCCCGGGCACGTTCCGCCAGGCCGACTCCGACAACGACGGTGTCGGTGACGCCTGCGACTCACCCTTCATGGTGGACGGCGACAACAACGGCATCCCCGACGACGTCGTGTCGTTCGGCGTGGCGGTGGGCTGCCGCCAGCTGCCGCTGCCCAACCTGGTCGTCGAGGCGGCCGTGGTCAACGACCTCAACGGGGACCACGACGGCTTCTGCGACACCGGCGAGAAGTGCGAGATGACGGTCGTGGTCAGGAACGCCGGCCCGGTCAACCTGACCGACGCGACCCTCTACCTGGCGACCTCGGATCCCGATATCCAGTGCATCAGCAAGCCGGCCGTGCCGATCGGCAGCCTGCCCGTCGGCGGCAGGGTCAACACGGCGAACATCGGAGGGCAGCGCCGGCCCTTCGAATACACCGTCTCTCAGGCCACGCAGACGACGGTGGCGGCCAACCCGGCGAAGGGCGACTTCACCCTCAACCTGACGTCGCGCGAGGCCCTGGGAACGGCGAAGCAGGTCGGCTTCTCGACCCTGCTCGATCTGGACCTGCCCACCGGCATCTCCCTCGTCCCTGTCCCCGGACGGCCTTCCCATAATCCACCGATTCCGGATGGTACGATCTTCGAGGACTTCGACACCGACACGGATCCAACCGTCAACCCAGGTGTCGATCTCAGCGACGGCCGCTTCGGTGTGCCGAACGACACCATCGGCTATACCGTGGGGAGCGCTCTCGGCGGCATCAACTCTCTGGCGGGCGTCGGCTGCGGCGGCTACATCGTCCCGCCATCCGACCTGGGCTGCCGGATCGATCCCGACAACGACATGGACTGGCACATCCACTGCCCGCATGGGACTTGTCCGGCGACGCACGTGGCACCCGGGACGTCGTCGACCGCCTTCATGACATCGGCGGCCGACGGCAACATGGCGTTCTCCGGGAACAACTCGCTGCACTGGGGGAAGCACACGGATCTGAACAGCCGGCTGGGTGACACGACCAGCTTCCGCGAGCTGGCGGCCTTTACCACGAATCCGATCAACCTGACGCCGCTGCCGCAGGCGGGGGACCTGATTCTCTCCTTCTACCAGATCGCCGACATGATGGATAACAGCCAGGCCGACATCCCGCGCGGCACGGCCGTGGACTACGGCGACGTGCAGATCCGCGTCGACACCAACCCCGACCCGACACCCGGAAGCGGCGACAACTGGGGCAACTGGGACAAGCTGGCGCCGTTCGAGAACGTCTACGACCACATTCCCGAGGTCTGGAGCCACTACGGCGCGCGCGTCACCTACTGCGACCTGACGCCGACCGACACCGGCACGGCGCCACCCGCTCCGAGGGGGGTCCACGAGACGATGTGCTGGCCGCTCGGAATCTGGTCTCACTGCGGCGATGCCTACGGCACCGGCACGACCTTCGGGTGCCCGGGTCCGGGCGTGAGCGGCAGCGTCGCTCCCCCCAGCGGCGCGCTGTGGGTGCTGAGCAGGTTCAACCTGGCGAACTACCTCGGTGCCCGGGTGCAGATCCGCTGGATCGGCACGTCGTGGGAGTTCGATCTCAACGGACCGGCGCAGGACTACCAGACGTACGGTTGCGCCGCCGGCACCTGCTGGAACAACAGCCTGAATGACGACGGCTGGTGGATCGACGACATCGCCGTCACCGGCGCCATTACCACCCAGGCGTCTCCGCTCGCGGACACCAAGACGCCGCCCGCCTCCACCTGCGCGGCGACCGCCGCCGGCAAGTGCGATCCGACCCAGGGCGACAAGGGCTTCGCGGTCAGCCTGGCGGTGAG
>WNGL01010470.1_pt1 | contig 10690 bp, 5 predicted proteins | sample 5400591 | NCBI WGS metagenome assembly WNGL01 (sample SAMN13153377, study PRJNA577476) | soil metagenome | isolation source: 80 cm soil or saprolite under Garry oak tree replicate 1 | place: USA:California | collected 2016-06-15
GAAGCTTGGAAGTCTTCCCATGTCGCTGAGCCGGAAGCTTGCGTCCCGGATGCCCTGCCAGGACTCGGTGAAGCGCGGAGTCAGCCCGTACTGCTGGACGTACTGCGGCCGTGTGATGAAGCGGTTGATGAAACTGTCGAAAGTGCCGACAAAGTGCGGCGCAAAAAGCGCGTCCGCCCGTTCACTGCACCGGGTCCTTACCTCGTCAACCGCGACGTTCGTAAACGACAGCAGCGCAATACCCTTACGGGGTTCTTCAGCAGCGCGGCGCAGGAACCGGGCAACGATGGCACGCGTCTTACCAGCCCCTGGGCACGCCTCGGCGACTGTGTCGCCGTCCGCTTTGACCAGGTTCCGCTGCTGGTCACTCAGCTTGACCGGTGCCACCTGACGCTCCCGGTTCGCTCAGCACGCCAGTGATGGCGTTACGCAGATAGGTCGGCACCGCGAATGCCTCACCCTCCTGGACAGAGATCGCCACGTCGTGGGCGAACTCGCCCTTGGAGATGAACCGCTTGTCATCGCTGAGTTTCCGGTACAGCGCCTCGGGCGGATTGGCGTCGCCCGTGATCTCATCCCACTTCGCGGCTGAGCGGGGATGCTGCTTGAGGTAGGACGCCCGGAGCACGGCGGTGTTGGCAGGCTCGCCAAGCAGGTCGGCCTCAAGGGTGTAGGTCGCTTCAGCGACCATCAGCCGGTCAGCCGCGCCCAGGTCGGCCGCGAGCGACCTCAGGTGGTCGGCGCGGTTGAATGCAGCCGAGTCGTCGCCGTCGGGATCTGGGCCGAGGACTGGATCGCCATCGGTGATGACCACGAGCTTGTCCACCACGGTGAGCCCGCCAACAGGGCCCAGTAGCAGCCGGACGTACGGCTCGAAGTCGACGCTGCCGACATTGACGATGGTGACGGCGTGGAAGTCGCGTTGCCTGGCGCGGTCACCGGAGAAGACCAGCCGTCGGGCCAGTACTGGCAGCAAGACCGCCTCGGCGATCCCTTCGACCAGCACGATGCGCCGGGCGAAGAGCATGGCCGCCCGGGTGGCGTCGAGATACTGGTTGATCTTCCGGAATCCGTCGCGAGTAAGGCTGAGCTGGGCGAGGGGCAGAGCGCAGGTCATGCGGCGGGTGACAGGCTGGTCCCCACCGTCAGCCTCAGCCTGTTCAATCTGCAGCCGCGTCCGAAGGACCACCACATTCTCGACGCCGACGCTGCTGGCCAGGTTCGGTGAATGAGTCGTGGCGATGACCTGGATGCGGCCGACCGGACCGTGCGCGTCATCTCGCGGCGACAATTCCGCCTGTTCGCGCAGGTAGTTAAGGAGCACAGCCTGAAGCTGGGGATGCAGGTGCGCTTCCGGTTCCTCGACAAGGAATAGCGTCAGCTCGGCGTCGCGAGCGTGCTGGAGCTCCATGATGACGGTGGCGATGAACAGCAGGTTGGCGTAGCCGAGGCCTGACTCGGCCAAGTCGGCGGGGTCGATGCCGTGCTCGGCCATCTTTAGTCGAAGGCTGCGCGTCAGACGGCCTAGGTCGTAGTCCTGGAAGTCAAGCTTGACGTTCTGGCTTCGCACCGGATCGGTCAGGGCGCTGACGTGTTGTTGAATCCGGCCCGCTGTCGTCGTCACCACGTCGTGGTCGCCCAGCTCTCCGAGGGCATCGTTCGCGTCGGCTAGAAAGCTGTCACGGGCCTGCGGATCGGTGAGCTGCCTGATGATGAACGCGAGCCGGCCGCTGTTCGCCGAGTCCAGCTCGCGCTGGGCATCCCGCAGTGGTGCCAGGTAGACGTGCCGGATCTGCTGTCGCTTCTCGGGTTCCGGGTCAGGCCCGGCGTCCTTACCTGCCCGGAACGACAGCTGCGAGCGCTTCGGGGTCGTCTCATCCGGCCGGAATCGCGCGGTGTAGAGCGCTTGCTTACTGTCGAGGTCGAGGGCAGTTATGTACTGGGCCCGCTGAATCGTTGTCAGGCCATCAAGGGCCAGACCCAGCTCGATGGCTTGCTCTTCGCGCCCGTGGGAAAGATCGTCGGATTCAAAGTAGCGGACACGGCGCAGGCTGAGCGGCGTGGTCGCGAGCCGGAGTGCCTCGATGATATTCGACTTGCCGGAGTTGTTCTCGCCGACCAGCAAGGTGAGCGTTGGCCGGAAACTGACCCGCGTGTCATAACACGAGCGGAAGTTCGAGAGGCGCAGCGTCTTGAGGAACATACCCGAGAGACCGCCCGATTCGGGCCGGGACTGTCCAGGGGTTTGCTCAGTATGTGTCTTTGGGGCTGTGCTGGTGGGTGGGGTCATGCTGGGCGTTGGAAGCTCCCTTAAGCACTGTAGCCAAAATGGCCGAATATGGGCGATAACTATCTGATTGTGGCGATTCGGCATGCGGTGCGCATCAGTCCACCGACCGAAGATCTCACGGCGCCCGTTAAACGACGGTGCCAGCGCCGACGAGCAAGGGTGAGCGTATCGGTCGAAGACGGCAGAGAGAGGGAGGTAGCCGGGCGTGTCTGGATGCAATTCTGATTGCTGGTCTCGGCAGGACTGCTGACCATTTGGAGCAGGGGGCGAGTGCTCGCCGCCACCCGCCAGCAAGCGATCAAGGAGGCAGGCATCGCCACGGCGAACCATCACATCGGGGCGTCAGCGGCGATACCGCATCGAGGTCTCCGATTATGGCCCCAGGTCCGATCTAGCTGTTTCCACCGAGGATGCCGCGGGGCTGATCTGTGATCTGGAAGCTATGGGTTCTCCGCGTTTTGGAGTGCCTGAACGCCTACCGGGAGCGGGATCCGTTCTTGTTCGAGCCGCAGCCGACGTCCCCAGCGGTCGCTGAGAAGCCCCTGCCAGGTGTCGTACTCGGTCTGGGTTAGGTGGGGCAGGTCGCCGCGGTCGGGGGTCGCGGTGTCCTCGATCGCGAATCGCCGGTAGCGCACCAGGGTCGCCTCGTCCATAAGCACGCTGTGCGCGGGGTAGCCAAGACCGCGGAACGCGCTGAGGATGGTGAATCCCTCGGTGTCCAGGTCACCCCAGTACGTCACGTGCCGGGCTTGCTGAGCCCAGCCGAGGTCGCGTAGCGGGGCCAGGTTGTGGCCGAGTGCATGGATGATAACCGTGCCGTCCATGTCCGGGATGGTCAGGGCGGTTTCTAGGTTCTCGATGACGATGAGATGCCGCGGCCGCACGGCCAGCCGGGCGAGTTGCTCGGATGAAACCGCGAGATCCCGGATACCTGCGAAGCGTTCGCGGTCAGCGGGGTCGAGCAGGGCCACGCGCACGTAGACGGGCCGGGGACGAAGCCCGAGGGCGTTGAGAGTTGCGATCTGCTCCACTGTCTGGCTGTCCGTGTCAGCCGTGGTTTCAGCGCTGGCTGACAGGGATGAGTCCACACTGGCGGGGCTTGCCGTTGGTGGCTCGGCTGCTTCCGCTGAGCCGGCGTTGGGGCTGACCAGCAGGGTCAGCAGCCGGGAGTGGCTGGTGATCCACTTGGTGCCAATACCCTCTACGGGAAGCTGGCGGGGCATCAGCCCGCTGTTTGGGTGCTCGGCGAGCCAGGCCGCGACGTCCAGCGCGCGGTTGAAGTCGTCATCGTCGAGCCGGATGGCTTCGGCGAGCGCGGTGCGCAGCCGCGGATGACTGGGCCAGGCGGCAGACAGCACGCCCCATCGGGATACAGCGGTCGCATAGTGCTGCTGGCATCCGATGATGGCCGCGACCAGGTGCGGGCTGCCGACGCAGAGCCGGGCCGGAAGTTCCTGCGGTCCGACGTTGGTGCGCCGGGTGACCCATTCCACTGTTGCTTCGGGATGGTGCTGCTCGAACGTTGTCCAGGCGCGGATGTGCTCGTCGGCTTCGGTGAGCGATCCGTCGAGGTCAGTCCGTCTCGGCGGGCTCAGGGTGAGCGTTAGCGGCCAGGTCCCTGCGTCGGGCTCGCTGGCCCATGTGCGCCATTGCCGCGTGTACCTGGTGGTCAGCTCGGAAAGGATCTGCTGCGGGGTTTTCACTGTCCGCGGGTCTCCGGCTGGCTGGTGGCGGGCGGGTCGGTGAAGGTGATGTGATGCGGCTGGGCCTTTGACCGCCCAGATGCCGGGTCGTTCTCGATGACGTAGGCAGATCCGAACGCGGCCTCCATCGAGCCGTACTTGTCGACGGGCGCGGCGATGATGAGCTGGAAGCCGAATGCCTGCAGCGCGCGCAGTGCCCGCTGGGTAACCGACGGGTCCGACTTGACGAATCCTTCGTCAACGATGACGGCACCGTATTCGGGGATGCCGTCCAGGCCGCCTAGCTGGTAGCGCAGTGCCGCGCCGAGGGTGGAGGCGATCAGTTCCTGTCCTTCGCCGCCGGAGGTTGCGCCGACACCGTCGTAGACGAGCACCTCCCCGTCGGCGCGGTGCTCGTGGGCGGATATGCGCACATGCCGCTTCACCTCTAGAACTGATCGCTGCCATAGCCGGTCGGCGGGCTCGCTGGATGTCAGGCGGTCCATCAGCGCCTGGATGCGCAGGAATCGCTGCTCAAGGACGCGGTCGTCGGTGACGCGTCCGCCGAGCATGTTCTCCAGGATCGCTGAGATTTCTTTCCTGAACTCCTTCGACTCGCCCGGCTCGGTGTCGCGGGTAACGATCTGCAGGTGGCCCCCGTGGCCGTATTCGACGGCCGCCAGTACTTCGTTGATCGGCCCGATCCGCTCGTCGATCGTGGTGCGTTCCTCGACCAGCGTCTGGAGCAGGGTGCTCAGTCCCATGCCGACGTACTGGCGCATCAGGCTGCGCCAGTTCTCGATGCTGGCGGGCAGGTCGTCATCGATGAGTTGCTGCCGGTGGCGCAGGAAGTCGGAGGCGCTGGCAACCTCGCGGGTGAACTGGCCTTCGGCTTCTTTCCACCGGTTGAGGTAGTTGGTGAACATCAGCTCCAGCTCGGAGCGGGCCTGCTGGCGGGTGCTGGATGCCTTGTTGCGCCGTGCCTCCGCGGCGTTCCTCAAGTGCCTGGTGACGTGGGACAGGGTGTCGAGGGTGGGTGGTTCAAGCTCGCTGAGGAGTTCCTTGAGGGTGGCGTTCTGCTCAGCTGTCAGCGAGCTGGCCCTGTCGAGCGCGTCAGTGCAGCGCTCTTTGTCCGCGAGGTACTTGGCGTGCTGGCCCGCCAGTTCCTTCTGCCGTTCCTCAGTGCCGTGGATCCGGATCTTCACCTTGTCGAGGTCTTTGTCCGCTGACTCGATCTGGCCGCCCAGCGTGGCCAGGTCAGGTGATCTCCTTTCGGCGGCCCGGACCGCTTCTTCGGCGGAGGTAACGGCTGCCGTGGCAGCGGCCAGGTCAATGCTGGGCCATGCGACAGCGAATATTGATTCCCACGCATGAGTCTTGCGGTCAACGTCCTTGCTGGAGCTGACCGCCTGCTTGAGTCTTTCCTCGGCCTTGTCAACCGCCCTGCGCTGTTCGATGGCCCGCTGCTCCAGTGCTGCGATGGTGGCCCGGTTGTCGAAGCCGAGGATGTGATCGGCTGCCGTTATCCTGCGGTCGTCCTTGATGTGTGTTCCGCTGCGCTGCCTAATCTGCCCGGCTGCCGTGACCGCCCTGGGATGGTCGTTCAGCTCTGCCGGGGTGCTGACGCAGCGATGGTCGTAGGAGCGGGAGAGCTGGTCGGCGAGCCAGCCAGCGAACGGGGTGTCGGCGAGGTCGAGCTTGCCGGCGATAGTGTCGGGTCCCGGAGTCCGGGCTGGCGGGCGGTGCCCGGCTGACACGGGGGTGTACCGGACCTGGCCGCGCATGTTGTTCGCGTCAACGTAGGCGACCACGTCTTTGTAGTCGCCGAAGTCGATGACCATGCCCAGCGCGAAGCCGCGCAGTACGCGTTCAGCTGCGGTCCGCCAGCGGTCTTCGCCTTCCTTGACGTCGATGAGTTCGGCGATGAATGGCATGCGCTGTTCGGTCAGGCCGGTGCCGTCAAGTATCCGCTGCCGGAGCTGAAGATCCTCCCTGCGGATGCTGGAGGTGCGCCCGCGGAGAGAAGCGATCTCCAGGACGGTTTCTTTCCACGCTTCGGTGGCGACTTTGACCTCGCCGGCGACCGCATGCTCATGTTCGCGGGCGGTCGCCGCAGCCGTCTCCGCATCTTCGAGGAACGTGGCGGCGGTGGTCATGAGCGCGTCATAGCTGGGAGCGTCGGCCGGCGTCTCGCAGCCCACGGTGGCAGCCCACCCAGAGAACGCGGACCGGGCTCGCTCGACCTGCTGGCGGGTAGTGACCGTACCCTCCAGGGCGGTGCGGAGACGGTCCAGGTCAGCTCCGCCGCCAGCGCTCCAGCGAGCCCGCAGCTCAGACAGCTGCCTAGTGAGCCGCGTCCGCTCGCCTGTGTCGCGCTCGTACTGGCGGGACAAGGCTGCCCGCTCGCGGGCGATGCTGGTGAGGGCGCCGTCAAGAAGCTCGGATTTGATGGTGAGCGTGAAGGTGCCGATCGGGCTGGGCTCTTCGGTGGCGGCCAGGCCGGCATAGTAGATGATTTCCGCGCCCGAGTTCTCGTGCCGGTCCCAGGTCTCCGGCAGGTGCGCCAGGTGCGCGATCTGGTCGCGGGCGGTGACCATCTGCTGATAGCCCTGGGCGAGGTTCTGGTATCCCTCGACAGCTGCGTCGCGTCGTTCCAGAACGCGGGATTCGTCTAGGACGAAGGTCTTGAACAGCTCGTCGATGTTGTGGACTCCGCGGCTGGACTGGGTCTTGTGCAGCAGGCGGATCGCCTTGCGCCCGTCACTTCCCGCCGCGCGGATTCCGAGCAGGCCGGTGAGCCGGGCGATGTAGGCGCCGTAGTCATCGCCGTACACCACCGCGCCGGGGACGGCTGCCCGTACCGCGTCCTTGCGGAAGTGATCGGCACTGGCCCCCTGGAGGTCGCGCGCGTCGAACGCGGATTCGCTGACGAGCAGGCAGTGAGTGATGTCCGTGTTGCCTGCTCCGGCCCGCGTCATGAACAGGGCCCGGCAGCCGGTCACTGAGACCCCAGCCGCGTTAGCCCATGTAACAGCGATAGCGCTCCACGTCGCGCCTTCGCGCAAGTACAGGGGAATCTTGCCATGATCGGTGTCACGGTCGCCGACCTTGCCGCGCACGTAGGTGTGGAACGTGCGCTCGCGGCGCGGCCCCTCATCGTGGGCGGCAGCGTTGAAGGCCATCGTTCGGTCCATCAGGACCGTCATGGTTCCGTCGAGCAGAGTTGACTTACCGGTACCGGACGGCCCGGTGAGCAGGGTCCCCCGAGGGTGGATGTCCAGGGCATGGTAGCCGTGGAAGGCTCCCCAGTTGACGAGCTGGATGCGGCTCATCCGGAACTGGGTGGCGGTGGGGTCGTGCCGCGTCGCCTGACTCATGCCCGTGCTCCTGCCGGATCGGTGCTCTCGCCCGGAGCGGGACTCGCTGGATGAGGGCGCGCCGCAGGCTTTGGCCGGGGGTCGGGGGCTGTGGCGATTTCCTCGAACGCCTCGGTCAGCAGTGCGATCTTCTCGGGTGTGAACAAGGGCACGATGACCCCGGAGATCCGGTAGCGGCCCTCGCTGACCGGGACCAGGATCTGCCGGTCCCTCAGTGCCGTGATCGCGTTCTCGCTTCGCTTGCCGAAGGTGGCAGGATCCTGGTCATCGGCCTGCTTCCACACATCGAGATGGTCCATCAGCAGGTCATGGTCCACCACGGCCGGAGTGCCCTCCGCCGCGCCGCGCTCATACTCCTCACGCAGGTGGAGCAACAGCACCGCGGTCAGCGCAGGCAGCGGTTTCTCACGCCGCAGAAGAACGGGCACATCCTCGATATCAGCCTGACGGGTGAACGCGACCAGGTGCGCCCGATCGATGATCAGCTCGACGTACAGGTCATGCAGCCTCGACGTGAGGTCCCTCTCGTAGGTCAGGACAGCGTTCCACAAGTCCGGGTGCCGTACTCCGTCGACGAACCGCGATGTCATCACCCGGACGAGCGTGTTGCGCACAGCGGCGGGCAGCGCACCCCTGTCACCCGGAAACAGCTCCGCGCCAGTAACGCCCGCGTTGCTGCCGGGATCCCCATATCCGTCAAAGCCATCACGATGGGCGCCGTCGGCGCCATTTGCGTCGTCACTGATCATGATGTCCTCGTTGTCACGTAGTCCGGCAGGGGAGCGGTGAATATCGCCAGGGGGAACGTGTGGCCCCGCGTGGTGCCATCGTGACGGATCGCGGTCACCGTCTCCGTCTGGTCCGGGATGAACACAGCGCCGTGCTCCGCGGCCAGGTGGAGCAGGCCGACCACACTCTTCGGCCTGCGCAGGTCGCTGGTGAGGCTGGCGAATACGTCACCTGCGCTGATCTGGCCGCTGATCTGCCCGGCGAGCGTGGAGTTCACGGCGGCTGTCAGCTCGCTCAGCCGGGGTCCGCCGCGTTCGCGCAGCTCATCCAGGGTGAGGCCGCCTAGGATGTCGGTGTCCGGATCGGCCAGCGCGGGTGGTGCCTCGGACAGGCGCGGGTCGAGCACTTGCATCCGGGCGATGGAGTCGACGTCGAGCGGTGTCCCGCCGAGATGAAACGCGATGTGGTGGGTGCCGCCGCGGGCGGCGAACGCGCTGGCTGCTGCGGTGTGGGCTGCGGCTAGCCGCTTGCTCAGTAGCCCGTCGTCTTCCACGTGGCTGTCGACGTAGCGTTCCAGCGACTGGGTCAGCCGCCGGTAGGTGTCCTGAACGGCCTGGCAGTGCCCGACGAGGTTCTTGAGCAGGTCACGCAGCGTTGCCCGTTCCTCGCGGGTGAGGGTGGCTGCGAAATCCTGCTGGAGAAGGTCAGTAAGGTCGCGGCGCAGCGCCGCCTGCTCGCGGGTATTGGACAAAAGGGCCATCAGGCCGGCGAACGCCCTGCCTTCGTCACTGGCTGTGAGCAGGTCATGGTCGGCGAAGAATTCGCGCAGCATGTCGCCGCGGCTCATGCCGCGCTCGCTGGTCTCCGCGATGAACCTTTTATGCATCTCATACACGCTGTCGGAGACCCGCTTGAAGTCTGATGGCAGGTGACGGATCAGGTCAGTGATGCCATCAAGCTGCTCCCGCAGTTCGTGTACAGGGACTGGCGCGCCGGTCGTGTCTTCCCAGGCGAGCCGCTCGCCCGTCAGGCGGGCTATCTCCTCGTCGAGGCGGCGGAGGCGGGCCGTCGGATCGGGGTTCGCGTCCGTGGCCAGGCGCGCGACTGCATCGATGATCTGCTTGAGACGGGACTCGGATGCGGTGGAGCGGCGGTGGATGAGCCGGTCGGTAAACGCGAGCACGTCCAGGCTGGCAGCCGTCAGGCTGTACTCCTCACTGTCCCCGTTGAGGGCGCGGTTCAGCCACTTCTTCCGCACCCAGCCGTTGCAGTGATCGCGCGCCCTTCCATCAGGCACATCCACGCCATTGCCGCGCAGATCCCGTATTTCGAGGTCTACGTACTCGTGAAACTCGGCGGCGGGGACCGGCCCGTCGGTCAGGTACTCAGCGAAGATCGCCATCACCCAGGCAAAGTGGCCAGACCGCAGCAGCGCCACTTCCGGCGTACGCTCGGCCTGCTCATAGCCAGCCAGTCTCGCCAGAGACCTTGCCTGGTGCGGCATCTCTCCCCTCCCGGCTACAACTGCCAGAGCCCGGATCTGGTCAGTGCTGAGGACCGCCGAGGTCGGCGGGTGGTGCGAGGTGGCTGCACTGCTGTCCGATGATTTGTCTGGTAGTGCAAGTGAGCCAGCGGTAACCCTCTGGCTCCATCGGCAAGTGCTGCGAACTGCATTTCAGATCCTTTGACCCACGGCAAGGCATCCTCTACGTGGCGAAGGTACCTCCCGGTGCTGACATTCTTGCCGCGCCTGGCTCTCCCCTGACGTGCCATGCGCATCGCTCGCGCGATGATGGCGATCAGAACATGAGTCATTTTTCAGGCTTCATCCTGGAATACGGTGGTTAGCAAGGTGGGCGAGCAGTGCGTGGTTGGCTTCCCACCCGTCGGGGAATTTGGCCCGGACGCCGAGGTGAATAGGCTCGTCGGAGGGATGGGCGTCGAGAACGTCGGCTATCCCGGCACGGGCGACGACGATGCAGGCGTGGCGGTGCCTGGAGACCAGTACGCACAGGCGGCCAGCCTCTAGGTGGAAGGCAGTGGCGTCACTCCGCCCCGATAGCGGGTGCAAGACGATGGTGACGTCGAATTCGGCGCCTTGCAGGCGGTTGGCGGTGTCGACCCTGATCATTGCGGTGGCAGCCGGGGCAGTGCGTGCCAGGGCCTGGCGGATCTGGTCGGCCTGATCGCGGTGCGCGACTCCGATCGCGATGTTCTGCGGGCCGAGCGGCTGTCCGCCTGGGTGCCGTTCGCACGTGCCGACAGCCCCGCGGGTCAGCAGCCGGACCGCAAGGCAGGCGACGGCGTCGGCGGCCTCACTATCGGTGCGGGTCGTGTGGCGGGCGGGCAGCTCGTGCAGCGCCCAGCCGGATCGCGTGGCCAGGTCCAGGGTCGCATCGGCGCTGCTGCGTATCCCGGCTGCTGTGAAGTCCAGGTGCCGGTCGCCTGAGGTCGTGGCGGCGCGGAATCCGGAGAACGGGTAGAACGCGCTGGAGACTACGGGGGCTGCGGAGGCCGGCAGGCGCCAGGACACGGGGAGCCGGTGGACTGGGAGGTCGGGATTGTGGGCTTGGAGCACGGTGACGGCGTTTTGCAGCGGGTCGTAGGGCAGG
>WNGL01040319.1_pt1 | contig 10690 bp, 8 predicted proteins | sample 5400591 | NCBI WGS metagenome assembly WNGL01 (sample SAMN13153377, study PRJNA577476) | soil metagenome | isolation source: 80 cm soil or saprolite under Garry oak tree replicate 1 | place: USA:California | collected 2016-06-15
GCACGGAGTCTCGCCGGAACCAGCCGCGGTCCGTCGACAGGAGATCGTGCGCGAGCTCACGGAGATCCGACCGGAACCAGCGTCCGAGGGGCACGCCGAAACCGGTCTTGCCGCGACCGGCGATCTCGGCCGGAAGATCGGCGGCAAACGCACGCCGCAGCGCAACCTTTCCCTCCCGGCCGCGTGTCTTCAGCGTGTCGGGTAGGGCGAGGCCGAGAGCGACCACCTCGTGATCGAGAAACGGCGAGCGCAACTCCAGCGAGTGGGCCATCGACGCAAGGTCCGCCTTCAGCAACAGATCGCCCGGCAGGTAGGTCTCGAGGTCGAGCAGTTGCAGGCCTGTGAGACCTGGCCGAGAGGGCTCGAGCGGCACCTGTTGGGCCAGTCGCCTGTCGGACCAGAGCTCGCGGCGCAGCTCGAACGGAAACACTTCCATCAGGCGCGCGTAGCGTCGATCGCCGGGCGTGGCTGCAACGTCCAGGAAGCGCGCTGCGCGAAAGAATGGAGACCGCGGCTCTCGGCGGGCAGCCGGAAGGAGCCGCAACGCCGCTGCGCCCACCTGCGCGGCCGGCGCAGGGACGCGCCCGGCGAGACGGTGCGCGATGTACCGCTCGTAGCCGGCGAACGACTCATCGCCCCCGTCGCCTGCGAGCGCCACGGTGACATGACGCCGCGCCTGCTCGGCGATGAGGAAGGTCGGAAAGGCGGCTTCGTCGCCGAACGGCTCGTCGAAGGTTGCAGCAAGTCGCGGCAGTGTCGACGCGATGTCCTGCTCGATCTCGACCTCCTCGTGCACCGTGCCGTACCGAGAGGCGATCGCCCGTGCGTACGCTCGCTCGTCGTAGCGCGCATCCGGAAATCCCACCGTGAACGTGCGCACCGGCTGTGACGACGCTTGCGCCATCAGGGCGACGACGATGCTGGAGTCGATGCCCCCGGAGAGCAGAGCGCCGAGCGGCACGTCCGCCACGAGACGCTTGCGAACCGCTTCGCCGACACCGGCACGGACACGCTCGAGCCATTCGTCCTCGTGCGCGCTCGGCGCTGCGGGTTCCGGCGTCCAGTAGCGCTCGATCCGCTCCGTGCCGCCCTCCGCGACGAGGACGTGCCCCGGAGCGAGCTTGTGGATGCCGCGTAGCGCGGTCCGGTCGCCCGGGACGTACTGCAGGGCCAGATATGCGTCAACGGCATCGAGGTCGATCTCCCGGGAGAGCTGTGGCAGGCGAAGCAGCGCCTTCAGCTCCGACGCAAACGCCAGCGTTCCGTCGGGTAGCCGCGCCCAGAGGAGCGGTTTCTTACCGAGCCGGTCACGGGCGAGCACCAGACGTTCACGTCGGGCGTCCCAGAGTGCCACCGCGAACATGCCGTCCAACCGCTCGACGAAGTGCGGCCCGCTCTCCTCGTACAGGTGCGGCAGGATCGGCGTGTCACCAGTCCCGCGGACCTCGTGTCCGCCCAGTTGGTCGCGAAGCGACAGGAAGTTGTACGCCTCGCCGTTGAAGACCGCGACGACGTCGCCCGCCTCGTTCGAGACCGGCTGGTAACCGGTGTCGAGGTCGATGACCTTCAGCCGCTGGTGGCCGAGCACGCAACGGCCGAACGCGTCGGTCGATCCCTCGTCCGGCCCACGATGGACGAGCGCGGCGCGCATGGCGTCCACGAGCTCGGGATTCGGCGGCCCGGCGGGCGAATAGAGTCCGGCGATGCCGCACACGGGACACATACTGCACGGGCGGTACGCGGTCGCCTCGTGTCATGTGGAGCGTCCGCTGGACGACGACGTCTGGAGGCGCTTCAGCGTCCTCCAGGAGCGCAGGCCGGGCGGATTCGCGATTGCCGCCCTGATGCGTCCTCCGGCCGACGGTGAGAACGAGGAGCGCTGGATCGAACGCGCATGGGAGGCCCGAGCACGTGCCCCGTTCGGGCTCCACACGCACTGGACCGCGGCCAATCACGCGCGGCCGACCGCGGGCGACCCGGCTGCTCTCGTAAGCGAGCAAGGCCGCTGGCTCGACTCGGTCGGGCTGAGGCCGACGTTCTTCTGCGGCGGCGGCTGGTACCTGGACGAGGGCGTCGCGGTAGCGGTCGCCGACCTCGGCTATGCGGATTGCACGGCAACCGCGTTCCGTCCCGGATATCTAGCCCCAGGGGCTCCACATCTGCAGCTCGACGAGCCGGCCTGGCTCGACCTCGGCCAGGACCGCAGGCTGTTCGAAGTGCCGACGACCCATTCCATCGGCATGCTGGCACACGGCCTGCTCGCACCACTTCGCCGGCCGGTGGTGCACGCGTACTTTCACGACACGGACTTGCTCGACCGTCGCCGCGCGGCCGCTCTGCGCGCCGGCCTCAGCTTCCTCGGTCTGAGAAGGACCGTGAGCGATCTCGACGAGCTTCAGCGCGACTTGCGGCCCGAGAAGACGATGTCGTTCGCAAACAGCCGTGCGTGAAGCGGGACCAGTCGTCCCGCGATGAGATGTAGTTGCACATCCTCGAAGCCGTCGAGCAGGGCGCGAATGTCGTTCGGCGAGAACATCTGCAGGTGGGTCGGGTCATCCTCGGGCTTCCGGCCGAGGACGAAGCGGAGCCTGTTCTTCAGACGGTAGGCGTTCGGCACCGAGGCGACGAACGTGCCGCCGGCCCGCAGAACGCGCAGCACCTCGGAGACGACGCGCCGAGGATCGCGAACGTGCCGTCTTCGAACGGCAGCGCATCGTCGAGGTCCGCCCAGCGCGTCTCGATGCCGAGCTTCTGGGCTTCGGCGAGCGCCTCGCGGTCGGCGTCGACGCCGACGATCTCGTTGCCGCCGGCGTACGCCTGCGTGAGTGCGCCGTCGCGACAACCAAGATCGAGCACGGCCCGTCCCGGTCCGCCGACGTAGCGTCGGAAGAGCTCGACCCGCTCGGGGCCGGCGAAGATGAAGCCGGCGCCCCGCTCGACGCGGTTGTGCTCGGCATAACGCTCGCTCAACTGCTCCAGGCTCACCTCGGCCGAGCCTAGCGCCTGCGCCACTGCCAGCCCCCGGAAGCGCCGGAAGTACACTCCGGCGGGTGAGCACGAAGCCAGCCGTGCCGGCCGAGCCCCGGCCGGCGCCGGTCGAAGACATCCGCTCGGCGCGGCCTTACCTCCTCTCACGCACCACGCTCCTCGCCGTCGTGCGACGACTCACGAGCGTGGCGGCTCTCGTGACCCTCGACCTCGCGGGCCTCGTCCTCGGGATCTTCGTGGCCCTCATCTTCCGCGAGCTCTACCTCGGCCAGTGGCCTCCGCTGTGGGGAATCCTCTGGGACACGGAGAGCAACTGGCTCCCGTTTCTGACCGTGATCACGGTGCTCGTCTTCTGGGTCGGCGGCCTGTACCGGCGGCGCGAGCTCCGGGCCGGCGCGGGCCAGATCGTCCTGTCGCTGGTGCTCGTCGCACTGATCACGCTGGCGTTCGGGCTCGGGACGGGCTACCACTTCACGACCTACGGGTTGACACCGACCGCGGTCGTCACGACCGCGTTCTTCATCGGGATCCTGCGTGCGAGCTACGAGGTGCTCACGCGCGACGTCTTGCGGCTCACCGGCGCTCGTCGGCGAACGGTGCTGATCGGCGAAGGCGAACAGCTTGCGGCGCTCCGTCGCATGCTCGGCGCCGATCGCAGCGGGATCCGCTACGAGTTCATCGGTGCAATCGCTCCGAGCGGCGACTCCGGAGACCTACGCGCGCTGGGCGGCCTGGACGCCGTGCCACGCGTCCTGCGCGAGCACGACGTGCACGAGCTGATCGTGACGGACGGCGGTTTCGCCGAGCGCGAGCTGCTCGAGCTCGTCGAGGAAGCTCATCGCTTCGGCGCCAAGGTCAAGATCGCGCCGCGCACGACTGAGTTGCTCCTGCAGCGGGCCGAGTACATTCCGGGCGAAGGTGCGCCGTTGTTCGAGTTGCGCCCGCCGGCGCTCGCGGGCTCGGAATGGGCGTTGAAGCGCGGCTTCGACCTCGTCGTGTCGAGCTTCGTCATCGTCGTCGGCTCCCCGCTTTGGTTGGTGGTCGCCGGTGCCGTCAAGCTCACGTCTCGCGGACCGGTGTTCTATCGCGACCGGCGTGTCGGGCTCGGAGAGCACGCATTCGGAATGATGAAGTTCCGGACGATGTACGCCGACGCGGCCCAGCGTCAGAGCGCGCTCGAGGCCGCCAACGAGGCCTCCGGCCCGCTCTTCAAGATCAAGGACGATCCTCGCCCTGGCATGACCGGCCTCTGGCAGGTCTCGGGTCGCATCGACCTGAGCTTCGACGACCTCGTCCGCCTGGACTTCTACTACATCGAGAACTGGTCGATCTGGCTCGACATCACCATCCTCGCCCGCACACTTCCGGCCGTGCTCGCCCGGCGTGGCGCCTACTAGCCACGGATCGCGAACGTCTTGCGAAGCTCGCTGAGCCCGACCGGGCTCGTCGCAGCGACGTGCACCACGTAGGAGCCTCGGCTCACGCGCTTGCCGCGTCCGTCCCGCCCGTTCCAGGAAACTCTCACGGTCCCGGCAGCGCGCGAGTCCGCGGCCACCGTGCGCAGGATGCCGCCGAACCGTGTCTCGATCGTCGCGCGGATCCGCGCATCGCGCGTGAGCGTGAACTCGATCCTGCGTGCGCTGGCGGCGACGTTGAGAAAGCCGAGCGTGCGGTCGAGCGTGAACGGACGATCATGGCTCGACGTGCGTCCGAGGTCGTCGGTGGCCGAGACGTTCCAGTGGTAGCGGCCCTCGGGCGCTGCTGCCCCTGCGGCGTCGGTGCCGTCCCACGAAAGGTTGTAGCGCTCGGGAGCCTTCGTTCCGGTATCCAGCTCCTTGACCGACCCGTCCGGCGCGACGAGCTTCGCACTCACGGTCGAAGCCCGCACAAGCTTGTAGGCGAGCGACTCGCGCTCGTTCACGCCGTCACCGTTCGGAGAGAGGATGGGCGCCGGGGGCGGCGCAAAAACGCCGGTGTAGGCGATCACGAGCGACTCTCCGACAGGTCGCTCGCCGCCCTGGTCGGAAGGCCGGTTGAGTAGCTTCCCATCGAAGGCGACGGTCGTCGATCCGCCCGAGTCGAGCCCAAAGCCGGTCACGCAGCCGTAGCGCACGAGCGTGTTCGCCAGATCCCAGTTCGTGATTCCGATGCTCCAACCCGGCTGGCGGCCGTCGACGGCGAGCAGGACGATGGTTCCGTCCGCGCGCTGCCCGATCGCCGTTCGCGGATCCCGCCCGCGGAGCTGGACCTTGGTCAGAGCCTCACCCGCGTTGAAGATCGGCCGCCCGTCCTTGACCAACGTCGGTCCCGAGCTGACGGCGTCGGTCACCGAGGCCCATTCGTCTCGAAGCGGGATGCGCACGGTCAGCGGTGCTCCGACCGTCGCCTGCTGCTCGAGAGCCGACGCGGCCATGCCTCGTCCCACGAGGACCGCGCCGTCTGGCGGAACCGCCACGCTGGTGTTAGTGAGCACCGACTGCACGACGCCGGTCAGGTCGCGGCGCGGCGTCGCGGGTGGAAACCCGCCGAGCACGACCGTCACGCCCTTCGTCGCCGGCGTCTTCGCGCCCCACACGGGCGTGAAAAGCGCGATTGCGTTTGCACGGGGCGGCTCGTTCAGCTGCGACACCGGCTGCCACGTCACGTCGGCCGCGTGCCAGCGCCCGTACCACGGCACGCGATCGACGTGAAGCACGCCGTCCGCGTCGACGCCGACCGCCGCCCGTCCGAGCGCCGATTGATGTTCGACGACGCCGCCGCGCATCAGCAGCCCGCTCGGCCAGCCACCGTGCCAGCTGAAGAAGTCGCCGTTGACGCCGATCGTCGTCATCTGCGACGAGACGTCTCGCTGCATCGCGGACACCGTCTCGCGCCCGACGATCGTGCCGGAGTCCACTGGAGGATGCGGTCGTAGGTGACTCCCGGCATCATCTGCACGGGCCTCGCGCCCGCCGACGGAGCGAGGATCAGCGCCAGGAGGATGGAGGCGATGAAGACCTTGCGTGACATACGACCCCGCCTGACCGTAGCTGACTTCTCGGCGTGCTTACCGTTTACACGCCTTCTCTTTGCAATTGCCGTCGTCGCCGCACTGTCGGCGCTCGGCGCGCCGAACGGCCTTGCCGAGCGGCACGACCGGCCCGTGCCGATTCTCATGTACCACGTGATCTCCGCGGCGCCTGCAGGGGTTGCGTATCCCGAGCTCTTCGTGCGCCCGAACGACTTCGCCGGGCAGATGGATTGGCTTGCCGCTCACGGTTATCACGCCGTCACGTTGCGACAGGTCTACGACTACTGGCTCAAAGGATCGCCGCTCCCGCAGCACGCGATCGTGATCTCGTTCGACGACGGCTATCTGAGCCAGGCGACAGTGGCGATGCCCGTGTTGCGGAAGTTGCACTGGCCCGGGGATCTCAACCTCAAGGTGAACGCGGTGCAGAAGTACAACCTTCCGTCCTGGCGCGTGCACGCGCTCATCGCCGCCGGCTGGGAGATCGATGCCCATACGATCACGCATCCCGACCTCACGACGGTCGACGACGCGCGGCTGTGGCAAGAGGTGCACGGCTCGCGGGTCGACCTCCGGCGCATGTTCCACGTGCCCGTGGCGTTCTTCTGTTACCCGAGTGGGCGCTACGACGCGCATGTCGTCGACGCAGTCCGCAGGGCTGGCTATCTCGCCGCCACGACCACGCATTACGGGTTGGCCCGGCCGAGCGCACCCTACGAGCTCAACCGCGTCCGGATCAACGCATCCGACGGCGTCCCGGGCCTCGCACACAAGCTCGAGGCCCTCGCGCCCTAGCCCTCGCGGGCGGCGCAAGCAGACCCCTTAGCCATACTGAGCCGATGCCCGGCTCGCCCAAGATCCTGGCCGTAGCCTCTGCGACCGACCTCGATTTCCGTTACGGCTGCACTCCTGCGTGGTGGCAGATCTGGAAGGGCCTCAACGAGGTCGGCGTCGACCTCATCGTCACGCCGTACCGGGGTCGGGCGATCGAGTCCCCTTGGTGGAGGACGGCGCCTAATCCTCTCTACCGCGAGGCTGAGCTCTTTGCCGGGGCCCGCGGGATGGCCGCTCGGTTGAAGGGCGACACCTTGCTACGGCGCGGGGAGGACAACCCGGAGGACACGATGGGAGACCGGCTCACGCGCGAGGCGATCTGGCGCTACGTCACGCCTCGCTGGCAGCGGCACCTCGAGCGGATACTCGAACGAGAACGTGACGTTGCAGCGGTGATCGTCTTCACGGTGCCGATGGCGCATCTGCGTGGCATCCCGACTCGACTGCGCGAGCGGTTCGACGTCCCGGTCGTGTTCTACGACGGCGACGTGCCCATGAGCCTGCCTGAGTTCGGAGGCATGGATACGGGGTTCAACTACTACCACGGCGCCGATCCGTCCGAGTACGACCTCGTGCTATCGAACTCGGAGGGTGGGCTCGACCGCCTGTGCGAGCTGGGTGCTCGTCGCGCGGAAGCGGTCTTCTGGGCTGCCGACCCGGAGCTGTTTCAGCCTGCGGCCGTCGAGAAGGAGCACGACATCTTCTTCTACGGCTATGGGGACAAGTTTCGACGCGAATGGATGCAGGCGCTCGTCGGCGAGCCGAGCCGGCGCGATCCCGAGATCGACTTTGCGCTCGGCGGCAGGGATTTCCGCGGCGACATCGGAGCTGCGCGCCTGATCGGCGATGTCCCCTTCAACGTCTTCGCGCAGGCGATCTCGCGCGCGAGGATCAACCTGAACGTCACGCGCCGTTCGCATGCGACCGTTTACGCCTCGTCGACGTGCCGGCCGTTCGAGCTCGCGGCCTCCGGCGCGGCGATCGTCTCGAATCCGCAGGAAGGGATCGAGCGGTGGTTCGACGTCGGCTCCGAGCTGCGTGTCGTCTCGAGCGCGGACGAGGCAGTCGCTGCCTATCGCGAGTTGCTCGACGACCCCGGAGCGGCCGAGGCGATGGGACGGCGCGCGCGCGAGCGTGTGCTCGACGAGCACACCTACGCGCATCGGGCGCGTCAGATCCTCGAGCTCGTGGGCCTGCGATCACCGGTGGTTGCCGGTGGCTGAGCTCGCCGAGGTGCCGGAGCGGCCGCACGACGCGGTGCTCGGGCAGATCGCCGAGTTGCGGCGGATCGCGATCGTGCCCGCGCTGAACGAGGAAGAGAGCGTGGGCCGCGTCATCGACGAGCTCCGCGCGTTCGATCCGGGTTTCGACATCGTCGTCGTCGATGACGGCTCAACGGACCGCACCGCGGGGATCGCCGCGGATCGCGGCGCGCACGTGGTTCGCCTCCCCTTCAACCTCGGCATCGGCGGCGCCGTGCAGACGGGTTATCGCTTCGCGTTCGAGCACGGCTACGACATCGCGGTCCAGGTCGACGGCGACGGACAGCACGACCCGGCGCAGCTGCCCACGATTCTCGCGCCGGTCGTGACGGGGCAGGCCGACCTGTGCGTCGGGTCGCGGTTCGCGAGCGGCAGCGGCTACCAGTCGTCCTTCACGCGCCGCCTCGGCATCAAGTTGTTCGCGTGGGTGGTCTCGGCGGTCGTGCGCCAGAAGGTCACTGACACGACCTCCGGCTTCCGCGCCGTCAACCGCAAGGGCATTGCCCTCTTCGCCGCCGACTACCCGCACGACTACCCGGAGGTCGAAGCGACGATCATGTGCGTGAAGCACAAGTTGACCTTGCAGGAAGTCCCCGTCGAGATGCGCGAGCGCGCCGGAGGGGCCTCGTCGATCACCGCGCTGCGCTCGATCTACTACATGACGAAAGTGCTGCTCGCGATCTTCGTCGGCCTCTTTCGCCGCTACGCCGTCCCGCTAGAGAAGGAGCAACGACGATGACCCCGCTTCCCGTATCGATCGCCTCTGCGGTCGCGTCCTTCCTGTTGCTCGTCGTGGTCTTCGAGCTGATCCGCTCACGCAGACTTCGTGAGCGCTACGCGTTGCTGTGGCTGCTGACCGGCGGCGTGCTGCTCGCACTGTCGGTGTGGCGTGACGGGCTCAACACGATCGCGAGCTGGTTCGGCGTCGAGACGTATCCGCCGGCGATTCTCGGTGCAGTCGGAGCGCTCTTCATCCTGATCGTCCTGTTGCACTACTCGACGGTGATCTCGCGGCTCTCCGACCAGAACACGATCCTCGCTCAGCGTCTCGCTTTGCTCGAGCAGCAGCAGCGGGAAGGTGTTACGGAAGCGTCACGCTGATAGGGGCGCCGACGACGTAGACGTCACCGAGTGACGGGTCGTTCAGCCAGTTGGCAGCGATCCCGATCCGGTAAGACCAGCTTCCCGGGCCGGGCCGATCGTCGAAGAATGGCGCTCGCGCCGATCCCACTTCGTCGGCATAGAGCACGCAGTTGTCGGACGAATTCCGAAGCCTCCCGGCGCAGGCAACACCGCCACCGGAGCCTTTCGTGCGCAACACCCGATAGAACACTGACGCCGCGCCGGAGGAGCGCGATCGCCACTCGAGGTGAACGACCCTTCCTTTCGTCGACGCTGTAATCCTGACAGCGGACGAGGCCGGAATGAGGCTGCCCTGGTCTCCAAGTCGAGCCGCCAGTTGCCCGCCGTCGTGGAGCCGAGGAGTGGCGGCGATCACGCCGAGCGGTAGGACTGCGAACAGCAAGATGGCGGCGGCGAGAACGATGCTCAGCTTGCGGCCGCTCAGGAGCGGAGAGGATCGCGCCGGACGGGCACGGGCACCGGGCACGAGCAGGACGACCGCTGCCGCCAGTAGGAGATACGCGGGAAACGCCGGCATCAGAATGCGGAAGAAACTCGCGTCCTCGATCGAAGCGGGGATGTATGTCCCTTTGGCGAGCAGAAAGACGGTGAACCAGCTTCCGACGAGCAGGAACGCGCGCCGGGATCTGGCCAGGAAGGCGATCGAGCCCGCCACCGGGAGCCATTCCATGACACGTGCCGCCCAGAAGTGCTCGCGTAACGCGTTGAGCACCTGGTGGAGATGAGCCCAGCTGTTCAGGCTCGGCCTGTGAATTCGATTGAGCAGACCCCCGATCCCGGCAGCGAGCTGTATGGGCTCTGCAGGTGCAGCGGCGAGCTCGCCCAGGCCGCGGAACTTCCAGAGCGCGAGCGTTAAGGCCGCGGGCAGGAGCCCCGCGAAGAACACGGGCAACGCGCGTCGCCGTTCGACGACCAGCAGCAAGGCGGGTGCGACGAGGAAGATCGCGTTCGACGGCTTGATCGCGATCGACCAGCCGGCCGCCAGGCCGGCGGCTCCGGCCGGCTGCCAACCGGCCGAGTCGAGCGCGCGGAGGCAGAAGTAGGCGGAGACCAGGAGTGCGACCGTCGCCGGGAAGTCCGGCACTGAGGTGAGCCCCAGGAGTTGAGGAAGTGTGAGCTCCGTGTACTTCTGGTGGTAGCCCGGCTCCACGAACAGGATTCCGAGGTAAGGGAGCACGATCCAGAGCAGCGCGGCGAAGTAGCCGAACAGCCGGCCGGCGATGCGGCTGGCGATCCCGTACACGCATAGGAGCGCGACCGGCAACAGGATCACCGTGTTGAGCAACACGATGGCCGGGAGCGCAGACACGAGGCTCGCACCTGCGAACCATGAGACGGGGAGCAACAGGATCGACCAGCCGTAGCCGACATAGGCGGGCGGAAGGTGCCCGTGCCCGAGCAGGTAGGCACCGGAGTAGTGCCAGAGCTGGTCACCACCGGCGTAGTAGAGCCA
>WNGL01010471.1_pt1 | contig 10689 bp, 13 predicted proteins | sample 5400591 | NCBI WGS metagenome assembly WNGL01 (sample SAMN13153377, study PRJNA577476) | soil metagenome | isolation source: 80 cm soil or saprolite under Garry oak tree replicate 1 | place: USA:California | collected 2016-06-15
GACGACGAGCCCGCCCCGGTGCGCGACTGGCTGCCGGTGCTAGCCGAGGCGCTCGGCGCCGGGCCGCCCCGCCACGTGCCGCGCTGGCTCGCCCGGCTGATCATGGGCGAGGGCCTGGTGATGATGACCGAGGCCCGCGGCGCCTCGAACGCCAAGGCCAAGGCCGAGTTCGGCTGGACGCTGCGCTACCCGAGCTGGCGCCAGGGCTTCGCCGCCGCCTACGGCCCGCGGGAACCGGTCGGGGCCGGGACGTGAGGCCCGCCGGGGACGTCGTCACAGGAACGTCACGCGGGTCGCTTCCTGCTTGCCCTGGGCGAAACCGGCACGGGCGGCGGGGATGCGGGTCGCCGGGTCCATCTGGTTTGTGCCCATTGCGGACCGGGAACCGGCGTCCGGTGTGATCACCTCGACGTGGCTGCCCTGCTTGCGCAGGGCCTCGACCTGGCTTGCCAGGTCCGTTCCCCATTCCGGTGGTCTGCGCAGGCCCTCGAACTGGCCTGCCGGGTCCGCGCCCCGTTCCGGCGGTGTCCGGTTCGGTCCGCCGAACGGCGAGAGCACCACGACGTTCGCATAGCCCGAGGCAAGGTCGGCGTTTTCGCCGGAGCGCACGCCACCGTTGATGTAGCGAGTGCCGTTGATGCTGTGCGTGGGGGTCAGACCGGGCAGCGCGGTGCTCGCGGTGACCGCGTCCACCAGATCGACGCCGGAACCCTTTTCCCCGCCACGTGATCACGACTCGACGGTGTCAGTCATGTGATCCTCACCGTGTACGCGGGCGGCCGGCCCGGGCTTGCGGTCACCGCGCCGCGGCGCTCCAGCAGGTGCGCGTGCGCGGCGGTCTCGGTGACCGCGAAGATCCGCATCTGGCCGCTGTACTGGTCCCAGGGCCGGGACCAGGTCAGGTCCCCGGCCAGCTGCCAGGGGGTGGAACCGGGACGGCGCCGGATCGCGGACAGCAGTTCGGCGAGCCGCCGCTCGTGATGGGCCGTGATGGCGTCGACCCGGCCGGGCAGGCCATGGAACCGCCATTCGTGCGCGGGCAGCACCTCGTCCACGTCGAGGTCCCGCGTCCTGGCCAGCGAGTCCAGGTAGTCCCCGAGCGGGTCGGGAGGCGCGCCCCGCTGGACGGAGATGTTCGGGGTGATCCGGGGCAGCACGTGATCGCCGGAGAACAGCCGGCGCGACCGCTCGTCCACGAAGCACAGGTGCCCGGGGGTATGACCGGGGGTGTGTACCGCGCGCAGCTTCCAGCCCGGCACGTCGGCCAGCTCCCCGTCCGTCAGCAGCCGGTCGGGCTGTGCGATCGTGGTGAACTTCTCCCAGTCCGCCGCGGTGCCGACCGCGGTCGCGGCCTCGGCCGGCGACGCGCCCAGGCGGCACAGGAACTCCGTCTCCACGGTTACCGCCCGCTCCGCGCTGCGGTAGTCGGGCCGGGCGAAGACTGCCTGGTCGGCGGGGTGCATCGCGATCCACGCGCCCGAGGCCTGCCGGACCCGCCCGGCCAGCCCGACGTGGTCGAAGTGCATGTGGGTGACCAAGACGCCGCGCACGTCCGCCACTCCGGCGCCGATCGACTCCAGCCCGTCCCGCAGGGCCAGCCAGGACTCCTCGGCGCCCCAGCCCGCGTCGATCAGGACCAGGCCCTCGCTGGTGCCGAACGCGTACACCGACACGTAACGCAGCGGGTTGGCCGGGATAGGCACGGGCAGGGACCACAGATCCTGGTCGAGCTGCTCGGCGGGCGGCATGACGCGCCGTAGCCAGGCTTCGCGCTGCGCCGTGCCGGTGATCGTCAGCTCGCCGGGCGGATCCTGCATCCTGCCTCCTTCAGTGGGCCGTGGTCAGCGTGGATTCCAGGCCGGCCCGGAGCTTGGGCGGCACCGGCCGCTTGCCCGAGCCGTCCGTGCTGACCACCACGTAGACGGTGCGCCCGGCCGAGCGCACCTGCTCGCCGACCCGCACGGCGAACGACAAGGTGAAGCTGGTCGAGCCGATCCGCTCGGTGGCCACGTCGATCACCACCTGCTCGCCGTAGCGCACCGCGTCGCGCCAGTCCGCCTCGGTGTGCACCAGCTGGACGTCGAGGCCGTCGGCGTTCAGCGCCGTGTACGGATAGCCGATCTCGCCGAGGAACTGCGTCATGGCGTCGTCGAACCAGCCGAAGTACCACATGTTGAACACGACGCCCTGCTGGTCGTACTGGAAGTACGAGGTGGCGATGGGCACCGGCACCGTGACCGGGGGCATCAGGCCTCCCGCCAGCGGTCGGCGGACGGGTCGAGCAGCTGGGTCACGTGCGCTTCCTCCCGGTACTACTTAACCAGCATTAGAATAACGAGCCGCCTCGCTGCCCCCGGAAGCCGCCCTCCGGGCTCCCGGCTGTGTCGAGGAGCACACGCGCGGCCCGTTAGGCCGTTATCGAGACCTTGTGGCCTGCAGTTTTTTAACTTAGATTATCCTCCCGAAGAGGAGGTCCGATGCCATCGAGCACTTTCAGTTATACGTCAGCCGACGGCACCCAGATCGCCGCCTACCGGTGGGATACGGCAGGCGAGCCGCGGGGTCTCCGGGCCGCGGTCCAGCTGACGCACGGCATGGGCGAGCACGCGCAGCGCTACGAGCACGTCGCCCGGGCGCTGAACGAGGCCGGTTCGTGGTCTACGCCCAGGACCACCGCGGTCACGGCGCCAGTGCTGATCCCGGGACGCTGGGTGACCTGGGTGAGGGCAGCTGGCCTCGTCGGCTCTCCTGGCGCTCCAGCCCCAGATAACGCACTGGCACCGACGCAGCGTCAGGAGCAACCGCTACGATGTAACATCGTGGCGGTCCTATGCGCAACGATGTTGCATCGTGCCGGTTATGCGAAGCGGGACCAGCCGCCGTGACCGCCGCGACGACGGCTCGCCTGAGCCCACGCTCCCCTCAAGTCCCATGTGGCACGCCCGTACCAGCGGAGCGCTGGTGAATGCCAATGCCCTGCCACGATCGATAGGAAATGTCTAGGTATCTCGGTTCAGGCCTTCTTCGGCGTATTCGGTCAGCAGGTCGCTGACGGAAAGACCGCGCTGCTCGGCCCGGGCCGCGAGCCGCTCGGCCAGCACGGCCGGCATGACCACGGTGCGGCGCACGCAGTCATCGCTTTCCCACGCCTCATCGGGCACTTCGGTCACGTGCTCCCCTTTCCTGGTCGATGCGGTCCGGAGGCCCGGACGGGACATACCGGCGCAGGATGCGGTCACTGAGCAGGCCAAGGCAGCTCAGGTTCGGGAATCCCGGCCCCTGGGCGAGCCCGGCGAGCACCGGGAGGTGGAGCGGCGGGTTCAGGCCGGCCACCGACAGGTCGACGTCGATCCGCCGCTCGAGCCCGCCGTCGGCCTCGGCCTGGCCGAGGCGGCGGCGCGCTTCGTCTCCGAGGAGCGTCTCGAACCAGCGACCACGGAAGCCGACGGCCACGATGACCATGTCATAGGCGACGCGCTCGCGCTCGTGACCGTACTCGATGGTGACGACGACCTGCTTGTCGCCGGCGTCGATCTCGGCCGCCCGCCCGGCCAGCGTGCGGTAGCCGCGCGAGGCGTTGAGAACCGCCTCGGCCTGCTGCGAGAACACGCCCCGGTCGGTGCGCGCGAGGAATTCGCGCCGGTGCGCCTCGGCCAGTGAGGGCCAGTCCCCCGGGTCGGAGTACCAGCGGTTCTCCTCGTGGCTCTCTCCCCGCGAGTAGAGGACTCCGCGGCTGGTCAGGACGTCGATGACCGACCGCCTGTGGGCCTTTTCCAGCAGGTTGACCACGACCGAGGCCGCCGTCTCGCCGTTGCCGATGACGCAGGCGTTCATGGCCATGTGCCCGCGGAGCGTGGGCGCGGCCAGCCAGTAGCTCCGTCCGTCGAGGACCCGCGGATGCTGCTGCGGCTGGCCGTGGACGCGGATCGGCGGGCCCGCGCCGGTGACCACGACGCCGTCGGCCCAGATCGGCTCCCCCTGATCCGCCGTCAGCCGCCACCGCTCGCCGTCCACCTCGAGCCCGGCCGCCGCGGCCGTCACGATCTCGACCTCGGCCCGGTCCGCGACGTCCCGCAGGTAGTAGCTCCACTGCCGGTGGGTGGGCCTTAGGCGGCCGCGGTCCACCCAGTCGGCGTAGGCACCCCGGGCGATCAGGTGCCGTTGCCAGCTGTAGTCCGCCATCGCCGCGGTGACCCCGGGTGAGCGCGGGCCCCAGCTGTCGGCGTAGGGGTAGCCCACGTCCTTCTCCGGCGGCGTGCCCAGCGGCAGCAGGCCGCTGGTGTAGCCCTGACGGCCGGTCCAGTTCCCGGCGACCGGACCCGGCTCGATGAGTACCACCCGGGGAGCGGCCAGGCCCGCGGCGGTGAGCGCGCGGGCCTTGGCCGCGATCGCGATTCCCTTCGGCCCCGCGCCGATGACGGCCAGCGTCGGCATGATCGCGAGGATAGCCCCGCCCGGATACGTGGTGCTCAGCGGTAGCGGGGATGGACCGGATACTGCGGCGGCGGGGAGGCGGTGCGCACGAGCAGGCCGACGACGAGGCCGGCCAGGAAGCCAAAGACATGGGCCAGGTAGGCCACGTCGCCCGCGCCTGAGGCGGCGTACCCGGCCGAGTACAGCCACTGCAGCACGAACCACGAGCCCAGCACCAGCCAGGCGGGGTTGCGCACCGGGATGAAGAACAGGAACGGGAGCAGAGACCAGACCTTCGCCCGCGGGTAGATCGCCAGATAGGCGCCGAGCACGCCGGCGATGGCGCCAGAGGCTCCGATGAGGGGCTGCACCGAGGTCTGGTTGGCGAACGCGAACCCGTACGCGGCGACGTAGCCGCAGAACACGTAGAAGAGCAGGAAGGGGAGCTTGCGGAAGCGGTCTTCGATGTTGTTGCCGAAGACGACGAGGAACAGCATGTTGCCCAGCAGGTGCAGCCAGCCCGCGTGCAGGAACATGGCGAACAGCACGGACAGGGCCGGCTCCTTGTGGTACGGCGGCCTGCTCACGTAGCAGATGTCGGGCCTAGGTCCCGGCTGGCCGGTCGCGACCTGGGGAAGCTGGTGGTTCGTGATGAGCTCCCGCGGGATCGCCGCGTAGTGGTCGTAGAACGCCGTCTGGCTGCACAGCTGGGCCTGGGCGGACGGGCCCGTCACCGAGTCGCGCGACGCCGGGGTGAGCAGGAGCACGACGACGTTGGCCGCGACCAGGGCGTAGGTGACCCACGGGGTTCGGCGCAGCGGGTTTTCATCGTGGACCGGGAGCACCACGTCTCAAGCCTGCCATGAAAGATGGGGCAGCTGCCCCATGCGCCGGTGATCTTGGCCGGGGCATCTTCGTCCGTAGTAACGCGATGCGGAGAGGTGAGGTCGATGAGCGGCAAGGCGGTTATCAGCCTGACGACAGGTCTGGAGGATCCCGAGAAGGTCACCGTGGCTTTCCTGGTCGCCGTGGCGGCGGCCGAGCAGCAGCGGCCGACCCTGATGTTCCTGACCAAGGAAGCTGCCCGGCTCGCGGTGACGGGCGTGATCCAGGGCGTGGCCTGTGAGGGCTGCCCGCCCCTGCCGGAGCTGGCCAAGCGCTACACCGAAGCCGGAGGCCGGTTCCTGGTCTGCCCCATCTGCTTCAACGCCCGGCACCTGGCCGAGGACACCCTGGTGGAGAACGCTTCGCTCGGCGGCACCGTGCCGCTGTGGGAATGGATTGGCAATGAACCCGCGACCACGTTCAGCTACTGACGGCAGGACGGCGGTCGCGGGCGTCGCGGCGACCGCGGGCGAGCGCTTCGCGCGGGCGCTGGCCGTCAAGGATTCCGGCGCGCTGTGCGCGCTGCTGGCCGATCCGGTCGACTTCCAGGCCCTGACGCCCGGGCGCCACTGGCAGGCCGGCACCGGCCGGCAGGCGGTGGAGGAGATCATCCTGGCCCGGTGGTTCGGTCCCGGGGACGAGATCACCGAGCTGTGCTCGGTCAACTCGGGCCGGGTGCTCGACCGCGAGCACGTCGCCTACCGGGTGCGCGTGCGCCGGGCGGGCCGTGACTACCTGGTCGAGCAGCAGGCCTACTACCGCACCGAGGGACCGTGCATCACCTGGATGCGTGTCCTGTGCTCCGGCTACCAGCCTCTCCCGGAGTGACATCCGCGGCCGGGTCCTGGATCAGCCCGTGGTTGGCGGCGAACAGGCTGGCCAGCGCGCGGTTGGCGGTGCCGGTCTTGGCGTAGATGTGCTCGACGTGGTGGGCCGCCGTCCGGCGCGAGATGACCAGGCGCTCGGCGATCTCCTTGTTGGACAGGCCGCGGGCCAGCAGTTGGAGCACCTCCACCTCGCGGCCGGTCAGGTCGGCCGGGCGGGCGGGCCTGCGGGTGGCCGGGTGGCCGGCCGCGGACAGCACGGCCTCGGCCGCCCCGGAGTCCATCCGGCCCGCACGGACTTCGGCGCGTAGCTGGGCGGCGGCCTCACCGGCGGAACGGGCGGGGCGGTGCGGCCGCGGCTCGGTCCGCGACCGGTAGAAGTCGGCGGCGGCCAGTACCCGGCCCTCCGGGCTCAGCGCGCCGCCGGACAGCCCGCGCGGGTATCCAGAACCGTCCAGCCGCTCATGGTGCTGCACGGCCACGGCGGCCAGCGGGGCGAGCGCGGGCGAGCACGTCAGCATCCGCTCGGTGAGGTAGGGATGAAGCCGAACGCGCTCGCTTTCCGCGTGCCCCAGCGGCCCGGGCTTGTCCCAGACGGCGTTCGGCACGCCGAGGCGCCCCAGGTCATGTACCAGGCCGGCCCGGCGGACCGTCGTGGCGGCCCTATCGCCCAGGCCGAGGATGCGCGCGGCTTCCCCGGCGAGGTCGGCCACGCCGCGCGAATGACCGATGGTGTACGGCGACTTCACGTCGATGAAGTCGGCGATCGCTTCCAGCCCGGCGTCGAACTCCGGGCCGGCCAGCCGTCTCCCCTGGGCCGGCTCGGCGCTGATGACCGCGTCCCAGCTGCTGGCCTCGTCCAGGCCGGCGAGCACCGATGCGGCCTGCCCAGTGAAGATGTCCACAACCTGCGGGTCGAATTGGGTCCCGCGCCGCTGCCTGGCCACCGCGACGGCCGCGTCCGTGCCCCCCGCCCGGTGGAAGACCTCTACCACGTCGGCCAGCGCGACCAGCCGGGAAGTGAGGAGGATCTGCTCTCCCCTGGCTCCCTTCGGGACGCCCTTGCCGTCCCAGCGCTCGAAGGTCTGCTCGACGCTGTCCCTGACCCGCTGGGGCATGCCCAGCCTTTCCCCGAGCCCGTCCGCCGCCTGCCAGTGATTCTCGATCATGGCCTCGGCCACCCGGCGGCCGTCACCCGCGAACGTCGCGCCGAGCCGGGCGCGCTCCGCCATCGAGCGGCCCGTGCCGAGATGCCGGAGGATGAACAGCGGCTGCGCGGCGACCGCGCCGAAATCGGTGTGCCGGAAGTCGGACTTCAGCGCCATCTCGTCGCCGAACCACTTCGCCTGCTCGTAGGCGTCGACGTGGCAGCCCACCCAGGCCAGCAGGGACGTGTAGTACACGTTCCGGGAACGATCCGCGCGTACCGTTGCCCTCGTCGGTAGGCGCAGCCAGGATCGAGGCGGGCATGAGCGTGCAGCACGGGCCAGTCAGGAGCGTTCCGGCGCCACGACGCGGCCTTCCCGCCCCGCCCCAGCTCGTCGTGGCGGTCCTGGGCGGCCTGGTGCTCGCGCTTATCATCGCCGGGGTGTCGCTCGGCGTGCTGGCCCGTACGTGGTCGGCATCCGACGCCGGGCCGGTCGCCGAGGTGACGGCGCTGTGCCTGGTGGGCGCGGTGATCGCCTGGCACCGGCCCGCCAATCCGCTGGGCTGGATCCTGCTCGGGGCCGGCGGGTCCGACGTGCTCAGCGCCGTCAGCGGGTCGTACTCGGTGCTCGACTACCGGATCCACCACGGGGCGCTGCCGTTCGGTCCGGTCGCGGTGCTGCTCCAGCCTGCCTGGGCGGTGACCTTCACCCTGTTCGGGCTGATCATCCTGCTCTATCCCGACGGGCGGCTGCCATCCTCGCACTGGCGGCTCATGCTCTGGCCTTACCTCGCGCTGGCCGCGCTGTATCTGGGCGGGGCGCTGGCGATCGCAGCCGACGCCATTGCCAGCCATCACGTGCGCCTGAATGCGGGCGGCACGCTCATGGTCCTCGATAGACCGGCTGGCGGGACAGCCTGGTGGGGCATGGCCCAGACCCTATTCTTCCTGGCGCTCGCCGCATCATGGCTGACCTGGCTGGCTCGGCAGGCCTTCGCCTACCGGCACTCCGCCGGGGAACGTCGCCTCCAGCTGAAGTGGCTGCTGAGCGGAGCGGCGGCCGGCATCATCCTGGCCGTGGGCGGCTTCGTGGTGTCGATCACCGTCCCGGCGCTGAACGGCATCGGTAGCGGCGCAGGCGCGCTGGGGATCCTGGCCCTCCCGGTCAGCCTGGGGCTGGGAATCCTCAAGTTCCGCCTCTATGACATCGACCGGATCATCTCCCGGACGCTGGCCTACGCGATCGTGACCGGGGCTGCTGGTCGGGGTGTACGCGGGCCTAGTGCTGCTGGCGACCCAGGTGCACGCGATCAAGTCACCGGTCGCGGTAGCAGCCTCGACACTAGCGGTTGCGGCGCTGTTCAACCCGCTGCGCCATCGCGTCCAGCGCGCCGTGGACCGGCGATTCAACCGGGCCCGGTACGACGCCGACCAGACGGTGGCCGCGTTCGCGGCCCGCCTGAAGGACGCCGTAGACCTTGACTCGGTCCGGGATGACCTGGCCAGCGTCGTGGCGAAGGCCCTGGAACCCGCCCACGTCTCGGTATGGATGAGCGAACACCACTGAGCCCGTCTGGACCGGCTTCGCCGCCATCGTCACGGCGTCGCCGCGCGGCCTCACCGATCCACCCATCTATGCAGACCTCAAGCCGGGAGACCAGATCATGAAGTGCGGCTGCGGTAGCTGATAGTCGATGGGCTGAAGTGCCGGTGACGGCACGTTCTACCCCTTGCCGGGGTTGAAGATCTCGCGGGGATCGAGCGCGCGGCGCACCGCGGCCTGCATCGCCAGCGAGCCCGGGTCGAGCTCGCGGCGCATGCCGTCCCGTTTCAGGATGCCGACGCCGTGCTCGCCGGTCACGGTGCCGCCCAGCGCGATGGCCGCGTCCAGGAACTCCTCGAACGCCGCCTGGGCGGCCTCCCGGGCGGCTGAGTCGCCAGGGGGCGTGATCAGGCACGGGTGCAGGTTTCCGTCGCCAGCGTGCGCGACCGTGGCGGTCCGCACGCCGTGCCGGGCCGCGATCGCGCTGATCTGCTCCAGCATCGCGGGCACCTGGGATCGGGGCACGCACACGTCCTCGGTGAGCACCGGGCCGAGCCGCTCAAGCGCGGGATAGGCCAGCCGCCTGGCGTCGAACAGCGCCTCGGCCTCCGCGTCGTCGGTGGACTGCTCCGCCCACAGCGCACCCGCCGCGGTCATCGTGGCGGCGATCGCGGACGCCTCGGCCGCGCCGGAGTCGCCCGGGGTGTCGACCCGGGCCAGCAGCAGCGCCGCCGCGTCCGCGTCTATACCCAGGTGCTTCCACTCCTCCACCGCCTCCAGGCAGGCCCGGTCCAGCAGCTCGAGGACCGCGGGGGTCAGCCCGCGCCGGGTGATCTGGGCCACGGCCTGCCCGGAGGAGACCAGGTCGGGAAAGGCCCCGACGACGGTCCGCGGCGTACCCGTTGGCGCGGGCCGTAGCCGCAGCGTCACCTCGGTCACCACGCCGAGCGTGCCCTCCGATCCGACGAACAGCCCGACCAGATCAAGCCCGGCGACGCCCTTGGTGGTGCGCCGCCCCAGCCGGACGGCGTCCCCGTAGGCGACCGGCCCGCCGACGACCGCGCGCAGGCCGAGCACGTAGTCGCGGGTGACGCCGTACTTCAGGCAGCACAGGCCGCCGGCGTTGGTGGCCACGTTGCCGCCGATCGTGGACCACGGCGCGCTGGCCGGGTCCGGCGGGTACCACAGGCCGTGCTCGGCCACGGCCGCCTTGACGTCGTTGTTGACCGCGCCCGGCTGCACCACGCAGACCAGGTTGTCCGGGTCGATCTCGAGGACCTGGTTCATCCGGGACAGGTCGAGGACGACGGAGCCGCTGACCGCGTTGGCGCCGCCGGACAGCCCGGTGCCGGCGCCGCGCGGCACGATCGGGGCACCGAGTTCGGCGCAGGTCCGTACCACGTGCTGCACTTCGGCCTCGGTCCGGGCGCGCACCCCGGCGGCGGCCTTTCCGGCCGGCGCCCATTCGGCCTCGTCGTGCGAGATCGCGGCGAGCACATCCGGGTCGACCACGAGGCGGTCGCCGGGCAGGCCGCGGCTCAGCGCCTCGACCAGGGTGGCGGCGGCGATCATGCCAGCATCTCCGTGTTCAGGGCCTCCGCGATCAGGTCCGCCGTGGCCCGGGCGCCGGTCATGGTCATGATCGAGGCGGCGTGGTCGACGCCGGGTACCGGCCGGACGGTGACGGGCACGTCGAGCGCGTCGCGGAAGGCCCGCACCGCCTCGGCGGGGTAGGCCGGGGCGCTGCCCGCGCCGGTACTCCACTCGGCGGTCAGGAGCCGGACGGGCACCTGGAGCTGCCGCCACTTCGACGACCCGAAGAAGATATCGGCGGCGTCGGCCATCAGCGCATCGGCGTCGAGCCTGACCAGCGGCCC
>WNGL01015661.1_pt1 | contig 10688 bp, 11 predicted proteins | sample 5400591 | NCBI WGS metagenome assembly WNGL01 (sample SAMN13153377, study PRJNA577476) | soil metagenome | isolation source: 80 cm soil or saprolite under Garry oak tree replicate 1 | place: USA:California | collected 2016-06-15
AGTGTGATCGTGCACGACGGGCACGGCAACCCCGTGCCCATGGTGCCGGTCACCTGGGTCGTGGGGGATGGGGGCGGGTCGGTGAACCCGATGAACCCGACCACCGGGTCGAACGGCGTGGCAACCGCGACGCGCACGCTCGGCCCAACGGTGGGGACGCAGACCGACACGGCGAAGACTCCGGGCCTCAGCGGCTCGCCGGTCGCGTTCACGGCCACGGGTCGGCAGCCGGTGACGGTAAACGTCACGGTCGGGAGCGGAGGGAACAACTTCAGCCCGGCGAGTGTGAGCGTCGGGATCGGCGACACGGTGAAATGGACGTGGGCGCCGGGTGCGATCGATCACAACGTCACATTCCAGGACGGCCCCGCGTCCCCGACACAGTCGAGCGGCACGTACATTCGGGTCTTCACGGCGCTCGGCACCTATCGGTACCGCTGCACGATCCACTCGTCGAGCTTTACGTCCGGGATGATCGGGTCGGTGACGGTGCAGTAGCAAGCCGCTCAGGCCTCGCGGCGGATCCTGACACGCCCTTTCGCGCGGTTCAGCATAGGCCCCTGCTGAACCGCGCTGCTTTTTTCGCCAGCGGAGGATGCGCGTGCGGTCCCGCTATCTCGGCGTCCACGTAGCCAAACAGCCGCTCCGTGCGGCGGAACATGCGGCGTTTGAGCCCCCTTTCTTGGCTCAGGCGGACGTATTCTATATTCTCGATTCTCGGGGATGTTATGTTGTCCCGCGGAGGGAGAGACCGCCAGGTGACGGGAGACGACACCCAGATCGCGTCGCGCCAGCGGCGCGGGCCGCACGCTCCGATCGACGGCCCGCGTGAGCGCGAGCGCGTCCGCACGGTCGTGGTTCCCGACCACGACGATATCGCCACGCTGCTCGCCGACCGGATCGTCGAGATCATCGCGCGCGAGACGGCCGCCCGGGGCCGCTGCGTGCTCGGCCTGGCCACGGGCAGCACGCCCCTGGGGATCTACCGCGAGCTGATCCGCCGCCACCAGGCGGGGGAGGTGGACTTCGCGCGGGTCGTGACCTTCAATCTCGACGAGTACTACCCGATGCCGCCGGACAGCCCGCACAGCTACCGGCGCTACATGTGGGAGAACCTCTTCGCCCACGTGAACATCCGGCCCGAGAACGTCCACCTCCCCGACGGCTGCGTCCCGCGCGAGGCGCTCGGGGAGCACTGCGCGGCCTACGAGCGGGCGATCGCGGAAGCCGGCGGCATCGACTTCCAGCTGCTGGGGGTCGGCAAGAGCGGGCACATCGGCTTCAACGAGCCGGGCTCGCCGTCCGACTCGCGCACGCGCCTCGTCACGCTCGACACGATCACCCGCCGGGACGCGGCGGGCGACTTCTTCGGCGAGGACAACGTGCCGCGTGAGGCGATCACCATGGGCGTGGCCACGATCCGCGAGGCCCGGGAGATCGCGCTCATCGCCACGGGCGAGCACAAGGCCGAGATCGTGCAACGGGCCGTGGAGGGAGAAGTGTCGCAGGACGTGGCGGCCACGTACCTCCAGGCGCATCCCAGCGCCACGATCTATCTGGATCTCGCCGCCGCGGCGGAGCTCGCCCGCATCAAGACCCCGTGGCTGCTCGAAAGCGTGGAGTGGACGCCCGCGCTGATCGACCGCGCGGTGGTCTGGCTCGCCGAGCAAAGCGGCAAGGCGATCCTCAAGCTCACCGCGCGCGACTACACGGAGCACCACCTCAGTCCGTTGCTCGCGAAGCACGGCGCCGCGGGCCCGCTCAACGGCTCGGTGTTCAACCGACTGAAGGAGAAGATCCGCGGCCGCTCGAAGCTGCCGTCGCGCCAGCGGATGCTGGTGTTCTCACCCCATCCCGATGACGACGTCATCTCGATGGGCGGCATCCTGCGGAAGCTGTGGGACAACGAGAACGCGATCGTCGTGGCCTACATGACGAGCGGCAACATCGCCGTCTTCGATCACGACGTGCGGCGCCATCTCGATTTCGTGGAGCGCGCGGCGGAGTCGCTCGGCCTCGACCGGGCGGCGGTGCACCGGCTGCGCGCGGCCGTCGAGGCGAGCTTCGAGGGCAAGGCGCCGGGAGACGTGGATCTGCCGGTGGTGCAGGACATCAAGCGGATGATCCGGGAGTCGGAGGCCATCGCGGCGCTCGAGGAGGTGGGGCTGCCACGCAGCGCCGCGCGCTTCCTGAACCTGCCGTTCTACCGCACGGGAGAAGTGCGCAAACGGCCGGTCGGCCCGGAGGACGTCGCGCTGGTGCGCGGCCTGCTCGACGAGATCCGCCCGGAGCTCGTGTTCGTGGCCGGCGACCTGTCCGATCCCCACGGCACGCACCGCATGTGCAAGGCGGCCGTCGAGCAGGCGCTCGACGGTTATGCGGGACCACGGCCCGAGCTGTGGTTGTACCGCGGCGCGTGGCAGGAATGGTCCATCACCGAAGCCGACGTGCTGGTCCCCCTCTCCCAGGACGAGCTGCGGGCGAAGATCCTGGCGATCTTCAAGCACCAGTCGCAGAAGGACACCGCGCCGTTTCCCGGCGCGCACGACGATCGCGAGTTCTGGGAGCGCGTCGAAGCGCGGAACCTCGAGACCGCGGCCCGCGCCGACCGCCTCGGGCTGGCGGAGTACTATGCCATGGAAGCCTACCGCATCCTCAAACCGAAGGAGGCAGGCCAATGAACACGATGACCACCCGTGCGTTGAGTCTGGCGGTGGTGGTGGCCGCGTGGACCTTGATCTCAGAAATGGCGAGGGTGCCCCTCTCGCTGTGGCCCATCATCGTCGCCCTGGGATGCTTCCTCGCCTCGGGCGGCGGCGTTCCCGGCCTCCAGAAGACGGTGGCGGGCACCGCGTCCGGCGTGGCCTGGGCGGTGATCGCCCACGCCGTCGCCGGAGCGTTGGGACGCCAGGACATCGTGGAGGCGCTGGTGCTCGGCGGGGCGGTCTTCTTGATGGTGATGCAGCAGCGCGTCCCGCTGCTCTCGTATACCGCCGGCGCGGTCGCGGGCGCGGGGGTCGCGATGGGCCTCAGGGCCGTCAGCCTCCAGGGCGGCATCCGCGTGGCCATCGCCCTCGCGCTGGGCGCGGTGCTCGGCTACGTCGCCGAGTGGCTCGCCGGAATGATCCGGGCGCGGAGCGCCTGATCGTGCAGCATGATGGACCAGCGGGACGCTGATACCCGCGCCGCCTCGCGACGCCTGCTCGCGACGAGCGAGCGCGAGCTGCAGCGGATCGTCCTCGACATGCACGACGGCCCGGTGCAGGACATCTTCGCCGCCCTGTCTCAGCTCCAGGTGCTCGAGCGCGCGCTCGCCGGCGACCCCCAGTCGCAGCAGCGCGCGCGGCAGGCGGTCCGGCTGCTGGAAAGCGCGCTCGGTGAGATCCGCAACTTCATCGGCGCCTTCCGGCCGCCGGGCTTCGAGCGGCGCGCGCTGGGCGAGATCATCGAAGGCCTCGCCGTGCAGCACGAGACCCTGACCAACCAGGCCGTCGAGCTGCAGCTGCCGGAGGACCTGGGGGACTGCGTGCTGCCGACGAAGATCGCGATCTACCGTATTCTCCAGGAAGGGCTCGCGAACGGCCACCGCCACTCGGGCGCGTCACGTCAGCGCGTCAGCGTCGCGCGCCGCGGCGGCTCGCTCGAGCTGACCGTGTCGGACGACGGCCGCGGCTTCGACCCCAAAGGGGTGCTGGCGAGCGAGGAGGACGTCGGCGTGGAGGGCGGGCACTTCGGCCTGCGGGGGATCCAGGACCGCGTGGAGATGCTGGGCGGCACGTTCGCGCTCGACAGCGCACCCAACCGGGGAACGTCGCTCACCGTCACTCTCCCGGCGGAGTGAGTCGCGGGCCATGATCCGCGTGCTGCTCGCCGACGATCACGCGATCGTGCTCGAGGGCATCCGCGCGCTGCTCGAGGGGGAACCGGAGATCAAAGTCGTCGCGTGGACCACCGACGGCACCGAGGTCGAGAAACTGGTGCAGCAGCACAAACCCGACGTCGTGGTGCTCGACCTCGAGCTCACCAACATCAAGGGCACGCAGGTGATCGCGGCGCTGCGCGAGCTGCCCGCGCCGCCCAAAGTCTTGGTGCTCACCGCCTACAACGACGGCGAATCGCTCCGCTCGGCGCTCGACGCCGGTGCCGACGGCCTGGCCCTGAAGACCGAGTCACCGCAGCAGACCCTCACCGCCATTCGACAGGTGCACGGGGGCCAGCTCGTGTTCCCGCAGGCGGCGCGTCGCTGGATCGAGGGCCGGGCGCTGGGCACCCCGGGCGACTTGACGCCGCGGGAGCGCGAGGTGTGGGCGCTCGTCGCGGGGGGACTCACGAACCCGCAGATCGCCGAGCGCCTGGGGCTCTCGGACAACACGGTGAAGTTCCACGTGCAGCATCTCTTTTCCAAGCTGGGCGTGAAGAACCGCACGGAAGCCGCGCTCAAGTACGCTCACGGCCCCCCGCGGTAGGCCACGTAGATCCGCGTCGCCCAGCACCAGCGACTGCCCCGCTTCTCGAGATGGATGCTCCCCGCCGCGGCGAGCGCCTCGATCTCGCCGAAGTGCGCCAGTAACTCCTCACCCAATGGATACCACTGCTCCTCCACCTGCTCGACCGTCGCGAACCGGGCCCGCGCCCGCTCGAGCACCGTCGCCTCGCGCGACAGCGTGAGCACCGGAAACACGAGCTGGCCTCGGGGCGCCAGAAAGTCCGGGGCCCGCTCGAGCACCTCAAGGATCCAGCGCGTGCCGTCCGGCCCTGCGTCGCTCGGCACAGCGGGGGGATACCAGCCCGAAGCCCGGGCGATCGACTCGGCCACGCCCGCCACGTCGTCCACGATCAGGTCGAAGCGCTCCCCCGCCCAGGGCTCGAACAGGCTGCCGCGGCGGCAGTCCAGCGTGACCCCGTTGCGCTCGGCGTTGTAGCGCGCGAGCCGCACTGCGGCGGCGCTCAAATCGGAGGCGCACACGCGGGGAGCGGCGGGCAGAAGCTTCCCGAGCACGACGCCCACAATGCCGCAGCCGCAGCCCAGGTCGAGTACCGAGCGGGGCGATGAGATGCGGGCGAGCTCGCGGCGCGCCGCCCGCAGCAGCAGTACGGTGGTCGAGGTCGGATGAAATACGTCGGGGGCGGTCGCGACCGTGACGGCGTCGGTGTCGCCGAGCTTCTTGTCGCGGTAACTGAATTCAGTGGGCACGGTCACCGTCACAGGTGGACCCATGTGAAATAATTCACATAACGGCCCGGAGGATAGCCCCCAGCGCGGCACGGCAGGACACGCTTTGGGGTGACCGGCGCCCACTCCCCCAGGTGGGGAACCGTAACCGCATGGGCGCGCGCGGATTACGCCTGATCCCCGCGGCCGCGTGCTTGACAGTTCCGGCGGGCGTCCCTACCGTGGGGCCGGCTTCACGGTGCACCGGAATCTTCTCGCTTGACCCGTGCAGTCTTCGGGAAGAGGCTGGATGCCACAATACGCTGGTCCGCGCAGTGCGCTGGAACGGCTCTCCCGCCACCCCGTCCGGGTGGCCACGGGAGCCGTTTTCGCTTTTCGTCCTCACTTAAGAGGAGGCTGGGACGTATGGACATGCTGATGGCGCTGGCGGTAAGCATCGGGGTGCTGATCGCCGTGTGGGTGAAGGTCGGCGCGATGGCGAGTCTCGCCGTTCCGGCGGGGATCGTCGCGTGGGCCTGTTTCTTCGCCGCCGGCGGCAAGACGATGGGATTGCAGAAGACTGTCGCGTCCAACCTTTCGGGTGTCGTTTGGGTGTGGCTCGCGATGACCCTGATTGGGGCGATGAACATGGGAAACATCGCCTGGATCATCATCGGTGTGGTCGCCTTCCTGCTCGTCATCCAGTCGAAGGTGGCCATCCTCTCTTTCATCCCCGGCGCGTTCTGCGGGGCGGCGGTCACGGCCTGGGCCGCGCCGACGGACCCTAAAGGGTACGTGATGGTGGCGGTCGCGCTCGTCGCGGGCGCGGTCCTGGGCTACATCTCGGAGATGGGCGCCGGAATGATCGCGAAGAAAGCCTAGACCCGAAAGGAACGCGGAGGTCGTTGTGGCGAGCGCGCCGCAGGCGGCGCGCTCGTCGTACTTGACAGGTCGTTGAGTCAGCCGGAAACTCAACCCTCCACCAGCGCCCTGAGGGATTATGACCGCTCCGCAACTCGCCACGAAGGACCTGCGGCGTGTCGTCATCGCTGCAGCCGTCGGGAACGTGATCGAGTGGTACGACTTCTACATCTTCGGCAGCCTGGCCGCGCTCCTGTCGGTCAAGTTTTTCGCGGCGGGCGCCTCCGGAAGCGCGCTCATCAAGACGGTCGGCACCTTCACCGCCGGGTTCCTGATCCGCCCGTTCGGAGCCTTCGTGTTCGGCCGCATCGGCGACATCGTGGGCCGCAAGTACACGTTCCTCATCACGCTGAGCGGCATGGGTCTGGCGACGGCGCTTATCGGCGTCGTGCCGAGCTATGCCAAGATCGGCGCAACAGCAGGGATTATCCTGCTACTCCTTCGCCTCATCCAGGGCCTGTGCCTGGGCGGCGAGTATGGCGGCGCCATCACGTACGTCGCCGAGCATGCGCCCGACGATAAACGGGGCTACTACACCGGCTGGCTCCAGACGTCGCCGACGCTCGGGATCGTGGTGTCCCTGGTGGTCATCATCGTGACGCGCGAGGTGCTGGGGACCGAAGCGTTCACCGCGTGGGGATGGCGCATCCCGTTCCTGCTGTCGCTCCTCATGGTCGCGATCGCCATCTACATCCGACTCCAGCTCCAGGAGACGCCCATCTTCCAGGCCATCAAGGCGAAGGGACAGACGGCGGCCAATCCGTGGCGCGAGGCGTTCTGGAGTCAGAACATCAGATACGTGCTCATTGCGAGCATCGTGGTGATCGGCGAAGGGGTGGTGTGGTACAGCGGCCAGTTCTGGGCGCTCTATTTCATCCAACAGGTGCAGAAGCCGGATGTGCTACACCCGGCCCTCATCACGGGCGCCGCGCTGCTCATCGCCACGCCGTCGCTCATCTTCTTCGGCTGGCTCTCTGACCGGATCGGTCGCAAGCCGATCATCCTCGCCGGGTTCTTCCTCGCGGCCGTCACGTACTACCCGCTCTATATGGCGCTCGGCAACGCCGCCAACCCGGCCAACATCAACTATCCGCTGGCGATCTTGATCGTCGCGATCATGGTCTCCTACGTCGGCATGGTGTACGGCCCGATCGGAGCGTTCCTCGCCGAGTACTTCCCGGCGCGCATCCGGTATTCGTCGGTGTCGGTGCCATATCACATCGGCAACGGCTGGGGCGGCGGACTGGTGCCCGTCATCACGACCGCGGCGTACGTGACCGCGCAGACAGCGGGGCTATCCATGTCCCAGAGCCTGGGCCACGCACTGGTCTATCCCATCGCCGTGCCGGCAGTGGCGTTCCTGCTGAGCCTGTTCCTGATGCCGGAGACACGCAAGATCAGTATCTGGCAGCCGGCGGAGGTGCGGGCAGGAGCCCGGGGCTGAGAACAGTAGGGGTGCAGCAGGCTGCGCCCCACCCGCGGCTCGAGGCGCCCCGACCAGCTCGTCGGGGCGCCTCTCGCATATGCGCACGAATCACTTCACGATTGTGAGCCCGTGCGGCACCGCGCCCGGGAAGACATAGGCGTACAGCAGCACAATTACACCGACGACCGCACCCAACGCGACCGAATGCCAGAACACCCACCGGAAAATCGTCCCCTCGTTTCCCACCTGATTGGTGGCCGAGGTCGCGACGCAGATGGACTGCGCATCCACCATCTTGCCCATCACGCCGCCGGCCGAGTTCGCGGCGCACATGAGCACGGGGTCGAGGTTGAGCTGCTGCGCGGTGATCCGCTGTAGGCTGCCGAACAACGCATTCGACGAGGTGTCGCTACCCGTCAGCGCCACGCCGAGCCACCCGAGAAACGTGCCGAAGAAGGGGAACAGCCATCCGGTGCGCGTGAATGCCAGCCCCAGCACGGCGTCCAATCCCGAGTAGCGGGTGGTGAACCCCAGCCCCAGCATGAAGGAAATCGCGATCACCGCCAGCTTCATGCGCTTGAGGGTCCGCCAGAAGATCTCCGCCAGCTGTCGCGGGCGCAGGCCGAGCAGCAGCCCGGCGACGATCGCGGCGAAGAAGCAGCCGGTGCCGGTAGCCGAGAGCCAGTTGAAATCGTACCGCGCCGCTTCGGGAGTGAGTTTGGTGACGACTGGCGCGGCGCGCGTCACCGCGAGGTGCAGGTAAGGCACGTCCCAGATCGGAGTGGTGGCGCGGTTCATCGCCCCCTTGACGGCCGGCAGACCCCACAAGAGCACGAAGACCGAGAGGATGGCGAACGGCATCCAGGCCTTGATGATCTGACCCGCGGTGTGCCGGCGCGCGCCCGGCACCGCGGACGTCCCCGCTCGCTCGTGCTCGAGCCTCCAGATCCGCTTCGGTTGCCAGAACCGCAGGAAGATCACAGTGGCGACGAGGGAGATGACCCCGCCGGCGATATCGACGAGGTTCGAGTCCACAGAGATACTGCGTCAGGCTGAACGAAACTCCCACGACCAGGATGGCGGGCAGCACCTCGAACGTTTCGGCCCAGCCGACCATCGCGCGGACTAGCCAAAACGGCACGATGATCCCCGTGATGGGAAGGATGCGGCCGATCATCGCACTCAGGTCGGATTCCGGCAGGCCCGACACGGCCGCCAGCGTGTGCACGGGTGTGCCGATGGCGCCCCACGCGACGGGCGACGTGTTGGCGAGCAGATTCAGCGCCGCGGCGTGGAATGGCTGGAACCCAAGCCCGATCATGAACGCGCCTGCGATGGCCACCGGTGCGCCAAATCCGGCCGCGCCCTCGATGAACGCACCGAAGCAGAAGGCGACCATCAGGAGCTGCAGGCGGCGGTCGGCGGTGATCCCGGCGACCGACTCCTTCATGATCTCGAACTGGCCCGTGTGCACTGAGACGTCATACAAATAGACCGCCGCCAAGACGATCCAGGCGATCTTCACGACGCCGAATCCAACCCCGTAGACGAAGCTCATCCCCGCGAGCCGGAACGGCATCCCGAACACCGTGACGGCGACCACCACCGCCGTCGCGGCGCCGGCGATCGCACACCAGTGCGGCTTCACTCTCAGGCCGGCCAACAAGCCGAACAGCACCAGGATCGGCAATGCGGCCACGAGCGTCGACAGAATCCAGTTGTGCAGCGGATCGTAAACCTGGGTCCAGGCCATGGCTCACTCTCCTTTGGCTCGAAGCTGTAGGTGCTGAGCTCCGGCGGGATTTGTGGGCCGGAGGGGGATTTGTCAATCCGCGTGCGCCGCTACTCCAGGCGCACCCTCCACAGGACGGCGCGAATCCGGGCGGTGGCGTCGTGGCTGTGTCCAGCGATCTGCAGCACGCCGCCATCCTCTTCGGAGACCGCGGCGGCCGAGCTATGCTCACCCCCCAGGGTACCCAGGTCCAACATGCTGCCGTCAGGCGTGCGAAGAAACGCGTGCGTCACGGGGAGGCCCCTTTGATCGGTCTCCGCGGTCTGGCTCACCCCGACGACGCACCCGAGATCGTTGACGTCGTTGGCGCAGCTCGTCCGTCCTCCGAGCGTGCCCAGTTCTACGAGGCCGGCGTGCTCGGTCCACAAGAACGCGCGACCGCTCCCCCCCACCACGGCAGCGCTGTTGTTGATCGCCAGCGCCATGCTCGCGCCTCCCCCTTCCCCCAGGGTTCCGAGATCCCGCATGCCATCCGCCGCGGTCCACAGGAAGGCGTGTGGCTGACCCGCGTGCGTCTCCGCGAAGCCCACGACTGCACCGCGGTCGTTCACGTCGTGCGCGATGCTCGTCGGCCCGCCCAGCGTCGCGAGATCGAGCATCCTGCCCGGCTCGGGGACGAAGAAGGCGTGCTTCGCGACCGCGCCGCCGATCCTGCTGTGGCCGGCCACTTGCCCCAGCCGGTTGACTGCCAACGCCTCACTCTCGTTCCCCCCCAACGTGCCGAGATCGAAGCTCGTGCCATCGGACAGCAGGTACGCGTGAAAGTCGCCGAATCCGGTGTCCCCTCCGCCCACGATCTCTCCCAGCTCGCTGATGTCGTTGGCCGAGCAGTTCACCCCCGTGAATGGGCTGAGGTCGGCGATCCCCGGGCCTTCTTTCCAGAGGAACGCCCGGCTGCGGCCCAAGCCGTCCCGGCTGGTGCCGACGACGTGACCCAGTCGGTTCACCGCCTTCGCCTGGCTGACCGGGCCGCCCAGTGTGCCGAGCTCGTGGATCGAGACTACCGCCGCCCGAGCCGCGTGCTGGCCCACAGTCCTGCCTCCACAGCCGTATCCGTCGTAGGTCCGTCGAACCGACGCACCAGAATGGCAGGGCGACCGTTGGCGCTCACCGCGACCATATGAAGGATCGAGACCTCGCCCTCGGCCGGGCTGTAGCGCAGTCGCAGCTGGGCCCCGCCCGCTTCGCCCGCCGAGCCGAGCCGGATCGCCGGCCGTGCACGCGCGTTGTAGTCGTCCACCCAAGCCTGCAGCACGTCCATCGCATCTTTCTGCGGTGCTTCCCCGGCCATGCTGCGCCCCTTTCCGGAGTGGCCCCTTCAGCGGGTTGAGTCGGCGTCGGTCGCCGTCTGAAGCTGATGCAGAATCAGGTCCCCCTGCCCGGTCTCGAGGAGTTGG
>WNGL01021921.1_pt1 | contig 10688 bp, 6 predicted proteins | sample 5400591 | NCBI WGS metagenome assembly WNGL01 (sample SAMN13153377, study PRJNA577476) | soil metagenome | isolation source: 80 cm soil or saprolite under Garry oak tree replicate 1 | place: USA:California | collected 2016-06-15
GGCATGCGGGTTCGTGCGGCGCGCCGACGCGCTTCCGGTGGTGGTGCACCTGAGTCGGGAGGGCGCCGAACTTCCGCCGATTCGGGACTGGTCGATGACCTACTTCGATGGCAGCGCCTGGTGAACCTCACGCGCCTGCTCGACGTGCGCACCTGGCCGGACCTGGCGACCGAGGCAGTGCTGCGAGCGGGCGGTCGGCTGCACGGGCTCGAGCCGCCGTCCGACCTGCCGGCCGAGGTACGCCAGCGGGTGACCGTCCGCTGGCCCCGCGCCTATCACTGGCCGTCGTACGCCAAGGGGGGAGACCAGCTGCGGGAGCTGCTCCGGCGCCGCGTGAGACTAGTGAGCGCGCAGCTGCCGCAACCCTATCGAGGCACCATCCTCACCGAGTTCGAGGTCGATGGCCGGGTGCACAAGGTGGCCTTCAACGTCGCCGATTACCCCGAGCACCTCGACGCCGAGTGCACGCGCGAGAGCCTGGTGACGTTCAAGTTCCAATATCGCCGGGAGGGGTATGGTCAGCTGCCCGTCGTACCGGCCGGGTACCTGCCCGCTTCTCCGATGCTGTACGACCTGCTGGGCTACCTCCGGCGGGCGAAGGATCGACGGCCCAGTCTGTTCGACGTGTATGGCCGCTTCAGCCTGGAGTTCTCGCCCGGTGTGCGGGGAGACGCGCTACGGCATTTGGGCCGTACGGCGCTGTTCCGGTTCCACGGGGGCGACCGGATGGTTCGCTACAGCCGGTACCTGAGGGAGGTCGCTCGCTCCAGGATCTGCATCGACCTTCCCGGACAGGGACCGTTCTGTTTCCGTCTGGTGGAATATCTGGCGGTCGGATCCTGCGTGGTCGCGATGCCGCACGGCGCGAGCCTGCAGACGCCGTTGGTCGACGGCGTCCACCTCGCGTACTGCCAGGATGGTCCCCCGGATCTGATCCGGCGCTGTCGCGTGCTGCTGGAAGATCCTTCCCGCCGGCGCGCGATGGAGGTGGCGGCGAGAGAGTTCTTCGATCGGTACCTGCACCGGGATCGACTGTCGGCCTACTATCTGACGACCGTCCTGGCCGCGGCGGGAGAGACGTGAGGCGCTAGCGGCGTCTCAGCTCAACCACGATGGTACGCGCATACCGTCGCAACCACGGATAGGTCCGCAGAACGGACACATCCAATCGCTTGAGCCATGCCACCAGCCTGCGCGAGGACACGAGTCGCTCGAGGCGTGACAACAGCTGCATCTCTGCCACGTCGATCTCGAACAGGGAGCGAAACGGCTCGAGGTCCGTGTACTTGAGCTGTCGCGTCCACTCCGTCGGATCATCCGGCGCGCCGGACGGGATTGGGACGAGGAGCCGCAGGCGCTCGAGCCAAGAACTATTCCCGAAGGGCTCGCTGAAGATCGCCGGGGCTCGGGGCTTGAGCACGCGGTACAGCTCTCTCGCCACTTGGCCCTTCTCCCTCAGGTGGTGCAGAATCGCCTGGCCGATGACGGCGTCGTAGCGCGCATCGTCGTAGGGGAGGGAGTAGAATGACGCGACCTCGAACGCCGTCATGTCCGCAACGCCATTCGCCACCGCCCGCCGTCGAGCGCACTGGATGGCCCGGGGCGAGATGTCGAAGCCATCCACGGTGGCGCCGCGTTTGGCGAGGATCACGCTGAGCCAGCCATCACCGCACCCGGCATCGAGCACCCGCAGCCCGCGCACGTCTCCCAGGCGCAGCATGGACGCATGGTAAGCGCACAGGGGCGTGTCCATCGACTCGAACTTTTCCCAGTCCGCCGGCTCCATGACGAGTGACGCGGACGGCTGAGACGCGTAGAACCGGTCGTGCCGCTCGGCCTCGGACCGCTCTTCTACCGAAATGTCCGCTTCTGTCAGCGTCGTGCTGGGTCTCGACATGAGAAGGCGCTAGGGATGGCTCGCGAGGGCCAGGCGCAAATTCCGAGCCGCGCTCCGATCCCCGCGGTGCTAGCAACCTGCATCCACTAACGGTGATGCGATCCCGCAACGGGTGATGCGAAGTGTCGAACGTTCTTCCGGGGCACGGAACTTTCACCGCCGGTCGGCGTGCGCAGTCGCCCCCGCTTGCTGTTCTTGTGCCAGACGGTGCCATATCCCCCGGATTCGGGAGTGGCCATCCGCAGCTTCCACGTGCTGCGGCTCCTGGCGCGCGCGTTCGACGTGACGGCGCTGTGCTTCGTTCGCCGCAAGGGCGGGGCCGGGCCACCGCTGGACCTGGCACAGCGACTCGCCGCCCTGCGGACCTTCATCGACGTCGAGGCCTTTCCGGTGCCACAGGAGCACAACGTCGGGCGCCTGGCGTGGGACCACTTGCGCAGCGTGGGACTGAGCCGGCCGCACACTGACTTCGCCTACGATTCCCCGGCCGTCGCGGCGCGCCTCGTCCACCTGCTCCGGACGCGCCGCTTCGACTTGATACACGTGGATTCGCTCGCGCTGTCGCGCTACCTCCCCCTGTTCGACGGCAACCCGCCGGTGATTTGCGTGCACCACAACGTCGAGTCCCAGCTGCTCGAGCGCCGCGCGCGCGCGGAGCGGAGCGCTTGGCGGCGCGTGTACGTGCGGCACCAGGCGCGCCTGATGGCGCGCGCGGAGCGCCGGTGGTGCGAGCGCTGCCGCATGAACATCGTGGTCTCGAACGCGGATCGCGTGGCACTCCACCACATTGCTCCCGGAGCGAACTGCGCGGTGATCCCGAACGGCGTCGACCTCGAGTTCTTTCGGCCGACTCCGCGCCGGGAGGAAGGGCACGAGAAGGGGGCCGTGTTCGTAGGCGAGACCACCTGGTTCCCGAATCGGGACGCGCTGCAGTACTTCTGTGACGAGATTCTCCCCCACATGCGGGTCGGGGGGGGGGATGGCGTGCCGCCGGTGCGGTGGGTAGGGCGTGCGTCCGAGGAGGCGCGCCGCCACTACCGGGCGCGCTACGGCGTCGAGCTCACCGGCTACGTCGAGGACGTCCGGCCTTTCGTGCGCGCCGCCGCCTGCTACGTCGTGCCGCTCCGGGTCGGTGGGGGTACGCGGCTCAAGATCCTCGATGCGTGGGCCATGGGGAAGGCGGTAGTGAGCACCTCCATCGGGTGCGAGGGATTAGTCGCCGAGGACGGCCGCAACATCCTCATCCGGGATGACCCCGACGGCTTCGCGCAGGCCGTGCGCGCCGTCCTCCAAGACGAACGGCTGAGACGGCGGCTCGGCGCGGAGGGGCGTCGCACGGTCGAGCGTCACTACGCCTGGGAGCGGATTGGGGAGTCCATGCTGAGGCTGTATCGCTCGTTGTACGAGTCGCCGGACGTCGGCAGCGGCACCCCGGTCATGGCTGCACGATGAGACTGGCGGCGTCGGCGCTGCCTCTGGTTGCCGCAGCCGTCACCTCCGCGGCGCTGGGCTGTTCAGGCCCTGTCGCGGCAGTGGCGGCAAGCCCCGCCTGGGCCACGATGGCCGCCGGCCAGTCGCTACAGTTGAGGGCGATGCCCGAGGATGGGAAGGGCAAGACGCTCTCCAGCCGCGTGATCCGGTGGTCCAGCAGCGACACCTCCGTGGCGCGCGTCGATACCAGCGGACTCGTGACCGGGGTGGCGGTGGGCGCGGCGACGATCACGGCGACGAGCGAGGGCAAGAGCGGGACCGTCGCCATCACCGTCGGGACCGGGGGGAGCGGGGGGAGCGGCGCTGCCTCCCGTCCGCCCCCGCCCAACGAGTGCGCTACGCCGCGCGCCGAGTGGGTCTGGTGCGACGACTTCGAGCAGGATCGCCTGAGCAAGTATTTCGAATACGACGACGCGAACGGGCATTTCGCGCGCGTCGGCGGGGTGGGTGTGGTGGGACGCGGGGCAGGTCAGCGCCGGCTCTCTGCATCTCGCGATGGGCAAGACGCCGCAGCGCTACTTCAAGTCGATCGACGCTGGAACGGCGCTGTATCGCGAGCTGTTCTGGCGGGTGTACGTGAGACTGCAGCCCGGCTGGCGCGGCGGCGGGGCCGACAAGCTCAGCCGGGCGATCAGTTTCGCGTCGGCGACCTGGGCGGAGGCGATGGCCGCGCAAGTGTGGAGCGGCACCTCACCCGGGCCGGACCAGAACTACCTCACCCTCGATCCCGCCTCCGGTACGGACGCTGCCGGCCAGCTCCGAACGACCCGGTACAACGACTGGAACGCGATGCGCTGGCTCGGTCAGGTGCGGGGCGCAACGCCCCTCTACGCCGACTCCTCGGCCGGGCGCTGGTACTGCGTCGAGGCCCACGCCAAGCTGAACGACCCGAGCCAAGCGAACGGTGTCTTCGAGTTGTGGATCAACGGGACGCTCGACGCGCAAAAGGCCGAGCTGAACTGGGTTGGCGGGTTCAGCGCCTACGGTATCAACGCCCTGTTCCTCGAGAACTACTGGAACGCCGGCGCCCTCCAGCCCGAGGAGCGGTATCTCGATAACCTCATCGTCGCCACTCAGCGCATCGGGTGTTGAGCACTGAAACGCCTTAATGCGCAGCAAAGTGCAAGTATCATTGCGTATTGCACTACATTTTTGGTGAGATTTTGGCGAAGTTGGTGAATCTTCCTGTTATGTAACTCGTTAAAACGTCCCTCGGCTACTCTCCCGCTCCATGAAGGCGGCATGCCTGTTGCGCAAGGACGACACCAGTTAGACACGCTGCTCAGAGCAAAGCCGCCGAAAGGCGGTGACGCAGAGCTACGGGACTAACGCGACACCGTCGCTATGTCCGCCGAGCCGCCAGCGAATTCCACGCTGGCGGCCCGTTTTTTTTGCACAGGAGGACCGGATGCCGTTCACCTTCAAGCTGTCTCAGCGTCTGGCACGGATGCGAGGTCGGGTGTGCGCCGCCATGGCGCCCGCCCTGGCCGCCTGCCTGGCCGTATCGGCATGTGAACGCTTTGGCCCGGCGCCGACGGGTCCCGGTCCGCAGCTCGCCCAGATTGTCGTCCTTCCTGAGAGCCTCACCGTTGCTCCTGCCCAACAGGTTCAGTTCGTGGCGTACGGTCGCACGTCCGCCGGCGACAGCACGAGCGCGTCGGTGTCGTGGAGCACTTCGGGGGGCTCGATTGCCTCCAACGGCAGCTACACGGCCGATACGGGGTCGGGCGATTTCATGGTGACGGCCATGAGCACGCAAAGTGGCGTTTCCGGCTCATCCCGCGTGCGCGTTCGGAAAGTGAAGACGGTCACGGTGAGTCCCCCGACGGCGACGGTGGCGCTGGGGCAGACGGTGCAGCTCACCGCGACGCTGAGGGATGCGAGCGGGAGCGTGCTGACGGGGCGGACGGTGACCTGGAGCTCCAGCAATCTCGCGGTCGCGACGGTGTCGGCGAGCGGGCTCGTGACGGCGGGGGCGGTCGCGAGTCAGGCGACGATCACGGCGACGAGTGAGGGGCAGAGCGGCGCGGCGACGGTGACGGTCGTGTCGAATGCGCCGGTCGCGTCGGTGACGGTGACGCCGGCGACGGCGAGTGTGGCGGTGGGGCAGACGGTGCAGCTGACGGCGACCCTGCGCGACGCGAACGGCAACGTCTTGAGCGGCCGGACGGTGCTTTGGACCAGCGATAACGCCGTCGTGGCCACAGTGGACGGAACGGGGCTGGTGAGCGGAGTCAGTGCGGGGCCGGCGGTGATCACGGCGACGAGCGAGGGCAAGAGCGGCTCGGCGAGCGTGACGGTCACCGCGCCATCCGGTGCCCCGGAATGCGCTACACCGCAGCCCGGCTGGATCTGGTGCGACGACTTCGAGCAGAACCGGCTAAGCCAGTACTTCGAGTACGACAGCGCCGGGGGGAGCTTCGTGCGGGTGACGGGGGTGGGCGTGGGGGGATCCTACGGGATGCGCGTTCGGTTCGCGCTCGGTCAGGTCGAAGCCGGCTCGCTGCACCTCGCGATGGGGAAGGTGCCCGACCCCTACTTCCGCACGGTGGACGCAGGGACGGCGCTGTACCGGGACGTGTATTGGCGGATGTACGTGCGGACGCAGCCGGGTTGGGTCGGGGGCAGTGGGTACAAGCTCAGCCGGGCGATCAGCTTCGCGACGTCCACCTGGGCAGAGGCGATGATGGCGCATCTGTGGGGCGATCCGCCCGCGACGGGCGAGCTGCTGATGGACCCCGCGTCGGGCACCGACGCGGCCGGAAATCTCAAGACCACGAAGTACAACGACTTCGCGAACTTCCGCTGGCTGGGAGCGCTGTCGGGGGTGACGCCGCTGTTCGACGCGAGCCACGTGGGCCAGTGGTACTGCGTCGAAGCGCACGCCCAGCTCAACGACGCCGGGTCGTCCAACGGTGTGTTCGAATTCTGGATCAACGGTAACCTGGACGCGCGCGAGACCGGACTCAACTGGGTCGGGTCCTACAGCGCGTACGCCATCAACGCGCTCTTCTTCGAGAACTACTGGAACACGGGGTCGCCCGCGGCCCAGGAGCGCTACTTCGACAACATCGTGATCAGCACCCAGCGGATCGGGTGCTAGGCACCGGGAGATTGGCATGACGTTCAAGCACAAGCTGTCGGCGCGTCTCGCGAGACTGTGGGTGGTGCTCGCCGTCGTGGGCGTGGCCTGTGAACGATTGGCCGCGCCGACGGGCCCCGCCCCTGTCGTCCAGATCGTCATTCTCCCCGAGAGCCTCACCGTCGCTCCCGCCCAACAGATCCAGTTTGCAGCGTACGGTCGCACGTCCGCCGGCGACAGTACCGGCGTGGCGGTGACGTGGAGTACGTCGGGAGGCTCGATTGTCGGCAACGGCAGCTACACGGCGGACACGGCGTCGGGCGATTTCCTCGTGACCGCGACGAGCATGCAGAGCAACGCTTCGGGTTCGTCCAAGGTGCACGTGCGGAAAGTGGCGACGGTGGCGGTCAGCCCCGCGGCGGCGAGCGTGGGGGTGGGTCAGACGGTGCAGCTCACGGCCACGCCCAAGGACGCCAGCGGCAATCCGTTGACGGGCCGGACGATCACGTGGGCCAGCGGCAACGCGGCGCTGGCGACGGTGAGCGCGAACGGCCTGGTAACCGGGGTCGCGGCGGGCCTGGTCACGATGACGGCGACGAGCGAGGGCAAGAACGGGACGTCGGTCGACTCGGTGCTGGCAAATGCTCCGCCGCCCCCGCCGCCCCCGCCACCGGGGGGGAATCCGAACGAGCCGGCGGGGTTCCAGCGGTTCGCGGAGAACGACTTCACGGTACCGATGCTCGATCATACGGCGCCCACCGGCCTGTTGGGCTTGTGGCGCGCCGAGATCCTCGACAGCGACAACACCTACGTCGCCGACGCGGCGGCGCCGAAGAGCCCGCTGCCCGTGTTCCAGGGCAAGTACCCGGCCGGCTGGACGGCCGGCTACACGCCGATCAAGTGGGAAGGGTGGGATGGGGCGGCCAACAGCCTCGGCTACGGCACCGAGATGGCGCAGATGTATCTGTCGCTGTGGATCCGGTTCCCGGGCGCCGACTACGAGAACCAGAGTGTGGGGACGAAGTTTTTCTACCTGGGCGTGGGGGAGTCGAAGGCGAGCGCGGGCAATCAGCTCTACACAATGCTGTACCACCCCTCGGGAGCGGGGCAGACGATCGCCAGCAATTTCCCGGTTTCGATGGAGCAGCAGAGTGCCGTGGCGGGGGTCAACAACCGGACCGAGATCACCGCGGCTCCGGTCTTCAGCATTGGCGCGTGGCACCGCATGGAGTTTGTGTTGCAGCTGAATACCATCGGCCAGGCGAATGGCGTGTTCCGGTGGTGGGTCGACGGGACGCTGGTGATGGATTACCGCGACATGATCTACGTCGATGCGGCGAACCCGCTGGGGTTCTTCACGTTCAAGTTCTGGCCCTATTGGGGCGGCGGCGGCGGCAGCAAGACGCGCGACGACTATGTCCAGGTCGACCACGTCTACCTCTCCGGCGTCCCGAAGTAACGGCGGGATGGAGGCATGGAGCGCACGCTGATGACGTAATACGAGACCTCGGGCGGTGCGGTGCGCCGCACCCGACTCGATTCGATGACCAGGCGGGCCGCCAGCGACGAGTACCAGTTCACACTGGCGGCCCTTCGTGTTGCCAAAAACCACCTGTGGAAGGAACGCCACACCATGCCGTTCACGTTCAAACTGTCGAAGCGTCTCGCGCGGCTGAAGCCGCGCGCTGTGATTCTCGCGCTCGCGGCCCTCGTCGCCTGCGACCAAGCAGACCGTTCGCTCACCAGTCCCTCCCATCCGAGTTTCGACACCAATAGCGGCAACCCCGACGGGGTCGCCGACCTCGCGGTCGCGGCGGCTTCCGATACGTCGATCGCACTCTCGTTCACCGAAGTTGACGACGGCATCGGCGCACCGGCGAGCTACGACGTGCGTTACGTCGTCGGCCCGTCGCTGTCATGGGGATCGGGCGTCCCCAGCGTGGCGCGTGGCACCTGCGCGGCCCCGGTGGCAGGGACGGCGATCGGGTCGACGCGGACCTGCACGGTGCTCGGCCTGACGGCCGGCACGACCTACAGCTTCCAGCTTGTGGCCTTCCGGGGCACGCTAAACGTGAACGCCGTGTTCGGGCCGCTGTCGAACGTCACGACCGGACAGACGGCGGCAACGGGAAGCTCCCCGGCGGCGGGAGAGTGCGCGACGCCGCAGGCGGGCTGGATCTGGTGCGACGACTTCGAGCAGAACCGCCTGGGACAGTACTTCGAGTACGACAGCTCGAGCAGCGACTTCGTCCGCGCCGCGGGCGTCGGGATGGATGGGTCCTACGGGATGCGGGTGCACTTTGCCGCGGGCCAGGTCTCGGCGGGCTCGCTGCACCTGGCGATGGGGAAGGTGCCCGACAGCTACTTCCGGACGGTGGACGCCGGGACGGCGATCTACCGGAACGTGTACTGGCGCATGTACGTGCGCAATCAGACCGGCTGGAGCGGCGGCGGCGGCTACAAGCTGAGCCGGGCCATCAGTTTCGCGACGTCCAACTGGGCCGAGGCGATGATGGCACATGTGTGGGGCGATCCGCCCGGGAGCGGGGAACTCTCTCTGGATCCGGCGTCGGGCACGGATGCGGCCGGCAACCTGCTCACGACGAAATACAACGACTTCGCGAACATGCGCTGGCTCGGCGCCCAGGCCGGGGTGACCCCCCTGTTCGACGCCAGCCACGTCGGTCAGTGGTACTGCGTCGAGGCGCACGCGCAGCTCAACGACGCCGCGCTCTCCAACGGGGTGTTCGAATTCTGGATCAACGGCAACCTCGAGGCGCGGGAGACGGGGTTGAACTGGTTGGGGTCGTTCAGCGCGTATGGCATCAACGCGCTGTTCTTCGAGAACTACTGGAATACGGGCTCGCCCGTGGCCCAGGAGCGTTACTTCGACAACATCGTGATCAGCACGCAGCCGATCGGCTGCGTGGGCTCCGGGTCCCCACCGCCCCCGCCGCCTCCGGCGCCGGTGGCGCAGGTGGTGGTATCCCCGGCCAGCGCCAGCGACACGGTTGGGCTGAAGCAACAGTTCACGACGACCATGAAGGACTCGAGCGGCAACGTCCTGTCGGGACGCACCGTCACGTGGGCCAGCAACAATCACGGCGTCGCAACCGTCGACGCCAACGGATTGGGCAGCGGCGTCGCCGCCGGGACGGCTACCATTACGGCGACGAGCGAAGGTGTGAATGGCAGCGCCACGGTCACCGTGACCACGCCCACCCCCACGGTGCCGGGGACGGTGAGCGACCTGACCATCGTTGGGTCGACGGATTCTTCGGTCACCCTGTCGTTCACGGAAGTGAATGACGGCACGGGCAAGCCGGCGAGCTACGACGTGCGCTCCACCCCCGGCGCGTCGCTCACCTGGTCGCTCGCGAAGTCGGTGACGCAGGGCAGCTGCGCGACGCCCGTGGCGGGGACGGCGATCGGGTCGAAGCGGACCTGCACGGTGCTGGACCTGGCGGCGGGGACGACCTACACCTTCGAGCTGGTGGCGTTCCGGGGCACGCTGAGCGTGGACGCCGTGTTCGGCGATCTCTCCAACGTCGCCACCGGCGCGACGCCCGCCAAGCCGGCGAGCGTCACGGTCAGCCCCAGCTCCGTGAGCGACACCGTCGGGCAGAAGCAGCAATTCACCGCGACCGTGAAGGACGCGAACGGCAACATCCTGCCCGGTCCCATGGTCAGCTGGTCGAGCAGTAACGCTGCGGTCGCGACGGTGAGCGGGAGCGGGTATGCGACCACCGTCAGTGCGGGCACGGCCACGATCACGGCGACGAGCGAAGGCGTGAGCGGCAACGCGACGATCACCGTGACGGCGCCCGGCGCCACGACGCCCGGCACGGTCACCGATCTTGCGGTCGTGGGGTCGACGGATTCCTCGGTCACCCTGTCGTTCACGGAAGTGAATGACGGTACGGGCAAGCCGGCGAGCTACGACGTGCGCTCCATGGCGGGCTCATCGCTCACCTGGTGGCTCGCGAAGTCGGTGAAGCAGGGCAGCTGCGCGACGCCCGTGACAGGGACGGCGATCGGGTCGAAGCGGACCTGCACCGTGCTGGGCCTGGTGGCGAGTGCGACCTACAGCGTCGAGCTAGTCGCGTTCCGGGGCACGCTGAACGTGAACGCCGTGTTCGGCGACCTCTCCAACGTCGCCACCGGCGCGACGCAATCTCCAGCCCCAACGGTGCCGGGGACGGTGACCGATCTGGCGCT
>WNGL01010475.1_pt1 | contig 10687 bp, 17 predicted proteins | sample 5400591 | NCBI WGS metagenome assembly WNGL01 (sample SAMN13153377, study PRJNA577476) | soil metagenome | isolation source: 80 cm soil or saprolite under Garry oak tree replicate 1 | place: USA:California | collected 2016-06-15
CTCAACAGCGTGTTTCAAGCAACCAAACGCAAGGCTCGAGGCTATCGTTCCAGCGAATACCTGATCACCATGCTCTACTTCATTGCCGGTAAGCTCCGACTGCCTCATTTCTAATTCCACTCAAAACAGCGGAGAACCGACACGATGATGCAGCAGGCCTCCGCCAAAAAGACCTGTTCGTGGAAAGTGGAAGGGATCGAGGACAACCCGGAAGGCGACTACGGCGACGGTGGTATTACGCTGCGACGGGTATGATGCATCCGAGTTTTGTGAAGACAATGCCAACCAAAGCGTGGAGCCGACGGGAAGCCAGCCGTTTTGCTGGGGAGTCAATTCGAACGTCATCGGCGCCTGGTTACCGCCCTTCACCCTCACCGTTGGGCCATATCCTCGCCATGAACAATCCGAGAGAGCCTTTCGAGCGCCTTTTCGATGTCTTCGACGACTCGTTCAAAAGAATCGCCGAACGGGAAGGATTCGTTTTTGATCCGCGAACAGGCCACGTCGGTCGCGCTCTCCGTCTGAAGGATCGCCCCTCGAAGAAGGGCGTTTTCTTGGACTTAAAAGCTCACTGGATGAAATCGGACCCAGTTGATCCCGAAGTGGTGCTTTCGTATGGGGCTTGGTCCCAGTCCGGGTTGCCAGTCCTGCTTAAGGTCCTCTACGAGGGTAAGCGGAGCGAGCTCATGACGTGCATCGACGAAAAGTTGAGGCTCGCGGCCTCGGAAGTGAAGATGATCTCTGAAGAGCTTATCCAGCGAGAGGGCAGGTCGCTTGAGGATTTGCTAAGAGAGGCAATATCGGGGGCACAATGACCACTCCGCCCGACCATCGCGCCGCACTCGACCCCGGGCTCGCGATCTGTTTGCTACATGTTGGACGTCCTGGGCGCGCCGTGCCTGAGCCTCATCTTTCGGCGAAAGAGTGACGCCATGCCTGACGATTTCATTTCGGTAATCGATCTCGCCGCTCGCCATGGCATCCACAAGCAGACCGTCTTCAAGGTTCTGAAACGGTTCGGGATCGAGCCGACGAAACGCCGTGGTGCCAGCAACCGCGGCCAGAGCATTTCATACATTACACAGGACGAAGCGCGCATAGTGGTTGACGCTCTCCGCTCCTCCGATTCATCGAGCGCGTCTGGTGACGGGGATTCCCCTTCGATTCCTGAAGTGCTTCTCGCCGAAAAGGGTGTCTTCTATCTTCTGTCGTTGGAACCTGAGAGCGACCCTGGGCGGTTCAAGGTTGGGTTTGCTGCCAGTCTTCCCGAACGGCTCCGGCAATTGCGCTGCTCAGCGCCATTCGCCGTCGTAGTCGCGACCTGGCCGTGCAAGCGTCTTTGGGAGCGGACTGCGATTGAGTGCGTTGCTGAGGGCTGCGAGCGGATTCACACCGAAGTCTTTCGCACGACGTCACTCGAATCCGTGCGAGCGAAGTGCGAGCGATTCTTTGCATTGATGCCGAAGATCGCCGAACTTGGTGCTGCGCCGAATGGCGGCCCCGCGCTGCCCCTGGGAAATTTGGGAGTCACTGAGGGGCCGCCATCGGTGAGCTGAATCGGTAGCGCCTAGAAACGGAGATACATATGGCGAAACCAACTCAAAAAGAAGTACTCGAATACGCCCGGGAGTGCCGCCGGCAGTGCCCCACCATCACGGAAGCCCAGTTGAGGGCCATTCTGCGGGCGCGGTCTCCGGACGGCAGGGATCCGTTCGCTGCGGTGGCGGCGGCTGGTGGCCTCGAAAGTTGCTTTGTTGTGGGGGCGGTCTGCAACCCCTTCGACTGGCTCGTTGAGCTACCGCGAGTAATCGCGGGAATTCTGGAGACCCTGGCCGGGAACCATCGAGGCGTCGAGGACATAATCGAGGGGGTCATACGTATCGTGATATAGGAGCCCAAGGTAATGGCTATCATTTCAACGTTACCGGTCGCACCGATATGAGCATCCTAATTAATTAAACATGACGGCTTCGACGCGGCGAGGTGCCTCTGGCTGGAGGAGCGGTACGCCCGACGTAGCGGGCCTTCCCTCTCCCTTTATCTCGCCTGCCGGAGCAAGACCAACACAACCACAGAGGCCCATTCTTATTAATTAGGCCAGTATGAGCGCCATGTTCCACCAGCACTCCATGCGATCTTTTATCGCTGACTTCGGTCCTTTGACGAGGCCCCAGTCCTCTGTTCCTTCGGTGGAGTTCATCAGGAAGCGCATCGCGAACTCCCTGGGCGAGGACAATATCCTCAAGGAGATTCGTGACCTGGCGGGCAAAAAGGAGGTTTATATCGGAGAGGTGACGCTAACCGGTGCAGCAGTCCGCCAAATCCGCGATATGTGGGTTTACGCACGGCATCCAAAGTCCGGCGGCGCACCGAAGATTTCACTCAAGTACTTCACAACCGGCTTGTGTCGTAAGGACGGCATCGAGACGGTTGATGTCGAGATTCATCCCGGCATTGATTCGTGGGAGTTTGTTTATGAGGACATGGACTAACCCCTGTTAAGCTCGCGCGGTCAATAAGGAAAAGATTTCCCTCGCGGAAATTTCTGATTTGCATTCTCCGTCCTCAGAACGGGAACTCCGTTTTGGTTTGTCGTTTAGCAGCTCGAACCCAGGGGCCGTCCGGCCAAAGAAGGTGCAGCGAACGGGACCCTCCCGATTCGCTCTGAGACAAATTGAATGTAATCGGCGGAGTGACTTACTAGACCACGGATTACGCGGATTACGCGGATATTTTTATCCGTGCCCATCCGTGCCATCCGTGGTTTCATTTTCTGAGCCGTGGCAAGGCCGTCCGTCGGGAGAGGAAACGCCGGAGGTTTTTGAGTCGATGAATAGGCCATTTGCGAACCATACGCTGGAGCGAATGACGAGGAGCACGGTCACGTTCCCGTTCCAACTCGAATGTCCTTGGCGCGCGCCTCGCCATCGGCCAGCTTGGAATCTAAAAATATGAATCCCAAATACCTTTCGGTCGAAGAAGCCGCGAAGCGCGCGGGCAAGGATGAATTTTTGCAGATCGTGAAGAAGGCAGTCATCCCGCGTTTAATCGAGAAAGGACTGCTGCAGGGCAAAAGGGAGAAGAAACGCCAGTTCGTTGCCGACGATGACGCGCTGGCGCGGATGATGCAACTTGGCGTTGAATCCTTCGTTCTCAACCAGCAGGGCTACAGCTTCTTGGCCGTGCGCGCGCCGATCCAGCAAGTAGCCCAGAAACTCAAAGCACGACCGGGCGTCGCCAAATATGAAGAGAACGTCAAGCCGCTAAAAATGAAGAAAGACGCGGGAGTGCAGCCGGATGAAAAGGTCCGCCAAACCTTCCTGGTACAAATGCGAGATACACCGGAATGGTCGGTGCTCATCCAGACGGTTCACTGGTTCCATTCCTGCGACTCCGTCATGGGAACAGCGCTGGCTTGCGCGCTTTCCAAAGAGTTCCAGACCCTAGCCGCTGCAGCCTGGGACGACGACTTTTCCGGCTCTTCGCTAATTGTTTGCGAGAAAGGGAATAAGAAAGCTGCGGTTTCAGATGAGGATGAGGATGACGGATGGGAAGGGTTTCACGAGTTTTTTTACGAACAAGGGATTTACCTGCCTGAAGCGTTCATTGGCACAGAGAGGGGACGCGCGACCCTGTACGTCGCCGACCCCGCGAAAGTCCAGCGGGCGGACCGCGTCACGCTCAAGGTGCCTCGCCCCATTGAGAGCAAAGGCCCACACGTCTTGGAAAAGCTAGGCATGATGGGTGAAGCCATGGCCGAGGGATTGGAGGATGAGGAAGCATTCATGGGTCACATGCGGGCGGGCGTCTGGAGTCAGGCTCAGGCGATCCTGGCCGCCGGCGAGTTTTAGGACTTGGAAGTGAAAGGAACATAATTGAAGCAAGGGACGAACAACACTCCGCCATGACGACGCCTGCGGAATGGCGAGCAAAACAGATCGAGCGAACTGGAGCGAACGCTCGTAGTTCGGGACGCTGGCTTGCGGGGCTGTCGTCATTCGTGATTCTCGCTGCGGTCGCTCATCGAGGGCATTAGGCGGCGTTCGCAGATCAACATGAGTCTCGGCATCCACCCAGTTTTCAATCCACCGGTCCCAGAAGCCAAGATTGCCGGTCTCGGTGAGGTTCTCGCCATGCAGTTCGAGGCCCTGGACGAGTTGGCAGGCAAACACGGCATTACGAGCCTCACTGCTTTCGGTGACAGACGCGAAGTGCCCGCAGACTTCGATGGCCCGCCGGAAGAATTGGAAAAGATCATCGGACCGTGGGAGCATTGGTTTGCCTGTCACGAGGGCAGGATTGCTTTTGAGGCAATGGCGCAACTCATCAACACTAATCCAGCAGCCGCTCAGAGTCTGAAATCGCCGCTCGCAGTCGTGCAGGAGCTTCGTGGCATTGCGCAGGCATTATCTGTTGGCGAAATCAAGGGCGCACAGTTTAGACTGGAGATGAGCTAGCATGAGAACGACGCCGCCTGACCAGAGCGCCGCAGCGAACAGCCGCCGCGCCTTCCGGTTGAGAGTCGTGCGTAATTTGAGCCTCGCCCCTGCGCCCCACCGGCGCTGTTTGGCGGCTGTTGCTGGTGGCCAGGCCCGATATTGCAATACAACTCGTGTTAATTACCCTCTCGGGGCTTACGCTAGCCGGAAAAATATGACCCTGGAATTTGCCGAGACCCTGGAAGTTCTGGCGGGAATCGGCGGGAACCACGCGCACGATTAGGCGGTTGCAGGGGCGGCCGCTTCGGGCGTTTCCAGGCCCGAAAGGTACAAGAGGATTTCCCGCTCGCGCTCTTGGAGCTCGAGCAGCCAAGGCCGCGCCATTCGCGCATAAGCCTCTGGCGGCATTGTGCGGCGAGACTGCCGCAGCAAGGCTTTGATTGTTGTTGCGGCCTGCTCAGCTTTTTCCAACTGGTCGTCGTTGGTAATCATAACGCGATCTCTATGATGCCTCGAACTCTACCATCTCGGGTGGTCTGCAGGCAATCCAAAACTTTCTCTAATATCATCGCAGCTCCCGACTCTGTCATCCAAAAGATATCTGCGCCATAAACCACCTTCGCCCGTTCGTGCTCGAAAAGATCGGCAAATGGCCCGGACATGGTGACAGCCTCCGAGGCGTCGGATACCAGCAGCCAAAGGTCAATGTCGCCTGGGGCCGGTTTTCGGCTGGCGAAGCTGCCGCCGAGCCAGCGACGTCGCACGATGCCCGCGGCCCGCAGACGGGCCACGATTTCGATGAAGACGCGGCCGAGTTGTTCGCGCCGCGCGGTCGCTTGTCCGAAGAGTGCGACTACATCGTCCGGAGCCAGCAAGTAAATCCCCGGCTCCAGTTGACCACTGTCGCTAAAGCGAACTTGTGATCGCTCGCTCACAGGTGGGGTGGCTCAACTTGCGCCCGGTCGAACAGGTCGCCCGTGATGAGGAACACACCCCCAGCCTCCTCGATGGCTTTTCCTGCGACGAACGCAAACGCGTCCGCGAAATCTTTGTCCGGAAGTCGCCCATCCAGCCGGCGTCGGCCAAGGTGGACGTCTGCGGCGTGCAAGATCTTCATTGCGCACTTTTAATCCGAACGCAAACTCCTTTCCAGCATGAAAACAATCTTGAAGAGAAGACGGCCAACGGAAATGCTGAAAAGCTGAAAAGCTGAAATGGGAGGCTTGAAATGTGAACGTTGAAAGCTCTCAGCTCTCAGCTTTTCAGCTTTTTATATGAATCTTGGACGCCGCGTCAAACCAACAAATTGCCGTCTGCCGCTGTCGCGCGCAGAGCTTGACTTTTCAGTGCATCAACCGTCAAAGAAATGAACCATGAAGAACGGGAATTGCACCGTACTCGCCCTCACGCTTTTTGGTCTTGGGTTGACCGCCACCCAATCCCGGGCGCAATCAATTTACACGCCTTACGCCTTTACCAATTTCGCGGGCCAGCCAGGAGTATCCGGCAGCACGGACGGCATCGGGCAGGCGGCGCAGTTTTACTTTCCCCACGGCGTGGCGCTGGACAGCGCGACCAACCTTTATGTGGCGGATACCCAAAACCACGTGATCCGGAGAATCACTCCAGCCCGAGTGGTGACGACGATAGCGGGCAGCGCCGGAAAGCACGGCAACGTGGACGGCGTCGGCACCGGCGCGGCGCAGTTTAACAGTCCGATCGGTCTGTCGGTGGACAGCGCGGGCAACCTGTATGTCGGGGACACGGGCAATCAGACGATTCGGAAGGTCACGTCCGCCGCAGCGGTAACCACGCTGGCGGGCCAGGTTGGGGTCATTGGCAGCACGAACGGCACCGGGAGCGGGGCGCTCTTCCACAACCCCGAAGGCACGGCGGTGGACAGCGCGGGAAACGTCTATGTGGCGGACAATGTGAACCGGACGATTCGGCAGATTACGCCCGCGGGCGTAGTGACTACGTTGGCCGGCAGCCCCGGGTTGCAAGGCACCATTGACGGTGTCGGAAGCGCGGCGCGGTTCAACCAACCCGTTAGCGTGGCCGTGGACAGCGCCAACAACGTCTATGTATCGGATTCAGGCGGCGAAACGATACGGAAGATCGATGTCAATGGCGTGGTGACGACATTGGCGGGAACAGGCGGACTGTCGGGCACCAACGATGGGGTCGGTAACGCAGCGCGATTCACAAACCCCCAGGCGGTGGCGGTGGATGGCGCGGGTAACGCTTATGTCAGTGATTCCGGCAACAACACTATTCGAAAGATTACGCCCGACGGGGTGGTCACGACGATAGCGGGAAATCCCGCGCAGAGCGGCAGTCTCGACGGCACCAATAACGCGGCGTTGTTCAGCTCCCCGCGGGGCGTGGCGGTGGACAGCGCGACCAACATCTATGTGGCTTCAGGCGACTCCACGATTCGCAAACTCACGCCCATCGGGACGAATTGGGTAGTGACGACGCTGGCGGGCACCGCTGATCAAAACGGCAGCGTGGACGGCACCGGCAGCGCGGCGCGATTCCATTTCCCTTACGGCATCGCGGTGGACAACGCCGGCAACCTCTATGCGATGGACAGGTCCAACGATGACATTAGGAAGATTTCGCCCGTCGGGACAAACTGGGTGGTGACAACCTTCGCGGGCACCTCCGGGCAAGCCGGCAGCGCGGACGGCGCCGGCGCCGCTGCGCAGTTCTACCAACCTCACGGCCTGGCGGTGGACAGTTCGACCAACATTTACGTGGCGGATTTCGGGAACTTAGCCATTCGGAAGATCTCACCCGCCGGGACGAATTGGGTCGTGACCACGCTGGCGGGCTCGACCGGAGTGTCTGGCACCAATGACGGCATAGGCAGCGCGGCGTTATTCAGCCAAATGCTGGACGTGGCGGTGGACGCCGCGCACAATGTCTATGTGGCGGACACGGGCAACTTCACGATTCGGAAGATCACGCCCGGCGGAGTAGTTACGACTCTGGCGGGCAAGGCCGGACAGCAAGGCAGCCTGGACGCCACCGGCAGCGCGGCACGATTTGGTGACCCCGATGGCCTGGCGTCGGATGCTGCGGGCAACCTCTACGTCGCGGACGGACCTAGCATTAGGAAGGTAACGTCTGCGGGAGTGGTGACGACGCTGGCGGGCTGTCCCTCCGGCGGTTGCACCAATGCCATCGGCAGCGCGGACGGCGACGGGACCACAGCGCGATTCGGCTTGCCCAGTGGCGTGGCGGTGGACGGCGCGGGCAGCGGTTATGTGGCGGATGCTTCCGGCGACACGATTCGGAAGCTCACGCCCACCGGGACGAATTGGATGGTGACGACACTGGCAGGCAGCCCCTTTCAAGCCGGCGCCGCAGACGGCATCGGGAGCGACGCGCGGTTCAACCAACCCACAGGCGTGGCCGTGGATGGCGCGGGCAACGTCTATGTGGCCGATTCCGTTGAAAACCGAATCGCTAAAGGCGCGCTAGCCCCTGCGGTCGTCCAATTCGACACCAGCAGCGTCGGCCTGACGGTTTCCAACGGCGTGTTCCAGATGCGGATAACCGGTCCGTCCAGCGGCAGCCTGATTTTGGAAGTGTCCACCAATCTCCAATCCTGGACTCCGATTCAAACCAACTCCTTGTCGGCAGGCGTTGTGGTTATGATCGTGCCGCTAAGCTCGCCCCCATACCGGTTTTTCCGCGCGCGTCTGGCGCCATAGCGCGACTGAAGCGCATCAGCTATCGCAGGGTGCTTTCGTGCTCTGTGTTGTATTCGACGTGGAGATTCGCCGCTACAAATATGACGCGAAAAGCCACCTGGCCAACAAGGACAATCCCCTCATTCCAAGCCGGCGTCTGTCATCAGTTGTCGCTGTGCGTATTCATTGCGCTTTGGACGCCCAAAAAGTCCGGCATCTCGTCAGGTGACGCGGACTGGCCTGGATACGCAGGTGTTTTGCATCTATTGCGCCCCTTGAAACGCCACAGCCACATATTCCATCATGCTAGCCATTGTTAGCCTAGGTCTGTCAGGGAGCTCAAAAAGTTGCTTGTTTATCGGGCCGTCGAGTTCTAGCTTATCGAGCATTAAATGCAATGAGCGTCCCATGAACGTTTCTTCATTGAGCGAACGGAGATGCCCGTTTTCCGTGTTTATTGTGTATGAACATTCACTAGCAATGTCATCTTCGCAGTGAAGCGGTTTTGCAGCCAACCGGCCTTTGACAACAAGTTGTTCTCTACTGCCAGGGGATTCGTCAATGCTCAGCTCGTACGGATATTGAGGAATTGAGAAAAGACGAAAAAATGGAAAGAAGCCCAGGAGGTTATCGCGCTTGAAAATGGTGGAAACCTCAACGACGCAACGAGGTAAAACATCCCAAATACCGTCCCGATTTTTGATACAAAGCTTTGTACGATTCATCGCGCCAACAGCCATCGAGGTTTCGACGCGCACGTAGCTCACACCGGCACAATCCCAGGAATTGTATTTCTGTAGTCTAACTGGTACAGGCAATTTCAATTGCTGATACATTTTCTGCACTACAGCAGCCGCACCCAGTATTCGGGCTTCGAAAAAGACAGTTTCCGCGCTCTTAATAGCCCCTATTGCTCTCTCAAGAAGCGCCACGGCTTCGGGATTTCCGTTCCTATTTGTCGTCACCTTGCACTTGCACAGCCGGAGTCGCCGGTTGCGCGTTGAGCTTATTATTCGCCAGGAGGAATTTGTGAATCGAGGCGAGTTGCCTCCTCAAGAGTCTTGGGGCGGATTCGTGTAATGTCCTTTGGCACGGCGTAGTCCTCCGGCGGCAGGTCGCTCCAAGGTTGCCATCCCCGGGTCTCAAAAATGAACAGGCCGTCGTTGCTGTACGCGCGCGAAACAAGTACGGTACACGTGTCCAGGTCCAGCACCGATTCGTAGTGGACGGGGACCACAGCGTCCACGAGTTTCCTTAGGTCGGCGGTCTTGAGGAACGGGCGTAAGAATAGGGGGATTCGCTTCTTGATCATGCGAGTGTACCTGATCTTGGATTTTTCCCCATGGCGCGTGGTGATTCGGAGAAGCCAGCGTCCTTCTTCTTGGAAGCGTTCACCAGTGAATTCGACGTCGCCAGCCAGTTCGGGATCCGAATCGTCGAGCTCAATGGGCTTGAAGACCCACTCGAAGCCGCCAGCCTTCTTCACAAGGCCGTTAGTAATTCTCAATCCAGACGGCGGGAAGAAAATAGCGACGTTGTCATGCAGCGCCCAGGAGCCTTCCGCGTTATCAACCTGCACATGGGGCCGGGGGGTCGTGCTGTTCGGGTTGCTACTCTCAGTCCGCTCTGTGCGACGCAGGACCCGTGTGCCTGGTCTGTGCCACTCGTAGATGGTATTTGTGAAGTAGGGCAGATTTGTGGCGCCGTCTTCCCAATTCGGCCGGATGTCGATGTATCGCCAGGTGCCGGGCCCTGGGTTGGTTTCGGGCTGGTGAGCGCGTTCCAGCGCCCGCTTTGCCTCTTTTGCAGTCAGCGGCTGTCTTGCGGCTGTTGAATTGGTCGAGATCGAGTTCGTGCTATTAGACGATTCGGCGGCACAGAGGATTACTGGCGTGAACACAGAGAGGGCAAGGGTCATGGGATTCATCAAGGATGAATTGTTCGCGGCAAAAGATGGTAGCCCGGATAGTGCGTACCATCAGTGCAAGTTAACTTAAGTTTGGTAACACTGCGTCCCGCAAATGTCAGAAACATAATGCTTAGGCCTGTCCCCCGTCTGTTGCCCGTTCGACTCATATTAATTGAGTTCTAGCACCGGGCCGGGGCCAACGTATTGATAGACGAAGCTGCTGGCCCGGGAGGTGGCGTTGGTCAGCCGCCCGGCCGCATCCCAGGTGAAGCCGTTGGTCCACAGGCCCGTGGGCTGCTGGAGCACCAGGCTGGTGCGCAAGCGGTTGACGTAACTGTTGGTCACGGTGTCGGAGGCGAAGGGCCGTCTTCGGTCCATAATTGTCCGCCACTGGTGTAAGCATGAAGCGTCGTGCTCACCCCGTCAATAAGGCTTCCTGCCTCAGGGTGATTGCGACTGGAAGTGTGGACTGGCCATACATCAGACAGCGCACCAATAAAGGAATGGCCGACGACGACGAATCCTGAGTGAACGAGTAGATGTCGCATGTTGAGGCGCTCGGTCAGGAGGCAACGCGGCATTCAGATAAGCCCTTTCTCTTCAGATCGAACAGTCTCGGTCAAGCTGCGTCCGGTATC
>WNGL01010479.1_pt1 | contig 10681 bp, 9 predicted proteins | sample 5400591 | NCBI WGS metagenome assembly WNGL01 (sample SAMN13153377, study PRJNA577476) | soil metagenome | isolation source: 80 cm soil or saprolite under Garry oak tree replicate 1 | place: USA:California | collected 2016-06-15
CCGGCGTGCGACGAGTCCCCGTTCTGGCTCGCGATCTGTGACGCCAGGTACAGCCCGGCGATCTCGGCGGCGATCGTGGACGGCGAATAGCCGCCGTTCTCCTCCCATCGTTCCTCGGCCGTGGCCGGTCCGTGCGCGACGAGGTAGTTGGCGGCGGGGAGAATGTGGTTGGTGTAGTAGGACGAGCCGACCAGCGCCGGGTCGAACGAGCGCAACTGCCACGCCAGCACGATCGGATACGCCGTCTCGTCGAGTTGGATACCGGTCCAGCTCGGCGCGCCGGAGGTGAACGAGTTCTGCGGGAAGTGGCCGTCGGACTCCTGTTGGCGGTCGAACAGGAAATGCGTCGCGCTGTCGGCGTCCGCGTTGTCGCCGGCCAGCAGGAGTCCCGTCACGATGTTGTACATGTCGCGCGCCCACGCGCGGTTGTAGCCCGGATCGGACGTGCCGAACGAGTCGCCCCACGGATGCCCGATCCCCGCCACGATCGCGCCGGTGCTCGGATCCTGGGACGCCTTCAAACCCATGGCGGACACCAGGAACTGCTCGCCGCCCAGGCCGCCGTAGGTGTTCAGGCCGGACAGCCAGGACGACCACTGGCTCTCGTAGCTGGTCAGCACACCGTTCTCGTTGCCGGCCAGGCTGGTGAGCTCGGCGTCCGCGTTGGTCTCGGCCGAACTCGCCGTGGTGCCCATGCCGATGGCCAGGTCGAAGGACACGCTGGTCTGGCTCGCCACCGGGCCGAGGTCGAATTCGCCGAGTTGGGCGATATTGCCGTTCGTGGCCGACGAGTAGGCGTTGGACATGGTGTGGTCGGGCGTGCTGCCGCCGAGCAGGTCCTGCCAACCGTCGTTGGTGCCGACGAAGCCGCTGGACAGCATGGTGGTGCCGGACTGGGAAAGCCAGCCGATGCCGTTGCCGACGGCGAGCGCCGAGGCGTCACTGGCGGTGTTGCCGCTGTTGGCACCGGTGGTGACCAGCATGTTCCGGCCGTTGAACGTCACCGTCTGGCCGGTGTCGTTGTTGCCGTTGCCCTCCTGTGACGGGTTGGACAACTGGTAGAGCGCGTAGCCGCTCAGGGTGCCGGAGAGCGCGGTGAACGTGACGTGTTCGTCGACAACCGGCCGGCTCGGGTCGGTGTAGAAGGTCTTGGTGATGCGCCATTTGCCGTTGCTGCCGGTATTGGTGACCGTCCAGGCGAGGGCGTTGTTGTTGGCCAGGGCGACGGCGTGCGTGGCGTCGGTCTTCTCGGTCTGGTCCCAGGTGTGCGCGGCGTCGCCGACGATGAACTGCTGGTCGGTGAAGTCGGAGGTGTCCAGGGTGGGGTAGAAGACGTTGGTCAGGATGCCGCTGCTGCCGGTGAACCAGGCGTCGTCCGCGGTCGCGGCGGGGCTCGCCGCCCGTCCGAGGAACGAGTTGTCGCCCGGCGCCCAGTCCGACCCGCTCCCGCAGCAGTTCGGCGCGCCACCGGTGTTGAGCAGTGCCGCGGCCCTGGCCGGCGCGACGATGACGAGCGCCACCAGGCCGATCGCCGCCAGTATGGCCAGCAGCGGAATCCGTCGCGCCACGGGACCTCCTCGTCCATATGTTGCGACCCACAACATATTCCGGAACGGCACCGGCCCGCAATGCGGCGGCATCGGTCCAGGCCGTATTGACGGATAACCGCACGCACGGCGTTGTCGGCACGGGAGGCCGCTGGTTACGTTGACGTGGTGAAGCCGTGGATCACACGCAGCATCGAGATCGCCGCCGATCCCCACGCCGTGTGGTCGCTGGTGACCGACCTGCCGCGAATGGGCGAATTCAGTCCGGAGAACATCGGCGGCCAGTGGATCGGCGGCGCGACCGGCCCGGTCCTGGGCGCCCGCTATCGCGGCCGCAACCGCCACAGCGGGGACGGCCGGGAATGGTGGACGCGGGTGAAGGTGGTCGAGTACGAGCACGGCCACCTGTTCACGTTCGACGTCCGCGCGCCGATCGGCATCCGGGTCTCCCGCTGGTCCTACGAGGTCGCGCCGACCGCGACCGGTTGCCTGCTGACCGAGCACTGGTACCGGGTCGGCAACCGGTTCGTCCGCAACTTCCTGGGACCGCGCGTGACCGGGCGCGCCGATCGGCCCGGCTTCAACGCCGAGTCGATCGAGCACACCCTGGCCGCGATCAAGGCGGTCGCCGAAGCGGAGGCCCGCTCAGCCGCCGCGTGAGCGTCGCCTGCGGATCACGAGCACGGCGGAGTCGACCTGTCGCGGCGGCCGGAAAGCGTGCCGTGGCAACGCCTTGCTTGTGACTCACCCGCCAGTCGCGAATGTGACCTGCAGGTAGCAGAACCCGTATCACGCATAGTGTCTTTACCACTACCGAAACCGTTTTCATACTGGCCGCATGCGCCCTCGCCTCGCCGTAGTCGCCGTGGTGTCCGCCACCCTCGCGATGACCGCCGCCGCCCTCGTCCCCTCGTCCGTGGCCAGCGCGGAGAACAACGGCGTCGGGGCGACGCCGGCGCTCGGCTGGAGCAGTTGGAGCTTCATCCGCCACAACCCGACGGCCGCGAAGATCGACGCACAGGCCGACGCGATGAAGACCAGTGGCCTGGCCGCCGTCGGCTACCAGTACGTCAACCTGGACGACTTCTGGTACCAGTGTCCGGGCAGCCAGGGCCCGAACGTGGACGCGAACGGGCGCTGGGTCACCGACGCCACCAAGTTCCCGCCGTCCGGCTCGACCAACGGTATCCAGGTCGTCGCCGACCACGTGCACGCCGACGGCCTGAAATTCGGTCTCTACGTGACACCCGGCATTTCGGCACAGGCCGTCGCCAAGAACACGCCGATCCTGGGTACCAGCTTCCACGCCAAGGACATCGCCACCACCGCGAGCGAGAAGAACTTCAATTGTCACGGCATGGTCGGCATCGACTACAGCAAGCCAGGTGCCCAGGAGTTCATCAACTCGTGGGCCAACGAGTTCGCGGCCTGGGGCGTGGACTACGTGAAGATCGACGGCGTCGGCACATTCGACGTACCGGACGTCCAGGCGTGGTCGAACGCACTACGCCAGACCGGCCGGCCGATTCACCTTGAGCTGTCGAACAATCTCGCCATCAGCGGTGCGGCCACCTGGGCGCAGTTCGCCAACGGCTGGCGCACCGGCGGCGATATCGAATGCTATAGCTGCGAATCCGGCGGCAGCAGCTTCCCGTTGACGTCGTGGGCAAGCGTGCAGAGCCGGTTCGCGCAGGTGGCCAACTGGCAGCCGTTCGGTGGCCCCGGCGCGTTCAACGACTACGACTCAACAGAACTCGGCAACGGAACCAACGACGGCCTGACCGCACCGGAACGCCAGTCGATGCTGAGCCTGTGGGCGATGGGCGCGTCACCGCTCATTCTCGGCACCGACCTGACGAACCTGGACAGCACCGATCTCGGCTACCTGAAGAACACCAGGGTGCTCGCGGTCGACCAGGACAGCATCGACGCCAGGCGGATTGTGAACAGTGGAAACCAGCAGGTCTACAGCAAGACGGAGAACGACGGCAGCGTCATCATCGGCCTGTTCAACTTCTCCGGTTCGGCCAGCCAGACCGACACCGTGAGCCTGGCCAGCGCCGGCATCAGCGGCAGCGCGACCGCGACCGACCTGTGGACCGGCAAGTCCCTGGGGACCATCTCCGGCAGCTACCACGTGACCCTGGGCGCCGGCGCCGTCCAGTTGATCAAGGCAGTGCCAAGCGGCGGCAGCATCAGAATCGAAGCGGAAGCGAGCGGAAACACGATCGCCGGCGCGGCGAAAACCGCATCCTGCTCGGCGTGTTCCGGCGCCGCGAAGGTCGGATTCATCGGCAACGGCGCAGCCAACTTCGTGACGATCAACAATATCAACGAGACCACGGCAGGCGCGCGAACGCTGACGTTCACGTACCTGTTGTCCGGCAGCCGCAGCTTCTTCCTCAGTGTCAACGGAGGCACGGACATCCAGGTGAACCTGACCGGCTCCAGCTTCGCAACGCCGGTCAACGACAGCATCACGATCACCTTGAATGCCGGCACAAACACCCTCAAGTTCCACAACGACACCGCCTTCGCACCAGACCTGGACGCGATCACGATCAGTTGACCTGTCCGCGCCGCCCACCACGGACACCGCCCAACCTCGGCCGTAAGCTACGGTCCGACGAAAGGGCGGACAGGCATGGAGTTCGGTCAACTGGTCAGCACGATCCGGGACACGCTCTCGGCGCGGCGGGTGTTCGGCGAGCCGGTGGAGCGGGACGGCGTCGTGGTCATCCCGGCCGCTGTCGTGATGGGCGGCGGTGGTGGCGGCGCCGGCACGGTCGACGGCGGGCCACAGGAAGGCGGCGGCTTCGGCCTGCTGGCCTGGCCGGTCGGCGCGTTCGTGATCAGCAACGGCACCGCACGCTGGGTGCCGTCGATCGACGTCAACGTCCTCGGTATGGTGGCCGCGATGCTCGCCGCCGCCTTGCTGGGCGGCAGGCGGCGCAGGCACAAGATCAAGTAATCCGAGCGATACCAGCATAACCATGATGCAGATCCGGCGACGGCGCCGGATCATCCGCATCGGGCCGCCAATCACTCATATTCACCAACCCAGGATCAACAAACCCCAGATTTCCGAACAACGTAGCCACCTCATCCCGACTACGCAGATAAAACCCCCCGACGTTCGCGCTGAACACCTCAGCGGCATCACGCACCCGCACCAACGCCCGCCCAGCCGACGCCGCATGTGACATCACCACATAACTGCCCGGCGCCAATGCCCGCGTGTATTCCCGCACCATCCCGGCGCACGCTTCCGTATCCGGCTGGAAATGCAGCACCGCGACCATCAACACCGCGATCGGCTGGCTGAGGTCCAGCAGATCCCGGAGTTCCCTGTTGTGCAGCACGGCATCGGGATCCGTCAGGTCGCCGAGAACCGCGCTGGCCCACGGATTACCAGCCAGAATCGCCTTGCTGTGCGCGACCGCGACCGGATCGATGTCCACATAGACCACCCGGCAGTCCGGATTCGCGTGCTGCGCCACGTCGTGCACATTCCCGACGGTCGGAATGCCGGAACCCAGATCGAGAAACTGCCGGATGCCCACGTCGACCAGATACTGCACAGCACGCCGCAGGAACGCCCTGTTCGCGCGCAACAACGTCGGCAACTCGGGCAGTCGCGCCACGACCTGGGCCGCCAGTTGACGGTCGACCTCGAAATTGTGCGTTCCGCCCAGATGCGCGTCGTACACCCGGGCGGTGCTCGGTTTGGTCGTGTCGACGCCCTCGGGCACCCAGAACTGCTCGTCCATGTCGGAGACCGCCTCTACCAGTCCGGATCGGCGGACGCGTTCGTCTCCCGCCACAGCACCACGATGAAGATCACGATCACCGGCAGTGCGGTCATCAGCAACTGGAGCTGCGTCGACGGCACGAACACCATCCCGATCAGCATGCCGGCCAGCGCCAGCGCCGCGAGCCAGGCCGCGACCGACAGTCGGCGCGGCGCGACGACCGGCATGTGCGTGAGCCGCGCGTCCGGCCGTGGCCGGATCTTCAGGTAGGACAACGCGATCCCGATCCACACCATGATGCCGACCGCGCCGGACGAGTCCACCAGCACCAGGCCGACGTTGCCCGGCGCGACGGTGTTGGCCACCGAGACGGCGAAGCCGAACACGGCGGTCGCGATCACGGCCGCCCTGGGCACCCGGCTCGGCGACAGCCGGGCCCACGACCTGGGCGCGTCCCGGCGCAGCGCCAGCGAGTATCCGATCCGCGACGCCGCGTACACACAGGAATTGAGCACCGACAACAACGCGATGAACACGACGACGTGGATGATGGTCGCGGTCGCCGGGATGTGCATCGCGTTCATCATCATGCCGAACGGACTGGCGGCGACGGCCGGCGAGTTCCACGGCGCCAGCAGCACGGTCATCGCCATGGCCACCACGTAGACCGCCAGCACGGTGTACGCCGTGACCCGGATGGACTTGCGCACGACCCGGCTCGGCCGGTCCGCCTCACCGGACGCGATGGCGGCCATCTCGATGCCGATGAACGAGAACGCGGCCACCAGCATGCCGGTGAACACCGAGCCGGCGCCGAACGGCAGCAGCCCGCCGTAGTTGACCACATTGGACAACCCGGGCGAGTGCACGTTCGGTAGCACACCGAACACCGCCAGCAGTGCGAGCGCCGGCACGCCGACCGCCAGGATCACCTTGATCACCGCGAGCCAGAACTGGAACTCGCCGAACACCCGCACCGGGCCGAGATTGATCAGCGTGAAGGTGGTGATGAACATGAGCGACCAGCCCCAGGTCGGCATGGCGGGCAGCCACGTGTGCGCGATCGACGCCGCGGCCCCGCACTCCACGGCGGCCGTGACCACCAGGAGCCACCAGTAGATCCAGCCCACCGAGAACCGGCCGACGTGGCCGAACGCCTTGCCGGCGTAGGTCGCGAACGCACCGCAGTCCGGATCGCGCTGGGTGAGGGCGCTCAGCAGGCGCATCACCACCACGGCCACGATGCCGACCACCAGGTAACTCACCACGACGGCCGGCCCGATGCCCGCGATCGTCTGTCCGCTGCCGACGAAGATGCCGGCGCCGATCGTGCCCCCGAACGCGATCATGCTGACGTGGCGTGGACGAAGCGTGGCCGCGAGACCGGGTTGTCCCTCCCGGACCTCCGTTTCAGCGGAGTTCATCATCCAAACCCTCCACAGCCATCGTTCGATGGCTGTCACCCTCTAGACCATAGAACGCCGGTGTCAAGGGTGAACGGCAAGGTCACAGATGTTGTTACCGATCGGTAGTGGACGCAGCCGGTATCCGGCCGTCCACCGGCAGGATCGGTGCGTCGACCGACACCGTGGTCGGGTACTTGATTCCGGTCCCGGTGTTGAGGACCACGACCTCCTCGGTGCCGGTGAGCCAACCGCTTTCCCGCAGCAGGCGGGTCGCGGCGAAGCACGCCGCACCCTCCGGGCAGATGAACGCGCCCTCGGTACGCGCCAGTTCGCCTTGCGCGGCAAGCAGTTCATCGTCGGTGACCGCGATCGCCGTGCCATTGGTCCGGTATACCGCGTCGAGTACCAGGAAGTCGCCCAGCGCCTTGGCCACGGTGATGCCGAACGCCACGGTCCACGCGTCCGGGAACGGTTCACTCTCCGTCAGCCCGGCCTCGAAAGCCCGCACGATGGGCGCGCATCCGGTGGCCTGCACGGCGACGAGTTTCGGCAGTTCGCCGGTGATCCAGCCCAGTTCCCGCAGTTCGCACAGTGCCTTGTAGATGCCGATGATGCCGACCCCGCCGCCGGTCGGGTACAGGATCACGTCGGGCAGCCGCCAGCCGAGCTGTTCGACGATCTCGAAGCCCATCGTCTTCTTGCCCTCCAGCCGGTAGGGCTCCTTCAGCGTTGACGTGTCCTGGTAGCCGCCGCGTTCGGCGACAGCGGCGCCGATCAGCCGGCCGGCATCGCCGATCAGACCGTCCACAAGGTACAGTTCGGCGCCGCTGACCTGGCATTCCGCCCTGGTGATCGACGGTGCGCCGACCGGCATCGCGATCAGCGAGCGGATACCGGCCCGTGCGGCGTAGAGCGCCCAGGCCGCGCCCGCGTTGCCGTTCGTCGGCATCGCGACCCCGGTCACGCCCAGCTCAGCCGCCCGCGACACGCCGACCGCGGCGCCGCGTGCCTTGAAACTGCCGGTCGGGACGAGGCCCTCGTCCTTCATCCACAACGTCGGCACGCCGATCCGCTTGCCGTACTCGGGTACCGGCAGCAGCGGCGTCATGCCCTCGCCGAGGCTGACCGTCCGGTCCTCGGCGCCGACCGGCAACAGCTCGTGGTAGCGCCACAGGGTCGGTGGCCGGCCGGCGATCTCGGCCGGCGTGACCGTGGCCGCGACCTGGGCCAGGTCGTACCGGGCCAGCAGCGGCGCACCGACGGCGGAGGTGCCCTGCACGCGATCCGCGTCGTAACGGTCACCGGTCCGGGAGCACTCCAGATGGGTCAACGCGGAATAGGGCACGCGGTCGACCGTACCAATGGGGTTGCCGGGTGTGCGTGCACGTCTTCGCGGCCACGATTCGCCAGTGCGGTTACGATTGCGGAATGGGACAGCTCGGTGAACTGTTTCCCGGCGCCAAGCTGCGGCGGGAGACGCCGGACGAGGCTGGTAGCGGCCAGCGGTTCGAACCAGGGCCGCTGGATCTGGACGGTGGGGTGATCCGGCTGGCTCCGCAGGCATCACGGCCTGAGCCGTCGGAGTCTGCCGAGTCCGACGACGAGGACGAGCCCGGCTGAGGTCTGGTCAGTGGGTCAGGCCGGCCGTGTGGTTCAGGGTGAAGTCGGTTCCGTTCCAGGTCCAGAATTTCAGTACTCGCTGGTTTCCGCCGCAGTTGCGACGGTTGTCCCGGTCGGCGCGGCGGCACCGACCGGGACGGTCCTGTTACGTCAGCACGCTGTGCGGCGCTATGCGCCGATTCGGTCGGCGGCGATCAACAGGTAGTGGAAGCTGCCCTCGCGGTAGGCGGTGAGGAACGGGTCCTCGATGCCGGTGGCCACCGAGGACCGTGCCCGCAGCTCCCAGTACGGAATCGTCATGGCCGTCAGGTCGACGACGTTGATCGGGATCAGATTGTTGGCGGTCAACGCCCGGAAATATTCACTGCGCGGATGGATGTTGCAAATGTAATGCTGGTCGATCTGGCTGACAGCCTTGGACCGGCCGCCGGTGACGTCGTTGTAGCAACCGGTGATGCACACGTAACGACCGCCGTAGGCGAGCAACCGGGAGAACTCCGCGAACAGCGGGAACAGGTCGACGTACATCGTGGTTTCGTTGGTCCACAACGCCTGGCGGGAGCCGGTTTCGAAACCCGTGTCCAGCATGTTCCGGAAATGGAACCGCACGTTGTCGCCGACGCCGCGTTCCTCGGCCTGGTTGTTTGCGAAATCCACTTGATACTCCGAGATCGACACGCCGTCGACCTGGCAGCCGAACCGGTGGTGCGCCATGAAACTCGTGCCGCCACGCCCCGATCCGGCGTCCAGCAGCCGGTCGTCCGGCGCGATGTCACCGAGATGGTCGAGCAGGACGCCCGCCTGCGCCGTTTCCAGTCGGTGCATCTCGGCGATGATCCGATCGTCGCGGGTGTCGCCGGGGCCGGCCAGCACGGACGGGTCGTAGTCGCCGATACCGTAGTGGTGGTGGTACAGACCATCGATATCGCCGAGTCGCAGATTGACCGGATCTTGCTGGTTGGTATTCCAGTACGTGGCAACGGATTGTTGGTAAGCGGTGCGCAGCACGGATTGCCGGGCGGTGGTGGGGCGGACCGTGGTCACGTGGCGAGCTCCTTCGGTGCGATCGAGTCGGACAGCAGCTCGGCTCGAAGCGTCGCAGCCGTGCGCACGGCGACACCAGCCGCCGGCCGGGTACCGGCCATTCCCGATCGGGTGGTGTGGCCAGCGCGAATAGCTGCCCGCAGTAGCACCGAATGAGCCAGACGGTGGCCAGGATCAGCCCGTCATTGCGTCGGCGAAAACGCCGTCCGCATTAGCGGATTCGCCGGGACGTCACGCCCGTCCGGCGCAGGTGGGGCAGCGTCCCCAGAACACCACTTCCGCCTCGTCGACGTCGAAGCCGTGCTCGTTGCCCGGCTTGAGGCAGGGGCGCGCGCCGACAACGCAGTCGACGTCCTCGGTGCGGCCGCACTGGCGGCAGACGAGATGGTGATGGTTGTCACCAGCGCGGCGTTCGAAGCGGGCCGGGTGGCCCGGTAGTTCGATCCGGCGCAGCAGGCCCGCCGATGAGCACGTGTTCAGCACGTCGTAGACGGCCTGCATGGACACCGTGCCGAGCTGTCCGCGAATACCGGTGCCGACGGCGTCCGCCGTCGAGTGCGGGTGTCTGGCCAGCCAAGACAGGATCGCGCGGCGAGGTTGAGTCGCCCGCAGGCCGGCACCGCGCAGGGCGCGTAGTGCGGCTCCGTCGTCATCGACCGGCAGTGGCTGCACAGCTTGTCCGTCCCTTCTTGTAATTTTCCTGGTATGGATACGTACCGCGAGCCTGATTGGTTCAGAGATTAACAACGAAATCTGTTCTGGTGAACAGCATACATTGGCCGATGATCATTTTTCCGGATTCAATAGCGCCGCCTACCAGCGCTGCACAGCCGAAGCACAGGCTGCGTTCAGCCGGTTTTCTGACCATAATGGACAGTCCGACCGCGCTCCCGAGCCGCTGCGCGGTCCGCAGCGCACCGCCGGCCATCCGGGTCGGCACGCTCCAGGTTAATGTCGTGTTGGGCGAAATGACCGCCCCGCCTATGCCGGCCAGCGAACAGGGCACTGGCCGATGAGCCGATCGGTTACCGTCTGCTGAGCCTGCCCGACCTTGCTGTGTTCGGCTGAACACCCGCTGTGACGGGCTGCCGCGACCAAATCGAGACCTTGCGGCGGGTTTGGTGGCGAAACGAGCCGGGTAATCCGGCCGAGACCTTTGTCTGCCCGGACGTGGAGGCCGCATGCGGACACTACGGCGTTTCGTCGACCGGGACGAGTTGGCGTCCGGCCCGCAGCGGATCGGCATCGCCGGTGTCGGCCTGCTGTTGTGGTGGTTCGGCGTGGTGACTTTCAGTGACCACGTGCCGTTCTT
>WNGL01010481.1_pt1 | contig 10681 bp, 10 predicted proteins | sample 5400591 | NCBI WGS metagenome assembly WNGL01 (sample SAMN13153377, study PRJNA577476) | soil metagenome | isolation source: 80 cm soil or saprolite under Garry oak tree replicate 1 | place: USA:California | collected 2016-06-15
TGCGGCCGGGATACTTCGGCAGCGTCGTCATCTCCGTCCAGGTCTTGCCTTCGTCGGTCGACTTGAACAGCTTCGCCGGCGCAGGCAGTGGCGCACCGGCGCGTCCCGCACGGCCGGCGGCGGCGCCGCCGAACCCGGCGCCTGTCCCTTGCGTGGTGGCGAACATCACGGCGGGCATGTCGAACTCGTACTCGAGATCGCGCGTGCCACTGAAGCCTTCGGGTTTCAGAACGTTCTGCCACGTCCGGCCGCCGTCTGTCGTGCGATACACACCGCCGCCCTGGCGCGTGGCGTCGCCCGTCGTCGACGCAAGCACGATGTTCGGATCCTTTGGGTCGACCACCATCTTGTTGATGCGCGTGGTGTCTTCGAGGCCGATGTGCGTCCACGTTTTGCCGGCGTCGGTGGACTTGTACATGCCGTCGCCGTCGCTGCCGCCGACGGAATCGCCGCTGCCGGCATAAATGACGTTCGGATCGGACGGCGCCACCTGAATCGCGCCGATGCCGTCGACTTCCGTCACCTGGTCGAAGATCGGATACCAGGTGACGCCGGCACTCGTCGTCTTCCAGATGCCGCCCTGCGGCGTGCCGGCATAGAAGACGCCCACCTGGCCGATCACACCTGTGACCGAAGCGATGCGACCCCCGTGGAAGGGACCGATGTTGCGCCACTTCAATCCGGCATACAGGTCGGGACTGACTTGCGGATCGGCGCCGCCCTGCTGCGACGCCGCACGCGTGTGCAGCGGGAAGGCGCTGGCGAGCACCAGAGACAAGAGCGCGAGAGGCCACGTCACGCGCCGGATCGTCTGAGCAGGCATGTGCGCACGTTAATCCGTCTGGCGTGGCCGATCAAGCGGTCATCATTACGATGAATGCCTGATGCGGCGAGCGATCGCCTCCAGACGCCGTTGAGATGTAACATCAAGCTGCTTACGCGTGCCTAGATGAGCGCAGATCTTACTTCCGGCGTACCGGTCGACTCGCTGACAAATGGCGGCACGGTCCCCGGGCGCGTTGGTGACGACGAGGTCGTCCTCGTTCGCAGCGGCGACCGGTTTTTCGCCGTCGGTGCGCACTGCACGCACTACCGCGGTTCGCTTGCCGAAGGACTCGTCGTCGACGAGACGATTCGGTGTCCTCTCCATCATGCGTGCTTCGATCTGACGACCGGCGAAGCGCTGCGGGCGCCGGCGCTCGATCCGATCGGATGCTGGCGTGTGGAACGGCAGGGCGACAGGGTCTTCGTACGGGAGAAGCTGCAGCCGCAGAGGGCGGCCTCTTCGAGCGGGTCGGGCCAACACCCTTCCTCGATCGTCATCATCGGTGGCGGCGGCGCAGCACTCGCCGCGGCTGACATGTTGAGGCGCGAGGCGTACGACGGGCCGATCGCGATGATCAGCGCCGACGCCGACGCGCCGGTGGATCGCCCGAATCTGTCCAAGGATTATCTGGCAGGGGAGGCCCAGGAGGACTGGATGCCGCTCTGGCCGCCCGATCTCTACGGCGAACGTCGCGTCGATCTTGCGCTCAATTCGCGTGTCACGTCTATCGATACCGCCGGTCACGCAATTCTGCTCGACGATGGATCACATCGCGAATTCGGCGCGTTGCTCATCGCCACGGGCGCCGAACCTGTCCGCCCGCCGATCGCTGGAGCCGAAGACGCCAATCACGTGCTGTATCTTCGGACGTTTGCCGACAGTCGCGCGATCATCGAGCGCGCAGGGTCGGCGAAACACGTCGTGGTCGTGGGCGGAAGCTTCATCGGGCTCGAAGTGGCCGCATCGCTTCGAACACGAGGGGTCGCGGTTGACGTTGTCGCCCGCGAGCACCGGCCGCTGGAGCGCGTGATGGGCGCCGAGGTTGGACGCTTCGTGCAGTCGCTCCATGAGGCGCGCGGCGTCGTGTTTCACCTGGGCGAGACGGTGACGTCGATCGCCGGCCGGCGCGTCACGCTGAGCCGCGGAAGCACGCTCGACGCAGACTTCGTCGTCATGGGCGTCGGCGTGCGACCGTCAGTCGCGATCGCGCAGCGATCGGGTCTCGCCGTCGATCGTGGGATCGTCGTCAACGAGTTCCTCGAAACAAGCGCGTCGGTGATTTTCGCGGCCGGCGATGTCGCGAGATGGCCCGATCCACACACAGGAGAAAGGATTCGGGTCGAACACTGGGTCGTGGCCGAGCGTCAGGGTCAGACGGCGGCAAGGAACATGTTAGGCCGGCGCGAGCGGTTCGACGCCGTGCCGTTTTTCTGGAGCCAGCACTACGACGTGACGATCAGATATGTGGGCCACGCGGAGAATTGGGATGCCGTCCGCGTCGATGGGTCGCTGGATTCGCGCGACGCAACCGTCAGCTTCATGCGCGATGGACGGCGGCTCGCCGTGGCTACGGTGTCGCGCGACAGGGAAAACCTGCAGGCCGAAGTGGAGTTGGAAGCGATCTCCGGCAGTGAGAGATAACCGCGACGGATTGAGCGGACGTGGAGGCGCGCCCTGACCGTCGATCCGAACGAAGTCCTGAGACATTGACCAGCCCGACATAGAATCAGAGCCTCGTGCAGGCTCTGAGATTGATGGCGGTGCTCGCGCACCCGGACGACGAATCCCTGGGCGTGGGCGGCACGCTCGCGAAATACGCATCCGAAGGCGTCGAGACCGTTCTGTTGACCGCGACGAGGGGCGACGGCGGCCGATACCGCGGTCATCGTCCCGGCGAGGCTCAGCATCCCGGCGCCTCGGCGCTGGCGAAGATTCGCGAGACGGAACTGCACGCAGCTGCGGAGGTCCTGGGCGTACGCGACGTCTCGCTGCTGGACTATCGGGATCAGCAGCTCGATCGCGCGGATCCCGCCGAGGTCATCGCGCACATCGCCGCGCACCTGCGGCGCGTCCGTCCCGACGTCGTCGTGACCTTCGGGCCCGACGGCGCGTACGGCCATCCGGACCACATCGCGATCTCTCAGTTTGCGACGGCTGCGATTGTCGCCGCCGCCCGCGACGGCGGTGCGGTGTCGAAGCTCTATTACATGGCGTGGCCGGCATCGACGTGGGCGGCCTATCAGGCGGCGTTCAGGACGATGGTCTCGTCCATCGACGGTGTCGAGCGGCAGGCGACGCCCTGGCCGGACTGGGCGATCACCTCCGTGGTCGACACGCGGACATTCTCGTCCACCGTGTGGCGGGCGATCTCGTGCCACGCATCACAGGTTGTCGCCTACGAGCAGTTGCGGGGCCTGTCTTCCGAGCAGCACGAAGCCTTGTGGGGGTGGCAGTCCTTCTATCGCGTCTTCAGCACCGTGAACGGCGGACGAGCCCGCGAGACGGATCTGTTCGAGGGGATCCGCCGGTGACGTCGGGAAACGGCGATCGCGTCCGGCAGGCGGCGCTCGCGATGGACGCCGCGACATTCCGCGCGCTGGGACATCGGCTCGTGGATACGCTGGCGGATTTCCTCGAATCGCTGCCACGCCGGCCGGTCACCCGCAACGAAGCGCCCTCGTCGGTGCGTGACGCGCTCGACACGATGGCGCCGCTCCCGGAATCCGGGATGGATCCGGGACAGCTGCTGGAACAGACCGCGCGCCTGCTGTTCGATCACTCGCTGTTCAACGCGCACCCGCGCTTCTTCGGCTACATCACCGCGCCGCCGGCTCCCATCGGCATTCTTGGCGACTTTCTGGCCGCCGCGGTGAACCCCAACGTGGGCGCGTGGATGCTCTCGCCCGCCGCCACCGAGATCGAGTCGCAGACGGTCCGCTGGATCGCCGGGCTCATCGGGTACCCGCTCGATTGCGGCGGCCTGCTGGTCAGCGGCGGAAACATGGCGAATCTGGTCTGCTTCATCGCCGCGCGCGCCGCAAAGGCCGGGTGGGACGTGCGCGAGCACGGCGTCGCGGGTTCGCATCGCAAGCTTCGCGTGTACGGATCCGCCGAGACCCACACCTGGATTCAGAAGGCCGCGGACCTCGGCGGCCTCGGCACGGCGTCGATCCGATGGATTCCGACGGACACGGAGCTGCGCATGGACGTCGCGGTCTTGCGCCGGCACATCGAAACGGACGCCGCCGCGGGAGACGTGCCATGCCTCGTCGTTGGCACCGCCGGGTCCGTCAGCACCGGCGCTATCGATCCGCTCTCCGAGATGGCCGCAATCTGTAGAGAGCACGGTGTCTGGTTCCACGTGGACGGAGCCTACGGCGGCTTTGCGGCCGCCGTTCCCGAGGCCCCCGATGATTTGCGCGCGCTGAGCCTGGCGGATTCCGTCGCCGTCGATCCGCACAAGTGGCTCTACGCGCCGCTCGAGGCGGGATGCGCGCTCGTGCGCGATCCTGCAGCGCTGCGCGCCGCGTTCTCGTACCACCCGCCCTACTACCATCTCGAAGAGCGCGCGACAAACTATGTCGACTACGGCCCGCAGAACTCGCGCGGGTTCCGTGCCCTCAAGGTCTGGCTCGCGTTGAAGCACGCGGGAGCCGCGGGTTATCGCGCAATGATCGCCGACGACATCCGTCTGTCAGGCGCGATGGCTTCGGCCGTCGAGCGGCATCCGGAGCTGCAGCTCGTCACTCAGAGCTTGAGCATAACGACGTTCCGCTACGTGCCGCTCGACCTTCGAACCAGGGCAGGGGACGAGCAGGTCGAGCGCCATCTCGATGCGCTCAATCGCGAGCTCCTCGACCGGCTGCAGCGCGGGGGCGAGACGTTCGTCTCGAACGCGGTCATCGGCGGCCGCTACGTGCTGCGCGCCTGCATCGTGAACTTCCACACCGATCGCGCGGATGTCGACGCGGTACCGGAGATTGTCGCCCGCATGGGACGCAGCGTCGACGCCGAGCTGCGGCATTGACATAGGCTCTGGCCGGCGAGCAGCTGACTTCCTGGCGCGGATGATCCTCCGAGGAATGGCTGGTTGCGGGATGGTCCTCTATGAATCGTATCCTCGTCATCGGCGGCACCGGGAACGTCGGTCGCCAGGTTGTCGGTCAACTGGCGGCAACGGGAGCGCGGTTCCGCGCCATGACCCGCAACCCGGACGCGGCGGGTTTGCCGCCACAGGTCGAGGTGGTGCGCGGGGATCTCACGGTTCCCGAGACCCTGGATCGCTGCCTAGAAGATATTGATACGGTGTTCCTTGTGTGGGTGGCGCCGCCGGCCGCTGTGGCGGGCGCGCTGGATCGAATCGCGAAGCACGCACGGCGCATCGTGTTCCTCACGGCTCCGCTCAAAACGCCGCACCCGTTCTTCCAGCAGCCCAATCCTTCTCGAGACCTGGCCGAACGCCTCGAGCGGCTGATCGAAACGTCAGACGTGGAGTGGACGTTCCTGCGGGCCGGCATGTTCGCAGGAAACGCCCGGCATTTCTGGGGGCCGCACATTCGCGCCGGCGACGTCGTGCGTTGGCCGTACCTCAACGCGCCTACGGCCCCGACCGATGAGCGTGACCTCGCCGCGGTCGCGGTCCGCACGTTGTGCGAAGACGGGCACGCCGGCGCGGAATATGTTCTGACCGGGCCGCAATCGCTGACGCAGGCCGAGCAGGTGCACACTATCGGACGCGCGATCGGGCGGTCACTGCGCGTCGAAGAGATGTCGCCAGACGAGGCGCGGTCTGAGCTGCTCCCGATCCTGGGTTCGTCGACCGTGGTGAATATGCTGCTCAACGCCTGGGCTGCCGCCGTCGGTCAACCGGCATTTGTGACATCCACGTTTGCGGAGCTCACGGGAGCACCGGCCCGGACGTTCTTCGAATGGGCCACCGACCACGCCGTGGAGTTCCGCGCATAGATGGCGACTCCCCAATGTCAACAAGTAGACTTTCTACACAATAATGAGTAGAGCTCCTACGCAATGGGTCAGAAGCCACCATCTCGCGTCGAGCCCTCTTCGCGGCACGCTCGATCTTCTGATCCTCCGCACGCCACAAAAGATCGAGGATTTACGCGAGCTTTCCGCGTTCGCCGCCGATCGGCATTCGCTCCGCCTGAGGTGAGCCTCAGTCGACGATCGCCTGCATCACGGCGTTTTCGACATCGCGGAACACAGTGACGTTCTGCCCGTCTGCTCATGGCTCGACACGTCCAGGCCGCCGAGCAAGCCTTCCCAAAAGCGAGGCCCGCGCAGGCGGCCGGGTATCACCTCAGCTAGAATGGCATTCATGATCCGCCGCTGCGACGACCGGGACTTCGAGTCGATCCACGTCATCATCAACGACGGCGCGCAAGCCTATCGAGGAATCATCCCGGCCGATCGCTGGACCGATCCGTACATGTCGAGCGAACACCTGCAGCACGAAATCGATGCCGGCGTCGTGTTCTGGGGCTACGAAGAAACAGGAACGCTGATCGGCGTGATGGGCCTTCAAGAGGTCCAGGATGTGACACTCATTCGCCACGCGTACGTGCGCACCAGCAGTCAAGGAACAGGGATCGGCGCGCGCCTTCTGGCGCATTTGCGCGAGGGCGCGACCCGTCCGGTCCTGATCGGCACGTGGGCCGACGCGGTCTGGGCGATCCGCTTTTACGAAAAGCACGGTTTTCGAGTCGTCGCAACTGACGAAAAGAACCGGCTGCTCAAGAAGTATTGGACGATCCCCAACCGCCAGATTGAAACGTCCGTCGTCCTCGCCTGCGTGTAGTTTCCGACGTCTATCGGCCCTTCTCGCTGGTCACGAAGGGCGGAACGCACCGCATGACTCGCGCACGACGAGGTCACCATGCAGGCGCGTGTCACGGGGCGGGAGCGTTGGTCGCGCGACCCGCGCCAGCATGACTTCCAGCGCTGCGTCCCCGATTTGCTGCGTCGGCTGGCGCAGGCTCGTCAGCGGCACCGGCAGCAGAGCCGCGTAATCCACGTTGTCGATGCCGACGAGCCGGACATCTTCAGGGACGCGATACCCCAGTCGCCTGAGGGCATGCATCAACCGCCCGGCCGTGCGATCGTTGGCGCAGACGCCCGCGTCGGGCCGCTGCGCGTCCATGAAATCCTTCACCGCCGCGTCATCGTCCGGCCGCATGCGCCGGATCCATTGCCGATCGCCGGGCACGTCGAACTTGTAGAGGGCTTCACGATACCCCGCTTCGCGTTCGTCAACGGTCGATGCCGCGGCGTCCGGACCGATGAAAGCCACGCGTCGTGCGCCCAGCGTCAGCAGGTGTTCGGTCACCATATATCCCGCACGACGATTGTCGATGCCGACGAGATCGTAGCGGTCAGCGTGCGGGTACGGCGCCAGCCCGCGGTCGAGCAGCACGATCGGGACACGCGCCGCATCGAGCGCCGCGCAGATGCGCTGGTTCACCTCGTCCCGGGATGGACTCATCTCCACCGGCGCGAAGAAGACCCCCGACACACGGCGCTCGATGAACCTCTGACAGAGATTCCAGGCGCGCTCCGCACTCGAATCGGAGTGACCGACCGCGCTGCCCCATAGCAGCGCGTGATGACGCGCCAGCGGCGACGTCATCATGCCCTGGCAGATGGGCTCGAAGATCTCGGTTTCGCCGAGCTCGGGAATGAGCAGTCCGAACGACAACTGCCCGGATGCCTCAGGCGATCGCACAAATGTACCGGCGCCGCGCCGCCTTTCGACGAGCCCTTCGGACTCGAGCTCGCGCACGGCGCGGGCGACCGTGATGCGGGAGACGCCGAACTGCTGCACGAGCTGGGCCTCAGTGGGAATCCGATCGCCGGGCTTCCACTGGCCCCTTCGCAACTGGCGGATCAAGGCCGTCCGCACGTCGGCGTACTTGCTGCTGGGTATTGTCTGGGTCGTCACAACTAAATGATATATCAAATATATCGACGGCGCCAGACCTTCCAAACTGGATCTATGCGGATTACAGATGTTTCACATGAATTTTGCACCGATGTATTTGACGGTCGAGCGCGTATCAAGTAGGGTGTTAGGTAGCTAATTTGATATAGCAATTGGCCGGGAGACGACCATGACCACACTGCCCAAGCACTATCTGCTGGCGTCCGATTTCGATCAGACACTGAGTTTCAATGATTCCGGCTTCGTGCTCAGTGAGCTGCTCGGTGTGTCGAACTTCCAGCAGAAGGTCCACGGTCTGGCGGCCAGCAATCTCGTTCAGCAGGGTGGGGAGCTCGCGTATCTGATCCGGCACGATCCCGAGTTCCGGGGCGTCCGCCGAGAGCATCTCGTCGAAACCGGCCGGCGCGTCCGGTTGCGCAGCGCCATTCCTGCGCTCGTGGCATTCCTCAATCGGGGAGTCGAGGGGCACCGGTTCTCGTTCTACGTGGTGTCCGCGGCACCACGAGAGGTCGTCGAATCGGCGCTGGCGGACGTGGTGCCGCCGGACCACATCTTCGGCACCGAGTTCGAGTACGACCAGCAATCGGGAGAAGTGCGCGAGATTCGCCGCGTCCCTGCGGGATACGGCAAGGTCGCCGTGCTCGACGAACTGGCCGGCCAGCTCGACATCGCGCCGAATCGCGTGATCTACGTTGGCGACGGCAGCTCGGACCTGCACGTCATGCTTCACGTGAACAACGGCGACGGTCTGACGATTGCCGTGTCCGAGAACCAGCAGCTCGCCCGGATTGCCCGGCGCACGGTCCTGAGCGACAGCGCGTTCAGCGTCATCGTGCCCGTGCTGGATCAGATCTTCGGCTGGCGACCGCAGGAGATCAGAACGCTGTTCGAAACCTACGGACTCACGCTGCGCGACTGGGAACGGGCACGGACCGATCGCGTGTCCGTGGACGCGACATCGGTTGCCGCAGACTCCGCCGCGTGAAAGGTGGACGGATGATTCAGTATCTCGGGTGGATCGCGACCGCCGTCTTCGTGTCGTCGTACTTCTGCGCCCGCGCGGTGACCATCCGACGAGTGCAGATGCTCGGCGCCTCACTGTGGGTGTTGTACGGCGGCGCCATCACGGCCTGGCCGGTTGTCGTGGCGAATTCCCTCGTGCTCATCGCGGCGGCGTGGACGGCGCGTCGCCGATGATCCCCATTCCTCCGCCGCCGCATCGTCTCCTGAGATAGCATCCTTACATGCAGCGCATCGTCGCGGGCATCGACCTTGGCGGCACGGCGATCAACTACACCCTGCTCGACGCGGACACGGGTGGATTCCTGATTCCCGGGCTCGCCGAGTATCCGGCGCGCTCGAAGGAAGGGGCGCACGTCTGCCTGACCCAGATTGTCGACGGTCTCGCCGCGACGGCGTCGAAGTACGGCGTGGACCGGGGGGCGGTCGTCGCTGTCGGCCTCGATACCCCCGGACCGGCGAGTGCGCTCAGCGGTCGACCAATTTCGTTCACGCGAGCTGGCCGGGGTTCGACCTGCGCGGCGGACTCGAGCACCGGCTTGGGGCGCCGGTGACCTACCTGAACGACGGCAATGCCGCGGCGTTGTGGGGCCACATGTCCCTGTTCGGGTCGCGGCCCGCGACGAGCGTGTCGGCGATCATCGGCACCGGTCTCGGTGGCGGACTGGTGGTGGACGGACGCGTCGTGGAAGGTCGCAATGGCTTCGGCGGTGAAGTCGGCCACGTCCTCATCCCCTGCGACGCCATTCCGGCGTTGCGCGGGGTTCGGCCGCCGTGCAATTGCGGCCGGTCCGGTGATCTCGAATCGGTCTGCTCGCTGACGGCCATCGAGCGTACGTTGCTGCCGATGTTTCTCGAGCGCTATCCCGGTCATCCCCTTCAAGGCGTCGCGCTCGACCGCGCCGCCAAGCAGGTGCGCGGATATGCCGAACGGGGCGACGAGATGTGCCGCGCGATATTCGACACGCAGGCGAGAGCCCTTGGGCTGTTCTTCGATCAGGTGACGAATTTGCTGGATCCGGACGCCTTTCTGATCGGCGGCGGCGCGCTCGAGGTCTCGTCCGAGTTCCAGGCGTGGTGGGTGGCGGCGGTGCGCGGAGGGATGCCCACGCAGCGCGAGGAGCAGGCCCCGCGCATCCACATCATGCCGAACGGCGACGCGGCCGGTGCGCGGGGCGCGGCGCTTCAGGCGCTGCGCGGCCTCCAGCCAACACCGGCCGCCTGACGCATCTCCGATTCCGACACGATCCGTGCTTCTGCGACTGACGCAGAAGATACGTCACCTGTGACATCAAAGCGGGTTCCGTCGCCGGACGCGACCGCCGTTTGTGTCAATTGCAGCCGAGCGCCGCCTTGACGTCGTTCGCTTGGCGAAGCAGCTCGTCCGCCTGCGCGGTCGTGAGCGTCTTACCCGACTGCGCCTGCACCTGACTGATCAATGCCGTCACCTGGCTGCACGCGGCGGACAGGTTGTTTCGGTCGACACTCGATAGCGCGTTCTGCAGAAGGCTGAGCGCCTGCCGGAAGCTGTCCGCCGTGGCGTCGGCGATGAGATTCGCGATCATCTGGGCCGGACTCAGGACGACGACCGCAAACCTGCCCGTCGCCGAGTTGCCGCTCGAGTCCCTCGCCGAACACGCGACCGTAGTCGTCCCGATCGCGAAGGTTGATCCCGAAGCCGGTGCGCAGGTGACGGCGACCGATCCGCTGACGAGATCGTTCGCCGAGCTCGCGTACGTGACCACAGCGCCCTCGGGCGTCGTGGCATCGACCGTAATCGCCGGGGGCAGTGCGAGCACCGGGGGCGTCGTATCGGCGACGGTGACCGTGAACGTCGCCGATCCGAGATTGCCGTGCGTATCTGTGGACCGACATGTCAC
>WNGL01053751.1_pt1 | contig 10681 bp, 15 predicted proteins | sample 5400591 | NCBI WGS metagenome assembly WNGL01 (sample SAMN13153377, study PRJNA577476) | soil metagenome | isolation source: 80 cm soil or saprolite under Garry oak tree replicate 1 | place: USA:California | collected 2016-06-15
CCACCGGCGGCACCGCCGAAGGCGCCGTGAAGCTGCTGCGCCAGGTCGGCGCCGAGGTCCTCGCCGCCTGCTTTATCATCGACCTGCCCGAGCTCGGCGGCGCCGACAAGCTGCGCAAGCTGAATGTGCCGGTCAGGACGCTGATCTCGTTCGAGGGGCACTAAGCGGCCCCCTCGCCCGGCTTTAGCGGGGAGAGCCGGCATCCGAGCGTGCATGCACGCGGATGACGGCTGAGGGGTATCTGAGCGGCTATTCCCTAAGCGTCAATGTATTTCGCGATGCTGCGGGGTGCGGGGATCGGCAGCCCATTCTGCTCCAATTCGTCGATATGAGCCCGGATCGCACTGCGGATTTCCCGCTCGACCAGAACGGCCGTTTTGGCGGTCGCAACGCAATCCGGCAGGTCCGGCACGTAAGCCGAAAATCTGCCGCCCGCCTCCTCGATCACGACTGCATAGCGCATCAACTGCTCCTTCAGTCCACCTTGCTGTCCTGATGCATTAGTCATCCGGGCAGGCACGCCGGTTCTGTCGGACGGCCGGGTTGGCCACGTGCCCTGATACCGCTCAGCCCTGTGGGAGAGGGTGGTTGCCGCCTCCCGCCGCAAATTTCCGCCTCGAAACGGCACTCCTGGTTGAACCTTGCACCCTCCCGCCGCGACTACCCGGTTAACCATACCAAACCGGCCTGCTGGAGACCTCCCATGACCGCACTCCGCGCCATCGCATTATCCGCCTTCGCCGCCCTGATCATCGCGGCCGTGACCGCGCCCGCCGGCTCCGCGGCGGCGCCCGCCTGTGGCGGCGCGATCGTCAAGATCATGGACCCGGGCCTGCGCGCGAGCTTCGAGGCCTTCGAGGCCACCCAGTCGGCAGCTGCAACCAAGATCTGCGCCGCTTATCGCAATGCCGGTTCCTGATCTCAACGATTGGTCCGTAGTGATCCGGAGCCTTGCAGGCGCCTGTTGCCGCGCCGCAGCAAGAGTTTCTCAACGTCATTCGGATTGACTGGGGGCTCCCAATGGAGCCGCCGATGTCGATCACCCGCGCATACGCCGATGCTTTTTTCGACGCTATGATGACGCGCGATCCGGAGCTGATTGCGCCGTACGTGGCGGATGACGCCGAATGGCTGATCGTCGGGCCGATCGAGTTGTTCCCCTATTGCGGCCAGCATCTCGGCAAGGAAGCGGTGCTCGCCGCCTATGGTCGGATGAGTTCCAACGCCACGGTCACCGAATTCACCCGTGACTATGCGATCACGGACGGCGAGTGTGCCTCCGCGCTGTCGCGCATGACCAATGTGGTTCGCGAAACCGGCCGTCAGGTGGTGGTGCGGCTGGCGCAGTTCGCGCGCTTTCGCGACGGCAAGGTGTGCGAGTTCTGCTCGATCACCGACACGCTCGGCGCAGCCGAGCAGTTCATGGGCCGCTCGCTCTCCCAGATGGCCGAGGACGCGCCGGCGCTCGCTGACGTTTAGGTGAACGCACCCGGCGACGAGCCGGATCGCGATTTTCATGCTATGATGGGTGCATGGGCCGGTTTTTTCTGATCCGCTCGCATCAGCTTTGCATCGCCGCCATGGCGGCGCTGACCGCCACGCTGGATGCGCGGCCCTCGGTTGCCGACCCCGATTGCACCTGCCGCGCGCAGGGCCGCGACTTCACGCTTGGACAGAGTATGTGCCTTGCGACGCCCAAGGGCGCGCGGATCGCGACCTGCGTGATGGTGCTCAACAATACCTCCTGGCAGTTCACCGAGACGGCCTGTGTGGTGTCGAACTTGCGGCCCACCCGCCATCCCGTGCAAACGCGCCACACTCGGCAAGTTATGCTTGGCGCCCCTTGACCGGCGCGACCCTGTCGCGGCACGGTCGCGGCGTCGAGGAGATCGTCATGTCCGGCCGCATCCGCTTTACCGCCATCATGCTCGCGGGTCTTGTCTCGGCCCTTGCGCCGGTCATGCCGGCCTCAGCGGCGAATTGGTTTGAGCTCAATTTCAACCTGACAGGGCCGCGCCACGACGCTCTGGTGCCGCTGTGCGATGATCCGGGCGTGCTCGAACAGGTCAGCGCGAAGTTCAATCAGAAAGAAAACGAGCACTGGAATTCCAGTCTCGCGATCGTCGGCGTGGATCGCATCCGCGAATCGGCATTCCGCCCCTGGGTCGGCGCGCCGCAGGCCATCCCGCGCCGCTTTTGCAGCGGCGTTGCCCACGTCTCGGACGGCACCAAGCACACGATGCATTACTCGATCCTGGAAACCACCGGCTGGCTCGGGATCGGCTGGGGGATCGAATGGTGCGTGGTCGGACTCGACCGCAACTGGGCCTACAATCCGGCCTGCCGGATGGCGCAGCCCTAATATCCACAAGGCTAGACTCAGCGCGGACGCGCTTTGTTCCCAAATGTTCTTGAAATGTTCGCAGAAACATGTACTCTACCCGCGGTTCAACGGGGAGTAGGGAGGTGTCGATGCGTCGGTTGTGGATCAGTTTCGCAAGTTCACTGTTCGGGCTCACGCTCGCGGGCGCCGCGTCGGCGCAGGACGCGCGCCAGAACGAGCCGGGGAAATTCGATTTCTACGTGCTGTCGCTCTCATGGTCGCCCTCGTTCTGCGAGCAGGCCGGTGACCGCAAGAGCGCCCAGCAGCAGTGCGGCGAGCGGCCGTTTTCGTTCGTGGTGCATGGCCTCTGGCCGCAATACGAGAAGGGCTTTCCGGAGTTCTGCACCCAGCCGGCGCCCTTCGTGGACAACGGCACGGTATCCTCGATGCTCGACCTGATGCCGGCACGCGGTCTGATCATCAATGAATGGAAGAAGCACGGCGTCTGCTCCGGGCTCACCACCCGCGGCTACTTCGAGACCATCCGCAAGGCGCGCGCGCTCATCAAGGTCCCGCCTGAATATCTCGAGCCGAAGGCCGCGCTGACGGTTTCGCCGGACGAGGTGGAAGAGGCCTTCGTGAAGGCCAACCCGGAACTGGATCGCAAGGGCATCGCCGTGACGTGCTCGCGAACGAGCCTGAGCGAGGTGCGCATCTGCCTCTCGCGCGAGTTGAAATTCCGCGAATGCGAACAGGTCGATCACCAGGCCTGCCGGCGCGACAAGCTCACCATGCCGCCGGTGCGCGGCGGGTGATAGAAGCTTCCTCATGCTGAGGAGCGTTGCGTCAGCAACGCGTCTCGAAGCACGGCGGCACTCGCCCTTCGAGACGCGGTCCACGCAAGTCGGCCGATGCCGACCTGCGCATTAATAGTGCCGATCTCGGATAAACCCGAGATCGGTGGACCGCTCCTCAGGACGAGGATTTCGCTCAGCCGATGAACTACCGTCACGCCTTCCACGCCGGAAATTTTGCCGACGTCGTCAAGCACGCGGTGCTGGCCCGCATCATCATGCACCTGAAGGAAAAGCCCGCGGCGTTCCGCGTGATCGACACGCATGCGGGCGCCGGGCTGTATGATCTCTCCGGACCGGAGGCGAGCCGCACCGGCGAGTGGCGCGCGGGCATCGGGCGGCTGCTCGCAGCGCAGCTTGCGCCCGACGTGTGCGCGCTGCTTGCGCCCTATCTCGATGGGGTCGCGGCGCTTAACCCGGGCGGGGCCATGAAGGTCTATCCGGGCTCTCCTGCGCTGGCACAAACGTTGCTGCGCGATCAGGACCGGCTGGTCGTGTGCGAGCGCGAGCCCAATGCGGCGCGTGCGCTTGCGACGTTCGTGCACGGCGATATGCGCGCCAAGGCGGTGGAGATTGACGGCTATACGGCGCTCAACGCCTACGTCCCGCCGAAGGAGCGGCGCGGGCTGGTGCTGATCGATCCACCCTACGAGCAGCCGGACGAATTCGAGCGTCTGGCGCAGGCTTTGGCCGCCGCCCATCGCAAATGGCCGACCGGCGTCTATGCGCTCTGGTACCCGATCAAGAACCTGCGCGAGAGCGCGGCCTTTGCGCGCCGTATCGCCGCGTCCGGCATCGCGCGCGTACTGCGCGCAGAGCTGACGCTGGCGCGGGCGGCCAGCGAACGTCTCGGCGGCTCCGGGCTCATCGTGGTCAATCCGCCCTGGCGGCTGGAAGAGGAGGTTTCCGTGCTGCTGCCCGCGCTCGCCCAGGCGCTCGGCGCGGGCTCGGCTGGCGCGACGGTTCCGCCTCCCTCGGGGGGCCGGCGGAAATGACTGCGGCAGGCGCCGACGCTTTTCCCGTTGCGTGAATGTCCGGCCGAGCCGCCGCGCTATGGGGGCCGGTGGTGGGGCAACATTGGGGAAAAGGAGCTTCCCGATGGCGCAGGGTGGAGTCGTCAAGTTCTTCAACGGCGAGCGTGGCTACGGGTTCATCAAGCCGGATGATGGCGGGCGTGACGTTTTCGTTCACATCACGGCGGTCGAGCGCGCCGGAATGAAATCGCTCAACGAAGGCCAGCGCATCAGCTTCGATGTCGAGCCGGACAAGAAGGGCAAGGGCCCCAAGGCCGTCAACCTGGTCGTGACCGGCTAACTATAACCGGCTAACACTTCTCACCCGTCAATCGGCGTTGGGCGCGCGCTGCGCGCCGCGCCTGTATTTGGATTCCCTTGCATGATGATCCTGCGTTCCTCGCCGCCTTCGCCATTCGGCCGCAAGGTGAAAATCGCCGCCGCGGTCCTCGGTCTCGACCAGGAGATCACGATCGAGAAGGCCGATCCGACCGATGCGTCTGACACGATCCGCAAGCAGAATCCGCTCGGCAAGATCCCGGCGCTGATTCTTGAGAACGGCACGGTGCTCTACGACTCGCCGGTCATTCTCGAATATCTCGATCACCGCGCCGGAGGCGCCAAGATCATCCCGTCCGAGCCAGGCGCGCGCTTTGCCGCGTTGACGCTGCAGTCGCTCTGCGACGGCGTGCTCGATGCCTGCCTGCTGCAGGTCTACGAGGGCCGTTGGCGGCCGGCCGAGAAGCACGAGAAGAAGTGGGTCGATTATCAGGCCGAGAAGGTGAAGCGCGCCTTCGATGTGCTGGAGGCAGCTCCCCCTGCGCTCGGCGCGATCCCAGATGTCGGGGAGATCACGCTCGCCTGTGCGCTCGGCTATGGCGACCTGCGCTTCGCCGGCATATGGCGCCAGGACTATCCGCGGCTGGTGGCCTGGCTCGATGCGTTCGCCGCCAAGGTGCCGTCCTTTGAGGCGACGCGCGTTGCGGCTTGAACCGCTTTTTTCGTGCAAGCGCTATCGCCGGGCCCAAACGGCAGGCAAATAAAAACCCCGGGCGCAATGCCCGGGGCTTTCGTTGACTTCAGTCGTTGTTTGACTTGGGTCGACGCGATCAGTAGCGCGCGACGACCGGGCCGCCCCAGTTGAAGTGATAGTTGATGCCTGCGCGCACGATGTTGACATTGCGCTCGGTGGCGCCCGTCGAGATACCGCCGACCGGCGTGTAGGTGGTCGCCGCAGAGCTGCCGAAATCCGCATAGAGGTACTCGACCTTGGCCGACCAGTTCGGAGCGAACATCGCCTCGACGCCGCCGCCGATGGTCCAGCCCGTGCGCCACTGATCGGTTGCCGCGCCGGCAATACCGTCCTGGCCGGCGCGAACGTTGGCGAACGCCGCACCACCAGCGATGAAGGGCATCCAGTTGTTGAACGCGTAGCCGAGGCGGCCGCGCGCGGTGCCGAGTGCCTGCATGTTGGTGAAGCAGCTGCCGCTAAAGCATCCCGGCGTCGAGCCGTTGATGCGCGCCCAATCGAGGTCACCCTCGACGCCGAACACCGCCGGGCCGGTCTGCCAGTTGTAGCCGATCGTGCCACCGATCAGCCCGCCGTTCTGACGAAAGTCGGCGGTGCTGCGTCCGAGCGCATCCGTGTGGGCGCTGGGTCTGCCGCGGAGGCGGGCAGGGCAGCCAGCGTGACCAGACCGAGGGCGATGAGAAGTGCGCGCTTCATAATTCGTTGCTCCATTCCAAGTGATTCAAGCTGGTGCGACATAAGCGGCTGCCAGCCTTGGCCGCTAGTGCAAATGGGACACAGTGAGCAGTCGACTGCGAGATTCGAAGTTCCGTGAAACTTGTTAGTTACCAAAGGGTTATTAAAATTTTAATGGAACCTTTTCGGCCGCGCGTTGCATGCCGTTACGACGTTGAAGCACGCGTTGTGCGCACTGACACGCGCTGGACACAATGCTGCCGCGAGTCTGCCGCGGACGGGCAAGACGGACAAACACAAAGCCCCGGGCGATGCCGGGGCTTTGTACCGTCCCCGTTCGTCGCGGTCAGTAGCGTGCAACGACCGGTCCGCCCCAATCGAATTTGTAGTTCAGTCCCACCCGCGCGATGTGTTCGCGCGTGGTCACGCTGGTCGAGTATGTGGGAAACGGGGCGCCGCAGACCGCACCGGGCGTCACGCAGGGATCTGCGTAGCTGAAGCTGCCGAGATCGACATAGAGATATTCAGCCTTCACCGACCAGTTGCGGGCAAGCATCCACTCCAAGCCGCCGCCGACCGTCCACCCAACCCGCGTTGTTGAGGCGGAGCCGACGTAGTTGTCGCCGCCGCAACAGGTGATCGGGAAGAGGACATTGGTGCCGGAGTTGATGTGGCCGTAGGCGAGACCACCGGTCACGTAGAGCAGCCAGGGCGGGGCCGGCGTGAAGCCGAGACGGCCGCGGAACGTGCCGAACCAGTCGAGCCGCTGGGTCACGGTGGTGTTGGCAACACCACCAACGAGCGGGCCGGTCAGGACGTTGGTCAGCGTGTCGGATTCGTTGATGCCGCTGTAATTGAAATCAGTCTCGAGGCCCCAGACGAATGAACCAGTCTGCCAGTTGTAGCCGATCTGGCCGCCGCCGGTGAAAGCCGCCTTGTTCAGCTTGTTGGAAAAGGTGCGATTCGCATTGGCTGCGATACCGCCGACGCCGCACCCGGTCAGGAAGCACCCGGTGGGGTCAAGCTCGTAGCTTGAGTTGTTGATAATTCCGCCGGCGTTGCCGCCGATATAGAAGCCAGTCCAGTTCCAAACCTCGGGCGCGGCGACCGGCGCCTTGACGGGCATGCGCACAGGCATATCCGCCGCCGCGGCAGGCAGTATCGTCAGACCGGCTAGACCGAGACTAAGGATGAGCGTGCGCTTCATGATGACGTCCCCCACGGTGGTCGAGTGAATCGACCTGGCGGAAGGTACGCGCCAGTCCCCTACAACTGTCTAGTGTAAATAAGTCACGGTGCACAAGTGTTAATCAAGCTCAAAGTTCCATAAAATTCCTTTAAGTACAATAACTTGGAGAAATAAGAAAAGAAAAGCTGGCGGGCAGCGTTGCAGGCCGGTTGTAGTTTGTGACGCGAGCGGAAAAATCCGCAGCAGGCGTTTTTACGCCCCTACTCGCACGTCAGAACCGATAGTTCACGCCGAGGCGGAAGACGTTCGATTCGAAACCGGTATTGACGCCGGTCAGCACGTAGCCCTGATCCTGAAGACGAACATAGAGGTATTCGGCCTTGGCCGACCAGTTCGGCGTCAGGCCGACCTCGGCGCCGGCGCCGAGCGTCCAGCCGAGATGCGTCTGCGTTTCGTTGAACGCGCCAAGCTCGACGCGCCCGCCGCCGTAGGCAAGACCGCCGGTCGCATAGATCAGCACGTTGTTCATCGCGTAACCGGCGCGGCCACGCACGGTGCCGAACCATGGGTTGGAAAACTTGTAGGCGGCGAAGGTGTCGCTCGCGCCCGAGCCTTGCAGGTCGGCTTCCGCGCCGAGCACGAACTGGCCGAACTGCCAATTGTAACCGACCTGGCCGCCGCCCATGACGCCGTTCGGCTTCGCGCTGCCCCAGTTGGTCACCTGGCCCCATTGATAGCCGAGGTTCACGCCCACATAGGCGCCGTTCCAGTTGTAGCCGTTGAACGGCGCGGCCGCATAGGCAGGACCGGGCGCGCGGCCGTAAAGATCGGCGGCAGCAGCCGGTGTTGCGATGAGCGCTGCCGTGATGACGATGGTGCGGACTGTCGTTTTCATCTTTCTTGCTCTTTTGGCTTTTGGCCGTGTCTTGGAGTCATCCTCGCCCCGGCGATGACCCATCCCCGCCCTTGTCGAATCCACTTTCGCGGCCTTTGAATTAAACTTTCCTAAAATGCGGACCGTCGCCGGAGCTGCTTGGGGTTATCCCTAAGGGACCGTGTATCTTGCGATGGAACTGTCGCTTTCGATTCACCATGCTGCGTGCGACATAGGTGCAATGACGGATCAAGCAGCAACACCGCGCGGCGCACTCGTGACCGGCGCAGCGCGCCGCATCGGTCGCGTGATCGCGCTTGCGCTGGCGCAGGCAGGCTATGCGGTCGCGATCCATGCGCGCGCGTCGGCCGCCGAGGCGAATGCGCTCGCCGGCGAGATCACGCGCGCGGGCGCGCGCGCGGTTGCGTTGCGCGCCGATCTTTCGGATCACGCGGAGGTGGCGCGGCTTGTTCCCGCGGCGGTCACGGCGCTCGGGCCGCTCACATTGCTGGTGAACTGTGCGGCGACCTTCGAACCCGACGCGATCGGAACACTCGATGCGGATCGCTTCGATCGCCAGTTCGCGGTCAATTTGCGCGCACCGTTGTTTCTGTCGGAAGCATTCGCCGCGCAGGCAGAAGCGAATGCCGGCGCGTCGATCGTCAACATTCTCGATCAGCGCGTGTTCAAGCTCACGCCGCACTTCGTCTCCTACACGCTGGCGAAAAGTGCGTTGCACGCCGCGACCCGCATGCTGGCGCAGGCGCTTGCGCCGAACGTGCGCGTGAACGCGGTCGCGCCGGGGCCGACCATGCAGAGTACGCGTCAGCAGCAGGATGACTTCGCCCGGCAGGCCGCGTCAGTGCCGCTCGGCCGCGGACCGGACGCGCGGGAGATTGCCGCGGCGGTGCTTTATCTCGCTGGTGCGCGCAGCGTCACCGGCGTGACGCTCGCGGTCGATGGCGGCCAGCATGTAGCGTGGCAGACCGCGGACGTGGCGGTCACCGAGTAGTCGATGCGCTCGCTTGCTCGCCGGGGCAGCCGGGACGCGGCGTCGGTCCGCGCAACTCGGCCGGCACGCGGCAGTTGTCGACGCGCTGCTCGTCATCCGCCTTGCGTGAGAGGCGCTCTTTCGAGGTCTTGGCCTGTTGTGCCATCGTGGCCCCCGGCACCAGGGCCGCTGCCAGCAGGAAGACGCAGCTTGTAGTCATCACTGTTCTGCGCATGGGTCCGCTCCTCAAAGTGAGTTCGCGAGGGAAGGCAGCACGTGATTCATTCTAGCATAACGGCGCCACCCGAATTCCGGATGCGTTCCGCGCCGCGCGGCCTTAGCGCATGACCATTCAGGATAGCGAAGACGTCGACTTCGACAGCGAAGTTCCGGTGCTGATCATCGGGGCGGGCGCGGCCGGATTGTGCGCGGCGCTGGCGGCGAGCGAAGCCGGGATCGAGCCTGTGCTGATCGAGCGCGACGCCGTGCCGAGCGGATCGACCGCGCTGTCGGCGGGACTCATCCCGGCGGCGGGCACGCGCTTCCAACGCGTGCGCGGGATCGCGGATGCGCCGGAGCTTTTCGCGCAGGATATTGCGCACAAGGCGCACAACGAGGCCGACGCGAAACTGGTGCAGACTGTGGCGCGCGGCGCCGGGCCGCTGGTCGAATGGCTGGCGGACACCTACGCGATGCCGTTCGAGGTCATCACCGACTTCAACTATCCGGGCCATTCGGCCCATCGCATGCACGGTCTGCCGAGCCGCACCGGCGCCGAGCTGATCGACCGGCTGCGCAGCGCCGTCGAGGCGCGCGACATCCCGATCCTCACGGGGCGCACCGCCGAGACCTTGTTTGTCGACGAAAACGGATTCGTCGAGGGCATCGAGGTGCGTGGTGGCGGGGCCAGCGAAACGATCGGCTGCGGCGCGCTTGTGCTTGCCTGCAACGGCTATGGCGGCAATCCGGAACTGGTGCGGCAGCACATTCCCGAGATGGCGAACGCATTTTATTTCGGCCATCCCGGCAACCAGGGCGACGCGGTGCGCTGGGGCGAGGTACTGGGAGCGAAGCTTTCTTCGCTGTCGGGCTATCAGGGGCACGGCTCGGTCGCGACGCCGCACAACATTTTGATCACCTGGGCGGCGATCATGGAGGGCGGCTTTCAGGTGAACGCGCAAGGCCGCCGCTTTTCCAATGAGTCGCGCGGTTATTCGGAGGCGGCGGCCGAGGTGCTGCGCCAGCCGGACGGCATTGCGTTCGACATCTTTGATGCGCGCATCGCCGGCATCGCGCGCCAGTTCGAGGATTTCAAGACCGCCGAGAAGGCGGGCGCGCTCGTCGCGGCCGACTCGTTCGACGAACTTGCGACGCGCATCGGCGTTGCGGCGGAGGCACTAAAGAGCGAAGCGAACGTCGAGCTCGGCAAGCCCGATCGCTTTGGCCGCACGTTCGAGAAGAAGCTCGCGGCGCCGTATTGCGCCATCAAGGTCACCGGCGCGCTGTTCCACACGCAGGGCGGTCTTGCGATCGACACGCGCACGCGCGTGCTGCGCCAGAAAGGGCCTGCGTTTCTCAATCTGTTCGCGGCCGGCGGCGCGGCGGTCGGCGTTTCGGGCATGCAGGCGTCGGGCTATCTGTCGGGTAACGGCTTGCTGACCGCCACGGTGTTCGGGCGGCTCGCCGGTCAGGCTGCGGCGAAACTTTGAGCTTGGTTTGTGCATGACCTTTT